>JGI24505J29691_1007169_pt1 | contig 8013 bp, 6 predicted proteins | sample BioPla4RNA2_FD_29691 | JGI IMG/M metagenome (IMG submission 29691) | reverse complement strand
CTTTTTATCGCCTCAATCTCGGCCTTAGCCACAGCGGCTTGCAAGGTGTCTTCACTGTCGGCGCCCGAGGCTGATACCCCCCATGATGCCGCCGCAGAAGGTTGGCCGCCCCAGCCCAAGGGGGGAACATGCTCGCTGCAGATGATCTGCTCCCCGAAACCCATGTTTATGATGGCTCTTCCCAGTACGTTCTCAAGTTCCCGCACGTTCCCCGGCCACTTGTAAGCTGCAAACCGGCGCATCACCTCATCGTCTATACCTTTGATCGCCCGCCCGTATTCCTGGTTGAGCTTACGCAACAGAAAGCGGCACAGTTTAGGCAGATCTTCCGGGCGCTGCCTCAAGGGCGGGATGAAAATGGGAATCACGTTGAGCCTGTAGTAAAGGTCTTCCCTGAACTTGCCTTGGGCTACAAGCTGTTCAAGCGGTACATTGGTTGCGGCAATCACCCTTACGTCAATGGGAACCGGCTTAGTGTCGCCTATGCGGATGATCTCCCGTTCCTGAAGCACTCTCAAGAAACTCGCCTGGACTGACAGATCCATGACCCCGATTTCATCGAGGAATAAAGTACCGCCGTCAGCCTCTTCAAACAGCCCCTTCCTGCCACCTTTCCTTGCCCCGGTAAAGGCGCCTTCCACGTAACCGAAAAGTTCCGATTCAAGCAAGGTCTTTGGCAAAGCAGCGCAATTGACCCTCACAAAAGGTTTGTTCCGCCTTGGAGATGCGTTGTGAATGGCGTGGGCGAAAAGCTCTTTACCGGTGCCGCTTTCGCCCCTCAAGAGCACGGTTACAGGTGTCGCAGCCACCTGTTTGGCTTGCTCTACCGCCTGGACCATGAGGGGACTTTCAGCCACCACATCATCAAATGTGTACTTGGCTTCGAATCCTTTGACCATGCTCCTCATTCTTTCCAGTTCTTCGGTAAGCTGCATGATTTCGGACACATCCCGGATTACTGCAACGCTGCCCAGAAGCTTGCCATCCACTAGTATAGGCGAACCGTTAACCACCACAGGCCTTTTCATGGGCCCCACCTTCATCTTGGCATTCTTAACAGGCTTCCTGGTCCTGAGTACTTGCAGGTGGACGCTTTCACCTTCGGCGATGTCCACCGTTGCAGGCTTCCCGATTACATCTTCCTCTGACAAGCCTATAAGCTTGGTGTATGCGGGATTGATGAGGATACCCATCCCATGATGGTCAACCACAGAAATCGCATCTTGGGTGGAGTTAATCACGGCGGTGAGCAGGGACTGTATTTGTTTGAGGTCGGTAATCTGTTCTGCCAGGGCCCTTATTTCGGTGATGTCCCTAAAGACTGCGACCGCACCCACGACCCTACCCTGGCCGTCTCTCACCGGCATCCTGTTGGTTACTACCACTGTACGGTTGTGAAGTTCTTGGGTCTTATTGATCTCTGGTATGCCGGTCCGGAGCACATCATCAAGGCCTGTGTTGGGAATAGCCTCTTTGACGGGCTTTCCCAACACTTCTTCGGCCCGTTTGCCGATAAGCTTTTCGGCAGCGCGGTTGAAAAGCAGCACATCACCGGCGCTGTCCACGGCGACGATCGCATCGTGGGTGGAATTGAGTATGAAATCAAGTAATCCCGCCCTGGCGCTATCGATAGTATCCATAGGCCACACCCCGGTAGATATTTCAACGCGCCGGTGGCCTTTATCCTCTTTTTAGGAAGTCAATCGTAATTTGTCGGCAATCATTGCTATGAATTCAGAATTTGTGGGTTTACCTTTTTCTTGGCTCACAGTATGCCCGAAAAGCTCATCGATGTATTCAACGTTGCCCCTGGTCCAAGCCACCTCAATGGCGTGACGGATAGCTCTTTCTACCCTGCTGGGTGTGGTGGAATATTTCTCAGCGATTGTAGGATAGAGTTCCTTCGTGATCCGGGAAAGCAATTCAACCCTGGAGGTTACCATGAGGATAGCATCCCGGAGGTACATATATCCCTTGATATGTGCAGGGATCCCAAGCTCGTGCATAATCTGGGTTACCCTCATGTCCTGTTCTTTCTGCTTATCTCTTACGGTAAGTGTCTTAGACGGCGGCGCGTCGCCTTTCGCCATTTGTCTGAGTCTATGGGCGAGGATGTCTAAGTCGAAAGGCTTAAGTATGTAGTAATCGGCACCTAGTTCCAGAGTCCTATGGGTGATAGATTCTTGTCCAAAGGCAGTGAGCATCACTATCTTAGGGCGTTTGGCAAGGGAATGGGTAGACAGCTGTTCAAGCACACCGATGCCGTCAAGGTATGGCATGATGATGTCAAGCACCACGATATCCGGGGAAGATTCTTCGATAAGCTCTAAAGCTTCCAGCCCGTTGTATGCAACCCCCACAACCTGCATATCCTCTTGTTGCTGCAGATATTCATTAAGAAGGTCGGCAAATTCCCTGTTGTCATCTGCAATAAGCACGCGGATTTTCTGCATTCGATCCCTCTCCCCATAGTTAATACATCAATGCACTACCTTTGTTTTCCTTATTTTGCCATTCTCTGCCAACTATTGTATATCTCTTCTCCGCTGTTGACAAGACTCCTCCACAACAGATCCAAAATTATAGATCGCCTTCCACAATCTTCGCTGCCGCCCTGTAACTTGTATAGCCGTCCCCTGGGACTATGTAGGCTTCCTGGGCCATCCACAGGGCAAAGGTGCCATAGCCCCGGGCAGGATCATTTACCAACACATGGGTTATTGCCCCTACAAGACGGCCGTTCTGGATTACAGGGCTCCCGCTCATCCCTTGCACTATGCCACCGGTAAGGGACAAAAGCCTGGGATCTGTAATCCTCACTGTAAATCCTTTCGATGAAACCCCCGAGCCAGAAAAGACGCTTTCTATCTCGATAGAAAACTTCTCTATCCGCCGGTCGCTCACCGTTGTGAGCATCTCAGCCGGGCCTTTCACCACTTGGCTGGGAAGCCCCAACGGGATAGGTTCGCTGTAGAACGGGTTGACCAGGGACGTGTTGAGTATGCCGCTTATCCCGCACGGCCCGTTCTTGATTATGTTGCCGATTTCGTCCTCATCTTCCACGAACATCCCGAGAAACTCCCCGGGCTGCCCTTTCCTGCTAGGCTGCACTCCGGCTATGGTCGACCGGACTATGTGGCCTTCTTTCATCACCAAAGGCTGCCTGGAATCTCCATCTGAGATCACGTGGCCCAATGCCGCGTACAGCCTTGTGTTCTGTTCGTAAAACGTAAGGGTCCCAACCCCAGCCAGGGAATCCCGCACTACCAGCCCTACCCTGAATCCCCCGTCCTTGTGTTGCACGGGCCTCAGCACCTTGTTGATCAAAGACCCGTCTGGCTTTTCAATCAGGACCTCCAGCCAGCTGCCCGCCCGCCCTGCCGCATCTACCAACATGGACAGTTGTTCTTTGCCCTTCACCTTCTGGTCGCCTACAGATATGATCACGTCCCCGGCTTCAATACCTGCGTTCCTGGCAGGCCACACTTGCCTTCCGTCGATGGATTCCACAGGCGCCAACCCTGTGACCACAAGTCCATGGCTTCTCAAGATCACACCGATTGAATGGCCGCCCGGCATGACCATCACAGGTTCTTCTACGACCAAGGAAACCTTTCTGATGGGTATAAGTCCAAACAGCCGGAATTCTACAGGGAAGCTCCCTGGCTCCTCAGTTTGGAACACCACTTTAGTAGGGAGATTGCCGATAGGGTGCCTTTCAACTGAAGAAGCCCTTGGAGAGTACACTGACACCACCGGGAACCCGGTATCAATAGCAAACAGCTCACCCGCCGCTACCGATATGGCATCAGGGAAGGAAAACGCCGTCCGGAACGAACTGGAAGATACAATTGCTACGACCAAGATGCAGAGTACAATGCCTAGCGTTTCACTTTTTTGTGCCCCAACGGCAGCACACCTCCTCTACGGCTTCACAAGTATTAAGGTTCGCCGTAAAGAAGGGTTTTATTAAAAAGCAATTTCTGGCTTATCCTTTGTATCTTTGCTTGTACTGTTGCGCCGCTGCCAAAAGCTCCCGGCCGTGTTCCAAAGATACTCCCCTCTCGCTGCCGCTCAGCATCCGCGCAATTTCCCTGGCCCTGTGCTCACCGCTGACCTCAGTGACTTGAGCGTAGGTCCTGCCGTCTTTCTCATACTTGTTCACGACAAAATGGGTATCAGCCATGGCTGCGATGGACGCTAAGTGGGTCACGCACAACACCTGATGATTCTGGCTGAGTTGCCAGAGTTTTTCGCCGATGGCTTGTCCGGCTTTTCCGCCTACACCTGCATCGATTTCGTCGAATATCAGGGTAGGGACAGAAGCCACCCCTTCCATGCAAGACTTGAGGGCCAGCATCAACCGGGACAACTCTCCTCCCGAAGCTACTCTATGGATGGGCATGGGCGCTTCTCCTGGATTGGCAGAGAATAAGAACCCTGCAACGTCAAACCCGTCGGCAAAGGGTCTGATCTTCCTCCCGTCCACACAGATACCGTTTTCGTCGTCCTGGTAGTCCAGGGATATAAGAAACCTGGCACCGGGCATGCCCAGCTCCTCTAGCACCGAAGACACCCGCTCGGCTATCCCGGCTGAGGCTTCCCGCCTGATTGCCGAAAGCTTCTTGCCCAGCTCCGCCATCTCCGCTTCAACCTGGTCAAGGGATTCCTTAAGTTCCCTCAGAATCTCATCGGCATTTAAGAGTTTGGCCAATCTCTCAGCTGACCTATCCCTGTACTCCAGTATCTGGTCTATGGATCCACCGTACTTGCCCTTGAGTCTTTCGATCAGATCCAACCTGGCTTCCACCTGTTTGAGCCTTGAAGGATCCAACTGTAATCTCCGCTGGTAATCCCGCAAGGTGTCCACTGCCACTTCTAAAGCGAAAAGCACCTGTTCGACGTCTTGCACCAGCTTTTCCCCTGCCGGATCAATCCCGGCTATTTTCCGGGCCAAAGACACCGCCTGGGTGAGCTGGTCGTAAGCCGACTCAAATCCTTTAGCCCCTTCATACAGCCTTTCATACGCCTCCTGGGCCAACTCGACCAGGGTCCGTTGTGAAGCTAGCACCCGGTATTCCTGCCTGAGTTCTTCTTCCTCGCCGCGGCGCAAGGCGGCTTTATCGATTTCATCAACCTGGTATGAAAGCAGATCAATCTCCCGCTTGCGCTGTGACGCATCCCGGTTAAGCTCCTCAGAGTTCTTCAGGATCTCTTGCCGGGCTGAAAACGCCGCCTGGTAGTCCCGCTTTATCTCGCTGAGTTCGCCCTTTATCATCTGGTCCAGTATGGCCAAGTAGTTCTGAGGCCTTAGAAGTGAATGGTGATCCTGCTGGCCGTGGATGTCAACGAGGTAACCACCGATAGCCTGTGCCATCGACATGGTGGCAATCCTACCGTTAATGCGCATATACGACCTTTCAGGCAAGATATCCCGTTGGATCATGATTTCAGGTATCTCTTGGGAAACTTCCGCCACTTCGTTGAGCCGGGGCACAATGTGCTGGGGCGGGGAAATCAGAAGTTCAAGGGTGGCCCGTTCCGCTCCGCTCCTTATGGTATCCGGAGAGGTCCTGTATCCCAGGCAGGCAGTGACCGCATCAACGATCATTGACTTACCGGCGCCTGTTTCTCCGGTGAAGACGGTCAATCCAGGCCCTAGCTCAATATCTACGTCATCGAAAATCCCGAAATTTCTGATCCGCAGATAGGTAAGCAACAATCATCACAATCCCGCTATATTCCTTAAAGATTGAAGCACTTCACTTGCTGGATACCCTTCTCTTGCCACTACAAGTACTGCGTTGTCTCCGGCTATGGTTCCCAGAACACCGTCTAATTTGAGGCCGTCAATCGCCTCTCCCACCGCTGACGCAGTGCCTGAAATAGTCTTCACAAGTACTAAATTACCTGATTTCTCCATATCGATGCAACAATCCATGAACAGTCTGTGAAAACGTTCCCTGTATACAGCAGTGGGGTCTCCTGGCATAAGTGCATACTTGTACCTACCATCGCCGGCCGGAACCCTCACCATGTTGAGTTCTTTGATGTCCCTGGATATGGTCGCTTGAGTAACCTTGATCCCTTCCTTGGCTAGTAACCTGCATAATTCTTCCTGGCTGGTGATGACGTTCTGGGACACCAATTCAATGATTCTCATTTGCCTCTTGGCCTTCATGCAGGAAATGCCTCCTCACATCATGGTTTTGCACTCAGCCCGGCATCCCCTTGGGGCAATCTGGCCCCTCCTTCTTTCATTTTCTTGCGCAACACATCGTAAAACGACCATCCTTTGCGCCGGAGAAGCATTACCTTAAATTCAGACTTCCTGATCATGATCATGTCATTCTTTTCAAGCGAATAGAATTCCTGCCCATCTAAAGACAGCATCGTGGATTGACTGGGCAGCACCACTTCTATCTCGCAGGTTTCAGAGCCCGGGACCATAACCGACCGCGAGTACAAGGTATGGGGACATATGGGGGTGACAAGAAAAGCATCTATTTCAGGAGCCACAATGGGGCCGCCTGCCGAAAGCGAATACGCTGTCGAACCTGTAGGAGTAGAAATAATGATTCCGAGATCGGACCTTCATACGCATCTACATCTTTGCCTGATACTCGCATAGACAGCACGGTCAACCGGCCATAATGCCCCCTGGCTACACAAGCTTCATTGAGCGCCCTGCCACTGTATACTACCTCTCCTTTGCGGATCACCGCCGCCGAAAGCATGAGCCTCTCATCTTCTATGAAGTCCCCGGAAAGAAATGCAGGAAGGTGCTCAAACACATTGCTTGTCTCAAGTTCGGTCAGGAAACCGAAATGGCCGAGGTTTACGCCTAAGATAGGGATGCCTGACGGTGCAAGGGCTCTGGCCGCTCCCAGCAAAGTGCCGTCGCCCCCCAACACTATTGCAAACCTGACCCTGTCGCGCCACCGGTCCACAGGCACAGCCTGGCACCCCGCACCAAATGCCATACCAGCACAGGAAGGCATATAAACCTCAAATCCCCTAGGCTTGAGCCATTCAATCAGTTCCCTTGCAAATTCCCAGGTTTCGTCCTTCCCCAGGTTTGGAATAATCCCTATTGCATCTTTCAACTCAAGACTTCTCCTATCTACCAAGTAATTTCTTGACCTGCGCCACTATACCCGGCACATCTAAGCCGTAAACCGAGCGGAGCCGGTCTTGGGAACCGTGGGGGATAAACTGCTTAGGCAGAGCCAGCTTGTGGATCTTGTCCTGCCCAAAGCCCACGGCATTTGCAACCATCTCGCCAAACCCGCCGTCTTGGACGTTTTCTTCCACCACCAATAAAGGTGCTTTCCTGAGAAGATCGGTCACCGTGTCCAAATCAAAAGGTACTACAAACCGTGCGTTTACCACGCCTGCGGAAATGTCTTCTTGAGCCAGTTTCTCACAAGCTTCAATCGCTGGATACACCATGCTGCCTAGAGCTAGGATGTTGATATCCTCCCCGCGACAGAGCACCTCGGCCTTGCCTACATCCAAGACCTCAGGGCTATCAAAGGCATCTTCAACCGGTACTCCCACACCGCATCCCCTTGGGTACCGTATGGCACACGGCCCGTCAATACTTAAGGCGGTCCACAGCATGTTTATGAGTTCCCGCTCATCTTTTGGCGCCATGACTGTAAGCCCTGGAATATGCCGGAGATAGCTTATGTCAAACTGCCCGTGATGAGTTTCGCCGTCTTGGCCCACAATGCCTGCCCGGTCTATGGCAAAAATTACTTTGAGGTTCTGTAGGCATACATCTTCTACTATTTGATCGTAAGCCCGCTGCAAAAATGTTGAATATATGCATACCACAGGTATCATGCCTCCCTGGGCAAGTCCTGCGGCAAAGGTGACCGCGTGGCTTTCGGCGATGCCTACATCGTAGAATCTTTCAGGAAATTTTGCTTTGAAAGGTTTGAGCCCTGTGCCGTCTGTCATGGCCGCGGTAATTGCAACTATCTTGCGATTGTTTTCAGCAAATTTCAC
>JGI24505J29691_1000487_pt1 | contig 8076 bp, 10 predicted proteins | sample BioPla4RNA2_FD_29691 | JGI IMG/M metagenome (IMG submission 29691) | reverse complement strand
CATTGATGCCCCACGTCCCAGATGATCTTGTCCCTTGGCGTGGACAGTACCGAGTGGAGGGCTAGAGTCAGCTCCACAACCCCCAGATTGGCACCTAAATGACCACCGTTTTCTTCCACGGTGGACACAATGCGGTGCCGAATCTCGCTGGCCAGCAATTCCAAACTGGGCAGATCCAGCTTCTTGATGTCTTCGGGGGACTTGATTCGCGTCAGCAGCTCTTCACTCATAATTCCTACCTCTTCTTATCCTTCACGAACAGGGAGCGAAACTTCATCCTAATCTGCTCCAGGGAATACAAAATCTTGCCCGTCACCAAAAGGATGGTGGTGGACTTGGTGATGGCAAAGCTTTTGCCCAGCGCCTTGCCCCCAACGGTAACCGCGGCGATCAAAGCTACCATCAGTGTGTTGGCCAGGGTTTCTCCCAGTCTTGGAGATGGACCCCGCAGCGCCAGTAGCAAGGCCACACCCAAAGCGCCACTGAGCGTGCCAACCACGTCACCAACTAGGTCATTGCANAAAGTGGAAACGCCGTCAGCATGGCGCACCAGCCAGATGGCATGTTTGGCGCCTGGTACGCGGTTTGAGGCCATGGCATGGAAGGGAGCTTCCTCGCCGGCGGTGGCGGCGACACCTAGAATATCGAACAATACACCGATAAGAATAATAAAAAGTAGTAACACCAGGCTCGCCGTGACCGGCATGAACGCTAGAACGCTGTTACTACCCAGACTAAGCACTGTGGACACGACAAAAGTCGTTACAGTAAGAGTAAATACCGCCCTCCACCGGCTTTGCATTATTAACCGCTGCCTCTTTCTTATGTATACTGAGGTGAATGGCAGTGAACTGAGTAAAGATTGTGGCTTAGGTCCAGCAGGTTTTCCCAGAGATCCTCCAGCCCGTCACCGCGGCTGGCGGTTTCCCCTTTCCGATCTCTTCGCTTGTCACCAAAGCGAGGCTGGATTACCACTTAGACCACACCGTAATCCCCAGCTCACCATCTCCATGAGAAACAGTCTAGGAGTTTTCCTCGACGCTTGCCCTATTTTCTAGTCTCTTTTGCAGCGACGGTTTCAAGCGCTTTCCGCATATGCGGAGGGTCAAGCTCCCTGGCCAGGGGCACTCTTCCCATAAGCTCTATCCCCCAATCACCACTCAAGACAGGCTACGCTGCACCCAACACTGATGTACAAACAAGCTGCGAATGCGTATCGCGTGCAGGTTCAATCCCAAGCCGTAGGGACACGTTTTCCGTGGCCCCACGAGAATGGGTCTCCGTGGAGGGAGGGTCAACGCCTGCATGCCCTTGCAGATCGCCCTTCCACCTTAACCCTCAGCAGCAGCCCCCAACGGGGCGTCAGAAGCCGCCACCAAGGACTTCATCGATGTGCCAGCAACGGATTTTTAGGCCCGTGTTCAAAAACAAGGCAGGCGACTAGAATACTGCGCCATTCACCTCCAGGGTAATCTCATTATAGCATACTCTCTTCATGCGGGGCAAGCAAATGGCCCACGGACTAATGGGTGCGCTGGAGAATAAAGGAGGCCAACTCCCGCAGGAGCCCAGCCCGCTCAGGAAAGTCTTTCAGGGCCTCCAGGCAGTGCTCCACGCACTCCGCGGCCAAAGCCCGGGATCGTTCCAGCCCGTAGAGGCGGGGGTAAGTCTGCTTACCCAGGGACCGATCGCTGCCCACCGGTTTCCCCAAGCTCTGGGCATCACCCACTTCATCCAGGATATCATCGGTGATCTGGAAAGCTAAGCCAAACCATTCGCCGTAGCGGGTGATGGCCGCGAGCTCCTCCTCGCTGGCTCCGCCCAGAAGTGCCCCGCTGCGCAGCGCGGCCTTGAACAGCGCCCCGGTCTTGTGGGTGTGGATGTAGCGGAGGGTCTCTTCATCGGGGGTCTGCTCTGTGCTCAGCAGGTCCACAGCCTGTCCCCCCACCATCCCCCGGGATCCTGCGCCCAGGGCCAGCTCACCCACGATGCGCACCGCTGTTTCCGGAGACACCCCGTATTTTTCCGGCAGCCGGGCCAGTTCAGCAAAGGCTTCCGTCAGCAGGGCATCCCCGGCCAAGACGGCCATGGCTTCCCCGTAGACGATGTGGTTGGCGGGCTTACCCCGCCGGAAATCATCATCGTCCATACAGGGCAGATCGTCATGGATCAGGGAATAGGCATGGATCATCTCCACCGCGGCGGCTAGACCCGCAGCCTGGGCAGGGTCCCCGCCCACCGCGGCGCAGGCCCCCATGGCCAAAACGGCCCGGAGGCGTTTTCCGCCCCCCAGGGTGGAATAGCGCATGGCTTCATGCAGAACTTGGGGGAAGGTGTCCGCCGGGGGCAGCGCCTTATCTAAACTTGCCTCGACATCTTGGATCCAGCTGGACCACTCCCGGGAGAGGATCGTCACTCTTCTGCCACCTCCAGGGGTTGGATTTGTCCTTCCTTAATCATGATCTCGATTTTACCTTCCGCCTCATCCAGCTTATTGCTGCAGAAGCGGGCCAACTTGACCCCTTCTTCGAACAGGGTCAAGGACTCATCCAATGTGGACTCGCCCTGTTCCAGCAGGCGGACGATCTCTTCCAGTCGGGCCAGGGCCTCCTCAAATTTTAGCTCCTGGGCATTAGGCTCCGTCATGGAGAACTCTCCCTTCTACTCTGCACACTAAGCGCCCTTGATAGAGGGTTACGTTCACCGCATCCCCGCTGCTTACCTGCTCTGCACTGCGCAGCACACGCCCCTCTTCATCTGAGCAGATGGCATAGCCCCGGGCCAGGGTCTTGAGGGGGCTGAGCGTCTCCAGCTTCCCCGCAAAGGTGCCCAGCCGGCTGCGGCGTAAAGGCAGGCCAGATGTGTGGGTGGTGTGCAGACCCAGGCTGGTCACCAGGTCATCCACTCTCTGGCGCAGTTGATTCACCATAAAGTCGGGCCGCTTCAGGGCGGCACTCTTGGTCAGCTGAGCCAGGAATCTGCGTTCCGCGCCGATCTTCCGCCGCAGGGCAGCCGCCAAGCGGACCCCATACGACCCCACCGCAGCCCTCAGTTCGCTCTGGAGGGGCACCACCAGCTCCGCGGCGGCAGACGGGGTGGGGGCCCGGAGATCGGCCACGAAGTCGGCGATGGTGAAGTCGGTTTCGTGCCCCACCGCAGAAACCACGGGGATGGCGGATTGGGCTATGGCCCGGGCCAGCTGCTCGTCGTTGAAAGCGGACAGCTCCTCGAAGGATCCCCCTCCCCGGCCGATAATCAGCACATCGCAGTCTGTACCTTGGGCCAGCTCCAGGGCGTGGCGCAGACTGGCCGGCGCTTCTTCACCCTGAACTAAAGCGGGAAAGACCAGCACATTCACGCCGGGATGACGCCTGGTGAGCACGTGCAGGATATCCCGGAGCGCCGCCCCAGAGGGTGAAGTGATCACCCCCACTCGCCTGGGCAGCAGAGGCAGGGGCTTTTTGCGGGCCGGGTCGAAAAGCCCCTCCGCTTCCAGCTTGGCCTTGAGCTGTTCAAAGGCCAGGTGCAGCTCGCCGATTCCTTGGGGAAACAGCACCTCCACATAGAGCTGGTACTCCCCATTGGGTTCATAGACCCCCACCGAGCCCACTGCGATCACGGTGTCGCCGTTTTTGGGCAGGAACTTGAGCAGCCGGTTGCGGCTGCGGAACATCACCGCTTTGATCCGGCTGTGGGCGTCCTTCAAAGAGAAGTACATGTGCCCCGAGGAATGGTGGACGAAGTTGGAAACCTCACCGATAACAGCCAGGTTCTGGAAAACAGGATCGGCCAGGGCCGAGCTGATCATCCTGGTTAGTTCACTGACGGTGATGGGCTGCACCGGCATCCCCCTTTGCTTTGTGGTTAAGGCAGATAGAGCGCCCCTTCCCGCAGGGCACTGAAATAGGCGGCTCCCAAGGCATTGTCCACGCTGTAGCGGGGCGGCGCGAAGTACAAGCACCAGTTAGGCAATCTCCGCTGAAGCTCCCCCCGGATCAGCAGATTGGCCGCTACCCCGCCCACCAGCAAGAGCTCGCGGCAGTCTGTTCTCTCCTCCGCCCAGCGGATCCATTTCACCAGCGTCCTGGCGATGCCAAGCAGGCAGGAGCGCGCCAAGATCGCGGGCTCCACCTGGCCCACCATCCTCTCCAGGGCGGTGAGGGGACCGGAGAAACTCACCACCCCCTGCCGGTGAAAGGTGGGTACAGGTACCGTCTCCGTGGTCTCGTCCGCCAGCGCCTCCAAGGCAGGCCCAGCAGGAAAATCCAGACCCAGCCGTACCCCCAAGCGGTCCACAACCTGACCCGCATGCAGATCCAGCGTTCCGCCCCAGAGGTCTATGCCCAGGCGGTAGGTCTCACTGTTCCTCACCACATGCATAAGCTCGGTTGTTCCACCGGACAGGTGAATGGCGAGAAACTCACGGGCCTGGGGACCTGGAGCTGCGGCAATCCCGCTCCAGATGTGTGTTTCCTGATGGGAAAGCTCGTGGCAAGGCACGTGGAAAAAATCCGCCAGGCTCCGGGCCAAGCCCCGGCCTGGCAAAAACACGGGCATGTAGGAATCGTCCTGCGGTCGGGGCTGCACAGAAACGCCCAGAGCCGCCAGGGTATGGCCAGCCAAAGCCGGCCGCAGGGCTGAGGTGAGCTCCGGCAGATTCTTCACGTGTTGAAATAAAGCTTCTGATTGGCGCAGTCCCCGCGAACCAGAAGCTACTTGCAGCGGCAGGCGTTCATCGGCGATGATCTCCCCGTCCTCGCCCAGCAGACACATGGATGTTGTGTAGTTGCTGGTGTCAATGCCGAGAAAAACCCTCATGCAAAGCCCCCATCCCGGACCACGGTGCCAAGGAGCCCGTTGATGAACTTGGGTGATTCCTCATCGCCGAATTCCTTGGCCAGCTCTACGGCTTCGTTCACCGCCACCCGCACCGGGATTTCATCCATAAAAACGATCTCGTAGATCGCCAGCCGCAGAATGTTGCGATCCACAAAACCAAGCCGGTGTACCTGCCAACCCTTGGAGACCGCGGAGATCTGGGCATCAAGGGCGGGCAGCTTCTGCATTACTCCCCGCACGACCTCTTTCACATATTCCTGGTTGTCCACATCTAGTGCAGCATCGTCCAACCGCTGTTCCAGCGCGGTTTCCACGTCACTGTTGGCCAAGTCAATCTGGAACAGGGTCTGAAATGCAACTTGGCGTGCCAGCCTTCTACTCAAACGCGATCACCTCAAAAACCGACCCAAGAAACTGTCCGACCCCCTGGGGGAATCCAGCAGCGCTCCGAGATACAGCCCGGCGGCAACACAGAGCACCACGAACAAGCCCTTCAGAATCCCGTAGGCGATGATAATCCAACCAAGTATGAGACCGAGCACCGCACCGAAAATCTTCCCCATGTGGGCACTCAGTATGGCCACAAGCCTTTCCTTCATTGCGCACACACCTTTCTACGCTATCCCATGGAGTTCGGTGTCGGTTTTCTTGGAAACTCCCACCACTGATATGTCAATCTCCTGGATGACTACTCCCACCGTTTTTTCCACATATTCCTTTACGCTTTCCTGAATCTCTTCAGAAAGCTCCCCCAGATTGTGATCGGGATAAGCGGTGATTTTCAAAGTTACCTTCGGTTCCACCACATCTGTAAAGGAAGCCCGTACCTGCTGCACGCCGGGTATCTGACTGGCCGCCTCCACAATGAGGCTCTCCACGCTGTCGGCGCTGATGCGCACGGTACCTAGTTCCCGCTGGTAAACGATATACTTACTGGTATCCATCCTGCCGATCAAAACCACCAGATAGGCAGCTAAAAGCACCAGAATGAGGGCTACCAGGGAACCGTCAAAACCGAAGCTGGGCGAGTTCAGCCAAGCCACCAGCACGTCGCTGCCAAACAAGGTGGCCGCGGTCAAACCCGCAAAAATGACCAACACCAGTGCACTGATCCCAAGAAACACTCGGTCCAAAAGAGTCATCTTACTTCCCCCTAGAGGCGGGCACCTGCTCTTCTTCTACCTTTTCTCCCTTGTCTTCCTTCTTCTCTTGAGGAAACTGGACACCCAAAACGTGCAGATTAACTTCCATCACATCAAGGCCGGTCATAACCTCGATGGCGCGCTTCACGTTCTCCTGGATCTGCCGGGCGACTTCGGGAATGCTGTAACCATACTCGATGATCACAAAGAGGTCGACCACGCATTCGTGGGCCCCAACATCCACCTTGACGCCCTTGGACAGATTGCGGTGCCCCAGCATTTCCGCGATTCCTCCGGCAATCCCGCCACTCATACCGGCGACGCCCGGTACTTCAGTGGCAGCCAACCCGGCAATGATCCCCACTACTTCGTTGGCAATCTTCAGATCGCCCAATTCAGTGCGGCGTTCGTTTTCTGACATGTTCCACACCTCCTTAGGGTATTATACCAAACAATTCCTTATCCTACAATTTTCGATTCTGGGGCGATAGTGTCAAGGCACTGTAGGATCGAAGGTCCGTTCCCGCCCCTGTGACGAGCCAAGATATCATGTCGTTCTGATCAGAACTCGAACACTGCGTTGGATATGCGTCGCAACAATGGAGACCAACCCTTAGTGCCACTGGCAAGGGAAGGAATGTTACCTAGAGTCTCGCAACTTGAACCAACGGCTTTGGAAATCTGACGCACAGCCGCCGTAGGAACATGCTCTGAAGTAAACCCCTTCTTCCTCTGGGCGCTTTGCTCTATGTAAACCTGGGATAAATTGACTCCATTCGCGCGATGGACTCTCAAGTGGGCCATCTGGTTGGCCCCCAAGTACGACCATCCCATGGGTCGGCTGCTCAAGCGTGCGGACAAAACATGACTCACGTGGCCTTCCGCACTGCAACCGACAAGCAGTCTGTCGTATTTCCGCATAGCCCGGATACCGCTCCATTGGTTGTTGATGTATGTTTGGACTTCCGAAATGGCCTTCTTGCGAGATTCCTTTTCCGTCTCTTGGCGAAATGCCGCTAGAAGGCGGTTCATTTCTCGCTTCTTTCCGCTCAATACAGCTCCAAACAGGGCTTCCCTCTTTTCTTCGTCGGCACCTGCTGCCCTGAAAATGGCACGCCGCAGATGAAACCCGTCAAGTACATAGTGTGCACCATGAATGTACTCGGCTCCAGCCTTGATCCAAGGAACCCCATCACCGGAAATGAAGATGTATTTCGTCTGTTCGAGATCGTAAGTGGCCTCAAGATAGCGCCAAATGGTGTCCCAGATCACCTGTGACGCAGTACCAGGAGGAAAAGTGAAGTACTTCTTCCCAATCAGCTCATACCGATCCTTGCCGACTCTAACTCGTCCTTCATGGACGTAGACAAGACGTTGCTCAAAAGCACTAACACCTTTCTCTCGATGCGGAACATGGTCTTCATCGGCCTCAACGTACAGGATGCTGGCAACCTTCTTAACCTTAATTCTTTCCTTGAGCTCTATCTTCTCGGGCTGCAATTTTCGGACAATGTTGAGAACGGTCTGCCCTGATACTCTAATGCCCGTATGGGTTTCAAAGCTCTTACCCGCCTTGGCGTACGACCGGTCAACAGCTTCTTCTAACAAGTCCGCTTCCAGTAGGGTGTCGAGGCGTTGGTGAGGCTTGTATCCCACCAACCTATCTGCCAAATGCGCATGTTGTCCGGATTTCTTGTTCCGGAACAGTGTACGTTCATAGTGAACTTCACCAAAGGGTGAGAGGATGGTCTTGGGGTCTCGTCGTACGATAACCCAACCTTTCCTAAGCGGAAGGTTGTCGCGCAACTCCTGGTCAATCAACTCCAGTACCCGCTGCTGAATGGTACAGCAGATTCTGTTCAGACCATTTCGCAACGCCTGCTGAAAGGCCGGCATCCCCTTACCGGCCATAACCTCGGACACCGCTTCTTTGACAACTTCCTGAAAGGAAAACACTAGACTTTCATCGAATATTGCTTGCATAGAAGATCTCACCTCTGAGTACTTCGTACTCGTCTCCTGCAGGGACGGTGGGATCTTCTTCTATTTTCTTGAGTCAAACTCCTGTCCTACAGTAACTTTACACTAGCTTCTG
>JGI24505J29691_1005223_pt1 | contig 8096 bp, 7 predicted proteins | sample BioPla4RNA2_FD_29691 | JGI IMG/M metagenome (IMG submission 29691) | reverse complement strand
CTTTCGTCCGGCGAGAGGAACGACTTCAGCTTCTCTTCTACAATCCGCGGATTCTCCCCTGCCTGGATGGACAAAATTCCCTCGATCATCACCTGCTTGATGAGCACTTCCTCATCGCTCTTCAGCCGCAGCTTCCCGGCGATGGGCAGGAACAAGAGGTTGGAGGCCACCGCACCGTAGAGGGTGGTGATCAAAGCCACGGCCATGCCCATACCCACCTGCTCAGGTTTGTCCAGCTGCCCCAGCATGGCGATGAGTCCAATTAGAGTACCGATCATGCCGTAAGCCGGCGAGAGGGCACCCATCTGCTCGAAGATGCGCTGGCCGATGCGGTGACGCTCCTCCAGGAAAAAGAGTTCGATTTCCAGGATGTTGCGCACCAGTTCGGCATCGGTGCCGTCCACGATCAGCTGAATCCCCTTCTGCAAAAAGGGCTCATTGGTGGCCTGGGCCCGCTCCTCCAGGGCCAGCAGCCCCTCACGGCGGGAGATTTCAGCAAACTCCACCAGGGTCTCGATGACGCCTGCACTGTCGTTGGTCTGCCGGGAGAAGGCCACCCTGAGCAGGGGAAATACGCTGAGGACTTCCTTCATGGAGAAGTTGACCATGATGGAGGCGAAGGTGCCACCAAAGACAATCAGCAGGCTCGGCAGGCTCAGAAAGAGCGTGACATCCCCTTCCATCACAATGGCCAGGATCATCAGCCCAAGACCGATGAAAATACCCAATATGGTTGCCAGATCCATCTATCCGCACTCCTTCATGGACTAGTGGGGCTGCAGATGCAGCCCCCTAGTCAGCCCAATCTATCGTTTCAAGTTCACCAGCTCTTGGAGCATTTCATCAGATGTGGTGATGATGCGGGAGTTGGCCTGGAAGCCCCTCTGTGTGATGATCATGTCAGTGAACTCTTCAGTGAGATCCACATTGGACATCTCCAAGGCACTGGGGATGATCTGCCCGAAACCAGGCGCCCCAGCCGGTTCCACCTGCGCACTCCCGGAGTTGGTGGACTCCATAAACATGGTGGAGCCTGACCGCATGAGCCCGCCGGGGTTGGCAAACTTGGCCAGAGCCACCTGACCCAGGGCCTGGGTTAAGCCGTTGGAGAAGCTGCCCACGATGACCCCGTTCTGGTCGATGGTGAAGCTTTCCAAAGCACCACTGGTGTGGCCGTTCTGGCTGAGGAACTTCCCGGTGAAGGTATCCGCATACTGCGTGAACTGCGTAAAGTCCAGCTTAATACGGATGGATTCTGCCCCCGCCGGGTCAAAGCTGATCACTGCCTCCTCTGGTTTCGGTCCCAGGAAACTGCCGTTGGTGCCGAACTTGATCCTTGTGTCGCTGTCGGTGTCGCTGTAGGCCTGGCCCACCGCGAGTTCGGCTGTGAGCACCAGAGAGCTCCCATCGGATGCGGCAGTGAGAAACGTGCCTTCATCGAGCTCGGTCCCAAAGGTAAAGGTAAACGGGTCCGTTGTGCCCGCGACCGTCCAGGTGCCACTAGTACGATCAAAGGTGGCCACTAATACCGCGTCAGGGCTAGCGCCTGGGTTCCCATCGTATTCATAGTCGGAAGCTACTCTCCACAGCTGGTCGTTGTCGTCCACCACATACCTGGCGTTGGGGGTGATTTCACCTGCCTGGTCGACGGGGATAGCGCTACTGGGCACTAGCCAGTAGGCTTGCCAATCCCATGTGTTATCCTCATTTGTTTTGGTTAAATCCACTACAATTGTGTGTTCTGTGCCCAGGGAGTCGTAGACCTGTACAGTCCTGCGGACCCCGGTCCCTTCCGTGTAGCGGCTGTCCAGGTTTCCGCCGAACACCACCTGATCTGTGGCCCTCGCTTCGATGGTTTGCGAACCGGAGATGTACAGGGGTTTGAGGGACGTGTAGTCGATAATCCCGTTCTCCGCCCTGTAGCCCATCACCCGCATGCCGTTCACCAAGGAGACCAGGTTGCCTTTCGTGCCTCCGATGTCCAGGCCGAAAATCCCCGCCCGGGTGTAGAGGCGGTTTAAGCCATCTTCTCCTTCTGCTAGGATAAAGAAGCCGTCTCCTTCAATGGCCAGGTCTGTGATGTAACCGGTGCTTTGGGGGTTGCCTTGGGTGTGCTTGACATCGATGGAACCCAGCTGCACGCCCAGGCCCACCTGCTGCGGGTTAGAACCACCGCGGTTCGCGGTGGGCGCCGTGGCGCCGCGGGTGGTCTGGCTGAGCATTTCCTGGAAGGTAACCCGCGAAGCTTTATACCCCGCGGTATTCACATTGGCAATGTTGTTGCCGATGACGTCCATCCGCATCTGGTGCGCTTTCAGACCGGAGACGCCGACAAACATTGAACGCAACATACGCTCTGCATCCTCCTTTCAAACCCCACCTCAATCGTTCAGTGGGGGGAGGGCTCCCCGAAGGGTCCAGCCCTGTAGTTTTTGCTTTTAGGTGATAACCGCACTGTCAATCTGGGTAAACACGTTTTCCTTGAGACTCTCCCCATCGATGGCGGTGATCACGGTGCGGTTAACCACGCTCACCACCAGGGCAACATCGCCCATGAGGATCAAGGTCTCTCTGCCTCCCTTTTTTCTGGCCTTCTCCACAGCTTCTTCCAGAGTGTGCAGCTGCTCATCGGTGAAGCGAATGCCCCGCGCCTCCAGCCTCCTGGCGGCATGGGCCGAAAACTTCAGGGCAGGCTGCTGCAGCTTGCTCTCGAGGATCTGAGCAAAGGAGTCCTGCTGTTTGGCCGCGGGTTTGCTGCGCGGCGTGGTTTTCGGCTGCGCCGGCTGGACAGGTAATCCCCTGGGGATCTTAAACTGCTGGGTCACTGGGCACTCCCTCCCTGATGGCCACCACTTCAGTGAAATCGTACAGCTTGCCGCCTACAATAATCTCAGGCCAGCCGCTGCGGAACTGCACCCCCGTCACCTTGCCAAAGAGGCTTTCGCCTTCCTTGGTGAACAGCTCCACTTCCTTGCCGATCATCTGCATGGCTTGTCCCAAGGCTGAGAGCTTCTGCTGGGCCAGCATCATTTCACTGAGGTTGGTGTTGAGATTCTGCATCTGCTCCAAACTGCTGAACTGGGCCATTTGGGCAATGAACTCTTTATCGTCTACTGGACTGATGGGGTCCTGGTATTTCAGCTGCGTGATCAGCAGACGGAGAAAGTCATCTTTGCCCAAGGCGCTTGGGTCCCTTTTGGCCCCTTCCCGCTGGCGGAGCAGTTCGTCCACGGTACCCACCGTGTTCACATACAAATACCTCACCTCCTTAGACACGTACATCGACCCTGTGCCAGCTGCTGCCTGCTAGATAGCGCGCCGCCGTGGCTGTTTCTTTTGCTCCGGCTTTAGCCTGGCCGGAGCGCCCAGGTGCCCGACCTTGGGACTGGTTTTCCCGGCCCAGCTTGTCCTGGCCCAAGCCGATATCAATCATCACGTCGCCCAGCACCGTTCCCTGGTCCTGTAAGGCTGCGTAAAGCTGGGGAAGCTGTGCGGAGATCAGCTCCTGCACCCTGCTGTTCTCCACCAGGAACTGGGCCACCATGACCCCCCGCTCCACGGCGAGTTTGATGCGCATCTCACCTAGGTGCCCTGGCTTGAGCTCGATGCGCACTTCGCTGCGCTCTTCGGTGACCAGCGTTTCCATGAAGCGCACCAGCTTAGGCAAAACCTGCTGCGGCTGCCTAAGGTCCAGCACGGTCCGCAAAGGTGCGGGCATCTCCAGCTCTTCCTGCACTTGCTCCAGCTTGACTGGGGGTGGTTGTACCGCCGGTTCCGGATGCGCCTTGGGGACTTCGGGATCAATCCTTTCCTCTGGCTGGCTCCGCTGGGCTGCGGGCGGCTTCAGCTCCTTTTCCGGTTCAGCCGTTTCAAAAGCCGTTGGAACGGCTTCCCCTTCCACCACCTGCTGCTCTCCCTCCGCCGGCCCTGCCTCGGGTTTCACTGGCGCTTCCGCCCGAGTCTCCGGGGCGGCAGATCCCCGTGTGGGGCTGGGTTTGGCCTGAGGGAAGTCGCCGCTTTCCTTAGGCTGCTCCTCCCCTTGGGCGGCAAATGCAAATTCCCGCTCTTGAGCTTGGGGCTCAGGACCGTTTTCCGCTGCTAGGCTGGGCAGAACGACCTCCTTGGGGCTTCCCTCTCCACCTTGCAGCTCCTGCGGCAGCGGAGCTCCCTCCCGGATAGTAACCGCTCTCCTCACCCGCACGTTTCTGGCACCCTCGGTGGGTACCTCGGCCAGCGGCCCCTGCCCCGCCTTGCCCACTAGAGCGGACCGGGGTTCAGCGCTCCGGGGAGCCTCCCCGCGCGGTCGAGGCAATGGGCTCAGCCTACGCCGGGGCATCTGCTCTAGTGGAGCTGCTTCTTGGTTTCCGGCCCCTTCTGGAGCAGGGCTTTCAGCTTTGTGCTTCTGCCCACTTGGTGGCTGGAGTACTTCCCCCGCCTCTTGCTCCGCTGCTGGAACGGGCCAAGCGGGCGGTTCAGCCTCGCTCGGATCGCCTGTGGGCACTGCCTCTGGAGCAGGGCTTTCAGCTTTGTGCTTCTGCCCACTTGGTGGCTGGAGTACTTCCCCCGCCTCTTGCTCCGCTGCTGGAACGGGCCAAGCGGGCGGTTCAGCCTCGCTCGGATCGCCTGTGGGCACTGCCGCGGATTCACTGGCAGAAGTGGTCAAGCCTTGCCTTGGCAGCTCTGCTGCGCTTGGCTGCAGCGGGAATTGTCGCTGCGGCAGTTCCGCTGCCCCAAGGGCGGAAGGCTGCTCGGTGCCTTCGGGGACTTCGGCGCTTGGCTGTCCCCGCAGGTCGAGGAGGATGGAGCCCCAAGGAAGATCGTTCTGTTCCTCCTGCTTTTCGTCCTCACGCTCTTTGGGGACCTCTTCCTGCGGTTCCGCTGCGGCCTGCCCAGGGGTGAGGGCTTTGCTCAAGAGGTCGGCAAAGCTTGCTTCCCCCTCACCTTGGCGGCGGACGGCCTGTCCCTGCTCCGCCTGCGCGCTCGGCAGCAAATCAATAATGGCTACTAACTCGATGCTCTCACCTCCTTTCCCAGCTGTTTTCCAACCTATTCACCGGCCCGGCCCAGTTCTTTACTCAAGGCCGCGGCCAGGTTAGTTGGCAGAAGAGTAAGGATGTCAGCGGCGGTGAAGGTGTCCATCTCCAAAAGAACCTGGAGGACCAGCTCCCTATCCAGCTCCTGCAGGATGCGGGCTGCGTCCTGGGGCTGCATGCCGCTGTAGATTTCCGCGAGATTCTGTACACTGCGCCTGTGCTCCGCTTCCGCCTGGAGCCTGGCCTCCCAGGCCGCCAGTTCGCTCTCCCGCTTGTCCAGCTGCTGCGAGCGCTGCTCCAGCCGGTTCTGGCTGGCCCGCAGCTCCTCATAGCGGTTTTCCAAATCGGCCAGCATGGCCATAAGCTCGGCCTCCTGTGCCGCGATCCAGGTTTCCGCTTCCTGTCCCCGGCTGTAGGTCGCCAGGTGGGGCTGGAGCCAATCGATCCGTCCAGCCCAGCTCCAGAGGAGAGCCGGCCCGTCGATCACTCCGGTGACGGAGAGGACGACGAAGGCAGCGAGCACAGCGATCAAGAGAAAAGTGAAGGCCAAAACCCATCTGCCCACAACAGAGTACCTCCCTAGGACAAGACACGCGAGCGCATGTCATCCAGCACTTTCTGGTCTTTGTTCAGTTCCTCTTTCACAAAGGAGGCGTAGACTTTTGTCCGCAGGATGGAAACCTTTTTCCTTTCCTGCCGGGCCTTGAGCCACTGCTTCTTGGCGTGGCTGGCCGCCTCTTCCTGCTTGGCCACCCGCTCCGTCTGCCTTTGCACCTTGCGGTCCAGGTTTTCCAGGTACTCATACATGGCCTGGCGCAGCAGCACCTCACCCTGCCCGTAGCCGAATTCCCTGATCTCCTGTTCGTGTTCCTTTAGGCGCGCCAATTTGGCACGTTCTTCATGGGCCATACGCTCTTCCCGGGCCCACTTGAACTTGGACTGTTCTTCCTGGATTTCCCTGACTTTCAGCACCTTTTCCAGGCGAAACTTAAAGCGAGCCATGCCTCAACCCCTAACCATTCCCACTGAACACCGCTTCCAGCTGCGCCAAGGTCTCGGAGAAGTCCGAACGTTCATTGACACCCTGCTGCAGGAAGGCAGTGATCCTGGGATGCAGTTTGATTGCTTCATCGATTTCCGGATTGGAACCGTGGGCGTAAGCCCCGATGTTGATCAGATCTTCCGCTTCTGTGTAGGCGGCCAGGGCCGACCGGAGTTTGGCGGCGAGTTCCTGGTGCTCCATGCTGGTCACTTCCACCATCAAACGGCTGATACTGGCCAAAACGTCGATGGCCGGGTAGTGGTTCTTCTCAGCTAGAGCCCGGTTCAAGACGATATGCCCATCCAGGATACCCCGCACCGCATCGGCAATGGGTTCGTTCATGTCATCACCTTCCACCAGCACGGTGTAAAAGGCGGTGATTGTGCCGTTGCGGCCGGGCCCGGTGCGCTCTAAAAGCTTGGGCAGGAGGGCGAACACCGAGGGGGTATAGCCCCTGGTGGCCGGGGGCTCGCCGATGGCCAGGCCCACCTCCCGCTGGGCCAGGGCCAGGCGGGTCACCGAATCCATGACAAAAAGCACATCCAGGCCCAAATCCCGGAAAAACTCGGCAATGGTTGTGGCCACCATGGCACCCTTGATGCGCACCAGCGCAGGCTGATCCGAAGTGGCTACCACCACCACTGAACGGGCCAGCCCCTCCGGGCCCAGGTCCCGTTCAATGAACTCCCGGACTTCTCTACCCCGCTCGCCGATGAGGGCGATCACGTTCACATCCGCTTCCGTGTTGCGGGCCATCGTGCCCAGAAGGGTGCTCTTGCCCACGCCGCTGCCGGCGAACACGCCAATGCGCTGCCCCCGGCCGCAGGTGAGGACGCCATCAATGGCCCGCACCCCCACGGACAGATGGGTTTTGATCCGCTGCCGCTCCAGCGGCGAGGGGATGTTCCCCTGCACCGAGAGATACTTGGTGGCGGCAACCGCACCCCTGCCGTCCATGGGCTGGCCCAGTCCATCTAAAATGCGGCCCAGCAGCCCTTCGCCCACGGGCACCATGAGGGGTGCTCCCGTGGCGGTGACCAGACTCCCCGGCCCTATGCCGGTGAGGTCAGACAGGGGCATGAGCAGCACCTTTTGATCGCGAAAGCCCACCACTTCCGCGGGAACGCCCCCGCCGCTGCGGGGCTTGATCAAACAGATATCTCCAATATTGGTGGTGGGCCCGATGGACTCAATGGTCAGGCCCACGATCTGACTGACGCGGCCGCTGTGGATGGTGTCGTTGACCCCTTCCAGGTGGCGCAGGTAATGGGCCACCCGCGGGGAAAGCTCAGCGATGTTCCTCATCGTACAGCACTTCCAGTAAGTGATGGGCTAGTTTGCCTAAGCGCCTCTCGAGACGGGCGTCGATCAGGCCCGTTTCCGTTTCAATCAAGCAGCCGCCTGGGGTGATGGAAGCATCCTGCTGGAAAACCAGTTCGGCCCGGCTGGAGAGCTCCAGATCCTGCCTGTAGTTCTGCAGGAGGGCATAATCCACAGGGTTGAGGAGCACAACCACCTGCTCCACCGAACCCAAGACTTCCAGCGCTTCTTTCACCATGGGCTTCAGCCAGGAAATATCAGTTTCTACCTCTTTTCTGATCATCTTATCGGCAAGGAAGATACTGAGCTTTAGGAAGTCGTCCTCCAGGGCCTGGAGACTGGCGGCCCTCAGGCGGACCGCTTCTTCCACTGTGGACTGGAGGAGCTTCAAGAGATCGGCCGCCTTCTCCAGGGCCTTTTGGCGGCCCTCCTCCAACCCTTCCTGGTAGCCCTGGGCAAAACCCGCTTCCTTGGCCTGCAGGCGGATGCTGTCCACTTCCTGCTGCACCTGCTCCAGGCGGGCTTGGGCTTCCCGTTCCGCCTCTTCCAAGAGCTCCTGGGCCTTGGCCCGGGCATCCTGGAGCAGATTGGCACCTTCCAGGATGGTCTCGCCCTTGACGAAAGCCGCGGTATCAGCCCTTTCCGTGGGTATAAAGGGGATCACGGCCTGGGCATCTTCGGTAAGCAGGACCTTCAGCTCC
>JGI24505J29691_1000555_pt1 | contig 8211 bp, 14 predicted proteins | sample BioPla4RNA2_FD_29691 | JGI IMG/M metagenome (IMG submission 29691) | reverse complement strand
TATATTGTATCAGGTGATACAAAAATGAGATGTGCGTGTGGTAGAAAAATTACTCAAACTGAAGGGTCAGGAAAAGATAAGGTGTGGATTTGTGAGTGTGGCGCGCATTACCAGATGATTCGAGGAAAAGCGCGAAGGGTATAAAATTAGAAAATCTCTAACCCTCTTTTAGTATCATTCCCACGATTTGCCCGTATTCCACCAGATAAACCCTATCAGACAGATTAATCTGGTAACGGACCGCGTAACCATTTTCCGCCTCTTTCACACGCTTGTGGAATTTTTCTCTATCAGCGTCCGAGAGGTCAATACATGCAAATTCCTTAACACTATCCGGCATTTTCCACGTTTTCGGGTCAAGTGTTTTTACAACCTTTTCAGGCACTTCATGTGCTGTGTCCGGGTCATAAAACTTTGCTATCTCTTCTGCTTTCTTCCTATAGAGATTTGTAAGGTAGGTTAGCACTGCTATAATCAGCGCTAGCACTGCCTCGACAACCGGCGCGCTCTCAATCATCGTTATGTCTCCTTACGTGCTCCTCAAATTTTCCAATCAACTCATTGAGTTTTGCGCTAGTCGAAAACTGCCACGTTGCAAGTGTTGCAAAACCGCCGGTTATCGCTCCGGCGGCAAACTCTGTCGATATCTCAATCATAGACTGTCTCCGCTGAAGGTCCGTCAATAACGTGTATTACAACATCCCCTGCTAAACGGAAATTAGAGAGTTTGGTGCCTTGAGTCTCTATGGTAGCACGCGCGGAAAACGTTAAAACGTCGCCGGCTACTAACTCTGGCAGGTCTATTGCAATTGTACCGTCTTCCGGATAGTTTTTATTGATTCCTTCGATCGTTGCTATCACCTCGCCGTTTTTGTGAACACGCAAAGTAACCAAAATTGTCGTGCTATTAGTTTCGACATCGATATACAAACGCGGGGATATTGGCACGCTTGTAGGTCCTATTACGATAGAACCGCTTATCGGTTCAAAATTTGTTTTAAACCACTTTGCTGTAATATCACTCGTGAAATACACGTTTTCGCTAGGCGTTACTGTGTATGGGAGAATTAACGTATCCGTAACTACTGTTTTGCCTAGGTTGGCTTTGGTGAACTGTCCGTTTGCCGCTATCACCCCCAACACGCCCATATCTAAATCCATGTCAATGTCTAGAGTGGATACACGCGCGGCTTGTGAAAACGAACCGAATTTTAGTCCTGCCATAACTCAATACCCCAATATCTCACGTGTTTTTTTTGGCAATCGTGCAATGTCGCTAGCATCCAACGCGCGGCTAGAACCGGCTACTATCTGCCCTCCAGAAACAACGCTCCGAGCGCCGCCCGAGTGTTGGTATACTGTCCCGCCGCTAGACCGTCCCACCGGCGTAGCGCTCCCGTAACTCTTTCCGCTAGTGAAAAAGTCCGCTATATCCTCGCTAGGCGCGGAAATCGTCTTTTTAGATGAACCTGCTCCGCTTGTACTGCCTCCACCTGCCACGCTACCGCCTCCACTCGCCACTTTAGTGGCGCTATCCGTCGCACTCTCGAACGGACTTTTTTCTGTCGCCACTTTCTCGTCCTTTTTAGTGACCGCGCTAGCAATAGCGAGCCCTGCCCGTGGCGCGGCGGCAACAATACCAAAAGGCGTAGCGCTTGCAAAGAGGTTTAGCGGTGACAACAACGATTTTAACACGTCGCCAATACCGCCGCTGCTTTGCGTGCCACCTCGTCCGCCCGTGCCACCGCCACCGAACCCACCAGTAGGTCCGATATTCTCGTGTATCGGGTCCCCAGTGGTGTAGGTTGGAGTCCTAGGCGGCACTGGCTCCTTTTTGTGCGTGACCGTGCTAGCGGTATAGTCTGGATACGGTATCTGTGGCTTAAACAACCACTCTGGCGGTTGCTGCTCAATGTAAGGCGGTGGTATATCAGGTAACTGAATTATAGGCGTAGGGTCCTGTGTTGGCAGTGTCGCGGAACCGCCACCCCACGCGTCCGGGAACACGCCCATATCGTCAGTTTTCTGTTGCCGCGTTAGTGCGTAAAGAGTAATCGCGCCTATACCGAGTAGCGCTATCCCCGTAGATTTATCCTTCGTCATCTCGTCACAACCCCATACGCCACAAGTGCGACGCCGGCGATTAGCGCTATCATCGTCCAATCTACCCCACTACTTTGTCTCTGCCCCTGGTCTGCTTTGTATGTCTGGCTAGGTCTGCTATCAACCGTCATATCCTTTTTCGTCGACGCTGTAGCGCCGGGAGACTGGATATTAATTGCATAGTCAGGGTACTGTATCGAGGTGACTGGCGCGTACTGTATCGCTTGCGAATACTGCTCATACGGTGAGTGCGGCGAGTAAGTCTGGCTACTAACCGAAAATGGCGCGGTTTCCGAGAAAACGCTGTTGCTGCTGCTTGCCACCTTCTCGCTCTTTTTGCTGTCGCTAAAGAACGAGGCAATACCGGCGCCGCCTAACGCCGCGCCGCCTAGTCCGATAGCGATAGGGATTAATGGCGCAACCATTACTAATCACCCATTAACCGTTCTACCGGTATTCTCCGCGCGAGCGCCTCAAGCGCTATTTCCGGCGTTACACGCTTCTGGACATAGACCAGTATTATGTCGTTTGTCTCATGCAGTTGATCAGTGTTTTCGACCGTAAACGCCCTAATACCGTTTTGCGCGATCTCGACAACCGAATTACCGCGCAAATACACAAAGTGACCGGCGCCGTAACTCACTTTAACGCGCTGTGACGAGAAATTATCGACCGTCAATACGTTAAACGGCGCATAGTCCGCCGTAGTGTCCGCGACCATTTCCAGATTTTGAGTATACATCTCACCAGGCGCTAAACCTGCCGGGATTATGTACTCAAAAACTGGAGAGGTGAGTTTAGGCATGAGGCTTACCCTCCTCACGCCGTGTAAATGGTGACGGGTAACTCAAGGTCGCAGTTGTCAATCTCGATAGTTTTACCTCCCACGGACGGCAAAAACTCGATAACAACGTACGAGTCCTGCCGCACTCCCGGACCAGTCTCCGGCAAAACATTACTGGCGTCCCTTACGGTTTTCGACGTGCGGACGTTAGCGGTGTAGCCCTCCTTTACGACCATCTTTTTAAGTTCGTTGGCGTCCAGATAAGTAATCCTATATTCCCCGTCGATTTGTTCGGGAGTTGAGGAATTGTCCTTTATCGAGAGGAAAAACACGCCGCGGTCATCAACGCCGTTGACAATCTGCCCAGTACCCACGCGCACTACCTGCTGTGCCGGCACGCGGTATTTTGCCATAAGCCACGTCGAAGTATCCGTGACTTTGCCGTCAAACGTGGTTGTGAAATTCGAGAATTTCAGGGTTTTCGTCCACTTCTGAACCATTTTACATCGCCTCCCTAAACGGGTCACTAACCGCGCTACCGCCGCCACCTAGCGCAGGAATAAATCCTCCGAGGAAGCCCCTCATAAGGTCCTCCGCTCCGTCAACGCCGAGCGCGAGTTGAGTAATACGGACAAATTTCCCACTACCAGCAATTGACGGCAGTGCGAGAGCCGCGCCAAGTTTAACGCCGCCGCTAATGACGTTCCCGTTCCCGACATACGGCGCAAGCGCGCCTTCGAGCACGGGTTTCAGAACCCCGGCGCCCAGAAGTTCGTCAACGGGAACCCCTCCGCCAATCTTTTTGCCAAGTATCCTTGCCATAGTGTAGAATATATACAAACAAATATATATATTTATAGAAGTTGGACGTCGAGGGTGTCGAGTGTGTATTTTTTATACTCCCGGTCAACGTCGAAGAGTAAAAACTCGTGCTTTGCGTAGTCTAACTGTTTTATCACCTTGTCACTGTCTAATTTGAGAGCGCGCAACGTTTTAAGCGCGTTATACCCAACTTGCTTAAAGACAACCAACTTGTCCGACGTATCCATAATATAGGCGTTTAAATCAGTTGGACGTCGAGAGATAAAAACGATATCAAGCCTCAAGTGTCGTGACTTGACAATAAGGTTTCGCAGCATGGAGTTAATGTTAGTCCTAGCCGGCGCTATCAAATCCGCCTCGTCGATAACCAACAGTTTCAACCTTTTAGGCTTATCCTTACCAGTCTTCTCCATTTGCTCCAGGGACCACGTATTAGGCGAAACCAGTTTCTTAACGACGAGTTTAATTTCCTGTGTGAGTTTCTCGTAATCGTCAGTAAATCGCGGCACGTAGCGCGTGTAACCGTCGTATTCGTCGTTCGGGTCAATAACTAAATGTTGCTGCTCCTTGTCCAATATCGCCTTTTTCACGAGATAGGTTTTGCCGCTCCCTTGCAAACCAATAACCGTTAACCTGCTCATAAACTCGCCTCAATCAGTGACAATACAGCGGCTTTGTTTTCGACCATATACGCCTTAACCTCGCTCAACTTCATATCGCCTAGAACCGGGACTATCTTATCAATAGTCTGTATAATCGAATTGTAAATGTTTTCAGGGTGAGGTTTAGCAGGCGCTGCCGGCGCTGCTACTGGTTGTGGAGTTGGCGCGAGCGCTTGCGTCTGGTTCTTCAGTTTTGCAAGTTCGGACAAAAATTTAGTGATATCCTTAATATCAAACGCCATACCCGGCGACGATTCAGCAGCAGTTCTGGCTTTGAGTGCCTTTTCTACCTCCTCCGCGATAATGTCCGATAGGTCAAACGTTCTCGCCATTATCACCCCTCGCTGTAACAACGCTGTGCGCTTTCTCTAGAATCTCGCGTAAACGTTCGAGGTCCTCCGGGTATTCCTCCAGATAATCTGATATTATACACTCAATGTTCGGGTGAGATTTACAAGTTATTAGGTTGTGCACTATCCAACGCAAGTTACGATATCGCAGGTCTACCATTCTAGCGCCTCGCCGCAGTTCGGACATTTTGCGAACGGCTTTTTAGCCGTATATTCGCATTCTGGACAAACATATTCATCTTCTTCATCGTCGTTGTTACCTTCCTCCTCGAAGAGCGGAATACCAGATTCGTAAGTTTCCACCTTTTCCTCCGGTTTCTCCTCCTCATCTGGCTTTGCCTCGCATACTTTGAGATGCTTTGAGAGTCCTAGTTTTGTCTCATACTCTTTGCCGCAGAACGGACAAACGAATTTTTCTTTTGACATATACACAATTATGTTTTACAACGATAAAAATTTGTCGGTTTTGCACTAACCTATACCTCGCCCTCATCAGGGTATATTTCCGCTATTTCCGCGTCCCAGTTGTGGTAATCGTTAGCGTATACGCAAGCGGTTTCTACATCGTCAGGCGTAAAATCATCGAAAAAGATTTGCGCTTGTGTTACATCGTCAAAAGTATAAAAACCTCTATCAAATTCTTCATCGGCGTCTACAGTCCCCGGAAATGTTGTTTTTGTGTCAATATGATTATACCACTCGCTCAAAAATTCTGATAACTGTTTAGCCGTCGGTATCTCCGTTTCGAACATAAACGGGTGAGGGTATCTTACTAACGGAAATTGTTTTATAAACATCTGGTAAGTCCTAAGCGTGTTGGCTCCGAATTGTCTATATACGAGTTGGCGGTCTTTATCAATATGTTTATGTAGCGCGTAGTCTAACAACTCTCTAGGTTTTACGAGATATTGACCGCAGCCGTGGAGTTTAATTTTATCGTCCACCTTTTTCCCAGTCTCCGGGTCAACGCCATTTATCGATACATAGCGTTTCAACGATAAAATCTTTGTCGTTTCGTAAACGCCTTCACACTCGACGAGAAAAGGCGCTATAGCCTTGTTGATTTGAGGCACTAGCGCGGCAGCGTCCCCGTCGGTAAGCACGCTGTCGGTATCCGAGTAATACCAGTTGTAACCTGCTTTACGGCACTCCGCCACAATTGTGGCAAGGATTTTATGCACTTTTGACGTTATCATACCGGCAATTACCATATTTGTGTGAATCGTGGGAAAAGGTTCCCTTTGCGCGGTTATCCCGTATGCACAATTAGATAATAATTTGAAAAAGTTATACCTTGTCGTTTTTCCGTTACGCGCCTTTTCGGCGTCCTTTTCTTCTTTCCAGACCTCCGGAAGCGAGCGTTTCACGTTAAAGGTTGGCGTAAATTTCCATGCTTTTACAACAGTGTATTCATAGTCAGGGTAAAGCAGTTTTAGAGCGTCAATATCATCAGACCACACGTAGTTCAATTGAGGCGTTTTTGTCGCAAAGAGTTTCAAACTCTTTGTTTTTTGCGATACGTAAAACTGAAAATTTGACATAACCGCGCATAAGGTATTACTGCCCTCTATGTTATCAGTTTCGGTTACCTCAAACGTTTTGTAAGCGTCTAAATTACCGCTAATGATAGCCGTTGCGTATGCTCCGGAAATATCTATCCACGCAGCATTTTTGACTATACCGCGCTTTAGAGCAATTGTTATCCCTCCATGATAACCCTTCTCAAGCGCCGTTTTTATTTCAGGCGTTAAAGCGTTTTTGTATTCTTTAGAAACTTCTTTCATCGGATAAGCCGCCTCATACGCCCATTTTGTAAATGTTGCAGGCGTTTTAACCTCACCCAGTTGACGTAGCGACAAATTCGCAACTTCTGGTATAGCCGCCGTTTTCGCTAAAAAGACTCGAAATAGCGCCTCAAGTTGGACCACGTCCTGGAGTTGATATTCGCGCGTTCGCGCGTTTTCCGGCGAATAGTGTATTGCCGGGACGTGTAGATATTTTTCTATAGCCTTTTTCAGGCTAGCGGTTTTATCATCTATTAAGATAGTCCATAGTTTTTGAAGGTCAATAATCGGGACTGATTGAGTGTTGCGCGTTTTGTTTAGCGGTTTTATCAGGTTTCGGTACATACCTATACGCTTAACTTTGTATTCGTTGCCAAAGAGTTTAAACTTCCACGAGCCGGTTTTTGTCTGTTTATCCTTTTGTATCCATTCAAAACTGTTGCCGCGCATTAAAGATAATACGCCCATGTCATAAGGCGCATTCCACATGCAAATAGCCGCTGCCTCATTATACATCGAGTTAATCTCGTCATAACAAGTGTTAAATTCGTAAACCTCCGCGCGCCCGTTATACAAAGTCTGGACTGTCAGAGGTTGTTTTGTCGTTTTATCGCTTTCTGTATCGATAAACAAAATACGGCTAGTTTCAACCATGTTTACTCGCTAAATGTCCAGTCCCCGACGTCACGCGGCGATAACACATTTTCCACCCCCGGTTGTACATCGCGTAAGCGCGCGATTTGATGCGTTTTCACCGTGAGAGGTAACTGTTTCGGCTTTAAAATTTGTATAGCATATTTACCGTCCTTTGACGAGCAACGCGCGATAACAACATTTCTACCAGTTTCAGGGTCCTTAAACCCGTATTTCTCCATTACACTTCTAGGAATTGAGACTCGACCGTCAGAAGTGACCTTATAGTTTCGACCTCCGATATCAACCACTGTCCCCTTTTGCGCGCTAGTAAACTGCCCAAAGGGTTTTATATGTCCTCTCCCGACCAAGTCCGCCACAACGAAGACCGGACTACCGTTAAATTTGCTCATTTAATCCCCTCATTTTGCGTGACTGTTGCAAAAACTCAAAGTTTTTAAGCCCTTTAACTTTGCAATAAACCTCGTAACATTGCAAAAGATATTTTATGGTTGTATTAGCGCTTTTCGACATAATGAGAGCGCTTAATACGTCGATATCCTCGCGCACGTCCGGGTCAACGTTTATCCTTCTATACGCCAACTAGTCCACCCACCCCGTTAACTGTGTCTGTGTATTCCTCCATTCCCTGCCAGTTGCAGCGTAACAGTCCTGGAGTATGTCACCCAAAGGCATACGATATCTAAAGGATAGCCAGAGGATTCGCTCCGCTATCCGTGCAACTTCTTCTTCATACATGTCAACCACCTAAAGATTAGGCGAGTATCTGGTAAGTTCGACCAGAGGCGCTAACCGCTTCCTCCACACGCGCGCTCATAGGGAGGTATTCAGGCGTGATTTTTCGCGCAACGTCGACGATAGCAGTTGCGCCAGAAAAGCGCTTGCCCTTGTCAGTCTCAAAAACCGCGACCGTGCCGTAGCGAGTTTCCGCAAATGAGACAGACTTAATTATAATCTCGTCGCCAACGACGAGTTTATCTCCAATTCCAACTTCCTCGCGGAATTCTTTAAAGGTCTTAACGGACATGTTTCTCTCACCTCTTACGTGGGTC
>JGI24505J29691_1013521_pt1 | contig 8263 bp, 5 predicted proteins | sample BioPla4RNA2_FD_29691 | JGI IMG/M metagenome (IMG submission 29691) | reverse complement strand
AATAGAGTAAAAAAACAATGCATTAGAAGTCATAGATATAGCCTTAGGATCAAAAGCTCCCCTTCCAAATAACAGTTTCACTACCGGCTCTACAAATATCATAGCACCAATTGTAGAAGGTATAACAAATATAATGATTAGATTTATTGCTTCAGAGACTGACTTTTTCAAACCATCAAAATTATTTTGAGCAACCATTTTAGATATCATCGGATACATAACTGTAGCTATTGACGTAACAAACAATCCACGCACAAAGCCATTGAGCTTGCTTGCATAATTCAATGCAGATATTCCACCAACTGCAATACTTGATGCAAACGTTTTATCTACTAGCACATTTATCTCTTTTGCAGATACTCCTAATATAATAGGCAGTGCCACATATATCATTTTTTTTGTATTTTCATCGTTTATATCCACTAAAAACTTATATCTATATCCTTTTCTACGTAAAAAGGGAATAAACAATGCCAGTTGAGAAGCAGCAGCTATAACACTTCCTATAGCTAGCACCGATACATTCGTCTTTGAACTTAAGAATATCGAAAGTATTATAAAAATATTCATTGGGAATCCAACTGATGCTGGAATAACATAATTCCCTTGTAATCGAAGAAACCCACCGAAAATATTTATAAGCCCTGTAAAGTATATTCCAAATAAACTTATCCTAGTAAACCTAACAGCTAACGCCAAGGTATCTCCTTCAAATCCTGCGGCAAATATTTTTACTATTTTGTCTGTAAATATAAGCCCAATGATAATGATACCTGTACATAAGATCAACAAGATATTTACAAGATTGTTGGTATATCTTACACCCTCATTTTTCCCAAACTTTTGTTCTATCTTGCTATATGAGGGGATATATCCTGTAGATATGCCTGTCCCTATAAAAGAAAATATTACATTAGGAATTGTCTGAGATATTATGAAAACATCAGATATATTTGTAGCTCCATAAAAATATGATAGGGCAATTTCCCTACCAAAACCGAATATTTTAGAAACTATTGTGATTATCATCAAAAGTAGTGCTGTTTTTTTCATATAGATTCTCCATTAAGTATTGTATTTACATACACTTCTTCAAACCAATCTTCCCAGCCTCTGTAAATAGAAGTGTTATGCCATAGTAGTGTGAAAACTCCTTCAACTTCTTCACACTTATTCATTAATTCTAATACACAATTTATTCCCTCTTCTATCGTCAAATTTCTATATGAATGCAGTGTCCCTTCCATTACTATTAGAGGTATTTCTATAACATCTAGTTCTCTGTCTTCATCTATATCAAAGGGTCTAAATGGATGGCATGTCCCGCATCTAAATCCTTCATGTTCGGCATATCCGACTGTAGAATCATATTTTAACCCCGCTTGTTCCCAAAATCTCCATGTAGTATTTACATCAAATCTTAAATAATGTTGTCTTCCACCATAGTTTGTAAATCCTAATACTTTGTCGAGCCTTTCTTTTTCTTCTATGAACTTATCATAATTTTGAAATGTATAATATCCCGGATGAAAACCTATTTCAAAGCCTTGTTCTTGTAAATAAGATATACATCTTTTAACATGTTCTTCTATAACATAACCAGTATCATAATCACTTTTATCTGCTGTCTTAAAGTAAAATGCACTATCCATATTATATTGTTGAGATAAGGATGCTAATTCACATATACCTAAAAAATACGGGTCTTTTTCTTGGGATTTAAAAGATTGTATCCACTCTTTCAATGACCTGTTGAATAAACTAAAACTTCTTCCTTTTATTAAATCTCCACCTAGAGTTCTAATTGCTTTCTTAACAGTCTCAAATCTTCTTATATTATCTATGTCATGACTTAGTTTGATATGAAATATATTTTTCCCTAAATCGACATCAGGAAATAATATCTGCAAGTATTTCCTCAATAACAAAGCATATTCATCTACAATTGGAATAGTAATAAAATTATATTTGCAAGCTATACTTTCAATATACCTAAATCTTCCATGTTCATCCTTTTGAGTTGCAAGTTTTTCTTCCCATCTTGAAAGCATAAAGAAACTCGATGAGATGATATCACCATTAAAGATAACATCATAATCATTTAAAGTCACAAACGGTAAATCTTCATCTGCCCAAAACAAGACTGGAATTTTATATGTACCTCTCGCATTATTTATCCAGTGCATTTCCCTGGAATTACCATTAACTAAATCATACCAAGCGTTTTTTTCAACTAAATTAAATTTAATCCTCTTATCAGTTTCTCTAAAGCAAATAACTACTTCTCTAAAATCTTTTTTAATGTTAATGTCATATATGACCCTTCCGTTCGGATTAGCTATTTTAAATAATTGCTCTATCGTATAGAGTATTGATTTTTTAGTCATTATAGAGTTGTTCAAACTATCACCAACCTGCCAAAATTACTATCTCAAACTTTTATAAATGTTAAATAACGGTTTGTATCTAAATGCCTTTGATATTGCAAAATATGGTTTTTGTACTGCTCCAAACTTTCTAAAAAACTCCTCAATTCCTTCAATCATACTCCCCTCAAAATCGAATCTTTTGTTAGTTTGGTGAGCAAATTTTAATGCTTCCCATATAAGCAATGTTTTAAATTCACTGTTTCTAAATTTAGGGTCTGTGCCCGACATCAATTGATATATGCTTTTATCATCCCAAACAATATAACTACTAGTATGTATATTTCCTTTTTCATCTTCTGCAAATAGTATTTTTCTAGAATTATTTTTTTCACAATATTTATCCAGTGTTTTTAGAAAATCTAATTTATAAGTGGGTTTTAATCCCTGTCTTTGAAAGGTTTTAGTATTCATTTCATAAAACTTTTCTATATCATTAGAAGTATATACATTAGCCATCTGTTCAGCTTTTCTGATATTTTTCCTGACTACTTTGCTAAAACCTGAACTAACCAAATCCAAATCACTTAAATCTTCAATCACATATGTATACCTAGTAGTCTGCTCAAATCCTCTCCAGTAAAATGGCAACCAGTTTGTCACCGAATAATGAAAGCATTGCTGATAATAAGCTATACCCATCTGTTCAATTTGGTCTATTATCTCATTCATTAATTCTTTTTCATAAGATAATCTTTTTTCATACTTCTGATTTTTAGGATACCTTATATGAATTCCATTAGTCTGAGTAAGCTTAGGTTGGGTAATATATTTTAATCCACATTTACGTTTTATGTAAATGGGCATTGATGCTACTATTTCTCCGCCTTTTTCAACGATTAAAACATCCCAATTATCTTCTCCACAAACTGCATCCATCCACCAATCCTTTGAAAATATTGGTATTGTTTTTTCATGTTTACACAGCTCTCTGTATTTATCTTTATGAGTCATGCTAATAATAACACCTCATTTGTTATTTCGCTGAAATTATAAATTTTAGATGTTTACAGATTTTGAATATTAATCTGTCCTCCAAATACTTAAATCCTACTTTAGCCAATCCTTTTTGTGAAGAATAGTTGTCCATACTGGTTGTTATGTATAAAGTTCCACTGGGGTTCTGTTCAAAATATTTTTTTGCTAAATTGTAAATTAAAAAAGGATATATGTTGTTTCCCCGATATTTAGGAACTGTATTGCAAAAATGTATCAATGCTTCATTGTTTTTTAGTCTCCCAAAACTATCATTGTAGTTATTTCTACTAGTTTCTGCTATTTGTAGCCAAGCATGAGCTACGATTTCATCCGTAATTTCTGCAAGTCAAGTCCAAATTAGTGTGTAATTTTCCTCGGTCGTCGGTTAACCCCTTAACTCACCCCCATGTAAATATTAGAGTTACAATTACGGTTAAGATTCCAAACGTCTAGAGCAGTTTTTAGGGTCACAAAAGAAGCAGATGCTAAAGTCATCTGTAAGCGTTTATGCCGCGAAAGGTTGTTTACAGTGAGTGGCCCGGCATGGTAGGCTAATGTGCCATGCATCATACTTTTTTTAAAGGGTGATGCCGTTGATGCTCTAACCCATGCCGGGCAGAGGCTCGCTGTAAACAACACCGTGGAATAAATGCGATGGTTACAACCTTGAAAATGCAATTTACGCTGCTGTATCACCCCTTGAAGCCTTGTTATTGGCAGTTTGGTAGTATAGGTCCATATCAAAGTATTTACGACCTGCTTGCCACTTCTCGTCTTGCTCCATAAGCAAGGCACCCATTAAGCGGATTACTGATGCTTCATTGGGAAATATGCGTATTACTCGCTCCCTACGCCTAATTTCCTGATTTAGCCGTTCTACACCATTGGTGGTGCGTAATCGTTTCCGATATTTTAGGGGAACTGCCAGAACTGCTGTAATATCATCAAAGGCCTCGTCTAGAAGGCTAGCGGCTTTTGGAGCTTTTGTTTCATATTTATCCATGATTTCGTCTCTCACTTTACGGGCGCTATCTATGTCAATAGCTTCATACAACTGACGAAGGTCTTCTTTGATTTCGGGCTGCAATGCTTTGGGGGTATGATCTAACATATTTCTTGAAAAATGTGTTTGACACCGCTGCCAGGTAGCACCTTGGAAATGTCTCCTGGCCGCTTTGACAAGACCCTTATGGTTGTCAGAAGTAATCAGGTGAACGTCTTTTAATCCCCTTTCTTTAAGGGAAGAAAAGAGTTCTCCCCAACTGCTTTCACTCTCCGTGTTTGACACCTGAAAGCCGATAATTTCTCGATAACCTTCTTCATTGACCCCAATGGCAATGAGCAACCCCCTAGACTGGACTCTATGATCCTCTCGCACCTTAATATAGAGGGCATCCACAATTAAAAAGGGATAATGGCTCTTAAGTGGCCTTGTCCTGAAAGCATGGACTATTGGGTCTAGTTTCTTACAAAGTGCTGAAACGGTGGATTTAGAGAACTTCTTGCCACAAAGTTCTTCCGTGATGTTTTCTACTTTCCGAGTTGAAACACCATTTACCACCATTTCCATCATGGCTAGTAGCAATGCCTGTTCACTACGTTGGTAGCGCTCAAATAATTCTGTGTTGAATTCTTTACCATTACGATGGCGGGGAATACTTAGATTTAGCGCTCCCATTCGGGTGATTAGTTCTCGATCGTAATAGCCGTTACGATGAGCCTTACGTTTATCAGTTCGCTCGTAAGGTTTAGCACCAAGTTGCTCGGTAGACTGACATATCAGGACTTGGTTAAAGATCTTTTCTAATAGTTTTGCAACGGCTTTATCTCGACTGTTGCTTAAAAAAAGTTCGTGCAATTCTTCTTCGGTTAGGGTAATATTAAACTGAGCCATGGATTCTTCCTCCTCGGTTTGATATTTGCTCACACTTATATTATAACCGAGGGGAATGAGTTTGTGGCTCAATTCCTTTTTACACAATTATATAGACTTAATCTTTCTGCAAATATTCCTAACTGACCATCCTTCAACATGTAACGGAAAGCACTTACAACGGTTTCCTCCCTCATATCCAAAACCCTATCATAATTATTTTCGTCAATGAATACCACATTACATTTAACTTTAGCTTTAACTTCTAATAATTCGGCCTTAACCATATGATATACCTTTTGCTTTTTAATTTGGAATAATTTTTTTATTATACTCCTCATCTTCCTCCATCTTTATTTCTAATATAATCATCAAAATACTTAGCAGTATGTAATCCATTTGTATTCGCTAAAAGTATTAATTTGTCCTTTTCAAGAATATCGGAATTAAAATTTGTGATTACATGCTTAACTCTTGTAAAACAGATGGGTAAAAAACTTTTACAATTTACAAATCGACCATAACCCGGATTGTTAATCCTATCTAATGCTCTCATTATTTTACTCCTTTTAGGATTTGGTTCAGGTAAATCATAATCCAGTTTTTTGTTTACATATTCCAAATAAAGATATCTTCTCATTCTTTTTTTAATCGATACCCTTGTCCAATATTTAATCATTTGATTATCCCAAAAGGGGAGTCTCCACTCATACCCAAAAAACTCATACACTCTAAGAGAGTTAACTATAAACTTTGCATGCAATTCCTGCCAATCCCAAAAATCGTAAACATTAGCTGCTTCTTCAAGTGTATAATTCTTATTACTTCCAATAATCCTCATAACTTTATTAGAAAATTCATTGGCCAGTTTCTTTTTATTTTTTTGCCACTTCCACAAGCTATAATATTTATTGAATATCGCTTTAATAACTTCATCTTGACTAATCTTATTTTTATTTAAAAACCATACTGGTATATAACTCCCTGATATAAAATCACCTGAGTGCCCTGGTATAAAAACCGAATTCTCATGTATTAGACTCTTCTCTTTCATCTTCCAAACTGCATAAAAATCCTGAATATGAGGTAAGGATGTCAATCCATCTGTAAAAACGCTATATTCTTTTCTTTTAGAACTATTATACATCTTATATTGATTTTTTCTTGTATAAGGTACAAATATCCACTTATATCCTAAGTAATCAGCGATTTCTTTAGATATTTCTGACTCCCAGTTTCCTGGTTTCCCATATGTAAAACAAATTACATTTTCATATCCCAATCTTTTTAACATTACAGCTATAAGTCTAGAATCATGTCCGCCACTAAGGGGAATAACTGCTGTTCTTCCTTGTAATGAATCTATCAATCTTTTCACTGTATTCACATAAACTTTATCAAGTTCTTCTACTAAGTCTTCTTCTGATAATTCATAAAAATTCCTATGTCTAAACTCAAAATATCTTTCCAATTTCAATTCATTTTTTGATTTGTTAAAAACTAAATATTCCCCAGCTCTAAGCTGTTTTACATTTGGATACAAGGTGTCATTATTAGTTACATAACCCGTAAGTAAAAACTCTGTTTTTGACAAATCATCCATTTCTTCATCTTTTACCCTATCCTTGATATAACGTGCATCATCACTTATATAAAAATCACCATTTATATACCCATAAAAAAGTGGAATACTTCTTACCCTATCGACTGCTGCAAATATATAGTTTCCTGTTTCTACTATTACTGCAAAAAACCCATTTGTATTTATTACCTGATTTTTAAATTTTTCTTCATCATTACAATTAAAAAAGAATCTATTTAAATCCTAAATTGTTCTTTACCTTAATTTCATACATCCGTTTCACCATCTAAGCAAATATTTGTCTCGTGTTCCTCCCGCCCCATTTGTATCCTTGCTGCTCATATTTCCTGGACCGTTATTAATTTTATCTACTGTTTTTTATGCTTTTATCATCTGATTTCCCCCATGAACTGCTGCTCATCAACCACAACATTACCATCCCTATAAGAATACCATGATTTAATAATGCTGTTGGTAGGTCAGCAGAAATCAAACTAAATAAAGGTGTAACCATTATTGCAATACATAAGAGCATTGGTAAATGCTTCTTTGAAAAGTAATCAATATAACTGAATATTATTCCAACAATTATTGAATAAACAATCATACCTGCAAACCCAAAGTGGGCATATGCATTGGCGAGAAACCCAGTATTTGCCCAACCTTCACTTTTCCCTTGGTTTACCACTAATTGTACAGGTAAGCTATAAGGATAATCTATTATTTTAGGAAACCACTTCCTATTTGAAAAATATAAAAAACCATTTTCCTTAAAAAAATCGTAATATATATAGTGAATTCTCGATGTTAATAATAGTACTCTTCTAGAAAACAAAGTTATTAATTTCAGGCTTCCAATCAAATAATACAAAGCTATTGAAAAAAAATTGACCATAGCAAGTCCAAAAGGAACCATTTGTGCAAAATTACTTTTTGCCCCTACCTTGTATACAAAAAATATAAGTACTGGATAAAAGAGCATTGCCTTATGAGCAGTTATAGCAAAAAAGATTACTTGTACACTTGTCGAAATAATTATACCTGTTTTATTTTTTCTCCATAAATTATATGCAATAAAAAAGGGATTCATAACTTTCCCAAACCAAGCCATTAAGTAGGCAAGATATCCAGGAAAAATCAGTTCAGCTACAGTACTTCTAAAATCATAAACTTTAAATAAATTAAAGTTTAAATATCTAAGTCCGCCCCTCATAATAATCCAAGCGAACAAACCTACTCCTATCAATACCGTTGAAATAAGCGCAATCTTATATCCATTTTCTATGCGAAATAGTCGAATATTCTTTGTTTTACTAAAAATCATTAGAATGATAAAAGATAAGAACATATAATACATAAACTCTCGAGCCTTATCTTGCAATGAGTAAATAGAGGTTAATGGAA
>JGI24505J29691_1002087_pt1 | contig 8319 bp, 7 predicted proteins | sample BioPla4RNA2_FD_29691 | JGI IMG/M metagenome (IMG submission 29691) | reverse complement strand
AAAGATGATAATAATAATGGCAAATATGATACAGGTAACTTCGAAAAGCGTATCTTGCCTGAACGAGTATATCGATTTCCCAAAAAAGTAGAAATTATCAAAAATTGGGATCAATCGATTATATGGGATTTATAGAGCAATAAGGATATATACCTATATATTATTGCTACTACATTTCTCATCTTTTTTTTCTCTCTCAGCTATTCCTACTTTACTTTCTATAATATTTTTAATAAATATAATTAGAGATATTCTAATTAATATATTTATAAAGAATCATCTTACAAAGTTTTATTTAATTGTATTGTGATTTTAGTACCATTATTTGTAGATGATGATACTAATATTTTTCCTTTATGATATTCTTCAACTATTCTTTTAGCCAGAGCCAATCCGAGTCCCCACCCATGTTCTTTAGTAGAAAAACCTGGTTTGAATATATACTTCTGTATTTTCGAAGATATACCTTTGCCAGTATCTGAGATATCTATAAATGCATATTTTTCATTTACCGAAAGCTTTATCTCTACTACTTGTTTTTCTTTTTCTATATCTATAGAATCAATGGCATTTTTTACAATATTTTCTATTGCCCATGACAGTAATTCAGCATTTACTGGCAAAACAACATCTTCTTGCGGCTCTATATATAGTTTTAAATCTATCTTTTTCTGTGGTATTCTATGCAAAAAATATTGATGTATCTCCATTAAAAGCTCTATTATTGATACCTCAGTAAAATTAGGTTGAGATCCAATAATATTAAATCTATCACTTACGCGTTGAAGTCGATTAAGATCTTTACGCATCTCACTTATAGTTTCTGATGGTCCATACTCAGCTTCTAAAATTTCTACCCAAGCAAATAATGACGACAAAGGGGTCCCCATTTGATGAGCAGTTTCCTTAGCCATACCTACCCAGATAGAATCTCGCTCTGAAAGATATAAAGCTCTTGAAAAAAATATAACAATTAATACAAAAACCAAAATAATAGCTAATTGTAACAAGATAAACCATCTCATTTTACTAATTACTTGTGATGTTTTATAAAAGATTAATTGTTTCTCTCCATTTGGCAGCTGAATAGTTATAGGTTTGTTTTCAGACTCCATAGAGTTGATCAGCTTTTTCATATATGCATTATCAGTGAGAGCACAAGTATCTATATTGCCACAAGCATAAATTTTTGTTCGGGTAGTATCAGTAACTATTACAGGTATGTTAATATTATTTTCTACAATATCATCTAAAAATTTTTCGACTATATCATTTATGATATAATGAAATTTTTCTATCAATCGAGAATCTGCATAATATAAGTAATGTTTGGTTTTTCCTAAATCTATTTCTATAGGAGGGTAAATAAAAAATTTACTTGCATTTTCTTTGCTAAGATACTTTAAAGTATCATAGGGGGGATTTACATTTTTACTGGCTAATATTCTATTATTCTCGTTTACCATCAAAATGGGTATAGAGTTATTAGAGCTTATGATATCAGCATAAAAAGATAAATCATCACCACTTGCCGCTTTTATTATACGTTTAGTAGCCTCTGCCCATATATTCATTTTTTGACGCTCTTCGATTTCTAACATTGTCAAAAAATCTTGTGTTTCTTTTAATAGATTTGCTCTTTTTTGAATTGTTTTAGCCCATAATTCTATATTCTTTTGCTCAGATATAGCTATTTGCTTCATTATAGAGTTCATATATCCCAGACTGCCTATTACTATAACAAAAGCAAAAAAAATCAATATATATTTTACCCACCTATCTTTATTGATTTTATTCATCAATTTTTTTATTTCAGTTTTAACAATATAAATGATTTAATAATATTATCAAATTACTTATAAAAAGATAATTTATTCAATACTTTGAGATAATCTAGTATTTATTTCGTTCATAAATTCCTTTATTTTTGGCTTTAGCATTAATCCCATTACATAGGGAATGTCTATATTTATTGTTAGCCATAGAGTATTAGCTATCGGATCACTATTAAATAATATGATGATTTCGTTTAAATTTTTCATATTATTAATATTTAGTTTATAAGTAACCTTATTAGATGCAGTATCTATTAGACTTACATAAATCGAGCCTTGATCAGTATCTAACGTTATTTGATTACCTTCGATATTGATATTATTGATATTACTCGACAAATCATTATCGTCTATCTCTTCCCTGTGAGACTCTATTAGTCTCGAGAGACTATTAATATCAGAAAGATAATTCATGATAATAGAAACAGGATAGGGCGGTTTAATTATTTCACTATTTATTTCCATTTTTTATATTTTTTTTAAAAAAATTTAGCTATAATGTATATGCATTGCAGTGTATCTATAAGATTTCATCCACCTCCAAAAAATTAATATCAAAATCTTTTAATTTTTCTAATATAGGATCATAAATATCAGGATCTGTAGGTAACAAGACACCAGATTTATCGATTTTACCTTCTATAAATAGCTCTACTGCAATAGCGAGAGGTAGGCCAACCGTAGTAGCCATAGCTGTATTTTTAATATCTTTACCTATGTATTGAAATGAGGATTTTTTTACGTGCTTTTTATTATTTAGATGATATATAACCTTGTGCTGCATCACTACTAAATCTTTATCATTATCACCAAATTTCCATTTTTCTTCTAATAAATGTTGTAATGCTTGAGCAGGCGTAGCCTTTTGTAGTCCTACAAGTTTATCAGTAAAGATATCTAACCATTCAAATTTATGAAATTCAGGACTATTTTTTTCTATACCTACATAATAGCAAAAGATATCTTCTAATGTTTTTTCAGGAATATTAGGAAGGTAAGAAGCTATTAGTTCTCTCCAAGTCATTTTATCAATATTTTCTATTTCATAACTATCGTCAGTGATACCGAGCTGCACAAATCCATCCCATGCTTTGCAATACCCTGGCCGCCTAATAGTGCCTCTCAGCATAGATTTTACATTATCTAATCCATATACAAATCTATATTTTAATGAATCTCTATTAGGATATACTTCGAAATCACCTAAACCTGAAATATTAATTGGTTTGGTCCATTGAAAAATTCGATGATATGGAATGTATTTGTATTGACCATTTTCTAAAAATTTTGCTGGCTCCATACCTGCCAAAACCACATTACGTGGATTCCAAGTGAATTTATAATTCCAAGGATTATCATCACTTTCTGGGGCTACTAAGCCACCCGTAGAACTTTCGAACTCTAATATTTCACCATCTTTATCTTTGATATCATTTATTATTTTCATAGCAGACATATGATCTAATCCAGGGTCTAGTCCACATTCATTGAGAAATAATAATTTTTTTGATTTCACTTCGTTATCTAAAGCTTTCATTTCAGGCGAAATATATGAAGCTGTGAATAAATGCTTTGACAGAGCTAAACAATCTTTGGCAATAAGAATATGATACTTAGCTGGCACCATAGATACTATGATATCAAAATTTTTTATACATTCATATCTAGCTTGATCATCTGTAACATCTAATTTTATTTTTGGTATATCTAAATATTCTAATAATTCTAAATTTTGCTCAGCAACAGTAATATTCCAATTTTTTTCTTTTGCTTGTTTTGATAGATAATCTATTAATACCTTAGCTGAAAAACCAGCTCCTATTACTAATATTGACTTCATAATTATTGTTTTTTTTGATTATTATTAATAAATTGTTTCATATATTCATAATCGGGAGTAAACTTTCCTTTATACAATATAGTGCCCCTTTTGAGAGGTAATGGAATTTCTAATTTATTAAAATTTTTCTTCCAATTTGCTTTTAATAAAGCTTCTATATATGGCAAGAGTATACTCGAAAAATATGTACTAGCATCCATTGGAAGCTCTGTAGGCAAGATATCTACTGCTAGCACTGGTAAACCTTCTGAATATAGATCTATGATATAATCACGAGTAGCGGGATTGTAAATTAATACAGGATTTTCTACTTCTGTAGAAGTTTTTGTGATCTCTACTCCACCATTAATATCGCATGATATGTCGCCAATGCCTAATAATCTAAAATCAGGTTTACCCCAATTATCAATTATATATTTCTCTTCTACTACTCGAGGATATTTTTGATCCCAATAAGAAGCATGAATTAACACATTCAAATATGGCAAATATTGATAAAAAATACTTTCATAATTTTCGGGATGTAAATAATAATCATTGAGGTCAAATTTACCACCATCCCTTCTTTTTACCATATCTTTTTCTTTAAAAACAACTTTGTAAATATGATGTGGTGATGGAGGTATATCAGAAAATCTCTTAAGATCCTCAGGTAAGATTTCTTTTACAGGTAAAAAATGTAAAATTTCTTGTACACCTTTACTTACATTGCCATAACCAGTAATACCTATGATAAATGGAATCAAACTTTCAGGCAAACCATTTTTTAAAATATCAAAACCAATTTCTGACATAGAAGCTATGATATTATCAAGATTAGAATATTCAAATGCTCTTTTTAGCTTATCAAAAGGATTGGCAATACCTTTATAAACCAATCTTTTACCTACCATCCACAATGTATCTACCAAGCCAGCATTACCTGCATAATTGCCAAAAAAAATCAATCTTTTACCGAAATCATCTACTATTTTTTCGTAATCTATGAGGGTGGCCCTTTGTTTGATCAGTTGTTTTAGCATAGGAATATTATGTTTTTGTCCTTTTATAGTATGAGAAAAGAAAAGGTATACCTTATCAGCGTATATTTCCTCTTCAGGTATTTCTTTTATACCTATTATAATATCGGCTTGTTCTAAAGAATTTACAATTTTTGCACCAGCTTTTTCATATTCTTCATCGGTAAAAATTCTTTTATTTGAACTTTGTACTAAAACTTTAAAGCCTTGCTTTACTAGTTTATTAACATGTTCTGGGATCACAGCTACTCGTTTTTCACTTGGATACTTGGTTTCAGCTCTTATTCCTAAAATCATAATTCTATATTTTATGACAAATATATGAAAAATAATTATATTATTAATATATTTTGTAATATTCTTTATCTGAATAGTCTTATAATATCATTTAAATTAGCATAAATAACTAAAGCTAATAAAAACATCAATCCAATAAATTGAGCACCAATAAGAAATTTTTCGGAAGGTTTGCGTCCTGTGATCATTTCTACTAAAACAAAAAGAATATGTCCACCATCTAATCCAGGTATAGGAATAATATTAAGGACTGCAAGCATAATAGATAAAAAAGCTGTTAGATTCCAAAAAGCTAACCAATTCCACTGCCCTGGAAAAATTTTTCCCATGGTTATAAAGCCTCCTAATCCTTCATAGCCTTTTACTTCTTTAGAAAAAATCAGACCTAGTTGCTTTACATAAGAATTAATAATCTCCCAGGTCCTATTGAAACCTCTAGGTATGGATTGCCAAAAAGTATATTTATACGAATAAATTTCAAAAAATTGTGATAAGTCTGCTACCGGCATCACCCCAATGATACCTGTCGATGGTACGGCCACATTTAGAGTGATAGTGTCGTTATTCCTTACGACCCATAAATCAACTTCTTGATCTTTGTAGTTTTGCAATAATGCTTTTATATCTGTGAAATAAGGTGTTATAGTATCTTGTATGCCTATTATTTTGTCTCCTTTTTGCAATCCAGCTAAAGCTGCGGCACTATTTTCTACAACAGAATCAATAATAAATGGAAAACGAGGGAAAAAAAATTGAATAGGCTCATCCTGTTTGATTAGTTTATTTAAAAAATCTGATGGTACAGGTATATACACAAGGCTATCACCACGCTGTACTATGATAGTATTACCTTTTTCTAGTAATAAAGTAGGTATTATCTCAGTAAATGAATTGACAGGATGATCGTCTATGGCAACAACTAAATCACCATTACGAAGTCCTATAGCTTGAAAAGTACTATCTACTGCTAATCCATATTTCAAAGATGAATTAGGTAAATATTGCTCCCCAATATTCCATAAAATAAAAATATTAATAACTATTGCTAATAAAACATTCATCAATACCCCGCCAAACAAAATTAAAAAACGTTGCCAAGCCTTCTTACTCCTAAATTCCCATGGTTGAGGTTCATTTTTCAGATGGTCGGTATCCATGCTCTCATCTACCATGCCAGCTATTTTAGTATATCCTCCTAAAGGTATCCATCCTATACCATATTCTGTTCCTTTATAATTAAATTTTAATAAACTAAATTTATAATCAAAAAAAATATAAAATTTTTCAACTTTGACTTTAAAAATTTTAGCAAATAAAAAATGCGACCAAATTCATGAACTAAAATTAAAATACTAAGAGCAAAAAGTAATTGCAAAATTTTTATAATGACTGTCATAAATTATTATATTTGATTTATAATTTCACAAGATATTTTTCGTGCCCTCTGATCTACACTTATTAAATGTTCGACGTTTTCAACAGAAGTCGGAGTGAATTTTTCTAAAGTTTTTTCTATCACTGTATACATTTGAGTAAATTTGATTTCTTTATTTAGAAAGGCGTAAACAGCTATTTCATTAGCTGCATTTAATACACAGGGCATTATACCACCAATATTTAAAATATCATAGGCTAACTGCAGATGAGGGAAATGTTTGATATCAGGATTATCAAATGATAGAGAGTGTAGCTCAACGAAATCAGGAGTATCGAAATTAGTTGGTAGGCGATAAGGGTATGTAAGAGCATAAAGAATAGGTATTCGCATATCGGGAATACTCAATTGTGCTTTAATAGATCCATCTATAAATTGTACCATAGAATGAATAATAGACTCGGGATGAATCAAAACCTTAATATTAGAAGGTGCAATACCAAAAAGCCAATGAGCTTCGATAACTTCAAACCCTTTATTCATCAGAGTAGATGAATCAATGGTAATTTTATTACCCATTTGCCATCGTGGATGCCTTAGAGCTTCATCAATAGTGATATTATCAAAATCTTCAAATTTTAGATTTTTAAATGGTCCACCAGAGGCTGTTAATATTAATTGACTAACAGTATTTAACGCTTCTCCTTGTAGACATTGAAATATAGCTGAATGTTCACTGTCGATAGGTATTAGAAATGCTTTGCCTTGCTTCACTTCATTTATGACCAATTCACCTGCAACTACTAGAGCCTCTTTAGTAGCTAAAGCTATCCTTTTACCCGCTTTAGCGGCTTCAAGAGTTGGTTGTAAGCCAGCAAATCCTACTAAAGCTATTATCACTATATCAATATTATCACTCTTAGCTATATGATTGATAGAGTCTGCACCTGAAAATACCTTGATATCAGTGTCTTTTAGCATGTCTTTCAGTTCTAAATACAACTCTTGATTACTAATTACAACGGCATTTGGATGATGCTCTAATGATTGCTTAGCTAATAATTCAACATTTTCATTAGCAGTTAATACTTCTATTTCAAATATTTCTGGAAACATCTCAACAACCTCGATAGTTTGTCTACCTATTGATCCAGTGGAACCTAAAATAGCAAGTTTTATTTTCTCTTTCATTTCCAAAAAATTTCTGGGTTTACAGCATTGCCATCCAAAAAAACTGAGATATCTATAAAAGATTTTTCGGGTTTGGCATTACCAATATTAGAATTGTTTTTTACCTGAACGCCAATACCCACATTTACTTTATCTAGATTTTTGTAAATAGATATCATATTATTATTATGCTGTATAATTACTTGTTTGCCATTAATATGTGATATCATACCAGTATCTATCACGGTACCATCAGCCATGGCTTTCACTATTTCTGATGATTTACTTTCTAGACGCACATTCATAGGCATAGGGGCCTCACCATATTTTTTTATAATCTTTGGAGTGCTTAGAGGATACGATAATTTAATATTATTTAAATTAACATTTTCAGTTTTATAAAAAAAAGCCCTTAAAGTTTTATTATAACTAGTATCCATAGTCATTAATAAATTATGCAAATTATAATAATAAACTTCTCTCTGATTTAATATCTCTACTAAGCTATCAGTTTTTTTAGCTAAACTATAAGCCATTTCTTTTTCTTTAATATCACCATATCCTGGAATATATTGCCTAAGAGGTGTATAAGCAATAATTATAGTGGTAACTATGATCAATAACAATACAAATAAAGCTAAAAAAAGAAAAAATTTAAGTCTAGTAAGATAAATAGTAAAAATAACTTCTAAATTATCTAACCTACGTAATATTAGTATATAAGGATGCCTAAAATTTCTAAATAATCTTTTAGGAGTAATCTTTACATTTTTTTTCACAGCC
>JGI24505J29691_1000870_pt1 | contig 8372 bp, 10 predicted proteins | sample BioPla4RNA2_FD_29691 | JGI IMG/M metagenome (IMG submission 29691) | reverse complement strand
TTCCATTGCTTCGTCTTCCGATAATTGATTGTTCTGCAATCCAACAATCATCATATCTTTGATATTCTTGATTGATAAAGCCTTCTCTCCTAACTGTGTTAAGTTAACACCAAGCTTTTCCTCAAGCTCTACAAGTTCTTTAATTCCATATTTCAGCTTATATTCATCATTTCCTACTTTGAAGGTAACAAACTTTTTCATCAAAATTCACCTCTTTTTAAACAGTAATAGTTTTTAATTCTCCTGTTCCTTCAATACTCCCTGAAACGGTAGCTTCAGCATCATAAGGATAATCTTCAGATAAATCAGTTATAATTCCATATCCACCTTCTGCAGTTCCGCCATCTTGTTCTATTTTCACATATACAGTTTGTCCACTTTTCCAAGCTGTTTTCAAAGCTTCATATGCGGCATCGTCAACAACCAATAAGCCATCAAAGTCTATGCTCCAGCTTTTCAAACCCGGTAAACTTTCTGTCCATTCGTTACTTTCTTTGTTTGTTACATCTACTGTATCCGCACTTCGTGACAAACTTGCTCCTCTCTGCCCTCCAACAACAGTCCAGGCCGGCGTTTCAGAAGTTCCAGTATTAACGTACAATAAAAAATCTATACCTTTTACAGCCATACTTTACACCTCACTATTAAAATTTTATTTTTTAAAAAATAATGCTCTTATACTTACTATTCTACCATACACTTTTTCTTCATTTGCATTTAAAATTTCAACAACACGCAATAAATAGTTTTCAAAATTATTTGTAGAAATTTCTTGATTATGGAACATTTGATATATTTCTTCTACTAAATTCTCAATTAATGAAATGTTTCCATCTTCATTTGCATATATTCTAATATCAATTAATACATTTCTACCATCTTGTGTTTTAGTTTCGTTTGGTACTTCAGAAACTTGATTAACAATAATATAAGGAAGTTCAACATCAGTTGGTATCGGCTCTACAGTAAAAATTGAAGGATAACCCAAATATTCAGAAACGTTATTTGTTATATTTTCATTCGAAATTAATTTTTGAAATATCTTGCTTCTTAATTCTAACATTTTTCTGCTCCTTCTTTAAAAACTCGTGGAATTTCTCGCTTGTTTCTTTCCAAAGCCGGCCTAAGAAAAGGCCTTGCAGCAACTTTAGATGTTCCATATTCAAGACTCTTCGCATATTCAACATTTGAACCAATTCTTACGTAATTTACTCCTAAATCAGTTGCTATTGAGCTTCTTAAACGTCCAGTCAACACTGCAGGAGGTTCTCCCGGAGCACTTGCTCTATGAATTTTATTATGAATTATATAAGTTCTTCCATGTCCAGGTTTAAAACTCCGTTTAATATCGCTTTCAAGGAAAAAACCGACACTTTGAAGTCCATTTCTAACTTTTTCTGCTTTAATCATCTCAAATTTTTGTTTATCTATTTCTACTCTACTCATATTATCTCTTCACAATCAATTTCGAGATGGTGGCCCATGTGACTAGGCTCTCTCACATTCACGACTTTCATTTGTTTCTCTTCAAAAATAATAATATCATTTTCTTGTATATCCTCTACATCGCAAAAAACCGTATATCTTACATTTTTCAAGTCTTTTGCAGCTGCATAAAATTCTTGCACTTGCAAACTCGCAGGTACAACTCTACCTTTTATATTTGCGATAATTTTCCAACTTTCTTGAAAACTACCGTCTGACAATCTTTCAACTACTTTTCTTTGAATTTGCAAATCGTGAATATACAAGTTTTTTATCATTTCACTCAATCCTTTGCCAGTTTTTAAGCAATTGTTCTACATCTGTATAAATATTTAAGACATCTTGATATTGAACTTGATAATCTCCTATTCTCTCACTTTTTATAGCAACATCTCCGGTTATTTGATATAAGCATAACTCTAAACAAGCTTTTTCAATATCTCCGGGTATTTCAAAGTTTTCTTCATCCGTTTCATAACCACCTTCATACGTTACTATGACTTTCTCAAAATTACACTTATACGTCTCAAAAATAATAATACCACTATCTTCAAACAAAGCATAATTACTTATTTCTTGATTATCTGCAATTATACTTTCAACTGATAAAACGGGAGTAACATCAAGCAAAATCATATCTTTTACATAATATTTCGTTTCTTTCCTTTTTTGTTTATTAAACTCTCGATTAACGATTGCATCAATAACATACGAATTCTGTTCAATTACTTTAAACAAATATTCGTCTTGTACATTATCAGTTATTTTCAAAACTTCTTTCAATAAACCTAACCGCAAATAACGTTTTGGACTTGCACTTATAATTTCCATTTAACTCACTTCTTTTTTGTGTCTTTTTCTTTTATCATTTTATCTTTTGGAGCTTCTTTTACTTCTTTTACCTTTTCTTTTTTTCCTTCTTCAACAAATTCAGCATAACCCAAATGAACAAGCCTTTTTTCTATTTTTTCAGAGGTTTTTACAGTATCTCCAACTTTAAAATGTTTATATTTTTTAATAAACTTTACCACATTTTTCATCTCCTTTTTTCAAAAACAAGAAAGGGAGTACAAGACCCCCTTTTATTATTCAGGAATATCCCAATTAAGTGGAGATATAACCGCTATTGCATCATCGTATCTTAAAATTAAATCATTTTCAGTTATAACTCTTATTAATGTTTGATCCTTTGAAAATGCACTTATAACATTTGCACCATCTTTATACGCAGCTTCTGTAGAAATATCAACATATATTTGTTCACCATCTCCAATGATAACTTCATTAAAATCTACAAAAAATAATTCTGTTCCATTAGTTTCAGTACCTATTGTTAAATTTGTAGGAATTTCATAACTAACAGCATAAGGATAACCAAATATAGTCCCATTCTTCATTTCTTCAAGATAAGGATAAGTACCAGAAAGTGATTCATAATAATATTTTAAATAATTTTCAGTTCTTGAGCTCATAATTATCCCTGGCCTTACAAACCTTATATGAGCATCTTTTAAAGCTTTTTCTGCTTTTGCTATATCAGCAGCAATACTACCATCAGAAGCAAAAACTCTATTTGCATCAGTAGCTAATTGTTTCAAGCCTTTTATTATAGTGGCAGGAGCACCTGTGTCATATAAAAACGCTTTATCTTCTCTTACAGCTATTGCATTAATTAAATCATTTCTCACAATTGTCATTACATTATAAGAAGCTTTTCTCAATAAATCATTTGAAATAGGTACTATTGCAGCAAGTTTCTTTGCAATTAATGTTTTCTCAGAAAATTCAGGTTTTGTGATTGAAATATCTTCACTTTCTCCTAAATATTCAGCCGAACCGCCACCAATCATCGCAGGTATATGTAATGTTCCACCAACTAACGGTACTGTTTGCGCTCCAAGTTTTCTAACAGTTACAGCAGGCCTTAAAAACTCTATAATCTCACTAGCCCATTCGTCAGGTACTAAAAAGTGGCCAGTCCCATTATCAGCAGAAACAGTAAGAGCTTTTTCAACTTCTTCCAATTCATTATTTTTTGCCCATTTTATAGCTTTATCTATATCACCACGTCCCGCAGCAATTGCCATCACATACTGAGTAAAATTATCAGTTGCTTTTGAATTTACTTTTTTTGTAAACATTTTTTTCTCCATTTTTCCACCCTCTTTCATTATTTTTTCTTTTTCTAATTTTAAAATTTCCTCATTTATCATTTTTTGAATATCATTTGCGGATATTGTCTTTGTTAGCATATAACTTTGCCACCTCGCTTTTTATTAATTTTCTTATTTCGTCTTCACTCATTTCTTCTTTTTCTTCACTATCTTTTTCATCTTTGTTTGCACTTTCTTTGATTTCATTATTTTGTTCATCTGTGAGTTTTTCAGGTTCGTAGCAACTTTTGAGCAAAGACAATAACTCTATATCATCATCAATGTTATAATTTCTAAACTCTGGTGGTTCTTTTTCAAATTCTTCATAATGTTTCGATAAATGGTTGTATACTCCCCGTCTATCACTTTCGGGTATATTCACTCCACCTCTTGCTCCCATCAACGCTGCCATTGCCGCTGCAACTCCACGCCAAACTACTGCGTGCTGTCCACTTGCTTTGTGGTGTGGGAGTTTGTACGCTGACTTCAAATCTGAATTTTCGCTGTCTACCCAAGCACACATAATTTTCAAATCGTCCACTTCTGCGTTTCTCACTTCTGCCTGCCCGTCCCAAGCTTCATCTTCAGACGCTTTCGGAGTACCATCAGGATGAGCTTGATTATACGTTATTACTCCTTTTACTTCTTTTGTTTCTTTTTCTTTTTTCATACCTTTAACCGCAAGACTAATCAAAGCTTCGGGATTAGCCGGTACAGGCACACATGAAAACTCTAATAATTCTTGCTTTGAGTATTCATACCCTTCGCCTTTTTCTTCATACTCCACAGGTATGAAGCCAACCGAAACCGCGTTCATATATCCATTCTTGTATAGCTGATAAACATTTTCTGCAAGCGGATTTTCTTTCTCTGTTGCAAACTTTGCTGTAGCTTTTAAACTCCCGTTTTCCACCCACACTTTCTCTGCCCTTGCAACCGGCAACGAATCGTATTTATGCGCAAAAAGCACTACAGGATTTTTAAGATAATTATCTAAAATCCAACCGTCTGCTTTGATAACGTCTCCGTCCCTGTCTTTGTCTTCTGTCGACAACACAAATGTAATCGTTCTTTCTTCTTCATTCGCTTCTTCTATTTTTGAAATGAATTGTTTTCTTACCATTTCATTTGCCACTTTATCACTCCTTTCTAAGCTCTTCATTCGCTGCGTCCTGCTGCTTTTGAAAAGCTTTCTTCAACTGTATTTGAAATTCTTTTTCTTCTTGTCGTAACAAGCTATCAAACTCTTTCCATACTCTTTCCCTTTTTTCTACAGTGTCATAAATAGCCCTTTGATTGATTATCGGTTCAATAGTACATCTGCAATTTATAACGTTTCCTGCCGAGCCTGAATAATCTCCAGGATACATCAATTTTTCGCCACCAACATCAAAAGGTTCATCCATATCTCTCACTTGCATATCCGCATCTGCATGAGCGTCTCTAACTCTTTCATCCATTGTTGCAAGCCAACGCTTTTGTTCCACGTTTCCTTGCTTGTATCCTTCATATGCTCCAAAGTTTGCGGCTCGTATTGTTTCTGTTCTTGCTATTCTTTCAGCTCTGTAACCTTTTGCTTCTTCAAAAACCTTTGAAATTCTATCACTCAACTTTGCTATACTTTCACCGTTTGCTATACCTTCTTCAAGTTCTTTTCGTAGTTTATCTCTCGTAGTTTCATTTATACCTTTTATAAGCTCGGCTCCGTATTTCTCAACAAAATCATTTATTCTATCAATTCGCGGATTGAAAGGCTCGTCAATATTAATTTCAAACAAACTTCGTTTTCCATGCCTTTCAATAGTTTCAAGCCAAAAATGTGTTATTACTGCAACTAAAATTGCTGGCTCAACTTTCTCTAAAATTCTTCTCAACTTATCTTTAGAAATTGTTTTCTCTTTCTTTGTTTCGCTTTTTGACTTTTCTATTTCAACTTTTATTATTTTTTGTTCAGGAATTAAATTCATCGGAGTCATAAAAACATCTCCATTTTCAATCGGCTCTAACCCTTGAAGTTCTCTCCACTCATTCACTGTAAGACTCCAAGGAGCTGCTTTCGCAACGTTCAAAATGTACTCTTTATTTTCGCTCACTGGACTTTCGTAGTCAATGATTCCTTCCACACCAAACATAGGTAACAATTGATTTTGCAGCACTGAGCGAATAATTTCAAGTCTCGGTACTAAAACCCACCTTGCAAAAATATCATTCGCTGCGTCTATTGTCGCTCTATTCGAATTTTCTACGATGCCCATAATTTCGGGAGGAACGCCAAAAATTTGAAGGATAAAATCTCTTTCATATTTTCTCAAATCCACAAGTTCCATGCTTTGAAAACTCTGCGACAACTCTGTGATTTTCACATCTCCTGACATAAAATACGGTTTATAAGCGTTCCAAAAACCTCGGCTTTCTTGCAGCCATTTCGCTTCGAGCCTTTCTTTGTCTTCAAGTCTCAACCCTTCTGCCGAGATAATTATGTCGGGCCTTGCTCTATTGTAAAAAAATGAATTGATATACTTTGAAGCGTATTCGTCTGCTCCGAGTTCATCACTCAAAGCTTGAGCAAGCCCGTATCCTCTCTCGTACGGATTCAAAACGTCCATATCTCTGAAATGTATTATTTCTGTGACTGGTATATTTTGAAACTCTCCTGAAGGCAATCTAACAGAGTAGTACGGATTGTTTGTGGTAGGTAACTCTTGTACCCAAAGTGGATTCAAAAGCCAATAAGTCAAAGGCAAGCCTGTTTCTGTTTTCTCGATAAGCCAAAATGCTTCGCCAAGTAGTTCTAGATATATTTGAGTTACTTTCAATATTTCTTTTCCCGAAAGTATTTTGCCGTTCTTTATCAACGTTCCCGCTTCTATGAACTCTATAATTTCTGAGTCTTCAATTTCGACAAGTTCGCCTTGTTTGACTTTCTCGTTCAATATCTTTTCTCGATATTCTTTGCCTGAACTCTTCAATTTTCTATAACTTTTCGAAGAGCTCTCAACTTCGTAGTAACTCCAAGGCACGTCTAAGATTGACGTAGCTATTCTCGAAACAATAGCTCTCAGCCAAGGTATTTCTCTATACGCAAGTAAAATATCTCTTTTCGATTTCGAGGGAGCTGTTTTCCCTGACGAAAAGTTTAGGATTGAAGCTAAACTTTCTGTGAAACTTTTTTCTCGCTTGAATAATTTCCTAAAAGGTCTAATTTTTTTCGTCCCCCTTCTTCATAGCAGTTCCACCCTTGCTCGATTCTGATACGTGTATACTGCATATCTCATCGCATCCATTGCATGGTCAAGGAATTTCACAGGTTCGTCAAGTATTTCACCGTTCTTGTTTTCTTTCCATTTGTAGGATTGTATCTCTTTTATTGTATTTGTGCAACTTTCATGTATATAGATTTTCTTTCGTTTCACAAAATCAATCCCATTTTTAATTTCTTTTTTTGCAGAAAATATATTGAACCCTGCTCTGCTTATCTCTTCTATTCGTGCTGGTTCTGCACTATCAGCATATATTTCAGCGTTTTTGTTCTTCACAAAACTTTTCAACTTCCCAATTAATTCTTCGTTTGTTAAACGTGTTTCATACAGTTCTTTTGTTATATATATATTATCATCTTTCAATCCTATTTCAAGTATAACTGACGGATTATTATAGCCAAAATCAACTCCGTATATAATTTCGTCAAAGTTCTCAGGTATCTTTGAAACAATTTGATAATTATTATATATCTTGTTTTTCAGTATCGCAAATTGACCAAGCGTGTAAATTTGATAATAAGCCTCGTCTTGTTCTTTAAGCAATTCTAACATTTCTGTATATTCTTTGTCAAGAAACGGATTATCAACGTAGGTCGTATGCAAAATTGCAATGTCGTCGCTTTCTTGCTCAAAGAATTGTTTCTGCGTCCAACCTGAGACGGGATTGAAAGTCAAAAACATTTGATTGACCGAATTTGTCGCACGTCTCAACCTTAATTTAAGTTGTAAATAATCCTCATAATCAAACTCCGTTGCTTCTTCCATCCATATATAATTGAACTCTGAAGACTTGATTTTCTCTGCATCATCAAGTCCTCGAAAATAAATTTCATTCCGCCTTGGAAGCTGCAACACTTGCTCTGTCTTGTTTTCAATGTACGGAATCTCAAATTCGTCTAACAGTTCGTGAATTAATTTCCAAGTTGTCACACGCAACGACGGATTATATTTTCTCGTCACTAAAAGTCTTTTATTCCTGTTACTCAATAACTTTTCGATAATTAAGAATTGAGCGACAGTATAAGACTTCCCACTTCCTGCTCCACCATAGACGACGACTTCTTTCTGCTTATTGCAATTTTGAAGAAACGAATAAATCTTCTTAATTACTTTAACTCTCGTTTCCATTTTGTTCTTCCTTGTCAACGTATTCTACGATGACTTTGAATCCATCCTTGTCTGCTGATAAATCCACTTTGTCCTTTCTTCCCCAGTCCTCAAAATACTTTCTTTCAAGCCACCAAGCTGCTGCTTGCCAGTTCCCTTCTTTCGCTGCTTGCTGAATAACACCAACATTTCTCGCTATAGCAACCTTCTCTGCTTTTTTGATAGTCTCGGAAAACTCCTTTTTAATACCGCTTTTAGCCTTTTCTCCATCGCTTAGCCAGCGATACCAAGTTGACTCATCAACTCCTAAAATCGGGTATACATCTTTATGATAATTACCTGCAGCAACTAATTTATATGCTTGTTC
>JGI24505J29691_1004774_pt1 | contig 8405 bp, 10 predicted proteins | sample BioPla4RNA2_FD_29691 | JGI IMG/M metagenome (IMG submission 29691) | reverse complement strand
CTCAACTACTTGTTGCTTCTTTACCACCACACTGCAGAAAATCAACAAGAACTAAAAATCATACTACTTGTTACTAAATTCTTGGAGCCCAGTGCACGCAGGTCTCGCAGCTGCGCTCTACCCCTTCGGCTTCCGGCTCGTAGGCACTGCAGGTGCGCCCCACCATGCGCAGATCAGACAGACTAGGCATTGTATAACCAGCTCCTTCCGTTATACCCCTAGTATGCCCGGAGCGCAGCGAAGTATCAGGGGATCACTCTGTGAACAGCGCTGCCTCCACGGCGGCCATGATCGCTTTGCTGGTTACGGTGGCGCCGCTCACAGCCTCAACTTCCCAGCTCTGCTGGGCCACGATGGCCTCAGGTACCTCCTTCAGGGCCTGTTCGGCGATGAAGGGCGTCTCGCTGTTTTCCAGCACCGCCACTTTGGCTATGGCACCGCCCGCGACGGTCACTTCCACGGTGAGGGTGCCGCCGAAGCCTTGGGCACTGCCGGTGTAAACCCCGTCTTTGAACCCTTCCGCTTTGCGCAGGGCCTGCTGGACAGCGGCAATCAGCGCTTTACTGGTATAGGTCGCACCGGAAACCACATCCACGTTGGCATCCTGGGCAGATAGCATCTGCTCCACCAGGGTGGCAATGGCTGGATCCGCTATGCCCGGAGTCTCCAGGTGGGGTCGCACCTCAATTTTGGCCAGCTTGCCGCCGCTGATGGTGACATCCACCTCCACCTGGCCGCCAAAGCCCTGGGCGCTGCCGAAATAGACTCCGTCCTTGAGCCCTGCTTCGCTGCTGCCCATGGACCAGACCACGCCGGTGACCACAAGTAAGGCGATGAATAAGACCAAGCTGATGTTCCTTCTCATCTGCATACTGAGCATCAATTACCCCTCCATCTTGTAACCAATCTTTAGAAATCCTCTCCATGCTTGTGGGCCCACAGGTCTACAAAGTCCAGCAGCTCCTGCCAGCTGGGGCTGCGCATCTGGCGGACGTAGAAGCCAGAAACGGCCTTACCCAGGGCCAAGCAGTATTCCACCTCTAACTTTAACATCAATCCCAGGCAAAAGCCAGCGTTGAAGTTGTCCCCCGCGCCGGTAGTGAGGCGCGGCTTGGAGGTAAAGGGGCCCTCCACCTCGAAATACTGGCCCTCCAGATAGGCCCCGGCTGCCGATACGGGGTGAACCATCAGGCACCACAGGCCCAGATCCTCACCTAGAGCTGTGACAATCTCTTCCAGATCCGCCTCCTCCGCGGGTTTGCCCAGCTGGAGCCGGCGCACATTGGCCACCTCCGTGGCTTCCTTGCGGTTCAAACCGAGGATCACCCGGTAGAAGCGGGCAAACTCCCGCATGGTCTCCAAGGCCCTAAGGAGATCCTCGGGCTGGCGCTTACCCGGATCGCAAAGGTCAATGAACAGGAAAGGCTTAGTCCCGTCTTCCCTTGGCTCAAGCAGGCCTAACAGGCCGTCCCAGATGTCCTGCAGGAAGGGGGTCATGGTCCAGTTAATGGTGGCGGCCAAATCGCAGTCGGTGAAGGCCGCTTTCAGCCGCTCCACGCCCACAACTTCCTGCAGGGCCTCCCAGGTAACCGCATGGAGGCCTTCCATTTTACCCAGCATGATCTTGCCATCATCAAACTCCACGGCATCGGTGTGACCCGGTTCGGCGATGGCGTAAACCTGGCTGCATCCCTCCACCAGCTCGCCAAAGACAGGATGGATGTTGGGGGTACCTAAGGAACCCATATACGTTACACTTGTTCCGCACTTCACCAGGGCGTTGGCCATGATGGGTCCGTTGCCCCCGAGCTTAATGGCCTTGGGAACAAGCTCAATGTTGGTGCTCAAACCGGCGGCCTTTAGGATGCGCTGGCCAAACTGCTCCATTTTGGTCATCCGCGTGTAGGAAGCAAAAGAATGCCTGCGGTCCACCGCTTCCACGATTTCATCCACAAAGCCATCGAAGCCCACCACTACCCGCAGGCCCGCGGGGCTCAAGCCCTCCAGGCGTTTGTGGAGTGTTCTCAACAACTCTTGCATTATCGTCCTTCCTCCTGCGTCCTCTTCTTGAAAAATCTTCAGCTTATTTACTTTCTTCCTCTTTTCCGCCCGCGCCTGCTAGTTCACTAAAAAGATCACAGCATAGCGCGCGAAAAAGTCGTACTGGGCCATGGCCTGGAGAATCCTCTGCGTGTCCTCGGCTGTGATATACACGCTGGTCTTGGCCGGATCAGCCACGCCAACCGCCTTGATCACCAAGGGATTCACATAGGGATCATCGGGGCTGATCCTCAGCCGTTCCAGAAGTTCCGGTGTCAGCTCCGAACCGTAGGCCACCACACCCCGCTCCTGAACCAGGTCCTGGGGTGCCAGAACCCCGCCGTAGATGAGCTGGCCGGATTCGCTGTAGATGCGGGGGCTGATCCCCCGGCGCACATCCAGATGCCGGGCATCCACCACCAGTCCGGTATAAAACTCCCGCTCCGGGGCCGGCTCTTCTTCCCCGTAGGCTATAGCTTCCTGGGCCTCGCTGTACGAACGCAGAACCTTGAGGTTCCGCCAATAGTAGCGCCCGGGCTGATCGGCGGTGACCACCAGCTCCCAGCGCCCTGATTTCTGGGGAAGGGGCACGTGGGCAAACCCAAGCAGGGTCCACTCACCGCTGTTGGGCAGCGCGCTCTGGGCTTTGAGCGTCTCCACAACCCGGTCATCCTCCCCGATCAGCTCCAGGGTCATACTGGCCACCGCATCCTGCAGGTTGGTGCGCACTTCCATGCTGATTTCATAGCTTCTCCCCGCTTCCACAGGGAGCTCAATACGCAGGGCCCCTCCTTCCCCTAGATCGACAGGAGTTCCTTGGGCCCAGGCTGCGGCGGTCCAGAGCATGAGGATCAGCAAAGCTGGCAGAATTGTACGGATGCGTTTTTGCATGGCAAGCCCTCCCTCACGGCTGCGGCACGCCCTCCCAGTAAACACCATTCGTGCCGGTCTCCCCCTGGTTGTATACAATAATCTTACCACAAAAGGGGGGATCTTTCTTGACTAGAAAATGCTGGCTGCTGATGCTCTGCCTCTTCACAGCATTCGCCACAGGCTGCCTGTCCCCTGACCATCCCGGAGCAAATTCTCCGCCTCCCGGCGGTACATACTTCCTCACCGATGGCTTTGACTTCCCCGTGGGCGACCCAGATGGCCGGGGCTGGGCGGTGACCGGTTACGACTTTCTGGAGTGGAGCGGCTACAGCAACTCCTACCACCCCGGCGAAGACTGGAACATCCCCGGAGCCGGCAATGGCGATTGGGGGGAAACGGTGTACGCGGTGGCCAACGGAGAAGTGGTTTTTTCCGGCTGGAACACCGCTTTGGGCAATGTGGTCCTGATCAAGCATGCCCTCTCGCCCACCGATTTTGTCTGGTCCCAGTACGCCCACCTGGAGGAACGCTGGGTAGATAGGGGCGAGCGGGTGTACCGCCGCCAGCCCATCGGCACCGTGGGCAGGGGTCCCAATAACACCTTCGCCGCCCACCTCCATTTTGAGATCCGCAAGGCGGATCTGCCGGCCAATGCCTGGCCCAGGACGGGCGGGGTTGCCTGGAGCAGGTCTAAAGTCACGGACTTCTGGCTGCACCCCTCGGTATTCATAAAACACAACAGACCCCAATAGGGTTTTGTGGTAGAATAATAAGGTAATTAGCGCAACGACTGGAGGCAGCAGCATGTTTCTGCGCAACTACCCCCTGGCTAATCTCACTTCTCTAGGCGTGGGCGGCCCCGCCGATTTCTTTATCCAACCCTCCAGCCTGGAGGAAGTGGTGCGCGCCCAGCGCTTTGCTCTGGACCGCGGCCTGCCCCTTACGGTCATCGGCTACGGCACCAACCTCTTGATTCGAGACGGTGGAATCCGCGGGGTAGTGGTGCAGATCGCCGCTCCCTTTGCCCGGGCCACGGTGGAAGGATCGCTCTTGACCGCGACCACCGGCTGCCTTTTGAGCTCCTTAAGCAAACTGGCCCTCCGCCACGGACTGAGCGGGCTGGAGTTCGCGGTGGGCATCCCCGGCGGCCTGGGCGGCGCCGCATACATGAACGCCGGAGCGTACGGCGGCGAGATCGGTCCCCTGGTCAGATCGGCCCAGCTTGTCCAGGACGGGACGGTGAAGACCTGGCAGCGGGGGGAGCTCAGCTTCGCCTACCGCAGCAGCCGCTTCCAAACCGAACCCACCTTACCCATCGTGACGGAGATAGAACTGGAACTAGTACCCGGCGAGCGCCGGGAGATCCTGCAGAAGATGAACGACCTGCAGGCCCAGCGCCGCAGCAAACAGCCCCTGGAATACCCCAGCGCGGGCAGCACCTTTAAGCGCCCCCCTGGCCACTATGTGGGACCCCTCATCGAGCAGGCGGGGCTCAAGGGCCTGCGCATCGGCGGGGCGGAAGTGTCCACCAAACACGCGGGCTTCATTGTCAAACGGGGGGAAGCCACCGCCCGGGATTTCCTCGACCTTATCGCCACCATCCAGAAAGTCATCTGGGAGCAGTACGGAGTCAGGCTGGAACCAGAAATCCGCATCCTGGGTGAAGATTAGAGCGGGCGCAGGAGCTTTTCTAGATTGGTCTTCAACTCGGCATAAAGCTCCGGAGCAACCCCGCTTTTTTCCAAGAGAGCCAGGGCCTCCTCCAGCTTGCGCCGGTTGAAACTCTGCCCCCGCTGCACATAGGGCTGGACAACTGGCGGGCGGCGTTTCTGTCCGGCTCCGCTTAGTTCAGCTTTGATCAGCTTCTTGCAGTAACCCACCGGGCAGCGCTCCGCCCGGCAGTTTGCTTCTCCCAAACAGATCTCACCCAGCAGGCGATCCAAGGCCTGCAGCTGGCGGGCCATGCGCCGCAGCTCGCCCTGGCTGCCGGAAGTCCTTTGGCGCAGCAGGCCGGCTGTGCCCAAGAGAACCACCGCCCCCAGCGCGGCCAAAAAGAGCCCCGCGTTTACCGGGGTCAAAAACCTCTCGGGAACGGTCTGGCTCAGGTTGATTAAGCCGAAACCTATAAACACCAGGCTGGAGATGAGCTTAAGTGCCAGTTCAGGGATGCGCTCCCCCAGCTGCGTGCCTACGAAGATGCCGCCCAGGCTGATCAACACCATCCCCAGCACCGTCCCGGCTAGAACCGCGGCGGGGAAGGCGGCGCTGGACGCCAGGGCAATGGCCGTCAGCTGGGTCTTATCACCAAGCTCCCCCAGGAAAAAGGCCAGGGCAACCACTAAGACGGGATTTCCCAGTGCTTTTTGACCGCCGTTTAGGTGTTCCTCATCCGACCACAGATTCCACAGGCCGAAGGCCAGGAACATAACGGCGGAAGCCAACCGGATCGCCGAGAGGGGAATCAGGTTGGCCAGGTAAGAACCGATGATCACTGCTAAGCCGTGATTGAAAAAGGAGCCCAGGGCTACCCCTAAAAGCACTTGACCCACAGAGTACTGCAGGGCGAAAGCCATGGCCAAAATCTGTGTTTTGTCCCCCAATTCTGCCAGGAAGATGAGCAGCGAGGCCTTGGCTAGTTCATTGAACATCGCGGTCGTCCCTTTCCAACTTACTGTTCCTCAGTGTACCAGATTTACGCGCCTGGGACATGTCTAATCTGTTAAGAAAAGCTTCTGCACCGGCAGGAGTTTCCAAGGCAAAAAGGGTATTAAAACCACGAGGGGAGGTAATTGCATTGAGCACCATGTTTAAGGCTGGAGATTTCTTTGTCCGGCTCCGCGTTCAGGGCGACCGTCCCAAGCTGACGGTCTGGAACAACAGAGGGACGAAAATAGTCAGCGAGTTTATTAGTTCCACCACAGAGAGCTTCTGGACAAAAATCGCCGAGTTGACTTCGGAAGAAGTGGTGGATCGTGTCCAGGCGCTCCTGGCAGAGGGGCAATAAACAGCTGCTTCCATAGACAGCCTTAAACAGCCTTGCCATTCCCGGGTAAGGCTGCTTTTGCCTGGAAAGGAGTTTTCCCTGCATGAACGTCTTAGTGGAAGTTGTCTGCTACAACCTGGAAGACGTCTTTCGGGCGCGCCAAGGTGGCGCCCAGCGGGTGGAGATCTGCTCTGATCCCGGTGCCGGCGGCACCACGCCCAATTACGGCCTGATCAAAAAGAGTGCCGCCCTGGGCGATATCGGTGTCATGGTAATGATTCGCCCGCGCGGCGGCGATTTCCTCTATAACAGCGCCGAGATCGCGGAAATGGAAGAGGATATCCGCATCGCCGCTGAGCTGGGGGCCCAGGGCGTGGTCTTTGGAGTCTTGGACGCAGAAGGCTCCCTGGACTCCTTGGCCATGTCCCGCCTGGTGCAGCTGGCCAAAAACCTGGGGCTGGAGGTCACCTGCCACCGGGCCTTCGACAATGTGCCCAGCCCCCGGCAGGCCCTGCAAACCCTGATGGACTTGGGGGTAGATAGGGTGCTCACCTCAGGCCAGCGGCCCACCGCTGTGGAGGGCCTACCCCTGCTCAGGGAGCTGATCGAACTGGCCGACGGCCGCATCTCCATCATGCCAGGCGGCGGCGTGCGCCCCCACAACGTACACGAACTCCTCCAGCTCCCCATTGGGGAGATCCACACGGGCAGCAGAACTAAGGTGCCCTCGAAAATGAAATCCGCCGCTGCAGTGGCGGTGGGGGCCCAGGATGCCCAGGAGTTCCACCAGTTTGTGGACCCGGAGGCCATCAGGGCCATTGTCCGCGCCTGCCAGCGCTGACCTGAGTACGTTTGCCTAGTATCTAAGCATCTACTATACTGTAAGGAAGAGCTAAACTTAGGCCAGAGGTGACAGCGATGTTCGCAGAAGTGCTGGATTTGGTCGTGCAGAGCGCTGAGAGTTCTTTCGTGCAGGTTACCGCCTTTGTGGGCGCAGTCCTGCTCCTCTTTGGCTATGTGGATTACCTGCTTTCCGGGCGCCTGATCAAAATGATCGAGCGGTCCAAAAAGTTCCAGCCCATCATCGGGGCGCTTCTGGGGCTGACCCCGGGCTGCGGAGGAGCCATTTTCCTCATGCCCCTCTTTCCCAGAAGGATCGTGAGCTTCGGTACAGTAGTTGCCGCGCTGATTGCCACCATGGGCGATTCGGCCTTCGTCTTCCTAACGGTTATGCCCAAGCAGTTCGTGCAGGTTTCCGCCATCACCTTTGTTCTGGCGATCATCGTTGGGTATATCGTGGACCTCTTCCCCCTGGGCGAGCGCCTCGTGGCAAAATTCGAAGCAGACCAGGAGCGCCGGAGGCTGGAGCGGGAAGCCCATGCGGCCATGGACCATGTTTTCGAGACGGAAACGGGTATCGCTCCTGAAGAGTGGAAGCACATCGGCCACGCCGAGGGCGATGAGATTGACCTCATCCTCCACCATGGGGTGAAAGGTCACCAGCCCACGGATACGCTGGGCTACAAACTGACGCACAACGCCTATATCATCTACTGGATCGTGATCGCCGTCGGCTTGGTTTTGGGCGTTTTAGATATCCTGCAGATGGACATCAATGCCCTGTTTGTCCCCAACTTGGGGCTGGTGCTCGGCCTATTGGGAACCGTCTTTTCCGTGATCATGATGGTGTTCAGCAAGAAGTTCTTCGTTGCTGACACCCACGAAGAGTCGGAAATGAAGCTGGCCAGCCTCAAGGAAACCCTGATCCACAACGCTCAGGAGACGGCCTTTGTGGGCACCTGGGTGTTTGCGGCCTATCTAGCCTATGAACTGTTTGTCCTCTTCCTCGGTTCCGGCAGCCATGCCGCGGGTGAAAGCATTATCGCCGGGTTCCTGTCCCAGACTGGCCTTTTGGCGGTTCTGGTGGGAGTACTCATCGGGATTATCCCCGGCTGCGGCCCGCAGATCATCTTCGTCACCCTTTTTACCAAAGGCTTGGTGCCCTTTGCCGCCGTTTTGGCCAACGCCATTTCCCAAGATGGCGATGCCCTGTTCCCCCTGATTGCCATCGACAGGCGGTCAGCCTTCTGGGCAACATTGATCACCACTATTCCTGCTCTGGTGATAGGCCTTGTGGCCTACTGGATCGAGATCAGTTTTTTCTAATATGAAACGACCTCTCTAAACAAGGCAAGCGGGCGCCAGGCCCGCTTCAGTGTCTTTTCTCCGCATAGAGCACCGCCAACAGCAGCTCACCTGTCGCGGTAAAACAGGCTGCCGCACCGCGTACACTGCCAGATACGCATACCTGTGGCCGGGTCGTACTGCGGTGGTTCCACTGGAACGACGTCATGTTCCCTTTCGTCCGTACACAGCTCTCCATATTCATGTCCCTTGTCCGCCCCTGTAACCGCCTCCAGTTCACTCTCTGACAGCTCAGCCCCTGGAGAAGCCAGCAGAGTCAGCAGTCTTTCCGCCTGCTCTGCCGTCTCGAATTGTACAGTGACAG
>JGI24505J29691_1020183_pt1 | contig 8532 bp, 3 predicted proteins | sample BioPla4RNA2_FD_29691 | JGI IMG/M metagenome (IMG submission 29691) | reverse complement strand
CTTGCCGATAAAGAGGCTCTTTTCATTGAACAAATCAATGTCGTAATTTATGGAATAAATGCCGCCGCCAAAGGGTATCGCGTAATATCTGTTCTCTCCGCGGTAGCCTGAATAAAAATCGTCAAGATCGCTCCACATCTTGCTCTTAATTGTAGCATCCTCATCACAGTTGACAAGCTGCTCACTGAGCGGAGTAGTCATGACATCGGTTATGTCCATCAGTTTGTCCTGTGAAATGTAATCATATAGGTAAACAGGGCCTATGAATACGTCCTGCTGTATGGTATCTATAGAGCCAAGCAGAGTGGAAAAAGAATATTTTTTGTCTTTATCCGTTATTACTTTATATTCCGGATAATCCCTTTCAAAATCCTCAATGACTTTATCAAGCCATTCTGTACCCCAGCCGCCGTTGTAAATTCCAACGTGAAGCAAAATCTTGTCGCCATAATCCTCGGAATCATCGCCGCAAGCAGCAAACACCGAAAAGGCCATAATCAGCACAAATATACATGAAATAATTCTCTTCATTATCTATGTTTCCTCCTTTTGATAAGAATAAAACTGACTGCACCTCCGATTGTAAGGACCCCCGCACCTCCTAAAATAATCAGAGGCAGTACCAAGGAAGGCAAAACCGAAATGGTATATTGCCTAACAGAAGTCTTTCCAAATGCGTCTCTGGCAGTTAAAGTTACTACATATTCGCCAGCCTCCTTTGGTTTAAAGCCGCCATTAAATAGATTTATTTTCTTTCCGTTGTATGTGACCGTCAGTAAAACCTCGACATTTAGGCCGGAATCGTCTGTTACGGTGTAATCGGCAAGCTTTACGAATTGATTTACGCGCGCCTTTTCAATCATATTTTCAAGCGTGACCATCGGCGAAGTTGAATCTACTGAATTAATTCTATATAAGCCGGTCACAGTTTCGCCTTCATTACTGAAAGAGTAAATTACCGTATATATGCCCATCTTATCTAAAAGGGTGCCCTCGCCGCCTATCTTTGTTTCATTGTAATAGATTTCTGCTTTACCGCCCTCAATCAGATTTCCGTACCAGTCATAAATTCTTGGCATTATTCCAGTTGCAATATAACCTATCGGAACAGTGATATCTTCCTTATCTTCCGCAACGTACCATTTCGGACGTACATCAATAGAAATTGCCTTGACAGTCTTGTATTCGCCTTGTGTTAAAGAGGCAATAAAGATATAAATGCCGGTTTGAGAAGGGGTAAATTCATATTCCCCCGACATGAAATCTGTCGTTACGTTTGTCTTGCTATTGCCCTCAAATAATTCAATGAGAATATCTGAGTCGGATTTAAAAAAGCCGTAGGGAAATATAATCTTTACTCCTTTTACAGCCTTGAGTTTTACGATTGAATCTGAAAGGTCACTATTTAATAGCTTTGTATTAATGGGAACATTGTCAATGGTAATTGCCTCAATTCCCAAATTATTATAGACAGAAATGTATCTTACCGATTCAAACTGAATGATTTCGTCAAGGTAATGCCTTATTATATACTTGATAGCATAATCCCCATACTGAACAAAGCTTGACTGCAAGAGCGCCTTATATTCCCCTCCATTATAGGAGACTAATATTTCGCAATTCATATGATTGATATACGCCTTAGTCTTAACATCATATATAATAATATCGGAAGGAGCAGGGAGTTGGACCTCTGCTGCGCTGCCATACAGCATCTGATAGGAAATTCCTTCTGCCCAAATGGTGTAGAAGCGTTTTATGTTATATGTGACAGTCTTTTCTGTCACTTGTTCAAGGTAATCAGTTGAAGTATATATAAATTCGTAAATTCCGTCGTCAGTAAATGTATAGTTATAGTTTTCGCCGATAGAAAATGCGGGAACAATTACAGTGCCATTTCTCTTTATGGTGAGAGAGACTGCCGGCTTTTCCTTTTGCATATTGTTGTAAACCTTTGCACCCACATTTACTGTCTCATTGAGATATTCTTCCCCACCTTTTGAGGACGGAATGATGACTGTTCCCTCGTTTTCCTCAATCACCTCTATTATTAATTCTTTGGTTATATCGTCAACCTTGTATATTATTTTGTAATCTCCGACTGTTGAAGGAGTAAACCTTGAATCTGTTTCAAATTCAGTCTCATTCAAAAACGTTGTCCCATCAGGCGCCTTAATCGAATATTTTCCGCCCTTTTCAATAAAATCATAGGCTATCTTTGAAGAATAATCATAATATATTGGTTTTGGAATCCTGTAGCTGATATCCACCAATCCCATTGAGGGAGCTTCGACAACAAGAGGATTAGCTGCAGGCAAGCCGCCAACGGCTGTAACCACGATACTTGGTGATTTTCCCGGAATTACTTTGTCAAACTGCAGTCTTATCTCTATCTTGCCCTCTCCAAAGCCCTCCCACAGTGTGTCTGCCTTGAGAGTGTTCGTAGGGTCAATATAGCCATCAAAATCAAAATCGCGAACGCGCCATCTGTAATTCCCTGCTGCTCCTATCCTTGATGTTGACCCTGAATAACCTGTATCCGTATATAGTGCATTTTCTGTCTTGTCATAATAAAGTCGTATCGCGCCGTTATCGCCGTCCTTTGCATAACTGCCATCCGAATACATATATCTGTTTGCCTGAGAGGATCGGCTGTAGGCGTCAAAGGAATATGGCAGCGGACAGCTGAAACTTGTCGTAAGCAAGCTTGAATTATTAAGTTGTTCTCCGGCAAGCACCTGATTATTTCCTGCAGCAGTCACTGCTATCGAATAGTCATTATCATTGTATCTTGGAGTGAGTTGGACCTTAAGTTCTTTACTGGTATCTTTTTCTTTAAATGTTAGAATGAGCTGTTCGAAATCAGGAGTATAGAGGGATTTATCACTGCCCACTTGGACAAAGCTTCCGCTTCCCCTTACAGATGGTGTTATTATAAATTCAATCAGCGGAGTGTTGATTCCGCCTGAAAGGTCAACTTCGCGGACAAATTGCGCTACATTTTCAAGAGTAACAACCTCACCTGCATACAGCCCTTCATGCGTATCGACAAGCCGCGTATCAGCGCTGACTGAAGATATACAACTGAGCATCAACGCGAATGCTGCCGAAAATATAGCACACAATAATTTTCGTCTCATCAGATTTCCTCCTTCGTTTAATTGCTTGAGGTTTTCCTGCAATTTTGAGTAAGTATTCCAAAAGAGACTGCTATTGCAGTTATTATAAAGGACAAATGCACGCCAGATACCTCACCTTTGCAACCGCCTTTGCTCTTTTCATAGTAGGCATATAGTGTTAAGTCATCTGTAATTTCTGTTGACAGTTCAAATCTAGTTGTATGTGAGCTGTCAGAATATAACCCTTTAAAGTTATATCCTTTAAGAGTCGGCAAATCCTCGTCTGACAGCGTCTCTCCATATTTCTTATTTATCTTTATTATTTCATTGTTGCTGCATATTATGGTTAAGACATGGCTATTTGGTGTCCATTTTGCTTTAAGTGATATATCGCTGCTTATTTCAGAGCCAAACTCATACTTCAATTCTCCTTGATACCATCCTTCAAACATATATCCATCTTTAGTTGGGGCTGCCGGGGCCGTGATGATTTCGCCAAACCTCAACCTCAGTTCCTCAACTGGTGAACCTCCATTAGAGTCAAATGTCACAGTATATGTGTTGGGAATATACAGTGCAACGATTCGCATATTTCCATAAACTATTGTCTCAGATGTTATAACGCTGTCTCCCGATTTCCATACAGGTGCTGTTTGGTCATAGCCGGGTTTTTCGGGTATCGACGGAATTCCTCCTTCGATATCTCTAAGCGCAGTACCATATACAGCTGATTTTTTTGTTTCTACCTTGTCAACTACAAAAATGATTTCATAGATATTTGGCGTAAATACAGCTACAATGCTGAGATCGCTGTTGACTTGTGATGAAAAATCATATTCAGATTCGCCCAGTGCCCAATGCGAAAAGGTGTGTCCTGTCTTTTGCGGATCAGAAGGCCTTTCAACAGTGCTTCCGGGTCTTACGAGCATTTCAATATAAGTTTCTCCGTCTGTTTCGAACTTTACTAAATAGCCCTCAACCCAATGTGCATATACTGTGATATCCCTAAGCTCAGAAATTGAAGTCACTAAAGTTCCGCCTTCACTTGAGGTGTACCAGCCGTCAAAGATCCAGTTACCGGGTCTCATGTCTTTTGATTCAAGTGTGAGCAACGAGTATTCAGTATAATCTAAGATGTTAAAGGTTGCGGTTTTATTGGTTGAATTTTCATAATTGAGATTATATGTGATTGTATAATTATGAGGAATATAAGATGCGGTTAATATCAATCCGCCCGGTGTAAAGATAAAAGAGCCGCTTCTTACAATATTGCCCTTTTCATCCCTCCAATATTCCAGATCAAAATGCAGCTTATTTGCTCCGGGCAGTGCTATGGTTGAATCTTCTACCGTGTAGGTTATAGTATAGTCATCACCTTCAAGAGTTGCGCCGTCACCAGTAATGTAGGTAATAGTATAGACTGTTGCCCTGAATGTCGCAACAATTGTTATAATATTTCCTGAGGTATATGTGTAAGTGTATGTATTTTGATATACATCTGCAGTCACGTCAGTGCCGTCAACAAGAAGTTTTTCAAGCTCATAGCCAACATCTGCAGAAAGCACAATTGAATTAGATGATTTTGCAGGAAGCTTTACTTGAGAGTTAATCTCCCTGCCGTTTACTACAATTAAACCGTTTGCGGGCGGGACTATGCTCAGCGAAGCGGCAACCGTAAAAGAACCTGCGCAGACAAATGTTCCTACATATAAGATATCGTAAGTTCCCGCAGAGAGCTCCATTATGTAATCAGGGTTAAAATCGGTTTCCGGCAGAACTTCCTGTCCGTTAAGTTTAACTGTTATCTTTCCTCCGGACAGCTGCTCCTCACCATCAAACATGCTGTACTGTCTTATTGTCTCAAATTTCAGCGTGTCACCTGCAATGAGGTTGTTGTCAATTACCAGAGCATTGTTCCAATCATAGAAATACCCGTCAAGGGAAGCGAAGTCAACGCCGTCAATTCCCATTATGGTAAAGGCTGCCTCAGTGACAACGGACGTATTATCCCTAAGTGAGATATGGCGCTTGTTTGTAAGGTTTACGCCTATGGATATCGTCACAAAACCTGAGGGAAAACCCTCAAATGCAATGTCCTTTGTCTGGCTGCCGTCAGAGGTTGTATAGACATATTCCTCATCGAAGTTACGGATGAGCGCATAGTTTCCATTGCTTACAAGGTACAGAGAATTCTGCGCATTGTCATAGCAAAGCTCTACAGGGCCTAATGACGTCATATCAAATCTCGTATTGGGAACACTTGATCCCTGGTCCCATACCGTTTGTTGGAAGGCGGCTCCGCTGCTGTTTAAGTACAACTCCTTCTGGCCTGTTCCGAATGCCCTTGCCGTCACGTTATTTGTTCCGTTATTGCCTGACGAAAGATAAACTATTATCTTATTGGCAGGATTATATGCATCTGTAATAACTACAGTATATTGCAGTGCCTGGCCCCTATCAGCCATATACTCATCAAGGCCGGGGAAGCCAAGCTTTATAAGGCTGTCATAATTTATTCCGCTGTTAAAGCTGTTATCCCCTATGTATACCGGCTTTACAAATCTTACGCCAAGGCCGGTCTCCCCTTCTTGACCCTGAGTAATCAGGAATGGATCGTCTATCGTCGCTCCCTCGTTTGCGTTTTTGGTGGTAACCCTTAGGCCTCCGCCGCTATACTGCATATAGCCAGGAATATCGGCATATTCCATACCCAAAATCCAATCAAGGTGTTCGCCTACTTTTTCAAACGAATTTACAAGCTCAGCGGCTGAAATTTTTGAGGCGACAAGAAGGGTCATTCTGCCAATCTCTTCTCCGTCTTTGCTGTATTCTATTATATAGTTTCCCTTAGCGGTCGGAGTAAAGGTCTTACTTGTTGAGACAATGTTTCCCGCAGGATCTATTATCTTTACAGTATAATCTGTATGTTTTACCTCGCCTGTCGCAACTCCGTATGATACAGGATCCGGCACGGTGAACTCCCGGCCCGCTTCTGCCTGTACTGTCTCCTTAGGCAACAACATCTTGCCGGTATATATGGTCTTGAGATTTCCATCTCCATCAGTCTCAAAACTCTGTCCATCTATATTTGTTATCTTGATATAGGCGCTGTCCGCTATTCCTTCACCCTTAATCTTCATTGTAAGCTTGCTGTTTCCAAAGCCCCAAAAGGGATTGTTTTGCGCTACGCCGTTGTCATAATAGACATTGTCAAGCTTTCTTATCCTCCAGCGGTAGATGGTATTTCCGTCCTTATCGATAAAAGCTGTCTTTCCCAAATTGCTTCTGCCCACATCGGTATAGATGCTGTTGTCCTGTGCATTATAATAGAGAGCAAAGCGGGCTTCGGTAAAACCGCTCGGTAATGCTATATTGTTTTCATCAACGCATGAGCCTGACTGAATATATCCGCCCATGCTTATTGAACTTTCCCTCGTGAATGTACTTGTTATAATGTCAAGGTTCAATGATTCCCCGCGCGCTGTGGTTTCATCAGGTTGTTTGAGCGCAAAGTTTGTCGCATTGCTGTCAGCCACACGCTTGAATATATGCATCTCAAGATCACGGATTCCGTCAGACAGGCTTATGATAAGCTTTGAAAGATCTGCTCCGGGGGCTGCGCCCGTTGTAAACGTAGTATCACTGCTGGGATTTTTTGGAAGTAATACAACTTCCGCAAGCTTTGTAAATATATCGTTGTCGCTCAATACTATCTGATTATTGACCACCACTTCGGAATCTGAAGTGAGAACATACCTGTTGCCCCTGGATATCGTCTTGATATTCTCTAAGCTATCCTCATTTAAGGCCCTTCCGCCAAGAGCTGTGATCAGCACTGCCGCATCTGCCGTGTTATCGGTACCATATCCAAAGCGGATTCTGACCTTTACGTCCTGCGCCTCCTGTTCAGTGAATTTCTCCCAGATGTTTGTGTCCATTGGAAAGCTCTGGCCCAGATTTCTTATTATGTATCTGTATGATGGATTCTGCGAGGTCCCCACATTTACCTGAAGGTTATTGGTGTTCCTGTGACGCCCGAGCCGCTGTAAACGGTATTGCTTTCATAGTCATAGTAAAGGTTTATGGGATGGGGATCTGATATAACCTGATCATTCTCATCCTTTACCGTCCTGTTTTCGTTAAATGTGCCGTCAAAACGGAACTTCTGTGTCCCCGCAAAGTCCGCTGCCAAAGTGGTGTTTTTATCCGCCCAGGATATGCCATAATATTTCTGGTTTTCACCTGCTGCGGTTATTGAGGTCTCTCCGTTTTTATCGCTCAGTCTTGGCTTAAACCTGTATGTCAGCTTCTTTGACGGATTTATTGATGAAACAAATTCAACATAAAACTCATCAAATTTGTTGCTCTGATAATACTCCGTCATATCTGTGTATGACTGCAAATGGCTGCCCTTGACAAACTGCGGAAGAATTGAGATTATCGGTGTCTCTACCGTGCTGTTTGATAAATTGACGGATCCAAGTTCTACATAATCATAACCCGGATTCCTGACAAGTATTCCGCTATAACTTAAGTCTTCTGCCCCCTGTATTGGAACTGTCGCATACTCAAAATCTTCCCAGATGGGTTTATTTCCCGTCAAAAGGCTGTCCGATTTGATACCGTCAGTCGCAAACGTTATCTGGCTGAATGACAGCACCGAGAACAGAAGCAATGACAGAAGCAATGTAAGAAGCAATACTGCACTCTTTCCTATTCTTTTTTTCATTTTCCAACCCTCCCTTATCAATGAATAAGCTCGACAGCTACATCTATTTGTTTAAAACACGCCTATAGTTCTTACCTATTTCATCCCATAACCTGATTGGGTCTTTAGCTGCAAGGGATGTACCGAGTCCTCCCTTATATGTCCATGTTGCAAGCCTGTCAACGCCTGCGTTAGCATAAAGGTCTACGACTCTTGCAATCTGCCCAAAATCTTCCGGCTGTTCAAAATATCCCATCAGCCAACGCTCTGATTCTTTTCCGTATTTCTTTGCGATTCTCACTGTTCTCTCTGTTATGTCACGGAAAAAACTTTCGGGAAGCGACCATTTGATTATTGTGGTTGAAAATACGTCAAAATAAGGACACGCTGCCACATCTTCCCATTGATCATAGCCGCGAAGTTCTGTCACATAGTATGTATTAAGAGTTGCATGAACACAGCACGTTATCTCAAGGTTCTTGTTTATCTCCTTTATCAGTCTTGAAGCGTCAGATAAAGTCTTCAATGCTTCACGCCAGCGGAAAATCTTCACATCGTCATTCATGAACCTTGGCATCTCATAGCCATAGTAATCATAGAATTTTTTCATGCACTCGGGACAACGGCAGGCCCAATCATCACCCACACCGCCGGTTATTGAAGCATAGGACTTTGGATAAGCATAATGCGGCTCGTCCCAGAAAA
>JGI24505J29691_1010546_pt1 | contig 8562 bp, 5 predicted proteins | sample BioPla4RNA2_FD_29691 | JGI IMG/M metagenome (IMG submission 29691) | reverse complement strand
GTCAGTGTTTTGTGGCCGCGAATAGGCCTTGCCTGTTTCAGGGTTGATAAAATTGCGAATTTCTGCACCGTTTCGTTCCCAGTTAACCACATACTCCTGGTTGCCATACCATCGCTTGAAACCGCCGCCCTTCATATAGGGAAACCAGCGCTTGCCGGTGGCCTGGGCTTCCCGTGTGTTCTTGCAACCAAAGCCAATTCTGTCAAGCCCCGCTTCCCACCAAAAACGAAGGAATCGGAAGTTATCGGCTGTAGCCAGGCCCTGGCGCGGCTGGGCAATCTCGCCCAGTTTTGGAAATTTCTCAAATACCTCCCTTAAGCCCGGCGTGATCCAATACACCCACGGGCTGCCGGGGATGGCGTCGAAATCGCCTTGGCTGTATCTGTAAACAATAGGATCGTCCCAACCAGCACGCAGGTTAATTAGCGCTTCCTCAAACCTCCTGCGCTTCGCCTCGCTGTCTGGCTCCTTCACCAACCTAAAATAGGTGCCAACAGCGTTTTGACGCACCTTAGGGTCTTCCTCTTGGCGGAAGACATATGCTGAAGTCTGCAATGTTCCAGGATTGCCTACATCGAAGAGCGCAGGACCAAGATGCGCCATGGACTCGATAACCGCTTCTTTCCTAATGGATGTCCGCAGTTTCTCATGGGAAGAAATGAACATGAATGAATGCATGGTGAGCATGCCCACCCGCCCCTTTGGACTGGTGAAGTTAAGGCACCGCTGAATGAATGCCACGTAAAGATCGCTTTTCCCGTCAGGGTAACTTGCTGCCATAAGCGATTTCAGTTTTGCATTCATTTTTCTTGCGGACATGTACGGCGGATTGGTCACCACAACATCGTATCGCTGAGCCATCAGGTCAAGCAAGCGCAGGCCCTTGGCGGCTTCACCGGCAAAGAACGTCTGCTCCGCTTCGGCTCCTGTGTGGTCGCGCACAAAGGCATCGAGCTCCTGTTTAATTTGGCTTTCAAGCTTTTCCCAAAACTTTTGCTGGCCGGCCTCGACTTCAAACTGCTGCTCCGCAAGCCCAGGAATAAGAAGCTGCCTGCCTTCGCGCTTATATCGCTCATGTTCTTCGGCGATAAGTTGCCTAATGTCTTCTTCCAGTCTAAGAAGAGAACCGAGATGTTCTGACTCTTTAAGCCGATCCTGCAGGGCAGTAAGGATGCGCTTATGGGTAGGGCCGAGTTTGGCCCGCTCTATAAACTGTTTTAAATTATCCCCGTCCAGCATGTGGACATTTGCGCAGGCAAGACGGCTTTCTTTTAGCTGCACCTTTGGGTTTAATGTCTTGGCCTTGAGGTAAAGCGTAAGCGCGGAAAGTTGGACAGCCCGCAAATCAATATCGATCCCGTGGAGGTTGTTGGCTATAATAGCGGCTGGAATCTCGCCTTCGGATTCAACAGGTGGTTTTTCTGGCCAACCTGGTTTTCCGGCATTGGCCATTTCTTCCCGGTACATCTCAACGAACAGGTCGAAGGCTACCAGGCCAAAGTGCATGGTGCCGCAGGCAGGATCGAGAAAGGTAATTTCTTTTACGGACTTTATCCTCTGCCCTTTGTTGTTTGCCTTCTGGCGGTAATCAAAGGGAGCTATGTATGAAAGCGAATTGGCTAAGTTAGAATCAGGATGCAGTTCAAGCCAAAGGCGACCCAATGTATTTTCCACCAGAAACTGGACAATCCATTTAGGAGTAAAGAGCTGTGTTACCGTAGATATGTCTCGTGCCTCAAATTTCTTCTTTGAAATACGAACCTCACGAAATGCCTGCTCTAATTCTTCCGAATTGAACCCCTGATACACCCACCCAATTGTTTCTTCATTTCCAGGCTGCCAGGCTTCTGTAAGGTTGGGATCGTTAAGCAAGTCCACGAGTTCTTTTAAGACTCTTGGCCGGGGAAAGAAACGGCTGGGGAGGGAATCGGGGTCAAAGAGAACCTGCACCTCCTCGGACAGTTTACGACACTGGGCAAAAACGAAGGACCGATAGGCCCGCTGGCGTGGCCCTTCCCCTCGGCCGTTTTGTGGCAAGTCTCCCTTTTCATAATCCGGGAGATGCGCTTCATTTCCTGGTTCAGTAAGCCACATCTTAAAGCCGTTTGAATTCCCCAGGCGGGATATGGTTTCGCGAATAAGGCTCCGAGCTTCAAGCATCTTAAAAGCAACGAAGCGGTTGAGCCATGTGAAAGCCGTTTCTCTTATAAACTGATCGAGGGCGTCAGCGGCAGTTTGCCCTTCCGCCCCGAAAAGCTTGAGGTGATCGAGGAGAGCCTTTCGTAGCTCTTGTTCTTCTCGGTCGAGGTGTCCCATGCGGGTCTCGTCTTCAATAATGAGATGGCCATTCTTACCAGAAGCATAAATGCCAAAACGGCCCTGCAGTTCCTCTTTGATCGACTGCTCCAAGAGACTACGACACTCAAGAACCACTGCTCGAAGTTTACTTCGTATATTTTGATCCATATATCACTCCACCACGATCCTCACGCCCTCATCGAGCAATTTGAGCAAATGCTCCTGCAGCCTGGCCACGGCTTCCTTGACCTGATCCGCCGACTCAAAAGGACCTGAAATAAAATCAGATACCCGAACGCGTTTGACCTTCACCCCCTGAGGTGTTATCAAACGCTGGATTTCAGAAACGACCTTGGCAAAAAACCCGCTAAGGGCTGCTATGTCTGACTCCATCTGGTTTATGTTGGCATGGCACGCGCTACATGTAAGGCTCATCTCTAGGAAATCGCTTTCTGCGCAAGCGCGCGACACAAGCGGCTCAAGCACCGGTTCACACATAGACTCAGGCACCTGTTCCCATTCCTGGCGGCTCTTAACCCTCTCAATGGCATCTTGATACTGCCTGGCTCGCTCGGCATGAATTTCTTCATAAAGAGCACGGTATGCGGCCACGATTTCTTGCGCTTTTGCATCGATCTCCGTCATATGCTCAAAAAAGGTTTCTGATTGTAAAAGTTCTCGAAGCCGCTTACCTTTCTCGGCAATTTCGGCCTCACCGTGCGTTTCAAGCTGACGCACCATCTCATTGGCAGCCAACCTTGCCTTTTGTAGGATTCCCAGACCTTTTTCACTCAGGCATTCAGCGATCTTGCGCATGCGTTTACGGCTCTCTTTAATATAAGCCGTGCTGCCTACCAGAAGGTTAACGCAGTCGTCGGCAGAACCTTTTTCAATGTTCGTAAGGGTTTCTATGTATTCCTTGATGACAGACACTACGGGCAGCTTCAAGGCCTCAGCTTGTGCAATGATAGGTATAACTTCCTTGATTTCAGCCTCAGCGTATTGTTTTGCAGCCGTAGCGATCGCGCTTCTCTCCACGTTCACAGTTTTACCCGTCAGAGCCTCAAGGCTTTGGACCGCCTGCGTTAGTGTCTTCAAGTCAATTGGTTTAACCGGAGTAAAAACGGCAGATTTGAACTTCATGTTGTTGACGAAGGGTTCCCAACTCCGCGGGTCACTGTAAGAATCGAACTTCTGACCACCGAAGGAAACTTCAATGACCCCTGCACGAAACAATACGGCGAGGACCAATCTCAGCATGTCTCGTTCCCATCCATAGGGCGTCCCCTTAAACCAAGCCTCGAGAGCTTTCCCAAAGCAGGCTTCCCGGTTGCCGTATTCATGCTGGCTGACCAAGTAATCGCGCACCTCCTTGGCCACATAAGCATCTGGGTTTGGCACATAATTCGAGCCTTCTTTAATAACAAGTCCCAAACCATCTCCACCCACATAGAAAATTGACGGAAGTGCCTTGAGATCAGCCGCCTTAAGAAACATTTCTGGCTCATCTCCACGCAAAGGTCGTGACCCCATTTCTAACTTTGGGTAAAGGTCGGGAACGACTTGGTCCAAAAGCTTTCTGATTATCTCACTAAGGCTCTTGCCGAGAGACGAGGCATCCTGCGCCACGCCGCGAAACATGCCAATCCCCCTTTCGAGGGCCTCTACGATCTTGTCATGCAGCCGCGATTCATAATTTAAGACAAGGTTTTTTTCGTCCTGAAGGCAAGCAGCTTCATCTGAAGAGATTTTGCTTTGAGCTCGTAATTGATCATACTTCTCAACCATTTTTCTCGAAGCGAAAAGCTGGGCAACAAGCTCGTCGATCTCTGGCGTGAGCGAAAACACCCAGTAGATGTCATTTTTGTGGCCCCCTTGGCGGCTTTCATCCCGCGCTTCGTCAATGCGTTTGGACAACTCAGTATCGTCTTCTGCCTTAAATAGAGTTAGTATAATATCACCTTCATCGCCAACAGCCGTGCCATCGACGCTGATGCCAATTCGAAAAGTGCGGCAATTTCTGTGGTTATACGTGCGAAGTGCGGGTTCGCCAAAAATCTTCCGCAGGGTCTCGCGGATAATCTCATTTCGATCGCGGGGTTTAGGGTCATAGGCCCTCTTCTCGGTTTCCCAGTTTTTCTCTTGAGCGGTTTGGAGCTTCCATCCATCTTCAGTGTTGCGGATAAACTGCGCGGCGTGAAGTTTCTTTACAGCCGTTTCTACCTGAGGTCGCGGAGTTGGGTCTCCTACTCTATCAACCAAGAAAGCGGCGATGTTCGCTTCTGTTCGAGGCAGGTCTCGCACAAATTCCAAAAGACAAATCGTCTTTGCAACCCTAAGAGTCCATTGCCCATCTGGGTCTCCCTTGAATCGCTCACTGATTTCGTGAATGTCGGTTCGGCGTTCATTGGAGAGGTTGCCCTCGATAAGTTCGTAGACTCGATCTAACGTGACAAGGGTGCCAACCGGGCACTCCGCGAGCTTGGTCCGATCGGACACAAGCATCTCGTAAGCCTGCTTAATAACCGTCCGATTGCTTCCACCAAAATGCCTGGGGGCACCTGGCTGGAGGCGAATCCCCGACATAATGCTGATGCAGATGTCGATATAATGCGGAGGGTAAGGGTAAAACTGAATAAAGTCCTCCTCGCTGATATCCGTACGGCGCGAAGTACGCTCAAGTCTAAGTGCGGCGTTCAAAGCACCCTGATTTCTGTTGTAAAGCTCCCTGAGAAGCGGAACGGCGTCTTCCTTTTTAGCCAAGACTCGCCGTGTAGCAACTTCGCGGATGTCCGATGGCGCAAGATCAACACGATAGCGGAATCGATCCTGGAGTTTTGCAAATTCGACACGCTTTGAGTCAATGGCAGCCACAACCTCGTCAAGCTTTTCCTGAGAGGTTACAACAATCCAACACGGTGCGGGTATTTTTCCGGCTTTCAATAAATTTCTGCCGACCCTGCCAAATTCCTCGACTGTGGCACGTAGATCTTCAATCTTGTCACTGCTCCTGGCCACGTGCTGGCCGACCTCGTCGATAATAAAGACAACTGCCTTTCCAGGACGCCTGCGCCCAAAGAGTTCAAAGGTTCGCTGAACGACCTTGCTGACGCTGATCATCGCATCATGATTGCGTTGCGTGCGCGCCCATGAGTCAGCCGCTGGATACGTATTTGGGTTAAGTTCGTGCAATATCGCACTTGCACGGGATATACGTTGTGCGCCCTTCCGAACGATGCGCCACTCCTGTCCGTGAATCTCTTTGCATTTGGCGATGAACTGCTCTAACTTTCCTTCTGCTTCAAGCTCTATCTCAAGCTCGGCGATGTCGAAGTCTTCGGCATAATCGAGCTCACGCAAAAGAGCTGTGTAGATAAACTCGGATATCCGTTGGGTAAGTGTGTTCTGCTCCTTGGCAATATCAAAGAGGATGACCTCAGTTGGATATCTTGTGTTAATAAAGTCGATCAAATTCGCAACTTGCTCGTCACCAATTTGTCGTTTGAACAAAGCTGAGAAGTCATATCCAAGGACTTTTTTATTCCCTAAGGCGTATCCGAGATTCTTGGCAAATGAACTTTTGCCTGAACCAAAAAAGCCTGAAATCCAGACGCCTATGCTCTCATGAGGCTCCGATGGGACTTCGGCGATAGCCTTTAAAATAGTAGCATACTGGTCACGGATGCTGTCCGTAGCGACGTATTCGGTGATTTCCGAATACACGGACTGCTCATCAGCTTGATCGACCTGGATGATCTCTTCGATCTTCCGACTTAGATCCCTCGAAAGAAGCTTACCAATTGTTTCCATGTGCTCTCCCTCGGTTTTATCCGTAGATTTTAACTCGATAGTTTCCCAAAATATCCCTACCCTTCAAAGCCATAAACCGCAATCCCGTCGTTCCCTCGATAGAGCCGGGGTAAAAAAGGATTGATACTAACGATACTCTCCCATACATCTGATTCAGGAGCTTTGACACGTGATAGATGCCGGGAGCCATCGCCGCCGCACGAATCAGAAAGACGATGTCCGTCGATTTATCCAGTGATTGAAGACGCTCCGTTAAAAGGTCGGCTAAAGGTCGCCAATCCCGGTCGGACAGGTACGTTGTAAGCTGCTCTTGAGCCGCAAGGTAACCTCGGTCCTTTTCGAGTTCCACAACGGCTTCGATTCCCTCGGTCTCCTCGACGGCTTTCCAAAGTAAATCAGACATACGAATTATCTGAGTGTGTTTACCTCCTTCTCCGAGACGTGTTGCCAACAACCTCGCTTCACGCCTGAGTGCCCACTCTTCTTCCGGGTCATACCTAAAAATGGCGAACGGCAGATCGTGATAAACGCTGATCCGAGGCGGATCGGCCTTAAGGTCGTCCTCGAGGACTTTTATGCGATCACTGAGCGATGACATTCACATACTCCTCCAGGGTAGTCGCTGGGAAGGTTAGACGCGTAACACTACCTGCTACGTGGTATTCGAGGAGGCCTTGTTGGTGCGCCTCTAAAAGAAAGTGCTCCACTCCCTCCCTGGAAAGAAAGAATAACTTCCAATCGACTAAGTCAAGCAGCTTGGTTCCCGATGGTTCATGTTGCTTCAAATAGAAAGCTATATATGAAAATGCTTGGACAGGCAAATAAATTGGGGCAATACGTTTCTTGGTTGCTCCCTGTAACACACCAAAATCGCGAAGAGTTGAAAGCAAACCTCGAGCGACTCGATGAATGGTATACTCCCCCCACGAACCTGAAGTCTTGCCTTCGTCAACCCATTTCCTCAGAGTTTGTTCGACCTCACAGACGTCAACGTCCATATATCCTTGCGCACGCTTAGGCACCAGAAGATTTATGACCACATCCCTTAAAAGCGAGTCCGCACGCGCCGTGTGAAAATAAAAAATTCGGTCAAGGATGTTTCCGTCAGATTGCCGTTTCACGAGAGCGGCCAAGGCTCGCGCAACGTTTTCCTCAGTTAGATATCTTTGCCGGAATATGTCAAGGATATCTTCTGCTCGAGATCGAGATGTTTTACCAAGCAAATTTTGATGACGTATCCGATGGATGTTTTCGCTGATAGAAAGTTTAGGGTCCCATACGGAAAAAAGAACCTTCGTATCTGGAAGGAGGGCCCCCGCCTTGATGATCTTGCTGCTATAGGGATGCACTCCGATATCACCCTTTCTGCCAAATTTTGCCTTGATTTTGGTCTCGGCTGATCCCGTAGCTTGATTTCGTTTATCCATCGGTTTTCTCTTTTGGAGTGGATTGGCTACCAGCTTCACCAGCACTACCTGATTGAACCCACTCATCAACCTCTGAAAGCTTGAATCGAAAAAGTTTTCCAACCCGATGAGCTGGCAAACCCTTCTTTTCTATCCAGCGGTATACGGAGCTTTTATTCACGCCCAAATGGGCGGACACATCTTTTATGCCAATCCATCGTTCTTCTGCTTTCATCTTGTTCCCCTTCATCTTTTGTTGGCCTAATAAATATATGTAAATCTACAGTAGTATATATAAATGTACATAAATAGATCAATATCGTCAAGAGCAAAAAGGTTCTATTTCAAATAGCGCGGAAGACCTCCGGTGGTAAGAACCTTATCATCATCCTGGCATAAACTTCTACGTTTCTGAGGCCAAAGGAGAAATGCTCTTTAACATCTTTACCTTCGTGTCACATCCTTCGGTAGAGGCGTTGGTGGTCTATTGTCGAAGCAATTTAAGATTAGCTCACACTATTGGAAAATTTTCTAAAGCAATTGCCTTGAACGATGAGGATTTGCACTATTTATTCCTGATAAAGACGCAGGTCTGACGGGAGTTCTATAATAATCTACAGATAAGTACCAGAACAATAACATACAGAAGTGATCTCTATTAAACCTTCGAGGACACCATATCATCCCAAGTCTCACATAAATTCTCTTTTATTCCCTTATTGTTCCCCCAATGTTCCAAGTGTACAAATCATATAAATAAAACTGGAAATATTGCTTTTGAATTTAATATATTTATTATATTTTAGCTTGCCAAATTAAATAACGGGCGCTGATACAATGAATTATTCCTCTGCAAAATAGTCGTATTCTACTTTCTTTATTTGGTAGGTCATTGTTGTAGACACACCTACATTGTATTCTATCATAAAGTCAACCAACATTTGTCCGTCAATGAGAACGATCTTTTTTTGTACGTTTGATATATATTCCCGAGCTTCATTAGTGAACGATGACGTAGTTATAAATACACCTTTTTGGGCTCTTTTCC
>JGI24505J29691_1000282_pt1 | contig 8656 bp, 5 predicted proteins | sample BioPla4RNA2_FD_29691 | JGI IMG/M metagenome (IMG submission 29691) | reverse complement strand
TCTTATCGATCCCATTGAATTTCTTAGTTCTTTACTCATCTCTGATAGAGCTAACGCCATTTGTCCTATTTCATCTTTACTTTTTACTTGAAAGTCTACTGTTAAGTCTCCTTCTTTGAATTGGTTTATCTTGTTTCTTAGTTCAAGTAATGGTTTGGTTATACTTCGTATTAGATATATGACCATTATTATTGCTACTACAAAGGCTATTACTGTTAATATTATTGTTAGTAGGATAGAGTTGTTGTTCTTTTCTATTAGTTGTGGCCCTAATGTGTCTTGTTGTTCTTTTAATTGAGCCCTTTGGTCTTCTAATAGGTTTAGTATTTCTACCCTTAATTGTTCCATTTCTTGGATTATTGGGTCTTGAGATTCGATTGCCTCTACTATTTGGTTAAATACTTTCTTAAACTCTAAAACTACATTTTGCAATTCTTCAAATGAAAACTTTAAATCATCTGTTACTATTCCATAGGTTATTTCATAATTAATTCTATTAAATAAAGAATTTAACTCTTCCAAACCTTGAAATACAAGATCTTTATCAGTAATTGATTTAGATAAGAAATAATTAGAACAAAAGACTATCGCTTCACTAATTAATTGTGAAACATTATCCGAATAAGTTAACATTGCGGAACTAACACTCTTTTGAGAAAGATTTTTAAATTTTTGCGAAGCTTCAACAAGAGACTCAGAAATCTTTTGAAAATCAGTTTTTATCAATTGTTCCTTTCTTTTATTCTGCTCTACTATTTGGTTAAAAGCATTTTCATAATTTTCTACATTAGTCTTTAATCTAAGAAAAGAAGCAGAATCTTGATTATAATCAGTAAACATAGTCTTTATATTACTAATGTTTTTTATTATTATTTCTTTATTTTGCTCTTCATAACTACTTACATAATCTTTTAAACTTAGAGAGGCGTCAAAAAAGTTCATCTCTATTTCAGAAATTTTACTGCTTTCATCAGATAAATTTTTGTATCTTTCTAATCCACGGTTAGAAATTACCAGTGAAAAAATGTTAAAAGAAATTGCTGCACCAAACAGAACTAAAACTACAATTATTATTACAGAAATTTTCTTTTTAATACTATTAAATAACATTCTTCCAGCCTCCCTTGTTTTTTATAATCTTTATTAACAAGATAAAATTTTCGCTAAAAATACTTCCCCTCAAAAAAGGGAAGCAGAAATTCAAAAATTATTTAATGATAAAGTTAGGTTCTTATCTTCAAAAACCGCTTTATCTTACTTTAAATTTTAACTTTGAATCCACCTCATCTTGGGCATAGAGATGGCACTTTACTTCTCTTCCTTCTCTAAAAACTGTCGAAGGTTCAATTTCCTTACATACTTTCATAGCATATGGACATCTTTCACAAAATTTACACCCTAATCTTGAAAATTCCTTTACTTCTAAGGATGATAATTTTATATCTTCTTTCCATGTACCTTCTGGGTCTGGTTGAGGCACTGAATCTATAAGCATTTGTGTGTATGGATGTAAAGGAGATAACATGACTTTCTCAACATCTCCAAATTCTACAACATCTCCTCGAAGCATTATCGCTATTCTGTCACTAATATAGTAAGCAGTTGCAAGATCATGAGTGATATACATAACATTTACATTATATTTAACTTTCAGGTCATTAAATAAATTTACTATAGACATTCTTAAAGATGCATCGACCATTGAAACAGGCTCATCTGCAATTAATAAAGCTGGTTTAGTTATTAAGGCTCTTGCCACAGAAACTCTTTGAAGTTGACCACCTGATAATTCATTTGGATATCTCCCTTCAATTTCAACTAATGTTAATCCAACTGACTTCAAAGAGTTTTCAATAATCTTTGATATTTCATTTTTGCTTTTTGCCAAGTTATAATTTTTTGTGGTTTCATACAGATAGGAATCTACTTTTTTTAGAGGATTAAATGTTTCAAAAGGATTTTGAAATATTGGCTGCACCTCTTTCATATATTCCATCAATTCATTTCTTTTTTTTATGTGAGTTACATTATTTCCTTTGTAAATGACTTCTCCTGAAGTAGGAGTTTCAAGTCCAAGTATCATCCGAGCAACAGTTGTTTTACCACTACCCGTCTCTCCCACAAACGCTAATATTTCAGGATTATCACCTTTTATACTAAAGTTGACATTATTAACGGCTTTTAATTTACTTCCAAAAATTCTCCCACCTATATTGAATATTTTCACTAAATTTTTAACTTCCAATAGATTCTGAGACAATCTCTTCACCTTCTTCAATTTCATCTGAATATAGGAAACAAGCTATCTGATGCGAATTATCATAGTTTCTAAATTTCGGAGTATATTCTTTACAAATATCTTTTACATAAGGACATCTAGGATGAAATCTACATCCTGAAGGAGGATTGGCTAAAGAAGGGGGATTACCAGGTGCGCTTATTTTTTGCTTTTTGTCACCTATCTTTGGCAATGATCTTATCAAAAATTGTGAATATGGATGTTTTGGATTTGTAAATAAAACCTCTTTTTTAGCAATTTCTACCAATTTTCCTGCATACATAACTGCTATTCTGTCTGCGACATTTGCATGAACAGCCATATCATGAGTAACTATTAACATAGTATTTTCTTGCTCTTCATGCAATTTTTTTAACATTTGTATAACGCCTCTTTGAACGATAACATCTAAAGCAGTTGTTGGTTCATCTGCAAATATAATTTTAGGTTTCAGTATAGTAGCTAAAGCAATTGTCGTTCTTTGTCTCATTCCTCCAGATAGCTGATGAGGGTAAGAATCAAGTACTTCTAAAGGTAAACCTAAATATTTGATATGTTCTTCCATAAGTTTTTCATACTCTTCTTTTTCTTCAGTTGTTTTATGAGCTTTTATAACATCTTCAAAAGTCTTTCTGATTTTTCTTACGGGATTTAGAGTACTCATAGAACCTTGAGGAATATATGATATGTCTTCCCACTGTACTTCTCTTAACTGTTTTTTATCTAAATTTAACAAATTAAAATGTTTGTTATCATATGAATAATTAACTTCACCAGATAAAACTCTAAGCGGTGGCTTGATCATGGACAAAAGTACTTTTAACAAAGTGCTTTTCCCACATCCTGACTCACCTGCTAATCCCATAATTTCGTTTTCCTCCAAAGAAAACGTTATATTATCTACAGCCTTAACATCTCTTTCAACACCATAAACATGGGTAATATAGTAGGCTGATAATCCTTTTACTTCTAATAAAGACATATATATTAACCTCCCATTTTTATTCTCTGTAACCTAGTTCGCGGATCTAAAAACTCACTAATACTTACAGATAACATGTACAAAGCTACAAAAAATAAAACAGAAAGAATAATAGGAGTGAAAATCCACCACCAAATACCTCTAAAGATAGCCTGATATTGCATAGCCCAATGTATAGTTGTTCCTATTGTTGGAATTTCTAAACTCGTTAATCCAAGAACAGACAAAGTAATTTCCATTCCTAACGCCCATAATATTGTGTTTATAAAATTTGCTATCACCCAAGGAATAACAAAAGGTAAATGTTCTTTAAAAACTACTCTCCACATATTCATACCTGAAAAAACTGCCGTATGGGTAAAATCTCTTTCTCTTAAACTTAAAACCTGTGCCCTTACCTGCTTCCCTCCCCATGGCCACGAAAATAATGATAATGTCACTCCCATAATAAACATCGTCATTTTTTCTCTAAGGGAAAAAGATAGGAAAACAAGTATTGGTAAAGAAGGCAGAACTATAAAACTGTCATTTATCGACATCAACACCTTGTCTAATGCACCACCTCTATAACCAGCTATCAAACCAACTATAGTACCTATTATGGTAGAAATTATAGCGGTCGTTAATCCAAGAATAAAAGAATTTTTTAAAGCATGAGTTGTATTCCAAAAAATATCTTGTCCCATAGAATTTGTTCCTAACAGGTATTTTAAGCTTGGTGGCCTATCTTTTGGAACAACATTCCATGATCTAGGATCATATGGAGAAAAAAAAGACAATATTGCTAAAAAAGCCAAAATACATATTACAACAAAACCAAATAAGAATTTTTTGTCTCTTTTTAAAAGATCTTTTAATATAATAAACATATTTTCATCTCCTCATTTATACCTTATTCTAGGATCAAATAAAGGATAAAGCAAATCTATTATTAGAGACGCAGTAGAAATTGCTATTATTGAAAAAACTGAGATTCCCATCATTAAATTAAAGTCCCCATTGGTAATCGCTTTTTGTAAAAGTGAGCCTACTCCTGGGTAAGAAAAAGCGACTTCTGTAACAATAGCACCATTAAAAATCCCCCCTATTTGCAAACCTAAATTAGTAATTTGAGGAAGCATTCCATTCCTCATTACATAACTAAAAAGTAATTTCCCTTTTGGAATACCAGCAAATTCTGCATAAGTCACAAAGTCTTCTGCTACTATATTAGATGTTAACGATCTCATGCTTAAAAACCACCATCCTATTCCTACTATTATTAAAGAAATCGCTGGCAAAATACTATGCTTAAAAACATCTAACAAAAATGCCCAACTGAAAGATGGTTGAATCCCTATAGTATATCCTCCCATCATTGGAAATATCGGAAAGATATATACAAACAAGATTACCAAAATTAATGCCATCACATAATATGGAATTGGATATATTGACATTGCAATTGTGGCTAGTACATCCGACCACTTTTTATCTTTAAAATATCCCGCTAAGCCCCCTAGAATGTTCCCTACTATCCAAGATATTAGCATCGAAGATAAAAGTAAAAAAAATGTCCAGGGAAGCGAGGTAGCAATTATTTCCATAACAGGAGTAGGAAACATCGATAAAGATGGGCCTAAATCAAAAGTAAAAAGGTGTTTCCAAAAAGCTAGGTATTGCTCTATTAATGTCCCTTCTAAACCATACAATTCTTTCAAAGTTTTTTGCAAACTTTCAACAGCAGCCGGTTCCATATATGAACCTCCATAAGAAGTGAGTCGATTTATTGCTGCTTGAACCGGATCTATAGGTGTTAACCTAGGTATAATAAAAGTAATCGTTATACCAATAAAAATAACTACCAAATATTGAATTATTCGAGGAATAATGTACGTTTTAAAAACTTTCAAAATCATCTTTCCTCCTTTTTCTTTTTTTAAAATAAAGCCCGCCCATTTGAGCGGACTTTACTTATTATGTTTATCAATTTTCTTTACTTTCTATCAGTGGATTCAAGTCTGGGAAGCATGAATTTAAATTCACCCCACCAGAAAGAAGGAGTCATATAGGGATTTTCCGCACTTGGATAATTTGTCCAATAATAGTTATCAAATGCGCTAAATTTTTTATTTATAACAGTTGGAATGAAAGGCATTTCTTCTACAGCTATTTTATAAAATTCTAAAGTTAACTCCTCAATTTTCGGATCTTGAGGATGCAAAGTACCCATTTCTTCAATTATTTCATCTACCCTTTTTGGAACTTTCCATCTAATCACATTTGGATTGGTAGCAGGGGTCCCTGTAGGAATCAAAAACTGAGAATGAAAGCCTTGAATAAATGTCCAAATATCAGGAACACCAGAAGATGCAGTAATCTTACCCCAATCTGCTACAACATCAAAATCACCTAAAGCATCTCTAGACCAGAAGACACCTGCTTCAACTGTTTCTACATTTACTTGAATCCCAAATTTTCTCCATTGATCTGCCACGGCAAAAGCTAATCTCGTTGCATCTATTTCAAAATCAGCAGGCGCTAAAATACTTATTTTCCATAGATTCCCATCCGGTAACAACCATCTACCATTTTTATCTTTTGAGAACCCTTTCTCAACTAGTAATTTTTCGGCTTGCTCTGGATCATATTTCCACCATCCCATACCCCAAATAGATTTAGGATCTTCCACTTTAACATTGTATTCACTTTCTGCCCACTTAGCTATCCTATTTGCTAGGTCAGAATCATATGGTTTATATCCGTCTTCCAAAGAAAAGTCTTCCAACCAAGGTTCCAACTTTTTATAATACAGATCCATAAAATATTCTGTTGGACAAGAATGAATAGCTGTAACCCTTTCTATACCAGCATAGGCTGTTTTCAGGACTTCTTCCATATTTATAGCAAGAGTTAATGCCCACCTTACATCTTTTATACCAAAAGGATACTTTTCATTGTTTAGATACAAACCTCTTGCATTTACATCATCCATCCAAGCCCATGGAAAATCTTTATACCAAACTATGGCATATGGATTTCTATTTCGTAAAACCTCAAAAGCTTCTGGAGTTAAATCAAATATCATATCTAATTCATGCCTTGTCTGTGCCATTACTTTTTTATCATCTGCACCATAGTAAATGAAAAGAACATAATTTGGTTTTGGCTCTCCATATATTTGACCCACACTTGTTCTTTGCCAATCTTCCCGCTTTTTGAATAAAAACCAATATCCTTGAGAATCGTAGCTATCAAGTACATATGGAGCTATTGAGACAGGTGGGTTAAAAGTAAAAGTTAAAGGATTTTCTACCTTTTCCCATATGTGTTTGGGCTGAATATAAGTGGTACTATAAATAAGAGAAGTAAATAAATTATGGAACCTTGTATACGGTTGCGTTAACTCAAAAACCACAGTGTAATCATCTGTTTTGTAAATATCTTTTACATATTGTTTCATTTCAGCACTTCCATTTAATCCCGGATTGTTTTTTAAATTTTTAACCGTAAATACAACATCATCAGCAGTAAATTCAACACCATCACTCCAATAAAGCCCTTGCCTCAATTTTACTGTCATCTTTGTGAAATCATCATTATATATGGGCGGTTCAGCAGCCAAAGAATTTATCCATTCTCCAGTTTGTGGATCAACATACCATAAACCATCAAGAACCATTTGCTGTGGACCATGACCTGTAAGTGCACCTGGAATCCAGACGTTAAAGTTCCCAGGATTGGCTACACGTCCATGTAAGTTGTCAACAATAAGGGTTTCACTTCGAGGAATATTAGGTAAAACTTGCGAAAAAACACTACTAACAAATACAATCACCACTGCAAGTATCAATCCTGCCTTTTTCATAATAAATCTCCTCCTCCTTTTACCTTTTTATTATTCTGTCTCTTTACCTATTTCTAAAGAGCTTTAACTTATTTATAAACACTTTAGAAGTTTCAAGAAGACAGCTCTATATTTTTTAATTGGTAAAAATAATCTTCCAATTCCGATTCCTTTGTTTATTAAGATTATTAAAAAGTTAAATTTCTCCATTCAATCTTCAGTAACAATGCAATTACTTTTTACTGTAGTGTTTTCTCATTTCTTCATTTTCTGGTAAAGCTAATATTTCATCTATAACTTTCACTACTTGTTCATAAGATCTGGTTCTAGGATCTCTTATCAAAAATTCCTCTAAAACTCTTCTATCCCCTGTTAAAAAGGCTTCTAGTGCCCATTCCATTCTTAATATTCTTGGCATTAAGTACATCTTTTTGATTCTTTCTGGTATATCGGGATCGATTTTATATGGATGGATTCCATTTTTGTCTGCATATACTGGTATCTCTACTGCCACATCATCTGCAATTCCTGGGATGGTTCCTTTGTTGAGAATATTTAATACTAAGTCAACTTTTTCATCGTTCAATAAGGCGTTTGCTAGTAAAATATGTTGTTCTCCGCTTTTCTTTTCAGGATCTAACAGTTCATAGACTTCCTTGGTATACTCTTTTTTCAAATCATCTTTTGCAGTAGATATTATCGCTTGTTGTGTTTCTTTAGAGAGTAATTTTGCTTTTGGATTTTCTTTAAAATATTTTGCAACTTGTTGGGTTATTATCGCTCTTTCTGCTTGCCTTTCTTGATACCATTTCCAGCCTAATTCTGAGTCAACACCACCCCATGGTTCACCAAACCATTTTTTCTTTGTTTCAAGATTATAATGATATTTCCAACTTCCATTTCTCACAGTATCTCCTATAGGCATCCTTCCATAAAATTCATACATGTCTTTTGCAACAAGCGATATTTGATCATCGAAAGGATTGGTTGGTTTAAAGTTTTTGAGTTCTTTTTCAAGTAATTCATCTATGAGGTGATGAGCATCTTTTCCTTCATATTTAAATCTTGTCAACCAAATCCCATGGTTGACTCCAGCAACTTGCCAATCAACCTTTTGCTTTTCTAATCCCATTTTCTCAATTATATAATCTACACCATGATGACCATGGCATATACCAACCATATTAATTGGAACAACTCTTGAAATTAAGGTTGTTAATTCAAAAACAGGGTTTGCAGCTTGAAGTAACCAAGCTTTGGGAGATAGTTTTTCGATAAGTTTTGCAACATCAAACATAAATTTTATTTGATTGAAATTTGAAATTGTGTAATAGTCAGATACCATGTTGAACTCTTGTGCATCAATCCCCCTATAATAACCATACTTTTCAGAAATTTGTCTAACCTTCTCAAAATAACTATGACCACCAACTAAGGCTGTGTTTACAACAAAGCTCGCATCTTTAATGGAATCTTCTAAGTTCATAGTAGTTTCGAATCTAAGATCAGAACCTAATTCTTCAGCATATTTTTTAGCTAATGTATGAACAGCGTTTAACCTATTTTTATC
>JGI24505J29691_1004857_pt1 | contig 8762 bp, 7 predicted proteins | sample BioPla4RNA2_FD_29691 | JGI IMG/M metagenome (IMG submission 29691) | reverse complement strand
TTAAAAAACCTCAATATAGATATTTCACTGGATATTCTGGATCATATCATAACAGGTATAATAATCTCCAGGGGCGCCAACGCCGTCCATGACCTTGCCTCAACCCTGCAGAAAAAGAAATCAAATTAATTTGATTCCCAGTTCCCTTAATTGCTTCTCGGAAACAGGTGAAGGGGCATTATCCAGTAAGGATGTTGCTTTCTGGGTCTTTGGAAAGGCAATAACATCCCGGATGGAATTGCTGCCACTGAGGATCATTATTAAACGGTCAAGGCCAAAGGCTATTCCTCCATGGGGAGGTGTTCCATATTCAAAGGCCTCCAGCAAATAGGAAAACTTATCCCTGGCCTCTTCTTCTCCAATATTGAGGGCTTTAAATACTCTCTCCTGTAAATCCCTCTGATTGATACGAATACTTCCCCCACCTAATTCTTCTCCATTGAGAACCAGGTCATAGGCTTTTGAACGTACCTTTTCCGGCTCTGTCTCAAGAAGGTCTAAGTCTTCATCCAGTGGAGCTGTAAAGGGATGGTGTACTGAAACATAGCGTTTTTCCTCTTCACTGTATTCAAACATGGGGAAATCTATCACCCAGAGAAATTCATAAATATCTTCTGGAATCAAGTCAGCCTCCCGGGCAATCTTCAGGCGGAGATTACCCAGGGCATCTGCAACAACCTTCCTGTTATCAGCTACAAAGAGGAGTAAATCACCTTCTTCTCCTTCCATTATTTCAATAATCCTGGCTATTTCTTCTTCAGTCAGGAACTTGGTAATAGGTGATTTTATTTCTCCTTCTTTTAAGGCCATCCAGGCCAGGCCCTTGGCATTAAACTCTTTGACATAATCTACATAGCCATCAATAGTCCGTCTTGGTGTATCAGCACCACCTTTAAAATTAATGCCCTTTACCTGGCCACCATTGGAGACAGTAGCACTGAAAACCTTAAATTCACTGTCCTTGACCGCAGGAGAAATATCCTTCAGTTCCATACCAAAACGGAGATCAGGCTTATCTGAGCCAAACCTATCCATGGCTTCCTGATAAGTCATAACTGGTATTTGAGCCGGTAATTCCACATCCCTGAGGGCAAATAGCCGTCTCATTAAACCATCAACTAATTCAAAAATATCCTCTCTGCTTATAAAGGACATCTCAATATCAATCTGGGTAAATTCTGGTTGCCGGTTTGCCCGCAAGTCTTCATCTCTGAAACATCTGGCAATCTGAAAATATCTCTCTATACCCGCAACCATTAATAATTGTTTATAGATCTGTGGTGATTGTGGTAAGGCATAAAAGGAACCTGGATTAACCCTGCTGGGTACCAGATAATCCCGGGCTCCTTCTGGAGTACTCCTGGTCAGTATCGGAGTTTCAATCTCCCAGAAACCTTTTTCATCCAGATAATCCCTGGTGATTTTGCTTACTTTATGACGCAAGCCCATAATCTCCTGCATCTTCGGCCTTCTCAAATCAAGATAACGGTATTTTAGTCTTATCTCTTCACTGACCCCGGTCTTATCCTGGATTTGAAAAGGAGTGGTTTTAGCACTATTTAAGATCTTTATTTCCAGGCCATTTACTTCAATCTCACCGGTGGAAATCTCCGGATTTATATTTTCTACCGGCCTTGCCTCAACCCGCCCTTTTATAGCTACTACATACTCTGAGCGCAATTTATTGGCAGTCTGAAAGGAATCCATGTTTATCTCTGGATTAAAGACCACCTGGACAAGACCGGAACGATCCCGTAAATCAATAAATATCAGGCCACCAAAATCCCTTCTTTTATGTACCCAGCCCATTAAAACAACTGTTTCACCAACATATGCTTTATTTAATTCTCCACATAAATGTGACCTTTTTAATTCTCCTAGTTCCTGTTCCATTTTGAATTACTCCTTTCTACTCCTTTCTAAAATTCTCCTGGAGTATATTTTCCAGGACCATCTCCTGCTGGTCTCCTGTTTCCATATCCCTGACTATTGCCTTTCCCTGGGCAAGTTCATCTTCCCCAAGGATAATTGCATATTTAGCCTGCAGGCGATCTGCTGTCTTCAACTGGCTTTTCATATTACGGGCCAGATAATCGATTTCTGCCTTATAGCCTTTATGCCTTAATAGATATAAATATTTTAAGGCTTCCTTCCTGGCCTGATCACCTATAGTAACTATAAAGAGGTCCAGTTCAGGGCTTTCCGGCAACTTAACCTGCTCTTTTTCCAGGGTTAGCAATAATCTTTCCATACCAGCAGCAAAACCTATTCCTGGTATAGATCTGCCCCCAATTTCTTCCGTCAAACCATTGTAACGGCCTCCGGCCAGGACTGTATCCTGAGCACCCAGGCCTCTATATTTTATTTCAAAAACTGTATTTGTATAATAATCCAGGCCCCTGACCATCCTGGCATCAATTGTATAATCAATATTCAGGAAGGAGAGATACTCCTGTACCTGGTCAAAATGTTCCCGGCAATCAGGACAAAGATAATCCAGGATACTGGGAGCATCAAGGCTGATCTCCTTACAGCCCTTTTCTTTACAATCCAGGACCCGCATTGGATTACGATCAATTCTGGACTGACAATCCTGGCAGAGCTCCTCCCGGTACTGATTAAGATAAGCCTTTAATTCTTTAAAATATTCCCCCCGGCAGGCAGGACAACCTATACTATTAATATATACATCCAGTTTTTCCAGACCCAGTTTCTTTAAATAATCTACCCCCAGGATAATAACCTCTGCATCAAGGGCTGGATCATTAGAACCAAAAACCTCTACCCCAAATTGGTGGAATTGACGAAAACGACCAGCCTGTGGTCGTTCATATCTGAACATAGGGCCTATATAATAAAGTTTTACCGGCTGGGCCTGCCCATATAGTTTGTTTTCCAGGTAAGAACGGACAATACCTGCTGTACCTTCCGGACGCAGGGTTATACTCCGCCCACTTTTGTCAGTAAAAGTGTACATTTCCTTTTCCACTACATCAGTGGTTTCTCCAATACTTCTCTGAAACAACTCTGTATATTCGAAGATAGGAGTCCTGATCTCCTGATAATTATAACTGGCCATTAATTCCCTGGCCACTTCTTCGATATACTGCCATTTTAAAGAAAGGGGGGGCAAAATATCATTTGTCCCCCGCGGTGCATTCATCTTCATCTGCTCACCCCATTATCTGTCTTCCATAATTAAACCGAGTTTTTTGCCTTATTCTTCAGTATTATCTTCCACAACTTCTTCTGTTTCAGCTGCACTTGCTTCCAGGGCTTCCTGAGCTTCCATAAACATTTGCTGAATTTCATTGATCTTATCCAGTTCTCTTTGAGCTCTTTCCTCATCCCCTAACTGGCTAAAGGCAATATAGAGCTGGTAACGGGCTGTAAAGTCGTCTCCAGCCAGTTCAGAAGCCTTGTCCAGGAGGATTTTAGTATCCTCTTGATTATCTTCTCTGGCCTGTAACATGGCATAGTAGTAATATAAATCCCAATCCTCAGGATAAAGGTCTACAGCCTTATTCATTGTTTCAATAACTTTATCATTTTCATCTAAAGCCAGGTAGGCTTCTGCCAGATAAACATAAAGCATTGGTGCCTGGTACTGTTCCAGGGCCTTCTTGAGTTCTTTGCTGGCCAGTTCAAATTCTCCATGGACCAGGGCCCTATAACCATTTAAGGATGGATCTTTGATGGAAATTTTGCTCTTGGCCTTGAGCTCATTAAACCAATTGACGAAGGCTGAATCCTGTTTCCGGGCCAGTAATTCATTTTTAATTCCTTCCCTGGCTTCTTCGTATTCTTCCCCGACAGCCAGTTTTTTGTCTACCAATTTAACCAGATAATAGGCATCATCTGCTTCCATTATCTCACTAATTTCACCTATCTCCAGAGTAAAAGCATTTTCTATAATTTCAGTTGGCAAATAGTAGGCATTTCTATTAACCCTACCTATATTTACCAGGTGGAAATCAGAAACTTCCTCTGCTATTGTGGCAAAATCCTCACCATTTTCAATCCTCTTTAAAGCATCTTCTATTATATCCCTGGCATTTTCCATTTCCTTTTCTTTTCTGATTAATTCAAATTCTACTTCTTCATATTCACGAACAATATCTTCTTCTTCCACTACCACATCTTCATAAGAACGTTCAATAACCTGTGCCAGACGGTCATTGTTATCCAGGGCATTCTTGATTTGCTGTCTTAATTCCTTTATACTACTTTGATTATTTTTCAGCTCTGCTTCCAATTCCTCTTCAGTCATCTGATTACTTTCCAGTATCATGGCATAATACTCATCAATATCTTCCTCTGTAATCTGAGATTTGATTTTGAGCCTGTCAGCCTCCTGAAAAAGTAATTCTGTGTTAATAATATTATCTAATACCTCGTACTTGAAAGGAAACTCCTGGTCCCGGCTAATATAATTAGAACCAAGTTGATTATAAAGGGCATAGTAAAATTGTTCTCCTGTAATATCCGCACCATTAACAGTGGCTACTGTAACTCTGTTAGAGCCACCGGAAGAGCCAACACCATATAATAAGCCGGTTACAACCATGGCAACTGCTACAACTATTATAATTACTGTACTATATTTCTTTAGTTTATTAAACAAAACGTCCACTCCTTTCTATAATACTGTTTAATTTTATCCTATTAGCTTAAAAATGTCAACTTATATATCTCTTGAACTCTGCTATGGTAGTGCTTGGTCCATGGCCAGGCAAAACTATTGTCTCATCAGGTAATTGCAGTAATTTTCTGATAGAATTAAATAAGGTTTGCTGGTCTCCACCGGGAAAATCAGTCCTACCATAGCCATTTTTAAAAATGGTATCACCACTAAACAAAATCCCTTCCTCTTCATTATACAGGCAAATACTTCCAGGGGTATGGCCTGGGCTATGAATAACCCTGAAATTTCCTATAAGATCCCCTTCTTCCAATAAACTGTCAGGACTAACGGTTTCGATCAGGTCTCCAGTAAAATAGGAGAGGTTTTTTTGACCATCCATTAAATATTCTTTATCTTCTGAATGTATAAACAGCTTTGCCCCGGTTTTTTCCTGTATATAAGCCACCGCTCCAATATGATCAAAGTGCCCATGGGTAAGGATAATCTTATCCACTTCCAGGTTTTTTTCCTGAATAAAGGCCAGTATTTTCTCCCCATCTGCACCTGGATCAATAATAAAAGTACTATCCTGATCTGACACAAGATAAGAATTGGTACCATTGAAGCCAAGTTCCATTCTATGTAACTTCATTTGCAAATCCCCCAGTTCTATTATTTTCCTCCCCTAAAATTCTTTTTTACTATCCAGGAGGATAGTCACCGGGCCATCATTAATTGATTCAATCTCCATCATAGCCTGAAATTCTCCACTGGCAATTTTTAATCCTGTTTCTTCTAGAGCCTCCAAAAAAGCAAGATATAGCTCTTTGGCTTTTTCAGGAGCTGCAGCAGCAGTATAATTGGGCCGCCGCCCTTTACGACAATCTCCCAGGAGGGTAAATTGAGAAATTAGGAGGATCTCTTTTCCCAGTTCCAGGGCTGAGAGATTCATTTTACCCTCTGCATCAGCAAAAATTCTTAAATTCACTATCTTATCCACCAGGTATTCTAAATCTTTCCGGCTATCATCGGCTGCAATTCCCAAAAAAACCAGGAGACCGGCCTGGATTGCACCAATAATTTTGTTATCTACAGAAACAGTGGCTTCTTTAACCCTTTGTACTACAGCACGCATAATTCTCTTTCACCCCTGAACAAAATTTCACAAAAAGAAAGAACTGGCATCAGGCCCTATGAACAGAGAGTATTCCTGGTATCTGGTCCAGTTTCTGCATTATTTCCTGCATATGTTGCAGGTTATTTAATTCCAGAGATAACTGGATATGGGCTCTATTATACCTGTCTGTCCTGGCCACTACTGAAGAGAGTTCTATCTGTTCTTCCTTCATTAAGGAAGTAATGTCATTTAATAAGGCCTTTTTATTGTAGGCTTCTATAGCCAGGTTCACCTGGTAAAATTCATTTTCCCTATTATCCCATTCTACAGGGATAATTCTTTCTTTTTCTGTATCCACCAAAATCTGCATATTGGGACAATCAGCCCTGTGTATGGAAACACCCCGGCCTCTGGTGATAAAACCATTGATTTTATCTCCAGGTACAGGGTTACAACATTTGGCCAGCCTGACCAGCAAATTCTCTACCCCTTTAACCCTGACCCCTTTATCTGTAGAACTACGGTGTGGAGATTTGCGTTTCTCTTTCAGGGCTAATACATCAGATAGTTCCGTATTTTCCTGGACAACCTTCAGGCGGTTTACTATCTGTTGGGCAGTGACCTGGTTATAACCAATCATCTCCAGTATTTCTTCAGCAGTGTTCTTGCCCATTTTTTTGGCCAGCCGCTCAAATTCCTTCTGCCTCTCGCTATCTTTTAATTCTATCTGGCGTCTACGGAGTTCTTTTTCAACCAGCTCTTTACCTCGCTGGAGAATCTCATCCCGGGCCTGCATCTTAAACCAATATTTTATTTTACTGCGGGCCTTGGATGTCTTGACAAAGTTCAACCAATCCCGGCTGGGGCCTGTACTAACCTTGGTGGTCTGGATTTCTACAATATCACCATTCTGCAACTGGTAATCCAGAGGTTTTATCTGGCCATTTACCTTAGCCCCAATACAGCTATAACCTATCTCGGTATGAATGGAGAAGGCAAAGTCTACCGGTGTAGAATCCCTTGGTAAAGAAATAACATCACCCTTTGGTGTAAAGACAAAGACCTCATCTTCAAAGAGATCGATCTTGAGAGCCTCCATAAATTCCTGGGGCTCCTGTAATTCCTTTTGCCATTCCAGCAATTGCCTCAACCAGGATAATTTCTCCTCAAAAGCCTGGTCCCCGGTTTTACCTTCTTTATACCGCCAGTGGGCAGCAATACCATATTCTGCTGTCCGATGCATTTCCTGTGTCCTGATCTGGATTTCCAGTGGATCTCCCTTAGGGCCAATCACAGTTGTATGCAGGGATTGATACATATTTGATTTTGGCATGGCTATATAATCTTTAAACCTGCCTGGTATAGGTTTCCAGAGTTCATGGACTATGCCCAGTACCTCATAACAACCCCGGACAGAATCCACAATAATTCTTACAGCAGTCAGGTCATAGATTTCTTCAAATTCCACCTCTTTTTTCTGCATCTTTTGATAGATACTATAGAGGTGTTTGGGCCTGCCATAAGTCTCAGCTTTCAGTTTGGTTTCATTAAATCTAGCCTGCAAAATATCCAGGGCCTGTTGGATATCCTTTTCCCGCTGAGCCCTATTGGCAGCTACCTTTCTGGCAACTTCATAATATTTCTCTGGTTCCAGAAAAAGAAAAGCAAGATCTTCCAGCTCCCATTTCAGCCTTGAAATACCCAGTCGATGGGCCAGAGGGGCATAAATCTCCAGGGTTTCCTGTGCTTTGATAATCCTCTTTTCCTTATTAAGGTATTTCAAGGTCCGCATATTATGCAGGCGGTCGGCCAGCTTAATCAAAATAACCCTGATATCTTCTGCCATGGCAATAAACATTTTGCGTAAATTTTCCACCTGGAGCTCTTCCCTGGTCTGAAACTTTAACCTGCTTAATTTGGTTACCCCATCTACCAGTATGGCAATCTCTTCACCAAATTCCTTTCTGATAGCTTCACTGCTTACTTCTGTATCCTCCACTACATCATGAAGGAGGGCAGCAGCGATAGAGATAATATCCAGCTCCAATTCCGCAAGGATAAAGGCTACCCCCAGGGGATGTTCTATAAAAGGTTCGCCGGAATACCTAAACTGCCCCCTATGGGCTTCCTCTGCATAAGCATAAGCCTTTTCTATAATAGAAAGATCAGGGTCCTGCATATATTTTTTTATCTGAGCTAAAAGATCTTCCAGCAACATTTAAGTCCTTCTCACTCCTTCATTAATGAAAAAACATCATAAGCGGCCAATAACTCTCTTCCCTTGAGGCTAGATAATTCGTATAAAAAGCCGATACCGGCAACCTCTCCACCCAATTCCTCGATTAATTGAACTGCAGCGACTATGGTTCCTCCTGTAGCCAGTAAATCATCAATAATAAGAACCTTATCGCCTGGGGCTATAGCATCCCGGTGAATCTCGATCTCATTACTGCCATATTCCAGGTCATAGCTTTTTGATAAGATTTCTCCAGGTAATTTGCCTGGCTTTCTGATAGGAATAAATCCTTTTCCCATCCTTATGGCCATAGGGGCTCCGAACAAAAATCCACGGGCCTCTATACCAACAATATAGTCAAAATCAAAGTTCTGGTAGTAATCAATCATTCTATTTATTGCTTCATCAAAGGCTGCAGCATCTTTTAATAAGGGAGTTATGTCCTTAAATATAATTCCCTCTTTAGGGAAATCTGGAATATCCCTGATAAATTTTTGTAAATCCATTCCATATCCTCCTTTTATGATTTAAGTTGATCTATTAATACAAATAAATCCCTGCCCAATGCTAATTTGACAAAAGCGTCAAAGTTCTTGACTATATTAATATTATTATTATAACTGATGGAGTTAGATAAGTCCAGCTTTTTGCCAGCTTCAGCCAGGAGAAAAATCCTCTCCCCCACCCTGTTAATAATATTTAATTCTTCAAATATAGTCAAGGAATTCTCTACCTTTTCTTCAGAGGTGCAGCTAATTTCTGCCATAATTTCTGCAAGGAATAAT
>JGI24505J29691_1007868_pt1 | contig 9209 bp, 5 predicted proteins | sample BioPla4RNA2_FD_29691 | JGI IMG/M metagenome (IMG submission 29691) | reverse complement strand
CGAGATCAAACCGAAAAATACCATATAGAGCATCAGGAAAGAACCAAAGCCCAAGACGAGAACGTACAGACCCGCCTCCGCCTGGTAAATGACGTTGGAGACGATAATTCCGAACACTTTCGCAAATATCAATGGGAAAAACGAGTAACATACCATCATGAAAATCTCGTTCATCTTCCCTTTGCCGTCCAAAAAGGACGTCGCGCTCCAATTTGCTACGGTAAATACCAACAACGGGACGACGATATAGGAAATCTCCATCGCCGAGTTGATTTCGTTGACATTGCGGGGATTCACGATATAGCCGGAATATTGCGCTTCCAAAATCTGAACAAAGCAAAGTATTAACAGGAAGGCGATGGCTATCGACATTTTCCCCCTCTTCTCGCGCTTAAAAATGTCGAACCCTTTGATTGGGTGAACGAGAATATAAGCGGGGAATTTAATGCCTTCTTCGTAGACGAAGCGGAAAAAGCTTTTCACTCTCTCCCCAAAACTTTTTTTCTCCACAGCTACTGTTTCATTCATTATTCGTCTCCTTCTCCGGTTTCCTCATCCTTGTTTTTGTACCGGATATTGCGATAAGTCTGATAGGCGACTAATGCCACGATTAATACCGCGCCCACGGTGAAAACCGGGGTAAAATATTTCCCAACCACTTGATCGCGGTATAATTTATAAGCCTTTGAATAATACTTCACGTCGTGACCGGTTTTAAAATAACTCATCGCTTCCTGATAACGCTTCTCGTTTAGCAGCGACTTGCCGATCCCAATATAGGCGTATTCGTAGTTGGGGTTCTTGGCGATTACATTTTTCCACTCTTCCGAGGAAGCGACCAAATTACCCTCGTAATGATATTTAACCGCCTTATTGATCACGAGGGCGATATCCGTCGGGACAAATCGCAATACCGCCTTACTGCTGGCATCCAAAGCGATGATATTATCGCCTTGATAGCAAATAGCCACGGGATTGTTTAAGTCGCGGAATTCGTTACCGCGGCCGCCGGAAATGTAAAGGAGATATCCCTCGTCGTCATATGTGAACAAGCGGCCCGTTTTTTCATCGGCTACCGTGTAGACGCCGTAATCGTTAACGGTAATCGCGGAAAAGCGGGAGGGCCCGAGTAAGTTTTGATCAACTCCGGTTCTCGCGTAAAGCAAGTCGCCTTTCGGATCGTGATAACCGTTCCGAGTCAGAACGTCCTTGCCCTCGGCGTTAAGACGTTTAATCATCCGCGAGTCGTCGACATCGTCGATTGCCCGCGACGTCGTGTAAATAAATTGGTTTTTAATCGCCAAACTGGTGTGCGTGGTGTTGACGATTGTATGCTGGCGGCGGATTTGCTCTTCGGTCATCAAACGACGCCAGAATATTTGCCAGAAAGAAAGCTTAACGTAATTGACGCCTATAAAACTGCTGAACTTGCCGTCCGGCCAGAACATCATGATGCCTTCGTAGACGCCTTCCGATATGACGTATATCCTGCCTTTCGCGTCGGCAACGAGTTTTCTCGGCAGGAAGGTCTTCCCGGAGAAATTAATCGTTTCCGGAGCAGGCACGACCTGCACCACGCGATAATTATTGGCGTCAACGATTACGATTTGGTTGTTTTTCTTATCGCAAAGGTATATCAAGTCATCCATGACCGGATATCCTTCTTCGTCTTTGACCGGTTTCCCTTTATCGTCAAGTTTTGGACGCAGGGAACGATAAACCCCCGAGAGCTCGAAACAATTTATGTAAAATTTTTCGTGCTCCTCGCGATCTTCATACGCCTTATCGGCGACTTCAAGAAAATCCTCAATCCGTTTATTTTCCTTTTGTGTCCTTAAATACTCGGCAAAACTAATCGATTTCGCATCGGATCCCGTTCCCTGCCGAGTTTTTATTTTCGAAAGCATTTCCTCTTTGTTCAGGAAATCCTCGGGTCTTATTTCGAAACTTCTCAGTTTATATTTGAAGTTCACGTCGCCGTCGAAAACATAAAGGATGTTGCTTCCGGAATCAACGATATAGATAACATCCTCGCCGTTTTTCTCGGTAAACAGATACAGATCAGACGGGCTTTTAAATTCTTCCGATTCTACCTTGTCGCCCGCTTCATTGGTCCAGCGGTCGCTAATAACCGTGAAAATGCCGTCGGCGGTAACCGAAAGACCGACGGTGGAATAAATCAACCGCCCGTCATGAGAATAATTGTAACCGACGGCCGCTTTGGCGGGGACGAAGGTAATCGATAATAATAACAAAAGCGACGCGATCATTATTTTATAGTATTTTTTCATCATTACCTCCTATTTCATTCCCGAATGAGCCATCGTGTCGATCATATGGTTTTGGGAAACAATAAACATAATGATAGGAACGGTAATCATTATCAAACTGACGGCCGCCAAGGTTCCTTGGCGCGCGGGCCCGGCGGTGGCAATCTGACTTAAAGCGTAACTTAACATTTTCTTTTGTTCGCTGAAAATCGTGACCGAGCCCTCGGCGCCCCATAGGCTGCGGAAATTAAGAATTATTAAGGTAATCGACGCCGGCTTAACTAGCGGCATAACGATTTTTCGATAAATCGTAAACTCGCCCGCCCCGTCTAGTTTCGCCGATTCCAAGAGACTGGTCGGGACATTAACCATCGTTTGCCGCATCAAATAAAGTCCCAAGGACGAGGCGATAACCGGCAAGATTATCGACCAATGCGTGTTGATCAAGCCGAACCAATTGAGAATCAGGAAGTGCGGAATAGCGGTGACCGCCGCCGGGAACATCAACGAATAAGTAATCAGAGTAAGGATAAATTTATTCCCGGGCAATTTATACTTCGCAAGCGGGTAAGCGCACATTGACGCGATAATCAAGTGACCCACCGTCCCGATAATCGTTATCATCACGGTGTTGAAGAAATACCGGGAGAACGGGACCAACGAGGTCGCGAGCACGATGCCCAAATCGCGGAAGTTATTCAGGGTGGGATTGCGAACAATGAAGTTCGGCGGGTATAAGAAGATTTCGTCCAAAGGCTTGAACGCGTTGCTGACGATCAAAACCAGGGGCAGGACGCTTAGGATTCCCGCGAAACCCAAAACGATAAACAATATGATATCGCCGGCGCGCGAGCGGTTAACTCTTTTTCTCCGCCTGGATTTAATCATTATCTTAAAAGAAGATATCTCGGCGAACGGCCGCGAATCAATCGAACGCGCTTTGCGTTCATTGCGCCGCATTCTTTTTTCTTCTTGTTTCCTTAATTTTTCCTGTATTTTTTCTTCGTAAGTGAGTTTCCGCTTCGCCATTACGTTCCCACCTTTCTGATTATTCTTCTAATGAGTTTGTTAAGTAAGATTGCCGCCAAAAACATGACCGTCGCGATCGCCGATGCGTAACCCATCTCAAAACGGATGTGGCCGTAGTCCTGCAAGTGATTGACAATCGTGTGTCCCGCGTACTGTACGGAGGGGAACCCGGCCAACGCCGTCGTGACCGCCCCGACGTTCAGGGAGCCGGCAATCTGGATAACCGCCGAAAAGATAAGAATCGATTTCATGTTCGGCAAGGTAATATACCAAAGTTCCTGCCAGCGGTTCCTGATGCCGTCCACGGCGCCCGCTTCATAGTACTCGCGGTTAATACCTTTTAAGCCGGCGATCATCGCCAAGAAATTAACGCCCAAACTCATCCATAACTGCACGATAATAACAATCGGCAAGATATATTTCGCGTTTTGTAGCCATGTGATTGGTTCGCTGATTATTCCCCATTCGATTAAATAAGCGTTGGCGTAACCGTAGATATCGCTCGCAAATATCAGCGACCAAATCGTTATCGCCCCGCCCGCTATTGACGGCGCGTAGAAAACCAAAGTGATGATAGACCGCAGATAGCGGGGCAATTCGTTAATAAGCCAAGCGACGACGAACGATAACATGTACCCTATCGGCCCGGTTATCAGGGCTATAATCAAAGTGTTTTTAACGGCGATAATGAAAATCGGGTCGTTCAAAAACAAATCCAAATAGTTATTCCAGCCCACCCATTTCGGCGTTTCAAGAATGTTGAAGTAGGTGAAACCGAGCGCGAAACTCATGACAACCGGGACTACCGTAAATAACGAGAACAACAGTAAATACGGCACCATCATGAGATATAACGAACGGTTGAGGTACATTTTTCGGCGGAATGGCTTTTTCCGGCTCCATTGATCAATTTGAATCGATTTCTCGCGCCACCATCTCCGTAATTTCCCCATTCTTTTCGAAGAAGCCGGAACTGTCGTTGTGTTTTGTACTTGTGCTTTTTCCATGGCCTTCCTCTAATCCAATCCAAATTCTTTTCGTTTTTTGGTAATCTCATTGTTTATCAGGGTTATATAGTCCTGCAGCGTTTCCCGCGGGTTACTGTCGGTATTTACGACCTCGCGGAAAGCATTCTCCAAGTTCCTGCCGGTATAATATCCGCCGGGGACTTCCGGAACGCCGACGCTTTTACTCCATTGTTCAATCAGGACTTCCCTTTCATCGCGCGTCCAGGCAAGATTTTGGAACGCCAAGACGTTCGCGGTATTATGCCGGGCCGCGGCTCCGAGAATCGATTCCAACTCCCGCGCGTAACTTGTTTGAATATCTTTAGACACCCACCAACGCATGAAATCCCATGCCGCTTCGTAATCCTGCTCTCTCCCATCCTGTTGCAACATTACCACGGCCGACCCGGAGGTGGCGCCGCGGTTATTGATTTTGCCGTCATCTTGATAAATTCCCGGCAGAGGAGCGAACGACCACTTACCGGCTATTTCCGGAGCGAAAACAGTTAATCTGTTAAACAATTCGTATCCGGCGATGCCGATCGGCATCTCCCCGGTTCGGAAACGGTTCTCGAAGTTCGTTACCAGAAGCGAGAACCCGTAATCCGTGTAATACCGGCACCATAATTCAAAAGCCTGCATTGCTTCTTCCGTATCGAAGTTCGACTCGCGGTTGCCGTTCCGATAGAACGACCCGCCGCGCTGATACAGCATTGTGGCGAAACCGGGGTTAACGTAGGATGACGCGCCCACGGGCGAAATCGGCAAATAGAACCTTAGGTTAGATATTGACAGCTCGGTCACCAAGGCCGTGACGTCGTCCCATGTTTCCGGCACCAGCCAGCCTCGATCCTCGAATATGTCTTTTCGGTAAAACGTCACGAGGAACGACTGGGTATTGGGAAGCGCGTAATAGCCGCCGTCGTATTCGTAGGGGACCATCGCGCTTTCGAAGAATAAGTACTGGGCGTCGGGATCATCCATCCTCCCCTCGTTGTAATCGACATTGGGATCGCATAAGCCGTCCGCCGCGTTCTTCGCGGAACAAATACCGGTTACTTCGTAGAATTCGGGGAACCCGGAAATATCCTTAACCGCTTTACGCATCGCATAGTTAACCGGCAAACCGTTATCGACGTTAATGGCGACGTCGGGACCTATCCCCGCTAGCGTCGCGGAAAGCAAAACCGACGGGGCGACGACTTTCAAGTCGACGTTAACTCCGTATTGCTCGGTAAACGTGTTGGCAATCAACGTGTTAATAGCGTTTGCTTGTTCCCGACCGGCGACGGCGCTGGTCAGAAACCAGACTTCAATGCTCTTATCGCTGTCAATAGACGGAAGTTTACCGACTAACTCGTAATCAAAACTGAAAGAGAGGAAAAATGCTCTAATATCAAACCAAGTCTTAGCGAAAAAATTTGATCTCGCTTTCGGCAATTGTTGCATGGAAGTGTGAATCCACAAACATTCAACCGTAAGCGACTGCTCTTTGATATCGCTGATCCAAGTGCCGAGCGCCGAAAGGTTTTTGGCGAAATCATTCAGACGCTGCTGGATGGTCCGCGGTTTTTTATGCATTTTTCTTAACTGAATCGCCATCTTGTCAATGACGGCAACCTTGTCGCTCTTTTCGCCGGAGATCTCCGTAATTCTTCTGGATACTTCCTCCAAGGCTTCCGCCGATTCCTTAATGGTTTCTAAAGTGCCTTCGACCCTGGCGTTTTCGCCGTACAAGTAATATTCTTGATACGGGTCGGGGTTAACGGTCGTGATGGCGATTATCCGAATATATAGATTATTCAACCTGTCGACGACTCTTTGCACCTTGTCAATTTGCTCGCTGTAATCGCCGAGAGTCGCTTCCAATGTTATCGTGTTGACTTTCCCGCCTTCAAGATAAAAGGCAAACGGCTCGTCGGAGGTTCCAAGCGTCACGTTTCTAAAATCGCTGCTGTAAGCGAATCGCGCGCTGTTCGCCTCGATAAAAGGAATTTCACCGTTAATATAGACGCGCCGGGTGGAGAAAAGCCCGCGCGACGTGTCTTGCCGCGAACGGAAAGTTATGTAGTACAATCCCGACTCGCAGTCGGTCATGTCGATTTCCCAGGTGATGGCGTCTCCCGGCGTTGACCACTTGCTGCCGCCGATGGCGTTAAGTTTCATCTTTACCGGGTGCACTGGGACGTTCTTCGGGTCGGTCCGGTCGGATATCGCGTAAAGGGTCGGCGCCGTTCTTTCGGTCGCGTCCTCCCCCTCGATTCTAATCGGCTCTTCAAGACTCGCGATGTCGTTATAACCTAACAGCGCGTAATGATCGCGATACTCCTGATACGTCTGAAGCGGCTTGTATGACGTTATGCCGATCGAGACGATTGCCATCGACTCGCGGATCGATTCGAAGGTTATCGTGTTTTCCCCTTGTTTGAAATAAAGCAAATACGGCTCGACAACATAACCGGCGTGGTCGCGGATATATTCCCTGCGGGAAATATTATCAACTTCCACTTGGCGCGGTTTCATGTCGTTTCCGCCGATGTCCTGAATAATCTCTCCCTCGTCCTTCCAATAACGCGGGAATTTGATATTGATTAAATCCTCATACTGCAGCGGGTACTCGAGAGATGTGTTGGTGTCAATGTTTTCATTGACGATAATTTTTCTTTCGATGGTCGCGCCGCCTTGCTTATACGGGAAATAATCCACGTAAACACGATACAACCCCTCTTCAGGGATATTCGGTATCGTCCAGGTGGCAAATCCGCGCTCGGTGGTTAAATAAGCGTCGACCTCTTGGCCCGCGTTATCCTTGATTGTCACAACGCCAAAACCGTCGGAGTTGTCGCTCGCCACCGCGGACGTTCCGGAAATGATAATGTCATTTTCAAGTTGCGGCAACATACCGCGGTTGCGTAATTCGTCAAAACTCAATTCATAATCGTCCAATGCGTCCGCAGGCAAACCCTTGCCGTAATTTCAGAAAATCTTTATAGCTGCCATCCGGTATAAGCACGTTTGGCGCAATTGATTGCGAATAAACGTGATTAGGGTTAAAACTTTGAATGATTACAACGGCAAACACCGTTAACAAGGCGACCAAAAGAAAAAGCCCCACTCCTCTTTTGATCATTTTTATGTCGATTTTAAATTTACCCTTCATTTTCTCCACCTCTTATATAATTTAGTGTCGCTTCAAGAAAACGATAGAATTTTTCTATGTATGAGATGCTGCTCGCCAGCCCTCCCGATTTATTCCGCTCAAGCCACAATCTTTTTTGCTCGTCAAGGAAACTTTCTCGGCCGGCGATAACGGCCGCGAGCAAATCCATCCGTGTTTTCAAATTAATGTTCTTGTTATAAGCTATATTGAGAACAAGAATATTTCTTAAAAAGGCGATCGTCTGCAGGTATTCGGCTTTGATAATATGAGCGTCTTCCGCTTCCATCGAGGCCGTCTCGACCTCTTTTTCTTTCGCCGTCAAAAACGCGTCCAGCAATAAATATTTATCATAGTCGAGAACGAGCGATGCCGTTCTTTGATGATAATATTCGCAAGGATCGTCCTCGCCGACGGCGTGCGCGGCCCACATGAAATTATGGAACGCGGCGGTGCCGTTGGAACGATACTCATTGAGGTAACGATAATAATTTCCCAAATCAAGCGCCGCGTCGGTCATAATGTTTTTCCCGTCGCGATATACGCGGCGGTTAAGATAATCTCGGATTCTTAAGTATGTCCCCTCCGCCACGCGCCAACTCATCATCGCGGCGTAAACCAGCGGCGGATAAGAGACGGGAAGGAATTGCAGGTGACCGAAATCTCCCCAATCGGTAAGCAGGATTCCCTCGCCGCCGTAAATTTTCGTGTAAACGCACGCGTTGGCGATGTTTTCCCACCAATCCTGCGTCCTCCCGGCAAAACTGCACCAACTGGTCGTGCCGGGAGCGGCCATGAATTTAATCCCTAATTCCTTAAGTTTTTTCAAGTTCCGCGAAAACGGGTAATTGGCGTCGTACCCCCAATCGACAAATATCATGTCGTCGGGAAGCCGGCGCAATAGCTCGGGATGATTAATCAATACGTCTCCCCAAATAAGCGGAATCTTGTCATATTTTTTAATCTCCCCGTAGGCTTTCAAAACATAATCGATATAGACGTTCCCCAAACCTATGCGCTCGCATTCTTCCTTCGACTTGCCTTTTCCCAACTCGAAAGGCTCGTCAAAATTCATGTTGAAATATTTTGAGGAAGAAATCGAAAGCATATCTTTGTATAATTTTTTGATAAGCTCCAAAGACCCTTCGTCGAGCGGGTTTAGCGTGCTTGGCTTTCGCATCCTCCCCCAAAGGAATATGCCCTCCGGCATTTCGGCCAAATCCTTAAATTCCTCTTTTTCCAACCATTTTGTCATATGGCCAAACCCGTTTTGATTCGGAACCAAATCAACAAACCGGTCGCGGGCGTATTCTTCGAGTTCCCGGTATTCCTCGACTGAGATATACCCGTCATCCTCCAAGTAACGTTCAAAAGAAGGATAACCGAAACTGAAACCCTCGACATAAAGCTCCAAATGATTCATTTTCAAGTCGCTCATAATGTCGATAATTTTTTTGACCGTGGACACTTTGGGAACTTTGTCGCGGCTGATGTCGATCATAAACCCGCGCGTTTTCAAATCCGGCTCATCCTCGATTAATAAGGTCCTAACGCGGCCGGGCGCCGCTTCTATAAGCTGTAACAAAGTGACGGCGGCGTAAAAAGCTCCGTTTTCACTTTTGGAGTGGACGGTAATCTTTTTCTCGCCGATTTCCAACCGATACGCCTCGTCAGGAAGCTCCGGATCGGACAAAAACAAGATATCGGCGTCGCCGGCGTTCCCTTCAGCGCAATCTATGGAGGCGG
>JGI24505J29691_1009445_pt1 | contig 9575 bp, 2 predicted proteins | sample BioPla4RNA2_FD_29691 | JGI IMG/M metagenome (IMG submission 29691) | reverse complement strand
TTTTTATCCAGTCGCCGTTATAGTTTTCGTAATCAAAAGTTTCTTGCTGCCGGTTATACTCGTCTCTAGTTCTGTAATAATACTTTTTCCTCTCTTCTTCAGGCAATTTCAGATATTCCTTCTCTATTTTTTCAAGCTGGTAAATCAAATCATAAACATCCTTTTGAATGACCTTATATCCTACAGTTAATTCCACATTTATATCATATAAAAACGCTTCTTTTACCTCGTAGTTGCCTTTTAAATAAAAGAAAAAGGCACCTCCTCCTACAAAAGGTTCTACGTATCTTTCTATAGACTTCGACTCTTTTATTATGAATGGCAACCTACTGGCCAGTTCATCCAAAAGCTGGGTTTTTCCACCTGCCCATTTTACAAACGGTTTGGCTTCGACTTTATGGGTCTTGCCTTTTTCTAATGATTGTAATTTGCTTTTTTGCATTTTCTATCACGTCCTATGTTTGTATATATCTTTCAGTCATTATATCATATATTTGGTATAGATATTTTTTCGTCAAATAATTACAAATTCCTTCTATTCGGGTATAGTTACGAAAGAAATGAGATAGAACAAAAACACCGCTATAAAGCGGTAAAATTATATTTCTAGAGTCTATTTTTATAATGAATTCTGCTAGACCTACGTATCTAATCTCTAATGTATTTTTTACCGAGCATCTCTTCCATAAATTCTTTAACTTTATTTCTATCCAGCACATCGTGGCAGAATTGGTTGGAATAGTTCCTCAAACAACCGTAGCAACTTGTTCCTCCTTCTTCGCCGCCACAAGTACATTCTGAGACTATCTTTAGAGTCGCTTTTAAAACTTCTTCAAAATTGTTTTCTTGTATTATGCGTTTTACGTGGCCTGCGCCGCCAGGAACACTATCAAATAATACAAGGGCAGGGCTCGTGGGGTCTCCTGAATAGGCATAAAGGCAGCCATCGATATCTGTTCTTTCTATTTCCATGGAATAACTGACACCTTCTAAAATGCCGTACAAAACAGAAAGCCAAAAGCCATCTTCGTGCCTGTTGTAGTTTTTAAAACGTATTTGCAAAATATCAGTATGGAATTCAAAGCCGAGGGCAACCCTTTGCCAGGACCCATTGCATTTTTCCCCGTATGCAGTATTGTGGGTAAAATCTTTGATGCCATCATTTACAACAGCATATCCGCATTTTTCGCATACGAGAAAACCTTTGTATCCAGCATGATTGATTATGGCCAATCTTCCGTTTGCCATGGATATTAGTTCTGCGTGAATTCCATTAAAATCTACATCCGTTCTGGTATCCTCGGTGCCTCCTTCGGCATAATATTTTCTGGTTGTATAAGTCTTTCTGGGTTTTTCCATGGTTGGAGCTTTGGGGTTTTCTGAAATAAAACCGAACTCGGGAATGACAAAGACACCTCTATTTCGACCTATTCTGTTGCCGCAGGCAGAGCAGCTGCCTATTTGCTGCTTATCGTCATATAGGGTGCTTTCATAGTTCCCACAATGATCACAGATGGCATAGATCCTTTTAACCAGTTCCCTATCAGATAATTTCTTTAAATAACGACTGGTCCACAGAAGGCCAGCTGCTATAACTTGACTTCCTGGGGCATATTCGGACAATGCTAGCTGCATGTCGCGGTTTAAATCTAGCTGTTTCGCCTCATCACCATGGTGATATATTTGCAGATCCACTACATCAACAGGAAAGCCGTATTTTGGAAGTATGTTTTTTTGAGCTAAATAGTTTATCAAGCTCCTTCTTTTAAGGGTGTTTATAGTTTTATTCATTAGGTCTGCTTTACGATACTTTTTCTTCTTCACATAATAGTTTTGCATTGATTCCAATTGCTTTACATCACTGATGAGCTCGGTCTTCGCCCAACTGAGTAGGCCTTTTTCATCATCAATAAGTTTATTTACCCAACCCCATTCATCAATCTCTAGTTGCTTGTGCATATATTTGGGCACCACGGTTTTAATCGATGCAAGTAAATCCATTGGACGCCTTATCAAAAAGTTTTTGAAAAGCTCTACCCCATCTTTGTAATTGTAAAAGAAGTTTTCAACACTGCCGAAGAAATCAGCATGTTCCCTCCAAAATTTGGAAAATGCTATTGAAAAAACATGTCTTGAGATGATTTTTTCATTTTTCAACTCAAAATAAGGTGGCATGATTTCGCCTAATATGAGTCTTTTTGGGTTGTTATAATATGTTAAGTCATGGGATTTTCGCTGGGCAAAGGTTAGTATGAAGGCTGATGAATTTTTCCTTCTTCCAGCTCTTCCTGCCCTTTGAATGTAATTGGCCGGTGATGGAGGAACATTCCTCAAAAAGACAGTTTCCAGTTCTCCTACATCTACTCCAAGCTCAAAGGTAGTAGAACAGCTAAGCACATTTACACGGCCTTCATTAAACTGCTGCTGGATTTTCGCTGCGGCTTCAGTTGTCAGCTGGGCAGTGTGCTCCCTGCTATTCATCCACATGGGCAATATACTCATGTAAAGATTTCTATAGTGATTATTTTTGAACAATGTGTCTGGATCGCATTTTTCCAGTTTGCCGGGGCATTTGAAGGTGGGGCAAACACCCTTTATATTGTACAAAGTCACTCTGTGACACACGGGACAGAAGTACCAAGTTATGCTCTTGTCAATAATTCCTGGCCTGAGCTCCCAATAATCGGTTTTTACTCTATACAAAGTCCCATCTGACGAATTATGCACTGAAGAAAAATAGGAATAAAAAATACTCTTGGGGTTGTCAAGCCGTAGTCCCTTTGACCAAATTTCCTCTAATAATTGAGCACACTCTTTTTTTGATATATTTAGGTTTAAACCGTTTTTTGCAAGGCGCATTAAAAAATCCAACCGTGAATTTATGCCTTTTGAAGGACACCAGCCAAAAATTCCACTTGTATTGCTTTTTTGTTTAAAGTAGTATTCGCGGTTTCTAGGTGCGAAGAATTCGTCCTGAGGAGATATATTCGGCGGAAACACAATAGCAGCATTTTTCCTGAAACTGTCAAGTAATACTTGAAATAACATCCAACTTTCTTCAAAAGTAAGATTCCAAGGCTCAGCCATAAAAGGATTTCTAAAGTTTACTTTGGGTTTTAATAGTGAAAAGCCCAACAGGCCTAAGCCTTCCAAGCCAGTTCGCCTATCGAAAGCAAAGAATTCGTATAACACCCATTTCCAAGCTTCATCTTCTAGTTGCTGAGGGCTTTTATTTGGAAACAGCTCAGTCTCCTCTAAATATTTTTTTAAATGGTTAACCAAGTCAACTAGACGCCATCTGTTGGATATTGCCTTGTCTTTGTTCTTTTCTAAAGTCTTTATTATCATCCTACGGCGCAGTATTTGTGAATAAGAATTGCTCAAATATGTAGCGAAAAAGGCTGCATCCTGCCGGCTGTCAGAGAAGACTAAAAGTTGTCCTCCTTTTACCTTTTGGTCTTTCGATTCTCCTACGAAAGAATTATCCGTTGATAAGGTTCCCCACTCATCCTCTTCTTGATGTATTTGCTCTTCAGATAAGCTTGTTCCTGTGTCTTCACCCTGTTGATACAGCGCAGTTGCGAGAACACTTGTGACTGCATCGACACCAAACAAAAATCTCCAAACGATGGAACCCTGTGGCTGCACGCTTCCACAAGCGGGACATTTATGAACTAAACCTTCTTTAGAATCAACTTTAAGCAGTTTAATGTAATTCTCTTCCCCACATCCACACATTTTGCCAACGAGGTTATCTTTATCAATAGCACCGCATTTACCGCAAAGCTTATACATTTCTTTGTATTCATCAAAGCGGTATCCTAATGCCAATTCGTCCTCATTGATGTATTCATACTCTTGATTGTCCCTTAGTAGCAAATAATATTCCAAACTTACATCTTCTTCAATATGCAACTTGCCGTGTTGTTTAAGCACCTTTCTGTTTTCTTCTCCGTCAATAGTCTTCCCCACAAGGTATAATGCTCCACAATTCCGGCAGCTGGCAATTTCAAAGGCAGGATATTGATGGTTATTTATATTAACATGCTCTCTCTTCTCTAAAAAAATTCTTTCTTCAGGAACTAATATCAAATATGCACCTTCTATTGCTCTGACAAATAGGTGGTATCTGGCAGGTATAAGGGGTCTATATCCATCTTCAGGAAAAGCTGCATTGGCCAGCTGAATCAAATATACTAGTTTATCTCTAGGGGCCTTTTCCGATGGAAAGATTACCTTTGATACATCACTAAGGTAACATGGCCCTTTTTCCAGATGCTGTTGCAACTCGATGATTCTACTATCACCCTTGAGAATTTCGTAAAGCACCCCGTGATAACCGCCCTTAGGATTGTTTTCTCTGGCCATATTTATAACTTGTAAAGGCACTCGGTGGTCTCTGGCAGTTTCCAGCAAACTGTTTACTATATCAACCCTGTCAGATCTTTCAATAATGCTGCACAGCCTTTCATAAAGAACTGCATCTGGTTTACCCCAGCTCTCTTTAGATATTTCAACAGGCAATCTCTCGCCGTAAATAATATCCTGCTTTCTTTCATTAAAATCTTCCCAAGAAACTTCTTCGCCAAAAAGTTTTTCCCCAAACTCAGCTACTTTTTGAAAGTCCTTTTTCCCCCTACCAATGGTGGCGCTAGTACCAATGAACTGAAGTTTCGGAGAGTTATCAGTTAATACTCTTTCTTTTAATCTCCTTAGCAGCATTGACATCTCGATACCTTTGGCTCCGGTGTATGTATGAACCTCATCCAGTACGATGAACTTCCAATTTCCAGCATATGGCCCGTCAAAGAAAACATTGTCATCAGGACGTAGCAAGAGGTATTCCAACATGGCATAGTTGGTTATAAGTATATGGGGTGGCTGTTTTTTCATTTTTTCTCGGGACAGCAGCTCATTTTTCAACGGTTCATCCCCATTAAACATCTTCCTGTATTTTTCTAAAGCATCTCTTTCTCTTTCTTCCGTCTCTCCGGTATAACTTCCAAAAGTTATATCAGGGTAATTGTGCAAGAGATTCCTCAGCCTTTTTAATTGGTCATTGGCTAATGCGTTCATGGGATATAGGAGTAATGCCCTAACTCCGTGAGTGAGCTTTCCCTTTTCTTTTTGAGTAAAAAGGTAATTTAATATGGGAATCATAAATATCTCTGTTTTACCACTGCCAGTCCCTGTAGCTGCTATGATGTTTCGTTTTTCCGTTATAATTTTTCGAACTGCTTTTTCTTGATGGAGATAAAGCCCCCTTTGGATGGGCAAATCAGGAGAGTTTAGTTTCTTAAATTCTTCACAAAGGACACCTTCGATAATTAAATCTTCGATGTTTTTACCTTTTTTAAAAGGTGGTGTAGCCTCTAAAATAGGTCCTTTGATAAAACGGTTTTTTTGGGACAGTTCATGCAAAAATTTATTTTGAAGCTCAGCATCATTAATATAAAAGGTTGTAGATAAGTACTGTGAGTACCTCTTTTCAATTTCTTTGGTGGCAGTAATAGGGTTTAAAGGCATATACAAGACCCCCTTTTTCCCTTATCGATTAAGATAAAAGAATATCTTTCTCGGCTCTATGTGGTGTCTTTTATGTTTTTCTCTTATCTCCCAAAAAATTTCTCTGCATTTTGGGCAATACATTGGGCCATCTCTATCACGGTCAATTAGGTAGGCCAGGGACATGTCTTCGTTTATCATAAATCTTACTGGATTTGTAGGCATCGGCAATAATTCACCATCTTCATTCACCTGATAAAACATTCCCTGATACTCTGCTTCTATGTCCTCTCCTTTTATTTGCTTAATGTCATTTATTAAAGGTGCATTTGCCGGATATACAGTATAAAGATTTCCGTTCTGGTCATCACTGAAAAATGCTACTCGTATTCCATGTTGAATGATCTTATCAATAGGTACGGTAATCTCCCCAATTAGCACATCGGAAGTGTTTATTTCATCACTTTCTGGCATAATTGAAACGGCAGTCTCCCAAGGGTCTATTTCATGAAATTGTATCCTGTAAGCTCCATCAGGAAAATCGTCGAGCGGCTTTTCGATAACAAATTCATGAGTATCGTCTTCTAATTTAAATTCAAACAGCTTAGCCCCTGATGAAATTTCCCAAAAAACAATAGCCCTGTTTGCAGCTTTGCCTTTTTCTTCCCATGAAATTATTAATATTCGTTTTTTCTCAACTACATCTTGTTTAATACTGACATCACTAACTTCCCATCTGGTCCTGATTCTATTTAGCAATATAGCTGTTAAATCTCTTCTTTCAGGAAATTCAATGAACAGTTCCTGAACAGACTTTTTGTTTTCTCTAAATGTATCTTTAAATATGGCTAAGTCAAAAGTGGCAATTTTGTTGGCTATGCTAGCGATACTTTCTTGCTCACGATCATTTATGTATAATACCACTTTGCTGATGTTATCAATAGGTATGAAAACTCTTAAATTCTCAATATCCTCATGCCATAATTCCTGTATTTCGTAATTCCAGCTTTCGCTATCATCATACATATATCCAATGGCGGGAATCGATATTCTTATTGGAAATGTCAGGTTACTTCCTCTAATTTGATAGCTAAGATCGCCGGCAATTGTATCACGGTCTGGTGTAAGTTTTACAATGCATTCTTTATTAGTTTTGGCCTCCACGATATAGCTGGAGGACAGCGGTGCAAAAAGAATGCTGTAGGAAGATTTGATTTGTAAGCTGCATCGTTTATTGGAATAATTCGGTTCGTAAAATTCTTTATCGAATTCAAAAGAAGTATTGGGCAATACTGAGAACTCAAATTCACACTTATAACCCCCGACACCCCTCTTTTCTAAAAACAATTGATAGGTACCGAATTTATTATTAGTCAATTTAGAAAGGGGTAATCTGATTATGTCGTCTTTTACCTCTTTTAAACCTGTTAAATCGTCTAATAAATAATACTTCTCTATTTCATCCACTTTCAGAATTAACTGCCACAAACGCAATTGCATTGCTGCTTCTGAGAAAATAATTTCAGGGGGTGAGTCAAGGTACACCGGAGAATTCTTTATTGTAATATTGCGCAGCATGTTTTGGCCGATTAAAGTTGGCTTTAACCTGTCAGGTTTTCTAAAGAGCGTATATACATCATCATCTTTAAGTAAAACGATTTGGCTAGCGTCAGTTAGATTTAGATAACAGCTTTTATAATCAAACCATCCATCATACAGATTTTCTTCACCTTCGATTATTTCTGAAGGTCCGATTTTGAATTTGTTATCTAGAATTAATATTGCTCGCTCATTGGCGAAAACTTTGTCTGTATCTATTTTCTTGCCTTTTTGGTCGAATATAATGAATGGATTATCATCGAACATCAGAGGTATTGACCAAGTTTGGATAATCTTCTCACCGCTTCTCAGTTCAATAGTTAAAGTCTTTGCTGGTTCGGTCAGAATAATATTTTTCTCTTCAGTTAAAAAGAATGTGTCCATAGAATACAGTCTTACGGTCACACCATCTATCAATGCCCGATAATCATCTTTAAAAATTTTAATAGAAACTCTATCCTCTGATACTAGAGCCTTCGAAAAACGTTGTTCCGGAAGGTTTACTCTGATTTCTCTTATCTCTTGGTCATAGTAAATGCTAGGAGTTCTAAACAAATGTTCTGGCTCTGTGCTTTCAATATGTTTAATCTTTTCAAGTTCCTCTCCATGTTTCATGATCCATTCTTTTGCAGATTCTTGTATTCGAACTGGCAGATTTACCTGTGTTAAATCTTCCCCGTATAAAAAGCTTTTCAACATATTGGCCGTCTCATAAATAAAATCTATAGATATATCTTCGCCGAAGTAGATGAATTTTTTTGCCGATTCGTTCAGGTTATAAAGGGGGGGTTCCGGGTAGCTTTGAAGCTTTTTTTCGGTAACCTCCGCAAGTTTGATTAATGCATTTCTCTTCTTTTTAAGTTCTTCAATATGGGTTTTCAGTGTGGTTATATCCGTGTTCCTCTCAAATATTTCAAAAGACCTATCAGTGCCAATTTGCTCGCTGATTTCTAAATAGTCTTTTCGATATTTTCTTTGTTCAGCAAGGATTTCTTTGCCTTTTTCGAAATTACCTTTCCCCAATGCGACAACTTTTGTCTTATAGTCATTTATTTCCTTTTCCAAATCTATGATTTTGTTATGTAGTCTTTTTATGTCTTTTTCAAGCTGCACAGTAATTTCATCACTATCGTCAAGTATGATTGATGGAACTTTTCCTGCTGCTGTTTCCAAAAAGCCACTTTTTATTTGTTCTAATGCAATCTCCAATGATTCTATCTCTCTCTTATATGTAAAATACTCGGTAAATAATGTCCTTAAATCTTTGGTTATCCTGTAGACTTCATCGATATTTAGCAATATACTTTCTTTAAAGGGGATATCTGCGACCAACTCTTTTATCTCTGCTGCATATTTTTCTTCTTGCTTCTTTTTTCCAAAAAGTCGTTGTATAATTTCAAGGAAAAATATCTTAATATTGTAGAAGATGTTTCTTTGGGATGAAGAAGTGTAGTTTTGATAAGCTGCCTCTAACTCATCTAATGGCAGTGCTAATATTTCTCTTCCGATATTTTCGGAAATTGGCTTTTCAAATTTTTCAGTGAACATTTCGATACTATCGATAATTTCATCCAAAACATGTTGTTTTGCGGTTAAATGCGCGAATTTCTCAGAGCGTTCTTTTTTAAAATCTACAATAGCTTTTAGTAAGTTCTGTTTTCCATGTAGTTCCTGATTTAGCTTTTCTAATTCTATCTCTGCATTTTTGCAAAAGTCTTCCGGTAATGCGAGTAAGTAAGCTAGTTCATCGGCCTCAATTATCCTATTGGATATTTCTTTTGCTTTTTCATATAAAGGCAAGTATTCTATAATATTTGAGTGTTTATTAAGCTCGTCATTTACTTTCTTTAGTTCAGCTTTTTCTTTATCCAGTTTTGTTTGTAAACCTATTCTTCCGCTATGATCTTCCCTCCACAATTCTACGGTGTTTCTAATATAGTCTTTAGAGAGATCATCCTTTAGTTTTTCAGTGAAAAAGCCAAAGATAACATCAAAATAATTTTCTAGATAGTTGTTTGGAACCCGACCATGGGCAAGTATAGGTGTGACGTATTTTAAACCTGCTTTATCAAATTTGGGAAAGGCAAATTCATCAAGAGTGTTTAAGAATGAATCTCCAAATGTCCTCTGCCACCTTGGATCATCGATTGGAAGGCCTAAGGTCTGCTGGACTGCCGACCAATAATTGCCCTCACTGTATTCTTCTATACCGATTCTCACTAAAAAAACCGCCAGTGATAACGGTGCATAATTTTTTAAAGAAATATAGCTGTATTCTTTGGTAAATTCCTTTAATTCTTGAGTGAGTTCTTTAAACTCTTCTAGTGTAAGCTCTATATCTCCTAATAACTCCACATTTTTAACCAATGATGCAAGATGTTTTTCCCACTCTCTGAGGTTTTTCATTGGCAAGCCACCCCTTACATACTTGGCTCTGCATCCTTAAAAGATATAACTGCAGTATTTCGAAA
>JGI24505J29691_1000577_pt1 | contig 9819 bp, 3 predicted proteins | sample BioPla4RNA2_FD_29691 | JGI IMG/M metagenome (IMG submission 29691) | reverse complement strand
CTCGTCCATATGCGGTACATCACTATGAGGCGTATCTCCGTGAGCCTGGTCACCATGGGGAACATTCGCATGCGGTACATCTCCATGGGGCACTTCATTACCCGGCGCGTCACCGTGAGGTGTGTTAGAATGTGCCGTGTCTTGGTGTGTTGTATCCGCATGTGGTGTATTGAGGTGGCTGACGTTGGAATGTGGTTCGTCCATGTAATCCGTGTGATCGCCATGGACAAGTATTGGCTCGTCCATATGCGGTACATCACTATGAGGCGTATCTCCGTGAGCCTGGTCACCATGGGGGACATCCGCATGCGGTACATCTCCATGGGGCACTTCATTACCCGGCGCGTCACCGTGAGGTGTGTTAGAATGTGCCGTGTCTTGGTGTGTTGTATCCGCATGTGGTGTATTGAGGTGGCTGACATCGGAATGTGGTGCGTTTTGGTGTTCGGCGTCTTGATGGGGAACATTCGAATGTTCAGCGTTCAGGTGCTCGATGTCCTCGTGCACGGTGTTCAGGTGGGATTCGTCCGTATGCGATTCGTCCGAATGGGCTCGATCATCATGAGCGCGATCTGAGTGAGGTGAGTCTTGATGCGGCGTGTCGTCATGGATGATGTTCTCATGATTGAACTCCATGTCCACATGCCAACCGTCACGAATCAACTTATCGACATGAACACTGTCGGCATGGGCTGGTTGGTCTATGTGGTCCGAGTATCCTTCTGCATCCAAATGAAACGTGCGTCTCTGGACCACCGAATCGCCTTGTGGTTTGGCAAACCACAGCCACCGTTCGGGGTCAATGGCGATGTAGTAAGGAGGCCTCCCAGAAGCTCTGTATTCCTCGGTGTCTATGACCCGTTTGTGCTGGTTGGCGTCCACATAGCAAAACAGATTTCCCTCGATCCAAAACCTGCCCGGGGGATAGGAAGTTGCCCCTGCATCGGTTCCTAAAAAACTCCATTCTTCCCCATTGCGAAGGATAAATAGCCTCTGGCCATGGACCCAGATGTTGCTGTTGTTATAAGGCATACCTCCTCCCCCTCTGCCATTAATACGGTTTCACTGGCAAGACTATGGCCTCAGCCTCCACAACCCCTCTGAAGTACGCGTCTCCCGTCTGCGTGCTCATCTGGATGGAGATCAACCCTGCAGTGTCCCTGAAGACAATTCCGTCGCCTGAGATCTCGATGGCACTGTCTCCTGTCCCTCGAGCCTGGAGCCTCACTTTGTTGCAGTCAATCTCGCCTGTGGTGATGTGCGAACCGTTGATGTACGTAAACCCATAACTCATTGCCAAAACCGCTGGATCGTCTGTCGTGAAGTACATTCCCACCAGAAAATTATGGTAGTTGCTATCCTGAAGAGTCGGCCTCGTTTCGCTGAACATTATCTCGCCGGTGGAGCCCTCTTTTAGGCAACGAACGTAAACGAAATATTCCTTGTTCAATGACAGCTGTTGTGTTTTTGCGGATATGCTCCAGGTACCAGTTGATTCCCCCGGGTCCGTGGCGAGGATCAAGTATCCGCTTGTGTTCGAAAACTTGCCTCTCACATTGTCCGTGTTAGCGTTCATCTTGACGCCAACCAGCTGGAAATTCCGACTCCCAGCGCCCACGGCCAGATGTTGAGTCTCAACCGTGTTCGGTTTGATGTTGGAGCCGTCAAAATACCCTTCTTCATCTCCGAAGAAGTGGTGGTTCAGCAGCTTCTCGTAGGTCTGTTTGGCGACGTACATGGCATAGACACGGTCGGATAGCAGCTTCGGGATGTTTATGACCACAGTATTTGAAGGGGCGCTTCTTTGTCCAGATCTATCCCTGGCGAAGACCCTAACATAGAGAACCTTATCGGCTGCCAGTCCCGTCAGGTGAAAGACGTTTGAGGGCGTGAAGTATTCGGTCACCCCTTGGGTGAAGGTGGCGTTCTCAGCCACTTGGACCACATAGTCCTTGAGGTTCGGATAGTCGACCATCCGCCATGTCAGGACCACATCGCCATCATCATTCACACTTGCGATCAGGTTTGTCGGCGCTGCGGGGACGCCTGGTTTCCCACCCATCGTGAGTGTCACTGTTGGATCGTTCTCAGAGTAAACGCCAGCCTTGCTGATTGTGCGCACACGCCAGGTGTATGTTGCACCGGCAGCCAAGCCTTGGGTGTCCCGGTAGACCTCCGCGTCTTTGCCCAGAGTGGCTATGGTCTGAAAGCCATCGCCGATGGAGCGGTCGATGAACTGCTGGTGTGCATGTTCGCTTACGCTCCTGGTCCAAGTGAGTTCAGCGACCAAAACCATGAAACCGTCTTCCGACACAAAAGACTTCTCAATCACATCCAAGTTCGTAGCCGGCTCCGGGGGCGTCGGATCATCGCGCGGTATGTCCTCGACGGTCGCCGATACGGCCTCGGACCATCCGCTGATCCTGTTGTTCTTTATGGCGGCCACTTGGTACTCCCATGTGCTGCCAACTGCCAGCTGGTTGTGTGTAAAGATGGTGGTCAGCGAGTCAAATACCAGCCAAGGCCCGTATGTCACAGTCGGCGGCGCTTCGGGGTCTTCCTCAACGTAGGTTATTGACACTTCCCGCGCTCGAACAGCCCACGAATCGGCATCGCTGACCCATGTGACTACGATGTAACCAATGTTAGGGTGAGCGATCACCTCTTTCGGCGGATCGGGGATGTCACCCAAGGTTCTGCTCGAGGGGCGACGTCCAATCAGTTCATCCAAAGGGTTTCTCAAGAAGTCGTTCAGCCCCCACCGAACTGTTCGTGAAGAGCGGCTCATTTGGAATGATGAGTCCATGATCCGGCCACTCACCGGCACCTTGTTCCTCGGATGCACAACTGTGATGGTGTCGCCAAGGCCTACGCCCGCCAGCTCCTCCCATCGGTCAATCGGTATGGATACCTCAAAGGCGATGTCGGGTTGGCTGCGCTTCTCCAGTTCATGCTGTCCGGCTTCGATGAGTTCGGCCATGGTGTCGGCTTCTGGTGCATAGAAGTCTCCGGGAGCCTCACCGTAGTCGGCGATCGACTGGTCGTTCTTGAGCTGGACGTAAAGCTGACTGGTTCCCTCGCCAGCCCCAAAGCAGTTCAGTATGTTTGCCATTTTGCTCCTGTCGTCACGCAGCACACCGATAGTCGCGTTGCGACCGTGCTCGATGACAAAAGGTTCCTGGCTACTGATCGTTCGGTCCGTGCCGAACTTGGGCTCACCATTGGCGCCTAGATCGAGAAGAAGCCGTCTCTGTGCCTCATCATGTCGAACTCTGAATTCCCAGCCATATTGGTCGCAGAGCTCGGCGAGGGTCTGAAGAAAGTCCAGGCGTTCAAACTCGAAACCCTGGACGATGACCCCCGTGGATAGCGGTATGTCTCCCCCCTGCAGGAATGTTGGCTCGCGCCAGATGAGTTCTGCGCCTGCCAGGTAGGGTGTGAAGCCATATCCCACAATACTGCCGCTAGAGTCCTTCCGAGGACTGTTTTGGTCTTCGGTGTAAAGGTTGATGCGAATATCTACCCAGCGGCCTTCGCCAGCAATCGGGACGCCATTCACTTCGTTTTCCCGGATATCCCCTACATTGATGGCCGTCATCTCGGGGCCCCATTCCGCGTTGTCAAGTTCCGGTGTTTCTGCTGCGCTTCGGCTCTGAACAGTGATGCGGACATAGGGATCCACGATCTCCGTCCAGCGCAGGATCCTCCCTGAACTCAAGGCATTCTCGCCGAGGTCCACACGGAACTGGATGTATCCGTAGGCCTTTGGGCGTTCATTGTCCGGGTCGTCGGGATGGGGTTCATACTGCAGGATGACAGACCCGGGTTCAGTCTGAATATCCACCTGGTATTTGATGGCTGTCTCCCAGTCTGCTTGGGTATTCCATCTCTTGATGCAGAACTTCCTGAGATGGTCCCGCACGACATCTGCCAGATCCCGCCCATTCCACCCCTGCCAGCGGTGAGGTGTCTTGTAGTTCTTGAGTCGGTGGGCGTGGCCCTGAACCGTGAAAGAATACTCGTTACCAGACAGGCCCCTGGCATGTATGAGACCCGAAGCGCACTGCTCAGTTCCGTCATACAGTGCAACGAACGCCGCCAAACCAAGCTGTTCGACTCCTTCGGCATCATGGGGTACGGTAAAAGACGCTTGATCGGCTGTGTTTATCCTCTTTCTGGCCTGTCGTATGGTGACATCCTGAATGGGCTCACCAATTGGGTTGAGATCTTGATCGAAGCATTTAACGTATGCCATATGCCATCAGCTCACCTCCCACAGACCGAAGAGGGGAGGCATTGGCCTCCCCCGATGTTTTGCTTTGCGTCAATACGTCAACCCGCCTCCATCAGCGGTTGACAATGCTTCTCTCACCAGCTCCTCCAAGAAGCTGCGCACATCCGTTACGCCGCTGAGGTTGACGTTCACTTGGTTGATCAACACTTGCTGGATCAGGACTTCCTGCGCATGGAGGGCGGTTATTTCGGCCATCTGGAAGGTCTGGTACACATCCATGGCTTGGCTGTCCAGCAGACCAGGCAAGCGGTCCAAATTTGCCAATGGCCGCAGCAGTTCAACGAAGAGGTCTCTATCTTGACCGGAAAGCCTTGTGATCTGAACACCCCTGACCTCGTGCTGAACTGTCCTGTCTTCTTCCGGCAGGAGCTGATCCAAGATGTCTGAGTATTCATCCCACTGCCGCTGAAGCTCATCGAATGCATCGCGCCAAGCCTTCCTGATGCGCTCGATCTCTTCATCGGTGAACCCATCAGCCACAGACTCCTGCATCAGGCCAACGACCAGCTTGGCGTTTTTCTCGAACTCCGCGGCCTGCATGATCTGCTCCATCAAGATGCGTCTGAGCTGCTGACCCAGAGTCTGTTCGAACTCATCCCACGTAGACTTGCCAGCTACAGCAGCAGCCATGGCCGAGCCCAAAGTCCTCAGAGTCTCGTTCATGGACTCGATCATCACTTTGCCGATCTCATAGCCGGCTTTTGCTTCTTCCTCATTCACGAACTCCCATCCGGTGTGCCAGATGAGGAAGTAGGTCTTCCGGATATCAGCTTCGACCGATCGGTAGGTTACACCATATTCCTCCAGCGCCCGGTTCAGGTCCTCGATGCCCTTTTTCAAGGACTGCATTTCTTGAGGGATGGGTCCGGGGTCGAAGATCCTGGCGATGAAAGAGACCCCTGTTGATATTGCGGCCAGCACAGGGTCCCCTGTGAGACCCGCAAATCCTCCGGTAATGCCGGCAATAATCGCAGCTAGGCTGGAGCCTCCCTTCTCGAAGGTCCCCCCAGCGCCCAGGTATCCAGCCAAGGTTCCATAGATGCCGGCAACGGCATCACCGAACTCCCCGAACGCCTGGCGCATTGAGAACCGCATGTTCTCAAAGGCCTGCGGCGCCTCTTGGATCAACCGCAGGAAGTCCTCGATCTGCTGGGTTATCTCGCTCCACTCGGGCGACATTTCCGCGAAGAACCTGGCAGTCGCATCTTCCGCGTCCTTGATCTCTTGACGAGTCTTCAGAAGCTCGTTCAGGTATTCCTGCTGCTCGATGTAGTTGTCAGTCTGCTGGATGAGTTTGACCAGTTGGTTGTATTTGGCTTGCAGGCTGGCAAGGTCGCTCTTGTTGTACTGGATCGACTCGATCCGGTTCTTTGCAGTCTCTTGTGCTATCTGTCCTTCGAGTTCTTTCTCCTGCCGGCGAAGTTCCTGCCATTCCTGAGAGAACCGGTACAGGTCTCCGTAGAGCCGTTCATACTCCTCGCGCATCCGCCGGACGATATCGAGTCTGTCCTCGGCGCTGAGTTCTTCTTCGATAACCATCGCATTCAAAAGAGCTCGCTGGTCCTCAAGGTTCTGCTTGGCGAGGTTGTACTTGGCCTGCTGCAGCTCCCTTTCCAGCTCCAGTCTGCGCTCGTTACCAGCGTCAACTACGGCCAACTCTGCCTCAAGAGTTCGGACCTGTTCCTCAAGCACCGCCGCAGCACCGATCTGCCGAGACTGGATCAGGAAGCTCTGCCACTGCTGCTCTCGCCGCTGCCACTCTTCAAAGCGTCGTTCTTCCTCGGACTGTATCCGAAGCTCCAGCGCTTCGAGCTCGGCTAGAGCATACCGGCCACCGCCGCCCTCCATCCCAGCATAGAGAGCTTTGCGCTCGTCTATCCAAGCTTTGAGAGAGCTCAGATCAGCCTCTCGCAAGTCGCCCATAGCCCGTATTTGGTCAGCTATCTCCTGGCCCAACTCCCGGGCCCTCTGTTCGGCATACCTTGCGCTGATCTCGGTCAGCCTTTGCTGATGGGCTTGATAGGCCAACTCCTGCATCGCCAGGTTGTCTTTATACTGGTCAAGCTCACGGTTCAAGCGCAACAGGGATTCGGCTATGTCAGCCTCTTCTAACCGGCCTTCATTCCGCAGGCGCTGGATCTCGACCTCTTGCTTCTTGTAGTTCAGTTCCTGGACACGCCTCAGCTCGCTCTCATCGCGCTGATCCAATAGCTGTCGGCGCATGCGTTCGACTTCTTGGATCTGGTCAAAAGACTTGGCGTATGCGCCCACATAGCGCTCGAGGTTCTCCAGCTGCTGCTGAAGCGACCACCCTTCGCGTTCGACCGCCAGCCTGTAGTTGGCCATGCGCAGAGCAAAGATCTCGTTCTCGATGGCCATGCGCTCTTCAGTGGTCCGGATAACGCCTTCTGCGGCCAGCACTTCGGTCTGCAGCCATTCGATCTGCTTCTCGTAGCTATCGACGGTCGCATCGTTGAAATGCTTCAGCTGCTCGAAGAGCTGGAGCCGTTCACGAAGAGCTTCCGATTTCTTCAGTACGTTCCTCTTCTCTCTTGATCTTCTCCTGGACAGAGGCGATCTCACGCCAGATCTGGAGCCACTCGTCGGTCCCGACAGCTGCCTTGTCAAGCTGATAATTCAGGACCTCCAGATGCTGATGCAGAGTAACTTGCCCGGCTTCCACTAAGTAGCGGTAGTAGTTCTCGATGTGCTTTTCTGCCTTCTCGAGATCATCAAGGTCAACTTGGACCTCGCCGAGGTCCAGGGCTTTGCGGATAGCATCGGCCTGCGGGCCGTAACGTGCCACTATGTCAAACACCCGCGCCCAGCGCTCTTCCGTGGTCAGGGCAAGCCGATCGAGTTCGTCCTCGACGGCGGAAATGGCCTCCTGTATCCGGACTTGAGTCGCTGCTGACAGCGCCGTGTCGACGGTCTGTTCTTGCAACCAGCCGAGGTATTTCTCGAGATGGTCTTCCAGGTCGCCGAGTTCATCCTTGTACCTCTGAACTCCCAGCCTCAGCAGTTCAAGCTCAGCTTGGTATACCTGCATGCGCTTGGCAACCAGGGTGTCTGGATCTTCGCCCTTCTCCGGCCTAAGCATCTTGTCCAGCTCATCCCGCACGTTCTGGAGTTCGGTGGCTATTACATTCCCACGGAACACTTCGGACAAGGCCGTGCCAACCGCTTGCTGCTTCAGGAAGTCGATATACCTCTCATGCAGAGACTCCAGAGTTCCATATGTTGCCTCATACTCTTCAGGGAGACTCCGCACCAGTTCGATCCGAGCCCGATACAGATCCATCTCAGCCCTAACTTCTGCCTCGAGCTCTTCGATGGTCTTTTCCGACCCAGTACCCGGGCCTCCCCCGCCGGTTCCGGCAGGCGGGGCCGTGGTTGGTGCTGCCCCGGTGAGTGGAATGCCTGCTTGTCTCCGCTCAAGCTCAGCCATCACAGCGGCCGCGTGGGCCTGAGTATCTTGGATCTCAGCGATTCTGGCGTTGATCTTGTCAAGATCCTGAAGCAGTGCTCCGCTCTGCCCGCTGACGCGCTCAGCTTCAGCAGTAAGCTCGGATACCCACTTACCCCAAAGACCAAAGGGGCTGTCCTGGGCGACATGATCGGGTTTCCACTCGACCAAGACTCGCCGCATGGTCTCTTCGGCTCTCTTGGCAGCATCTTCGAGGCCAAGCTCTTGGGCTTCCAACCAGTCCATGAAAGCCATTTGGGCTTCGTTCGCCAGTCTGACAAGCCTCTCTGCCTCGCTGACGTTCTTTTGGACTTGGGACTCCTTCTGAGAGCGCTCGCCCAGCAGTTGGTTCAGCTCTTGCTCAAGTTGGTTCCTTGTGCGAAGGTACTCCAGGCTGGCAAGACGCAGGTGGAGTTCGCTTTGCGTCTCCAGCTTTTCGATGTAGGTTTCGAGCGTACCGATGTTGGCCCTGATAGCCTCATCGATGGTTTCGTAGCCAACAGCAAGCTCCGGTTGCAGCTCTACGATGCGCTCCATGACTTCTTTGAGCCGGCGGTGCTCTTCCTCGGACTTGCTCGGCTTGCCTTCCAGTTCTCTGTACTCGTTTGCTAGTGCACGTAGCTCCATGGCCTGCTGCTCGGCAGCTCTCGATGCCTCTATGGACTCCTGGTAGAACTCCCGCATGTCCCTGGAACTACCCGTCATCGCAAATGCTAGTGCCGTAACAGCTGCTATGCCGCCATAGATCCATCCTGCGGGTCCGAACAGCAAGGGTAAGGCCTTGAGGAGCTGGCTTATGATCAGCATGGTGGGGCCCGCCGCAGCAGCAAACCCCGCTATGGTCACGATCAACTTCTGAGTTTCAGGGTTTAGGTCTCTGATCCAGCCAAACAGCTCCGTGATGCGCTGAGTGATCTGGCGTAGTGCGGGTTCGAAATTTCCTGTCATCTCCAGGACCATGCTCTCGTATACCGACTGCATGATCTTGATGTCTCCCTGGAGAGTGTCCAGTTGGATGGATGCTTGTTCAGCCGCTTTATTAGTGCCGGTGATGCTCTCCGTGTATTGTCGAAGGGCTTCTCCACCTTGGTTGAGAAGGGTTATCATTCCAGGGCCGGCCACTTGGCCAAATAGACGTAAGGACTGCGTGGAGTCGATCCCGGCGGCATTCAGGGTATCGATGATGTCGGCCAAAGAGTTCAACTCGGGATGAACATCCCGGACGGTCAAACCCAATTCGCTCAAGACGTTCACTGCGTCTCCCACTGGGTTCGCTAGATCCGAGATGGCCCGCTTGAGCATGTTTCCGGCTTGCTCGCCTTGGAAACCCGCATTGTAGAGAGCCATTAGAGCAGCAACGGTCTCCTCAAGCGAGTAGCCAAACGTGGCGGCCACAGGCCCGGCGTTTTTCAGCGATGCGGCGAGCCTATCCAGCTCTGCGAGCGACTCAGCGTTGGCAGCTGCGAACACGTTAGCCACTCTTGACGCTTCGTTGGCGGCCAGGCCAAACTGGTTCAGGGTGGACACCACGACTTCCGCTGTGAAGGCGAGTTCCGACTGCGATGCCACGGCCAATGTCAGAACACCGTCCAAAGCGTCGATAGCCTGCGACGCATCCATACCAGCTTGCCCGAGGTTGTACAGCGCATCGGCAGCCTGGCTGGCTTTGAACACGGTTTCCTCGCCCGCTTTGCGAGCAGCTGCCGTCAAAGCCTCCAACTCTTCCACGGTGGCTCCCATGACCGACTGAGTGTTCGCCATGGCCTGCTGGAAGTCGGCAAACGTGTTGAGCCACTGTCGCCCTAACATCGTGAGTGGCGCGGTTGCTGCGACAGACATACGCCCGCCAAGGCCCTCCCAACGACTCGCCAACCTCTGCACCGTTCGCTGCATCTCTTCATCGAGCCACTTGTTCTGCCTTACCACATGGGCAACGCCTTCATCGTACTTGGAGTAGTTGAGCCGCACCTCGGCCCATATGCTACCTAGCTCTTCTGCCATGTACCTTGTCCACCCCCTTTTTGCAAAAGGAAAGGTTGAGCCCTGGCGGAGCAGCGAG
>JGI24505J29691_1001443_pt1 | contig 9980 bp, 7 predicted proteins | sample BioPla4RNA2_FD_29691 | JGI IMG/M metagenome (IMG submission 29691) | reverse complement strand
CCAGACATGGAACCACCAAAGGCTTTTTTTGAAGGAATAAAACGATATACACCAAATGTAATATATTACAGTCACTCAGCAGGATTATACGAATTAAGAGAAGCTTTTTCTATGCATTATAAATCAAAGGGGATAAATTTTGATCCTGAAGATCTGGTAATAACAACCGGGGGTAGTGAAGCGGTTATATTTGCAATGGCTTGTGTGGCGGATCCGGAAGATGAAATAATGGTGATAGAACCATTTTATGCAAATTATAGAGGATTTGCTGAGATGTTAAATATCAGACTATGTCCTATAAAAGCCGATCCTAGAGATGGATATTCAATACCTTCTTGGGACGAGTTAGAAAAGGGGTATAACAAAAAGGTCAAAGCTATCATCTTTTCAAATCCTTCAAATCCCACAGGAACAGTATATAGTTATGAAGAACTAAAAAGAATAGTAGATTTTGCAAAAGAAAAAAATATTTTTGTAATTTCCGATGAAGTTTACAGTGGAATTATATTTGATGGCAAAAAACATATTTCAATTATGAACTTTGAAGATCAAGATAGATTCATTTTTCTTGATAGTATTTCAAAAGAATATAACACTTGTGGGGCTAGAATTGGTGTACTGGGTACCAAAAACAAATGTTTTTTAGAAGAAGTGATGAAATTTGCTCAATCAAGATTATGTCCTCCTTTAATTGAACAATGTGGTACATTAGGGTTGTTGTATGATTTGGATAAAGATTATACGAACAAACTAATAATTGAATATCAGAATAGAAGAGATGTTGCATATAACGAAATAAAAAATATAGAGGGTGCCATTTTCCAAAAACCTAGTGGTGCATTTTACATGTCTATAGAATTACCTATAGATGATTCTGAAGAGTTTGTTAAGTGGACTCTTACTGAGTTTGATATTGATGGAGAAACAGTTATGGTTGCACCATTAACAGGTTTTTATGCAACACCAGGCGCGGGAAAGAAAGAAATAAGAATAGCCTATGTTTTAAACTCTGAGGAACTAAAAAAAGCATGCAATATTTTAAAAGAAGCTGTTTATGCTTACAATTATGTATATAGCAAGGAAAAATAGTAAAGGTATGCCACTTGCATACCTTTATTATTTTTTTTCATTGATTGGTTTATTCTCTTCCTGAGATTTTTTAGCAACACCTTCGGATTTTCTTTCTTTTGTAAAATAAATGACCCACATTAATCCTAAAAGATTCGCGACATATACTACACTTAGAATCATAGAAGAATATAAAACAATAGATAAAAATGTTAATGTTGTTAAGAAAGTGAAAGAAAATGCCAAACTATACTTTTTTTTCATTAATAATCTTATATAAAAAAATATTAGTAAACTCACCAATACAATATATAACAACGTCAAAAAAAACTTTGTCAAATCTGAGAAAGCATAATACTGAAAAAGCCTACCTTTAGAATTTTCTAGATAAAATAAATACAAAGAAATCCCTGCAACGGCTATACTTGCAATAATTACCACACTTCTTAAAAAATTATTTAAATTTTTCATCCTTTTCCTCCCCCTTAATAACACTTTTTGCATTATTCTCGCCTTTTTGCTCTATTTGAGGTTTTCTCATATTTTTTAATTTTACAACAATATCTTCTACAAATATTATAATTAACAATAAAATCAAAGATACTAGAAAACCATTAACTGTTCTTAATAAACTCAAATATAAAGGAGTATGTATATGCAAAAATGTATCTAATATAGAAACTGGTAAAATCGACTTAAAAAAATCCCATATAAACGTCCTACCAGGAATGGGAGGTGTATAGTAAAAAAAATAGGAAATCAATTCTTTTGTCCTAGGCCTCGCAATTAGCACTTTTTCTAGAGAATCTCTGAGTTTTCTTTCGAAATTAGAAACAAACGCCCAATTTGAGCTTCTTATTATATAAATAAATCCAGCAAAAATGAGTAATATAACTAGAATAATATCACTTCGCTGAACTTTTATATTTTCAATCTTTTTAAATGTTTTTTTTAATTCACCTTTTTTAAATTTGAAACCAGTATAGTCTATAAAAGCCTTGCACAAGACCAACAAGGGCAAAATAACTAGTAAAATTTTAACGCCCCTAACATTATTTAATTTAAATATAAATAATGTATCGTAACCACTCATGTAAACTAATGTTCCAAATAATAACGAAAAGGTTATAATTTTTAGGAGATTTTTCTTAGATATTTTAAAAAAGATAATGATAGAAAAAAGCGTTGCTGCAATGGTAAAAGACCAGTTTTTTAAAAAAATAAATACTAGAATATAAACAAATGAAAACAAAGGAACGAAACTAAATAAATTCAAAGTAATCAATCCAAAACCGAACCATTTGATAAGAGGTGAAGGCAATAAATAAGTTATAGATTCAATATTAACGGGTGTTCCCAAATCTTGATGAATTAAATATATCAGATTTAAAGACCTGGAATGTTCAGGAAACATAAAATATCTTATCTTTCTTTCTGTAAGTGCCCTATGAAATCTTTGAACTATCATTTGATCATCAAATTTATCTATTTCTGCGGCTTTTATATAATGCAAATACCGCATTTTATCAAGTATATTTTTATCAAGTTTGTCTTTTATATTAGTAAAATATTTGTCAAAATCTGAAAATTCCGAAATTAAAATATAGTTGTATTGTTCTGAAAGACCTTTAAGAAAATTGTTATCTTTTTCATACCCCTGGGTTTGGAAATCTTTTAAAATCGCATGATTTTTATAGACATAATAGGAATAACCTTCCATATTCTCGGTACTAAGCGTGCTTTCTAACGGAAGAATTGAATAAGTTTTTGAATTTTGCCAATCAACATAAAAAGAATAAATAAAGAATATTAAACAGCATATTAGGGAAATAAAAAAAATATGCTTCTGTATTTTTTTCATCGTAATCCCCCTCATTATTTCTAACTATCTTCCTTTAATTTAGCTAATACAGTCTGAAGATCCTGACTGAGTGGAGCAGCAAATTCATAATGAATCCCATTATAATCAAAAGAAATCTTGTATGCATGAAGAAAAAATCTTTTTAAATTAAAATTTTTTCTTAATATTTTATTTATCTCTCTATTTCCATAAGTATCATCACCTGCAATAGGAAAACCCGCCTCTGAAAATTGAACCCTTATTTGATGCTTTCTACCAGTTAACAGCTCTATTCTTACTAAAGTAAATACACCATGATTAGTTTTAAATTTCTCTACAATTTCATATTTCAAATATGCTTCCTTTTCATCAACAAGACTTGTCAATTTCCCTTTATTGTTTTTTAATTCTCCGACTAATAATGCTAAATAAATTTTTTTTGATTCTCTGCCTTGTATCAAATAGGAGATTTCTCTGGCTGTCTGTTTAGACTTTGCTATAATCATGACTCCAGAAGTGAGTTTATCTAACCTATGAACTAAATGTGGTTCAAAATCTCCCTGAGAATAATACATTACACCTTCAATTATTGTAACTTTTTCCTCTTTGTTACCAGGATGAACTGAAACTTTAGGAGGTTTGTTAATAACTAAAAGGTCTTTGTCTTCATAAATTATGTCAAACTTCATAGCTCGAGGCTTTAATGATGGCATAAGCGGTCTTTTAATATCTTCAATCTTTTCTTCATTGAGTATTATTTTAACTGTATCTCCAATATTCAAGAGATAATTATTTTTTTTAATTCTTTTCTCATTAACTTTTACAAACCCTTTTCTAATCAAACTATATATTGCACCCAATTTCAATTCAGGAAAATTTTTCCTAATAAACGTGTCTAACCTTGAATAATAATTTTTTTCATCTACTTGAATTTCTTTTTCCAAACTAATAACTTCCTCCTTAATCTAGCCTTGCTATACTGATACACCTTCAAAAACTCTACTACCTTTCTAATCATCCTGGGGATTCTTAAGAAAAATGCATAGTTAATATTTATTTATAGGTTGATAATCCTTTTTATTATAACACCTTTTTGTATAACTGGAAGTCACTAAAACAAAAAGTCCACTCAATGCAAGAGTGGACTCTTTACAATTATACAGTTTAGTAAAATTCTTCTGTTAGAATTTTTGAAAATTTTTCTAATAGATTATTTTCATATGCAAGTTGAAGTATTGTGTATCTATTTCTGATTTCTCTTGCATGTATTATACTATCAGCAAAAACCTCTTCCGGAATTCCTAAATCCCTAGGATTATAAATAGAACCAACTTTTTCATGAATAGAAATTATATATTCAGGATCAGGCAGATCTATCTCATTAGGAATTTTATCTTTCATTAATTGGTATATCATGGAAACAACAAGGGTAGCTGCTCCAACAGAATTTCCATGCAATGGATGAGATTGATTGTTTCGCAAAGCTGCAATTTCCCAATAATGTGCTAAATGATGTTCGGCCCCCGAAGCGGGCCTTGAATATCCTATAAAACCTATGGCTATTCCAGAGACAATAAGAGCTTCTGTTAATTGCCTTATAATTTTCTCATCTCTATTTTTAATTCTTTCTGCATTCTCTACACATTTCTCTCTAGCTTTCTCTACAAGATTCACAGTTGTTTGACAGTAATATTCATTATTTATTATTTTTGATAGTTTCCAATCTGTTAAAGAGGTGTATTTGCCCAATATATCTCCGAAACCAGCATGAATCATTTCTAGTGGTGCTTCTTTTAATATATTTGTATCTGCAATTATTGCTTTTGGATATACAGCTTCATACGTCATTTTAAATCCTTCTACAATAAGAGGTGAAACGGTAGAAGCATATCCATCCATAGAAGGTGCTGTAGCAACAATAATGTAAGGTATATCCAGTTTATAACTAATAAATCTACAAATATCGTTTATGGTACCCGAACCTATTGCAAGAATTAACGATGTATTTTTGGGAACTTCTATTATCAACCTACCTATACTTTTTTCGTCAGGAACTAAATCACTATTGGTGTAAAAAACATAAGATTTTAAATTATACCTTTTCTTTTTTAATTCTTTTTCTATCTTTTCTCCACAAACTTTATAAGTATTTTTATCTGCTACCAAGAAAATGCTCTTATCTTTAAATCCTGCTAATACTCTTTCTAAATCTTTCAAAGCACTTTCATTTACAATAATATTTTCTATATGAACTTTATGAGTTTTTCCACAATAACAGTCGAAATTCAAATTTGCCATTTCATTAATACCTAGCTTTAATATATCATCAATCATATTTTTCACCTAAATTTTTCTAATTATACTGTTCCTTTCGATAAATTCGGCTTTCTCCACAACCTTTTCAGGTTTACCATTATTGTTTTCTTCAATCATTTTTAAAAGCATTTGTGCCGCTTTCTCTCCAAATTTTTGTTTTGGATGTCTAAAAGTAGAGATCTCTAGTGCTTGTGCAAAATCAGCATCATCAAATCCAATTATTGATATGTCTTTTGGAATTTCTAGCCTCAATCTTTTAGCTGCCATAACTACTTGCATTGCAACAAGGTCATTTGAACAAAATATAGCAGTTGGTACATTATCTTTAGGAAGACTCAAGAGAGACATTATTAAATTTATTGCCGTATCAGATGTCTCAAGGGCATGAAAAGGTAGTTCATATAATGTGGTTTTTTTATATTCTTTAACTTTATCTATAAAACCATTCGCCCTTTCAACAGTAGCTTTATGAATCGCCTTATAAATAACTGCTAACTTTTTATGACCTAAAGACAAAAATTTATCTGCTGCTAAAGCACCACATTCATAATCATTTAAGATTAAAATTCCTGCTTTAGGGATATCTAAATCACTGTTAATAATGACCATTGGTATTTTTTCACTAATTTGCGTTAAAAGATGTATATTTGCTTGTTTAGTAGCACTAACTACCGGATCAATTATCAATCCTTTAACACCATCATCCATCCATCTTTCTAATATCTCTTTTTCTATAACCGGATCATTCTTAGCATTCCCAATGAAAGATTTATATTTAGTATTTCTTAGTTGATCTTCAGCCCCCATTACAATGAAAGGAAATATATAATCTGTCAAAGATTGCGTCGATATCCCAATGTTTTCTTTGTCTTTTTTTACTGATTTAACGTAGGTGCCACTACCTCTTTTTGATATTAAATACCCTTCGTTTTCTAAATCTGATAATGCTTTTCGAACCGTTTGACGACTTACAGAAAAGTATTCCGCTAACTTATTTTCTGACAGAATCTTATCTCCTTTTTTTAAATGTCCACTTCTCATCTGATCTAAGATGTATTCTTTGATTATTTCTTGTTTTGTTTTTTTCACTGCAGATACTCCTCCATAATATTTCTTTGTTTTTTTATTATAAATCTTATTGTATTATATCATCTATTTTCTCAACCAAACATTCATAGGTCCTTCTTCCCTGTTTGCCCAAGAGAAATATGGAACTAGAGTCATATTAATTTCTTTTGTATTCATTTCTCTATTCTTTAACTGTTTATACAACTTTCCTTTCCAATCCTTTAAATCTTTAACGTATCCTTTGGTCTTTAATTTAAGTATTTTTTTTGATCCTATTTCAAAATTTTCCTGCTCAAAATCCCCGTTAACGTCGATTATATAGTTCCATACGTCGCCATCTTTATTATCTGCTTGTTCTGCGCAATATACCAAAGGTCCTCTTTTTATTGCTACTTTTTCAAGATTTTCCCTTACAAAAGGATGACTTTCTAAATAATTTATGGTTATTGGAAAATCTAATTCAATTTCATGTGTACCCATCCAATTTTTATGAATTTCAATAAAACCTTTTTCGGTATTTTTAGAGATCTTCTCTCCATCAACTACTATTTCATAACTATCTACCCATGAAGGTTTTCTTAGAAATACCTTGAAAGTATTATCTCCTTTTGTTGAGATGTTTACTCTTATCTTTCCATCCCAAGGGTAGTCTGTTTCTTGAGTTATTACAACTTTCTTTCCACCAAACTCCAAATTAGCTTCGCTCTTTTCGTACAGATTAATGTAAATTCCATCCTTAGATGTTGCATACATGTATCCAGAAAAAGAGGTTAGAGTTCTTGCAATGTTAGGTGGACAACATGCACATTCATACCATTGCTGTCTTCTATGCCTTCCTCTATCTTCTAGAGGATTTACATAAAAATAATGTCTACCATCTATAGAAATCCCAGATAACAATCCATTATATAACACTAATTCCATTAAATCAGCATATTTGGCATCACCCGTTACTAAAAGCATTCTATAGTTCCACATAAATAAAGCTATTGCAGCACAAGTTTCAGTATATGCTCTTCTATTTGGAAGTTCATATTCTTCTCCAAATGATTCCCCGTCATATCGTGATCCTGCACCACCTGTCACATACATTTTTTTGGTAACTAGATTATTCCAAAGTTTTTCTAAAGTAGAAAATAACTCTTCGTCACCTGTTTCCAAATAAATATCCGTTGCTCCATTACAAAGGTACAACATTCTTACAGCATGACCTGTCATCTCTTCTAATCCTTTGAAAGGCTTATGATCTATATAATATTCTGGATTGAAGAATTTGTAGGTGCTTGCATATCCATTTCCTCGCTCTTCTAAGAAATATTTAGCAAGATCTAAATATTTTTGATTGTTTGTTTCACGGTATAACTCAACTAACGCCATTTCAATTTCTGGATGTCCAGGTGCCCCTCTTTTTTTATCTAGACCAAAGGTGTTTGCAATTAAATCAGCAAATTTAATTGCTACATTAAAAAGAGTGTCTTCTCCAGTTATCCTTTTATGAGCAATAGCTGCCTGTATTAAATGACCTGCACAATATAACTCGTGTTTTGTTGCTAAATCACTCCACCTTTCTTTCTTTTTCTCAAAAGTAAAGTAAGTATTTATGTATCCATCTTTGTCTTGAGCATCTCTGATTTCTTGAATCGTATTATCTATTTTTTCTTTTAATTGTTTATCGTCATTATCTATAAACAGTAAAGCATAAGAAGCTGCTTCCAACCATTTGTATACATCAGAATCACTAAAGACCATTCCTCTAAATGAACCCTCTTTTTTTCCAGAAGCTATTCTGAAATTATCTAAAGTTCCCGAGTCTTCTAAAATTTTATATTGGCTAGGGATAGTATCTTCTAACATTGTTTTTAAATATTCTCCCATGAAACCACTTATCTCCACAGAATCAATAGAAAATGGTGTTATCTTGTTTTTCGATGAATCTAAAAAGTTTATTATTTTTGCTCTAGTCATTTTTTTATTCCTCCTCACATAATATATAATATCTGTTTAGCTTATTACTTCTAGTTAATCTGTTTTTTTACTACTTTTGGACTTATAGAATAGTAATTAGTCATAAGGATAAACTCTTTTATTACCTATTAACTTTTATTTTTTTAGCAACTAAATCTTTACTTAAACAAAAATATTTTAGTATTCATTTAATTGCTCCAGCTGTCATTCCTTGAACAATATATTTTTGCAAAAAAATAAATAATATCACGATAGGTATAATAGCTAAAGTTGAAAAAGCCATAACTTTACTCCAATCTTGAATCTGAGCGCTTAAATAATTATATAGACCAACTGTAGCGGGATATTTTTCTTGATTTTGTAGAAAAGTACTAGCAAAAATAAAGTCCCCGTATCCCCAAACAAAACTAATAACTCCAACAATTGTTAAACCACTACTAGATAAAGGCCATGTTATTTTAAGAAATGATTGAAATTTATTACAACCGTCTATTCGCGCAGCCTCTTCAAGCTCCATAGGAATTTGCAAAAAAGTTGTTCTTAATATAATAGTAGCAAAAGGTATTGCAAAAGTTGCATTCGCCAAGATTACTGAGAGATATGTATTTAATAAGCCTAAATCATTAAAAAAAAGGTACAAAGGAGTTGCTACAACGATTTGAGGAAGCATTTGAGATATCAAGAAAAAAAGTAATATAATAGTAACCAATTTAGAATGCATTCTTGCAATTGCATATCCAGCTAAAGAAGATGCTAATATTACTATAATTGTGCTTGAAATAGCTATAATTAAGCTGTTTGCTATATTCTTAATTACTCCATCATTAATTGCAGTTTTTATATTTTCCAGAGTTAATTGCCTAGGTATAAAAGTGGGCGGATAAGAGCGAAATTCAGAGCTATGTTTTAATGATGAGGAAATCATCCAATAAATAGGAAAAAAATACAATACTGTTATCAAAATAATTATCGCAACAATAAAAATTTTTTTAAGCATAACTTTCCTCCTTGCTTGTTACTTTTATATAAAATATTGATATAATCAACATAATAAAAAGTAAAATATTAGAAATTGCAGCCCCTTGACCAAATTCAAAAAATTTTAAAGACATTTGATAAGACCAAACAGAAAGAATGTTTGAGGCATTAACTGGTCCTCCTCCTGTCATAGTTATTATTAGTCCAAAAACTTTAAGAGTAAAAATAGTTCCTAAAATTAAAGTAGCAAAAATAGTAGGTTTTAGTAGAGGTAATGTTATATGATAAAATTGCTTTATTTTATTAGCTCCATCTATTCTAGCTGCTTCATATATATCAGATGGAAGTCCACTTAATCCCCCAATTAGTAACATCATATTAAAAGGAATTCCGTACCAAATATTAGCTATGATAATCCCTAATAATGCGTAGTTTGGATCGCTGAGCCAAGAAATCGGATTTCTAATAAAGTTGAATTCCATCAATATATAATTTATTGCACCACCTTGTGTTGACAAGAGCCATTTCCAAGTTGTTGCAACAACGATATCCGGTAGAACCCATCCTAAAAAAATAAAACTTCTACAAAAATTATTTAATTTTGAAGGAATATCTTTCCTTGTTAAAATCAAAGCAAAAATAAAACCGATTATAAACTGAAAAAAAACACTAGCGGCAGTGAAAACAATCGTATTAAATAATACAAGCAAGAAATCCGAAGAATGAAGAACATCTTTATAATTTT
>JGI24505J29691_1004924_pt1 | contig 10056 bp, 14 predicted proteins | sample BioPla4RNA2_FD_29691 | JGI IMG/M metagenome (IMG submission 29691) | reverse complement strand
CCCTTTACAACGCTATCTTTGACTTTTTCCCATGTGCCAACTACTCCATCCTTAACTAATCCCCACGTAGTAGAGATACCGTCTTTAACTGACTTCCACGCAATAGAGATGCCTTCCATAACCTTGCCTACTACTTTACTTATACCTTCTCCTAGCGTACTTAAAAACTCTTTTATCTTAACTCCGAAACTTTTAGCGGCTTCTCTTGCTTCTTCTGAAGCTTTCGCAGCTGCTTCTGCCGCCTCTGCGGCTAATCTAGCCTGTCTTTCTGAAGCTGACTCAGCTCCTGATGTCTCCCATGTATCTAAACTAGTCTTTAAACCTTCCTTCGTTTTTGCTGCTTCCGTACTTGCTAATGATGTTTTTTCAAAAGTAACAAGCCCGAATGTCAAAGCGGAAATAAATTTCAGTATTACCTCTTTAACTTTGTCAATAAAATCAATGACTACTTCTAACACTTTAAATAAAGGCTTTAATGCTATATCTACTACCTTTATAATTATTTCAAATAAACTAGTTAGCACTCCGCCGGCTAAGTCTGTAAATATACTAGTTATTGCACTAAACAATTCACTAATCTTGCCTAGTAACTCAAAGAACGGCTGCAATACTTTCAATACTCCTACAACAACATTCAAGATGACTGCAACAACATCGGCTACGCTTTTCAGCATCGGAGCTAATGAAGCAAAACTGTCTACTAATACTATTACTAGTTCTCCAATCAAAGCTAATACCGGAGCTAACACATCTCTAAAAGCACTCGTGAATCTACCTACAGCATCTTTCATAGCCTCCATAGTGTCAGTTCCTTTCAAAAGCTTTTGCACCACTGCTACCACAGCTGCAACTCCTGCAATTGTAGCTCCTGCCACTCCTACCACTTCAGCAAACCCTTTAATAACTTTCGACAATCCTTTAAAACCACCGGTAATTCCCTTAACAATCTTCGATATATTAAGCAAACCTGCTTCCCCTTTAAATAAATCTTTCAAAGACTTTTTCGTAGCTTCAGGAAGCTCAATTTCCATGTCTTCTGGAAGCAAAATCTTAGCGCCTAAACTTTTCTTCTCAGCCAACTTAGCAAGTGCACTCTCAACCTCTTTCAGTGCAGATGATGCTCCTCCAGCCTCTCCAGCTAACCCTTTCACAGAACTCGATAATCCCTTAACACCGCTTGCAGCTCCCTCAGCAATTTTTGCTACATCATGCAAACCTGCTTCTCCTTTAAACAGATTATTCAAAGACTTTTTCGTAGTGCTAGGAAGCTCAATTTTCGTGTCTTTCGGAAGTGAAACCTCAATGCCTGAACTTTTCTTCTTAGACATCTTAGTAAGTTTACTCTCAGCCTCTTCAGTGTCTAATTTCAACTTGGCTCTAATCTCTATATTGTCATTCATTGAATTTCACCTCCCTTTTTTCTTGCGATTCTATTGACATTTTCTGCCCATGCAATCATTTCAAGCTTACTTCTTTCTACATCAGGCTTCTGATTTTCTTTCGGGAAATTATAAATATCATCGAACCTTGGTCGGGTCTTACTAAGAGCCATCGAACCAATAATACCAGTAGAATAACCTACATAGGCAAGCATCTTCCAATCGTCTAGCTGTTTTCTTTTCCTTGATTCAACAAAAGAAACTAACTCAGCTACTGTCAGCTTATTGGCTTCTTCGGGTGTCAGCCCGAAATAGTAAGCTTCTTCTAATAGCTTCGTGAGACGACTCTTTACTTTCCCTTTACATTTCCTTGAGCGTATACTATTACTGCATTAATGATATCTGTCGCCTTTTCCACAAGTGGCTTATCCCACTGTTCAAACATTTCAACCGTATAGTTGTCACCCATTGCTAAGAATAAATCAACTATGTCTCTTATCTTAACTGTGCCTGACTCAGAAATTTCTCGCAGCTTCTCGATAATGTCGACGCCTGTTCTTTCTTCATATTCTAATGCTCGTTTAGTTGTTAGTTTCAATTCCATCGTATCCTCTCCTTTCATTTTTAATTATAAAGGACAGTGAATTATCCTCACTGTCCACCTTAAATCATGTTAGGCATCTAGCGGACTAGTGCCATCTGGATATGTAATTATAATTAAATCTCCAACAGTATTTCTAATCGGCGTAACTGACAATGTATAATCAAGCTCTGCACTAGGTGCTGGAGCAACTAAACTAACCTCAAGACGAACTAACATTTCAAATAGTGTGCCGTCAGGATACTTCACTCTAAACCATCTTCCTTCAACATCATCATCTGCGGCATCTGCTAAAAATCTAAACTGTCCACCATCTGCTCCAGTATCATAAGCGAATACAAAATCTAAAGCTGTAAGAGCTCTCTTACCTAGCATTTCACTTGTGAACTCGTCACCAATAAAATCGGTAGCAATCTTAGAGCTCGGCTGAATTAGTGCAGGCATACTTACACAATTATTAAGCTTTCTCCAACCATTTACTGGAACGTCTGGTCCGGCTTGATTTGCAATACTGATTTCAATTCCAATATCAATCATCGGCATATATCATCCCTCACTTTCTCTTAAATTATCTATTCCTTGCTGTGCTAATACATCGTTCAACTGCTTGTTCAAAGCATTCAACTTCATTTGTAATACTAGTATTTCTTCCATTAACTTTGCTTCTCTTGCTTTTAACTCTTCTTCAGTCTCATCTTCGAATTCTTCATCTTCATCGAAATCTTCTTCTTCCTCTTCTTCAGTTTCATTGTCGTCAAGGTCCTCATCGTCATATTCTTCGTCTGCAACGAAATCTTCGTCATCTAACTCATCTGCATGAGCTTCTTCGAACGATTCCTTGCTTAGAAGCTCCCTGACTTCATCTAATTCAGCTACTTTGGCTTCAATTTCTGACTGAATTTCAGCAATTTCTCTTTCTAGCTCAATTCTTCTTTGTTCTAATTCCATAAGAATCCTCCTTCTCAATACTCTGTGGTCGTCAAAATCAGTCTATCAAGATATTCTTGCTTCAACTTCAATACTTCCCACAGTGCGTATTTTCTATCTTCTAATTCTGGCATAGTGAACTTGTCAATGACACTTTCACTAAATGGGTCTTTATATAAACTCGTCACCATCAAATATCTATCAGCTATATCTTGCAATAAAGCGGCTGTCTCTTCTTTGGTGTAAAATAACTTCACTATGTCAGCACTATTGAAAACATTGACAATAATTGTGTTTATCCAGCCATTCTCAACAAGTGTGTCTCGTCTTAAATCTTCTGATACAAATAGCACGTTCGTTTCTGATGTTGCATACTTTATCATTGCTGAATAAATCAGGTTCTGCTCCGCCGTCTTTGTCTGCACAGTTATTACATAAGTTACTCTTTCGCTAATATACTGATTTCCAATGCCTCTTCTAATGCTACTCGAAACATTTCTGAATGTAACAAAACTATTTTCTTTTGCAACTCCTCTAATATAGCCATACTTTACTTCTAAAGGCTGGGCTAATTCGAGGAATCTTCGCATTGCTTTCGTCGAATCTAAAACAACTGAATAATCCACTAAACTAGCACCTCCCTTGACACATAAAGCACGGTGCTAATCTGAGACTCTTGCCAACTTTGCACTTTCCAAAACTTATCATCAAATCGTATTCTAGCTCGCTTTATCTTTACTTTGTACGTAAATGAGCTATCTAATGGCAAACCCTTAGCTAGACTAATCCGCATTGTCTGGCTTATGTCTTTGCCACTCACATCTGATGTAACTAATGACGGGTCATATTGCAAGTTGCATTTATAAGTCCCCACTAATACTTCCACTTCATGCTCTTCGCCAATGCTATCTACTTGTATGTCGTTTCGATACAATTCAATTTCATCTTTGAAAAACGTATCGGCAACTATCTTTCGTGCTGTGCTCCACATGACTATCACTTCCTATCTGTGATATGTCTAGCACCTGCCACTCTCGATACTGGTCTGTCTACTACCATTTTTCTCCAACGGTCAAGTATACTCCCATAAGCGGCAATAATATCATCATTACTTATAAACTGTCTAAATGTTCCACTAGCTTGATATGCAATGCTTTGATTGCCGTCGCTAATAGTGCTAACAGACTTGATGCCTTCACCTATAGCGGCGTTCGAGCCACTAGTATTAGCTCGAACTCTTAATGCCGCTATTTCAATAAGTGTAGGCTTCAACTCTTCAGGAATTGCCTTCAAGTTGCAATATCCTAAAATAAATTTCTCGACACTATCAAGATAGAAGGCGACAATGTCATCGCTAATGTCATTATTACCTATTAAAGCTTTAACTAATGCTATATCTGACATTCGCCTCGCCTCCTTCTACCTCTTAGTACGTAATCAAGAATACTTCTGCCATTCTCTCGAAACTTGGAATGACTAATTCAGAAACGACAGTTTCAACAGTTACTGGCGGACCATATTGTTTCGAAGTCGTGATTGCAACACCAGTGTTCACGATAGATGTCGTTGCATTACCATAACCAGACATTAAGTCAATTTCTTCTGGCGTAGTTCCATAAACAGTTGCACCTAATGCACCGTCTGGGAATAATACCATCTTGTCGTCTGGTGCATAGAATAAGTTATTTCCATCTTCATCAATAAATGACTTATTGTAAACTGCAATTGTCACGCCGGTAAGCGTAGCAATTTCTGAAATCAATTGACTTCTGCTAAATACTCTTGGGCTTCCATCCGCATTGCGGAACATATTCTTAACATTTTCATTTGACATAATATCTCGGAATGTCTTAGGTGACACGATAGCTCTTGTAAGAATCACACCTTTAGCCGCCGCATCATCGACTATTTCAAGGATATCCTTAATCGGATTACTATTTTCATGGTCTGACCACTTGTCAGTTCCAGTCAATTCTTTAATGTTATTTACCGCCCACTCGCCATCGACATCATAATTGTAATCAAAATATGGCTGACCTCCGTCTTCAGCTGGTGCTTTAATACTAATCTGACCATCAAACAGTAATTGCATTCTTAGACGTTCAGCTTGGACGTTTGCACCATCTACAAGGTTTTTAGCGTCATCGAAAATCTGTTCAATGATGCTCGAAGTATAAGGGTCAGTTGCATCCTCCTTAGCACGAGCTAACTCTTGACGAAGTCTTTCATTGATAATCATCTTCTCACGGAAGAACGGAATTTCGTGCTGAATAACTGTTGCACCAATTCGGTCTCTAACGAATGCTCGAGCACCTAATGCACTTGGTCTTAACGCAACAGCATTTTGCTTATAACCCTTAACCCACTTTAAATCTAATCCAATAATCTTTTTACTAGGGAACAGTGTTGCACCTAACAGTGGCTCTTCTGCGGCCGCAATAGTAGTAACATATTCGCCAATAGCTTTAGCATTTACTAATTCAAAAATATCTGCCATTAATCTCCGCCTCCTTCATTTACTGGTACTGTTACCGGTTCTGGTACTGCTACCGGATATAACACAATTCTTGGTAATAACGGGGCCGCTTCTTTCGCCGCATCTGTAAGACGTGATGCCCAAGCATAACCTTCAACTACAACTCTACCCACAACTGGTCCATATGTAATATCATATGGCTCTGCTGTAATACCTTTAACATAAGTAACACCTTCAACTACCTCTTTTACTACTGAGCCAGCCTTAACAATTTTTCTGCCGTCTGACTCATCAAGTTCTAATTCAAGCGTATTTTCATCAAATGTTATCGGCAACGCCACAAACATACCTTCATCTTGATTTACAAAAATCTCTTTTGTACCACCAAATTCTGTAACCTTCATTCACTACTCCTCCTATCTACTTAAAATAATTTCTACTTTTTGCAACTGTTGCATTTGATGCAACTTTCTTTTCGGCTAATTTCTGAGCAAAGGTCTTTTCAGACTTAGACGGTGCTCCTGCACCTGGTCTTACAACTGTTTCAGCTTTCTTCCATAAATATGGCTTACTTTTCTGTAATTTAGCAACTTGAGCACTAAGCCCTTTAATCTTACCTTCTTCATTCACTTGAATTTCATCAAGGTCTAGCAAAGAGACTACTAAATCAAAGTCGACGACTCTATCACCAATCTTTTCTTTAATGACTGCTATCTTCTTTGCCATTACCTTTTCAGCTTCGTGGGCTTCGGTTAACTCTTTAATCTTAGCTTCTAACTCCGCAATCTTAGCGTCTTTATCAGCAACTTCTTCAAGCTTTGCAGTCAACTCCGCGACTTTTGCTTCATACTCTTTTGCTTTTCTTGATACTTCGTCAAACCGGTGCTTCGGAATCATAAAATCATTTCTGCTCGGCTTAGTTGCTTCGCTAGCCTCTGTGTTTCCACCTTCTTCGACGGGGCTACCGGAGCCACTTCCGCCTCCACCTTCGTCTGGTGAAAACATAAACATATTTTCTAAATCTAACATATTACCTCATCTCCTTCACTTGTTATCGCAGTCGTGTCTGCGTGAGATATTTTCGTAGGTTCCTATTCCTACACTACATTATATGTAGCATAACTTAAAATCTTAGTTCAAATCATCTATTATCTGTAGAGACATTGGCTTTTATGTCTATCGAATCATCTAACAACTCTTTTATTACTTCTACCCCTCTTAACAATGCTGGTCTCAAGAACGGCTGTGCTTCCATACCTTGCGTTCTTCTAATGTATGGCTCCTCTAATAACTTACCTTTATGTCTAGTAACTAACACTTCACCGGAGTGATACTGAATAACAGGGTCGTTCGGGAATTCAGGCATCCTACCTGTAGCGGCACCTCTCGGTCCTGTTCCGAACTCTAGGAATATTCCATATGCTCTCGGGACTACTAATTCAAACTCTAAATCTTCTACTTTCTGGACTCTTATGGATTGTCTTAACTGACCTGTCGAATATGGCGTTTCTCCCGCCGCCGGTGTTCTCTCAACAGCCGTCTCTAAAGCCTTTATTGCCGCGACTTCCATGATGTTTTTCAACCTTTTCCTAAACTGACTTATAGTCTCGTCCGGTCTTATTGAAATCTCTACTGGACTACTAAGACTTATTCGCATCTTGACCTCCTAAAAGTTTCATTCATACCTTCTAAAAGTTACATCTTGACCATCTAAAAGAACAGACCATACTTGTTCGGCTATCTCTGCCTTCACTTTCTTCACTGGATAGAAATAACCGAAACGCAGGAACTTGTCAGGATGCTTGCTTCTTATATAAATTCTTCTAGCTAAATTTACTAAATAATACTCCTCATTGTGCTTTACAAGGAATATTCCACTTTTTCTTCCTCCCCGTGCTATTATATTCATTAATCTTCCTCCTCCTCCTCAGGATTATTCAACGAACTAATAAATTCTTCATAACTATTCATTTCTATAGTTTTCAAAACAGTGCGCCCACCTTCTCTCACAGGTCTTCTAGCTCTAACCTTTATACCTTTTGCTTTCATCTTATCAAACAACTCTTTTGTTACTTCCAACTCTTCAGGTCTAGTAGCCCGCAACCCTTTCGCCCAAGGCCACTCGATAGTAACTGAAGCTATATCACTTGGCTTAACTCCGCCGTGATATTGAGCTTCAACAAAAGGAGCAAGCGGCAATATTTTTCTAAGCTCTTCCATAGTTTCTGGAGTCTTGTTAGACAAGCGTAGACGATTTACATCCTCAATTCGCATTGCCGTCGAACTTATATCAGTAATCATACTCGGTCTTACCATCTTAGCTGGATTTCCTACACCTCCAAGGTGCTCTATTTCATCCTCCCATACAAACTCAAATGAATCGCCTACCACGAAAGTTGTTCTATCTTTTAAATTCTCTTTCTTAAGCTCAAGTACTATGGACCCATATACAGCAAGTTCGCCGGTATCATCATTCAAATCTGCATCTATATCATCGTGCAAGTACCCATATATCTCAAAGTCACTAGCAGACGCTTGAGATGGGTCAAACCCAAAGAATTTCCCACTAACACGTTTTCTGAATTCTACATCAAAGTCAACATTCGATGTTCCTGTCTCCATCATATTCTTATATCCTTCATCTAATATCTTGTCTAATATGTTTGTATCCCGCACTCTAATTCTAAGCTGACTTTTATCTATCAGCGGTTTCAACTTACTCTTAACTACCTTCTCTACATCTACACCTGGAAACCGCTTTTCATATAAACTTTCTCTTCGTTTCAATAAATTCTGAACAGCCTCTCTTTGACCTTTAAGCGTGACTATATTAGACACATCTACCCGTCTACTTACACTAGGTGTTGCCTCAGCGAATTCTCTCATTCTTTCTTTGAACTCAGGGTATGTCATTCCTGGCGGAACTGGCACCCACTGATTACTTTTGTTCTTTGTATATCGTTGTACGGTATCTTCCTTTTCATTCTCTGATACTAAAACTGTTGTCACTGTGCTTCTACAATTCGGATGCAAAGGCGGGAAATTGACTCCAGGCTCTACATCTTCTTTTGGAATGTATTTTCCATCCATTTCCTGACAAGTCTTACTCGTTCTTCTATCAAGAACTGCTCTAAATCGGTAGCCTTTGACTAATGGATTCTCATCAATCACTTCTCTAATACTCTCATTGAATATGGCATTTGCTTCTGTTCTTACTAGTAACCTTGCCTTTCCTTTCGTTATATCGGTTATTCTCGTAAGATTGTCTTCCATCTGCTCGTAGCTATCTCCACGAACTATGCCTTTCACAAATACATCTTTCAAGCCTGCTTCATATTGTTCATAAAGCTTGCTCATATACTCGCCTAGCGTCTTGCTTCCCGCCGCTTTCGTTTCTAAAGTTACCAGGTCTTGCATAAAGCCTCTACCTACTCCTGAAATAAAGCCTCCAGCTCTTCTTGACTGAGCATATAGTTCTCGAGCTGCTCCTTCTCTCTTAATCTCTGTCAATTTATCTAACATTTCCTTCTCGGCAGCTGCTTTATGAGCTTGTGCTCTCATCATTACTTCTAATTCGTTTGCTTTTAGGTTCGTCAATCGTTGTCTTAATTCTCTCTCCATGCGTTGTCTGAATATTCTAGCTGCCCTGCTGTTTCCTGCTTCTAAATATAGACGTTCTACTTCATTTAGCATACTTATCAATCGTCGTACTCTATTAGCGTCTGCAGGACTATTAGCCCATTGCCTTGCTTTAGCTCTATCTCCTAAAAGGAATTCTACTTTTCTTATCTCTTCCCTTATTTCCCTTAATTGCTTATTGAAAGAAGACTCTAATCTTCTCTGCAAAGAATTAGCCTTCTTCTCCGCCTCTAAAAAGCCTTTAACACTCATCTAATCACCTACTATTCAGCCGCTCTTTGCGTTTCTCTAATAATAGCCTTGCACTCCTCATATCGTTCTTTGATAGCGTGATTGCCTCCTAATCTACTATATGACACAAAACAACTATCCATAACTTCTTCTAAAACTTCATATCTTTTCAACCGCTCTTCAAGGCTACTCCACTTACTGGCTCGAGTGTTTCTCTTGCGGTTGATGTACATAATTTCATCCATCACTGCTAATAAGTCTCTGCTCAAGACATGCAGTAATGACTGACTAAACAAATTCTGGGCTTCAGTTATCTCATTAAGCTTACTAATAACCTTCTTACCATATTCTGTTTCTTCCATTGCTTGACTTAACTGCATAAGCTTCTCTGCTTCCCGCTCTTTGGCATCAGCCTTTATCAACTTCTTCAATGTCATGTAGTTCAAGACCACAATCAACAATACTGATACTATACCAACCACTAAACTTATAATTGTCAATATCTCTTTCATGCACTCACCTACTCCTGCTCATTTATGTCACTTGTTTTCTAATGCTTTAATTCTTGCCTCTATACTTTCTAATTGACTTTGCAAAGACTGAATCGTTGCTTTCTGTATTCCCATAATCTCGCTACTTGTCTCCGTCTGTTTTACATAGTCAAGATAATATCTAATCACAGCATAAATCGGAGTTGCATTGCCTTCACTGTCTACTATTTCTTCACGACCATAGTTATAAGCTAAATACTGCGAGTTCCAATCGTCTATGCGAATCAGTTGCGGCTCATCTAGCTGATAATA
>JGI24505J29691_1007967_pt1 | contig 10095 bp, 10 predicted proteins | sample BioPla4RNA2_FD_29691 | JGI IMG/M metagenome (IMG submission 29691) | reverse complement strand
TAGTTTTGCTCCTGGAACCGGGGTTGGAATCGGGATGATCGACTCAAAAATATGCAGTCCCATTGCAATTCCGACCATCAGCCCTAAATAGACTATTTTCCTTGTATGATTAACTGACATCTGTTTCCTCCGTCTGCTAAGATAGTTTCTGTCTACCACTATATACTACAATTCCATCATCATGCCATAATACCTTCACTTGCGAGGCAGGCTGCAGAAATTGGTATTTCTGATTCCGATATGCTACTGTAACATTGGGGTGAACAAACCCAATCATCATTTTTCCTTCGTTAGTTATTGCAGCGCTGGCAGTGCTGCCAGCTTGACTGCCCATTTCCTTGATTTCAATAGTCCCTGACTTAACGGTTACATGGCTGTTGCGGAAGACGCCCCGCGGCTGATGGTAACCTTTTCCTGCAATAATTGTAGAGTAATATACTCCTTTACCGTGAACCGTTACCTTTCCCGATGCATTGATCGTGCTGTTCTGCAGATATCCTACATGGACATCCGCGGTCTTATCCTGGCTTTCCTGAAACTGCGACTGCCAGAAATTGATATGTTCCAACAGCTGCTGAACAAAATTGATATTAGGAATCGCTAATGGTCCGCGATCAAGAAAATACTGCTTCAATTCCAGCATGAGCGTATAGAAATCAGGAGGGAATGTATCTAAAATAGCGGAAAACTCCTGTTCGAACTGCTCAATCATTTTTGGAATTTTGCTGAATTTGATCTCGATCAAGTTCTTGATCAGCGATCCAGCATCTATCGTTGTCATTCGGTTATTTACAATCATGAAGGCTTGGATCAATTGATTGAACAAAAACCCAAGTTCGTGCAGATAAGATGCGACCCTAGTATAAGCGGCATTCATACCCCCTGCCTTAATTTCGGATGCAATGGCATTGCGCTTGATGATAATTTCGCTTTCAGCCTCAATTTGAGCTTGATCTACCATGCCGTAAATCTGAATTCCGCCAGAGAGGGCTTGAACGGTAACCTGGTCTGTCACATTCCCGCGAATGATTATCTGGCCATTAAAACGAATATTACCGGTTTCTAAATTGGCATCAGAGTTAATCTCTAATACTTCAAGCACCTTCAAAACACCGTTTTGAACAGTTGGCAGACCTGCTCGTTCGGCATACGCGGTTAACTGATCATCACTTAAGCGCACTCCTTCTCCAACAAACAGGTTCGGTTCTTTTGGACTTTCAACAGGTATTGGCTCACCTAGAACATTAATTCCGTCCTGACCCGGTATCCCTAAAATCTTTCTTGCTAACACATCTCCTGGTTTAACCGATAACACCGGTTTTAATTCATAATAGTCGATTCGATCTGCATCGTAATCTGGCTCTTGCTGTTCTACTTGAAATTCGTATTCTATATATCCATCTTGGGGCGGCACGGGTGGTTTGCCACTTGCAGCAAGAATTTCATCTTGATTGTTCTCTACTGATGCCCGCAGGTTTTCGATTTGGAAACCGTAAATGACTCCTGCTTCCTTTAGCTTAGCAAGCATTTCGTCAGTGGAAATCTTTGGAGCAGGAATTGTTTCCTTTTTTAATTTTAATTCTAGTAATCTAGAAGGAGGCTGGTCCTCAAGATAATATCTGCATCCATCCACACGATTTATATGAATATACGCCTTTAGTTTGTCGTGGCTTAAATATACGGTTAAATCTTTTTTTGGTGCTTGTTCTGTCGGTAATATAATTTGCAGTGGTTCGATTCCTTGCTTCAGTTCTAATTGCTGCTGATATCCAACCCCATTGTACGTTACTTTAATCAAATCATTAAACAAGATGGTTGGGTATCTGCCACCTGCTTGCGGTGGAGCAAATTTAAGCTCTCCATTATCAACCCACACGCTGCCATCCAATCCATTTTTGTCTTCTTTGTCTATCTTTTTTAGTGTAAGTTTAACTGCTGCAGAACGGGTTGGAAAGCCAAAAATGCTTGTTCTTGGCTCGCTAATAACCTCAATATCAACCTGGGAACGATCTACTTTAAGCTGTTGTAAGCCTATTTCAATGGCTTTTTCAACAGTTTCGGCTTGAAATATTACCGATTTCGACATTTACAAGCACACCTCAAAATAAAATTATTGTTTTCGATAAACACAGTAACTGACCCGTTCTAAGCCATACTGTTTTGGATTGATGATATGTTCTGCAGACCCGACAATAAAGAATCCTTTTGGCTTTAGTGAATGGACAAACCGCTCAATCAATTTTTTTTGGATTTCAGCGGTAAAATAAATGAATACATTACGGCATAAAATTAAGTCAAAGTGTTGTGGGTACGGATCGATTAATAAATTGTGTTTAGAAAACTTGACATGCCGTTTAACTTCTTCGGCAAGTTCATACCGGTCATCAACTTTAAGAAAATATCGTTGTAAGAAATCTTCCGGCACCTGGTTGATCTGGCTTGCAGGGTAGACTCCTGCTCTGGCTTTTTCTAAACTTTCCTCATCGATGTCTGTCGCAATAATTTCTCTAAACTGCAGTTGGTGTGTAAGCAAAAGCATGACAATCGAGTAAGGTTCTGCACCAATAGAACATCCTGCACTCCAGATTCTAGCATTAGGACCTGAAATTGCAGGAAGAACATCTGTTTCGATATACGAAAATACAATTTGATCACGAAAGAAATGCGACGTATTGATAGTCAAATAATCTAGAAATTTCTGGCGGTGCTCCGAATCCATCCTCAGTTTACTAATCAGTCCAGCAAAATCACCTAAATTATAACGGCTGATCCATTGCAAAATCCGGCGGTGCATCTGCTGTTCTTTATAGCTGTTCAAATCAAGATTTATCAAATCATGGACTGAATTCTTAAATGCGTTATAATCCATTATTAACTTCCCTCACTAATTCGTTTAACCAATTTAACGATTGAATCAGCGATTTGTTCGATCGGCAGTACATAATCAGCATTCCCCTGCTCATATACTGCTTTTGGCATACTGAAAATTGTAGAGGTAGATCTGTCCTGAACAATAGTGTAGCCACCGCTCGCCTTGATCGCCGCCATGCCTGCGGAACCATCATTGCCCATACCGGTAAGGATAACCCCGATAATGCGTTCTTGAAATACATTGACTAGGCTTAACATGGTCACATCAATTGCAGGACGCAGATATTTTACAGGCGGATTTTGGTTGAGGAGGATCCGCTTTTCCTGGTCTACTTCTAGATGAAAATCTCCTGGGGCTACCAATGCCAAGCCGTTTTTAATGATGTCTCCTTCTTGAGCTTCCCGTACTTCAATCTGAGATAGATTATTTAGACGCGATGCTAAGCTTTTAGTAAAATTTTTAGGCATATGCTGTACAACAAGTATTCCTGCATTCAGATCGGCAGGAAGTCGTAAGAACAGCTCTTCAAGGGCTTTTGGTCCACCCGTGGAGGAACCGATCACCACAATATTTTCACTTGTGTCGCCTCTTGCTGCAGCTTTGCGTTTGGGATTCTGTTTTGGCTCTCTTTGATAATCCCTGACCAATGGTTTATTAACTACCACACCTGCTAAAGAACGTACTTTGGCGACCAGCTCTTCATCAACTTTGCGCAGATCCAGAGAGATGTTACCTGATGGTTTTGCAATAAAATCTAATGCACCATAAGAAAGTGCTTTAATAGTGCTTTCCGAGCTGCGCTCTGTCATGCTGGCTAACACCAAGATGGGCAGAGGATTTAAAGTCATAATCTGTTCGATAGTGGACAGCCCGTCCAATACAGGCATTTCCAAATCGAGGGTTACAACATCAACATCCCAGCTCAAACGGTCAAGCTTGTTAATCGCGTCTAAACCGTTGCGAGCGGTACCAACAACTTCAATATCTGGTTGTTCATTAAGGATTTCTGAGATTAATTTCCGCATAAAAGCACTATCGTCGACAACGAGAACTTTTATTGCCACTGTACTCCTCCTCAAATCTGTTTAGGTTCTTCACCAATAATAGTGACTATTACAACTCCTGTATCAACATAAAGTTTCATTTTACGGCCGCGTTTACCAGCAACATCCTTTCCGATGATTGGGATATCATAAATGTTCAGTTGTTCAATTACCGCTTTAACATTTCTGTGACCTACACTGAGGTGTTCAGGAGTAATATTACTGAAAAGGTGGGCACCGCCTGCTATTTTTGCCACCAGTCGCTCTCTGCTGGCACCGGCTTTTACTGCTAGATCAATTAAAGCTGGGATCGCTGTATCTGCATATTTTCCGGGGAGAGCGTCACGATCCGAATTGGCACGGCTCTCAGCCAGAAATACATGAGCTAATGCGCCAACTTTGGTAATCGGATCATAAAAACTCACCCCTACACACGAACCTAAACCAACGGTAGTCAGCACACCGGTGCTGCGCAGGACTCTGATCTCACCCATATTAACGAAAACCTCGGTCATAGAGTTTCCTCCGGCTTCCAGCAGCTGGAGACCTTCTGATACAATGCTTCGAAAACAGCGTTGTCAGGAATAAAAATTAGATGTCCTGATAGCTCAAGTTCTGCTGTAGAAAATTTTGTATCTAAAATGGTCACTGCCTCCGTAACACCAGCACCGGCTAGAATACTTTGCCAGATCGCTCCATTCATATCAATCACGATTCCTGGCACCGTTGGCTTAATTTTTGTATCTGACAGTAAGCTCAAAGCAGTTATATAGGAGCCGAGCATAATATTGCCCACTTCTAGAAGTGCAGATTCACCAATTTCATTTAACTGTTCTCGATCATCTCCAGTTAAATGGTTGGCCAGTGTTACTGCACAGCTAAATGGCATTATAAAGGCCATGTCGCCCTTGATCATATCAATCATGCGCGTGTAAATACAAACCACTATCTCTTCACGACTGGCAATAAAATTTGCTGCTTCTGCGAACGACAGCATTCTAGCTTTGGGTACAGTCAGCTCTAATTTTGTATCTTGAAGCATTTGCGACAGAGCAGTGGTTGCATGACTGGCACCTATATTGCCGAGCTCCTGTAAAAAGTCCAGTTTATTATTCACCTGTTAACCTCCTAGCTGGAAGCCTTATGTAAAGCCTCGATAACACGCTGAGCGTCAAAAGGTTTTACCAAGAAGTCTCTGGCACCAGCATTAAGAGCTTCGATTACCATCGGTTTTTGACCCATAGCACTGCAGACTATGATTTTTGCATTTGCGTCGTATTTGATAATTTCTTTGATAGCAGTTATGCCGTCCATTTTTGGCATGGTAATATCCATTGTTACAAGGTCAGGCTGAAGTTCCTTATATTTGCTGACTGCTTCTTCTCCATCAGCTGCTTCACCTATTACGTGGAACCCATTTTTTTGAATCACATTTCTGAGTGTCATCCGCATAAAAGCGGTATCATCGGTAATTAATACTGTCTTGGCCAATGGATTCACTCCTTCCTTTTATCAGTGAATTGTGGTCTAGAATAAGTGCTACTTCACCATTGCCTAATACTGTAGCACCACTGATGCCGCGAATATCGCCAAGTATATCTGATAATGATTTGATTACAATCTCCTGCTGTCCAATTATATCGTCAACAACAAAACCAGCCTTTTCACCTTGTGACTCTACTACTATTACTGAAAGAGTGTCTCCATAGTCTAATTGACCAAACCCGAGGGCTTCATTGAGATCAATTAGTGGCAGAATTTCATCTCTCAGTACAATTACTTTTTGCTGTGAAATAGTTTTAATCTGGCTCTCAACAGCTAATAAGTTTTCACGCACTGATTGAATCGGCAGGGCATAAACTTGACCGCCGCAGGTAACCAAAAGTGCTTTAATGATTGCCAATGTAAGGGGAAGTTTTATGGTAACACAAGTGCCTTGACCGGTCTCTGACTCAACCTCAACTTGTCCACTCAATCCTTCAACAATATTTTTAACCGCGTCCATCCCAACTCCCCGACCGGAAACATCGGTAACAGCTTCATTAGTACTAAATCCAGGTCTAAAGATTAGCTCTACCGCTTGTTCCATGGTTAAGTCGTTGGCGAAGTTAGCAGGCAGCAGACCTTTTTCAATTGCTGTTTGTTTGATGCGATCTAATTCTAAACCCTGTCCATCGTCGTAAACCTGAACAATAACATGTCCGCCTTCATGGAAGGCGCTCAACCTCAGAGTTGCCTGAGCCGGCTTGCCAAGGGCCTTGCGTTTTTCGGTAGTTTCAATTCCGTGATCAATACTGTTGCGGACTAAATGGACTAAGGGATCACCAATTTGATTGACTAAGGAGCGATCCAACTCCGTATCTTCACCGACAATTTCCAAATTGATCTCTTTACCGGATGCTTGGGCAAAATCCCGCACTAGCCTTGGAAACCGATCAAATACCTGTTTAATCGGCACCATCCGCAGTTTCATAGCAGCATACTGCAGTTCTGTAGTAATCCGTTCCAGCTGAACTAAAGCATTCTTGGTATTATCTGTGAGCTGGTCTGCTTCGATTTCCATTACTTGCGTTTTGCTGATTACCAGTTCACCAATTAAATTAATTAATCCATCTAATCGTTCAGTTTCAACTCGGATGTAGCGATCTACAAAAGCTCCTCGTGAAAATGATGTAACAGAGCTTGATTGTTTCTGTTTAACAGGAAGATCCTGTGCAGTAGCAGCGGTTTCGTTGACCAATTGTTCATCTGTACGCGGTAAAACTGACCGCCTCTCGGACTCAGCAGATTCAGTTTGAATTGACAAAACAGCAACATGCTCAATCTCAGAGATTCGTTCAACAGTATTTTTTATTGTATCAGCATCCCTTTGGGTAAGAAGAACCAAGGCAAATTCCTGATCGAACTTTTCGTCCTCAAGTTCCTGGGCAGGAGGATTGCTCTTGATGATCGTGCCGATATTTTCCAGTGCTTGGAATACCGTATATGCTCGTACTGATTTCATCAGCGTTTTAGGCAGCAGACGAACAACGACCTTGTACGGTAAATACCCTTCCTTTTTCGCAGCTCGCACTACCTCAAGGTCAAAATCCTCTAACTCAATATCTATTTGAGCTTCCATTTTGCTTTGTTCTTTACTGTCCTGCTGATGAAGATTGCTCTCAAGATTGTTCCGCTGCTGAATCAGATGACAAAGCTCAGCAGTAACTTCCTCTAAGTCTGGCAGTTCTTCTTCCAGAAGTGTTTTCTCTAATAGGTTCTGGAGGCTATCAATGGCAGAGAACATTATGTTGACAACAGACTCGGTCGCAGTTAACTCGCCGATTCGGAGCAGATCTAATACGCTCTCGATTTGATGGGTAAAATCCGCCAGTTCTTGATAACCCATTGTGCCTGACATTCCCTTTAAGCTGTGGGCAGCCCGAAACATATCATTTAATGCTGCTCGATCATTTGGATTACTTTCCAGGCGCAGTAAATCTTGATTTAAAGCCTGTATATATTCATGGGCTTCTGCGGCAAACACATCTTTGAATTCAGATGCATCCATAAGTGCATCCCCCCTTCTTCATAGCATTCAGCTAATACTCTTAATTCTGTTTCGAGCGTTAGATATTTCAGTGATTCTAATTCCAAATTGTTCACCTACTACTACCACTTCGCCGCGGGCTATCAAAGTATTATTGGCATAAACATCTATCGGCTCGCCATCTAAAGTGTCAAGCTCCATAATGTGACCAGGACCGAGCTTCAAGATGTTTTCAATTGACATCTTCGTTCTTCCTAAAATGGCCCGAACCTTCACCGGGATATCTTTAATAAGTTCGATATTGAGATTGCCTAATTCCATGCTGTCCTGATTTCCATCTGCCTGTAAACTACCCCAAGCAGCTGGAGCTGGCTCTTGGTCTTGCTCCTCCACAGCTGTGTACTGAGTTTCTGACGTCTGCACTGGTTCGCTTTCGCCAGAGGAAAACAGCATTTCAACCATTTCTTTGGCAAAATCAATATCAATAATCTGCAGCATTACGCTATCTACTACATCTGAGATACTAAATCGGAACGAGACCACTGCAACGAGCTCATCGCGGTTTCCAAGTGAATCAATCTTTTCACCAAGATCTTGTCTAAAAGCATCTGGAGGTGAGATGTTTATTTTCTTGTTAAACAGCTCCGACATAGCTGTAGCAGCTGAACCCATCATCACATTCATTGCCTCAGACAGGGCGCTCATACTGATCTCGTCAACAAACTCTGGAATCTCGCCCTCATCAATGCCCATCATTAGATTTCCGATTACCGCTGCATCCTGTTCTTTAATCACCAATAAGTTTGAGCCCTGAAGCCCTGTTTGGTATTTTACATCCACAACGATGCAGGGTATCGGATAACTTTCTTGGATCTCGCCTAATGTTTTCACTGAAACATCAGGAACAGTAATGCTAACCTTTTTATTGATTAAAGTAGACAGGGCTGTTGCAGCCGATCCCATGGAGATGTTCCCAATTTCAGCTAGAGTATCTTTTTCCGTATCGGTTAAATCATTAATGTTCTCAGAATTCCTTGCGTGAATCAGAGCATCAATTTCATTTTGATCTAAAATATCGTTACTCATTTTCCTACTCCTCTTGTGATTCACATATCGATGTAATAACAACGCCAAGTTTACTGCCTAACTTGCCTGGAGTTGCTTTAAACTTCGTAAGCGAGCCTATTTTGACATCCACATTTTCACTCCGCTTGCGATCCAGTTCAATAACATCTCCTACTTCTAAAGTGAGCAATTCGTTTACAGTGACTACAGCTGCTCCAAGCTCAACTTCTATTGGCAGGACAGCTGACTTTACTTTTTCTCTTAACTGCGCTAACTTTTCTGGATCCGGGGGAGAAAGCGATTCAAACAGGCGATGCTGGTTAATCCTCGACAGTACAGGCTCAATCGTTCTAAACGGAATACAGATATTGAAACTGTCGGTTACCTCATTGAAATCAAATCGAAGTGAAACAACTACCACAACGTCTCGATCTGATGCCAATTGCAAAAACTGAGGATTGTGTTCAACCTGCATAAGTTTGAAATCTATTTTTTCGATATCCTGCCATGCATCACTCAAGATTTTCCCAAAATTAGCGATCACCTGGCGCTTAAATACGACCATCTCGATATCGCTTAATCCTCGGGTAAACCCATAACTCTCACCCCTGCCTCCGCAGAGGCGGTCATGCATGATAAACGCACTATCTGGTGAGAGCTGCACTACAATACTGCCTGGTAAAGGTGATGCATCAAAAATACTCAATACCGAAGGATTTGGCAGCGATCGAACAAACTCACCGAAGGTAAGCTGATCAATGGCTTGGAACTTCAGTTCAAAGTGAGTGCGAAATTTGGCTGACATTAATCCTGAGTATGCTCGACTGAACTGCTCGTGTATTCTCTGCAGTCCCCTCAGCTGATCCTTAGAAAACTTGTTGGGTTTGGTAAAGTCATAGCTGGCGTCTGTGATGTTGTCGATTACTTCTTGAAGCGCGTCTTGTGGTTGTAAAGTGGCTTGAATTAGTAGGTCAATTTCTGATTGAGTGAGAATGTCTTCCATCTTTACCTCACCTCTTTTCTCTCTAATACATATATCGGCAGATTATTCTGTTTCTCTAGTGGAAGCAGCTTCGGTTTGGATACTTTCCAGATTTTTTAGCTCAATCTGTTCCTCTGAAGTGAGAATTTTCCCTACCTCTAAGAGAATGATCAAACGATCGCCGACTTTTCCAACACCTTTTAAGTATTCAGCTCGCAAACCGGCAACACTGCGTGGAGGTGGTTCAATCGCAGACTGAGGCACCCGCATTACTTCGGTTACTGCGTCAACAACAAAACCAACACAAGCATTCTCGATATCAACAATAATTACCCGAGTTTCAGAGGTATTTTCTGTTTCAGGCACGCTGAAACGTTTTCGGAGAGAAATTACGGGAATAATCTCACCGCGAATATTAGTAACCCCTTCAATATAGTCACTTGCATGGGGCAGTTTGGTGATGCTCGGCGGTTTAATAATTTCCCGCACTTGGGTTATTTCGAAGGCAAACTCTTCATTATAAAGATCGAAGACAACTAACTGGATTTCTTGTTCTACTGTTAGTTCATTCGCCATTTCGATGTGCTCCTTTCGGAAATAGTGA
>JGI24505J29691_1003845_pt1 | contig 10268 bp, 8 predicted proteins | sample BioPla4RNA2_FD_29691 | JGI IMG/M metagenome (IMG submission 29691) | reverse complement strand
GAATAACATGGGTTCGGGGATCTCTGGATGACACATCCCGGAGAAGAACTCACCCAACCCACCCGAGCAAGGTACGGAAGAACTCCGCAAACATCTCGAATGGGGACGACGAGGACCCGACTTGCGCCTGCCCCTCGGGCCCGGTCATCTCTTCTTCAGTATAGATGGCCGTTACCTCCTCCTTTCCCAGGTTCTTGATATGATCCAGGTGCCCGACCGCCCCGACGACGATCGTATCGTGGTCAAGACCTCGCGCCCATGCCTCCGGTATCGTCTCAGAGGGGTGGAGGGTTGAATTGGTAAGACCTGCAAGTGCGTAGATCGCAGGGAGCGATCGCTCCTCCGCCGCACCGATATCCCCATCTGGCCTGATGGAGAGCACCGGGTCGGAGACGCCGGATGAGAGCAGTCTCTGATCGCCGGCAAAGGAGATATGCCCGGAAGGCAAAGAGATCCGGGTACCGCGTCAGGTCGGTGATCAACCGCTCCTCTGGGAGCGTGAGGTTTGCAAGCGCAAGCCTCCCTGTCCGGGTGGTGACCGAGAACTCCCAAACACCGCGCTCCCCATCCTGGAGACTGGCGGGCTCACGTATCCTCGTAATCTCGTAGACCCCGGTCTCTACCGGTGGCGGCACCAGGACAACGTAACCTTCCCCCTCCTTGATGGCCGAGAGGTTTCGCGCCTCGACCGTCACGGTGACGGTGAACGTCTCTCCCTCAAAGACTGCCCGTGGGTGTCGGCCGCCAAGGGTCATGCCCGGGTCGAGCAACCAGTCAAGACTCGCGATCTGCACCCCTCTCCGGGTGAGGGGGACATCCTCCGGGGTCCGGTCGAGGATAACCCCGACACCCCTGATGATCAGGCCTTCATGCGGCATGGCGAGGGATGGGGGCGTCTCTGTCTCGTTCGTACTGCTCCCATTGAGTTTAAGTGGCGATGCGGATGTGACGATCTGGTGATCACCTTGAGGCAGCGGCCGGCCATGGGATTGATGCGCCTTCGCCATCGTCGCGCTCGGTCTCGGGGGCGCATACTTCTGCAGGGTCGGTACCGGTGGCGGAGTCGCCTCAGCCACCTCGTCGCCGGATTCATCCTCATCACCGGGCTCATCGGCGGTGGCGGTCACCGTGGCGGTAGACGCCGGGGGGGTTGTGTTCGAGGACGGCGTGAGTCTCGCCTCCTCGGTGGACATGAGCCTCAGCGCCGGTTCTTCTGTCTCGTCGTCACCGGAACCATTCGTGAGAGGGAATTGGTCTGAGGTCGATTCACGAGTGAGCGCTGCAGTCGGGGCGGGTATGGCCGTCGTTCCCGGTGCCGGTTCCGTTGTCGCCAGTGCTTTATCGGGAGGGGATGCGGTCTGCTCCGGCGTGGCCTCCCCATGTATCATGGAGAGCGGGTCCTTTCTTATCACAGCTTTCTGGTCCCCATTCTTTGGTGCGACCACTACCGGATCTGAGGATGCGTCCTGGAGAACCAACTTCTCCTCAACGTCCTCCGATAAACCTTCGGTGCTGTTTATGGGATCCGGGAGGGCGGATACGGGAAGAAGAAGACCTAAAGAGAGCACCAGGAATAAGAGTGCAAGATGGAGCCTCACCGGTGCCACCTCCAGAATTCCGAAGAACTATGCACAACCTCCGTCAGTCTGTTCCAAAAGATTGAGGGCTCCTTCACTCGCCCAGATCCCCCCTTCATGGGAATCTCATGGAACGCATAACGATATAAATAACTTCCGAAGAGGGGTGCTTGAAAGCCTCCCGGATAGAGCCGGTCCGGGAGATAAGGGAAGAGTTAGGTAATTGAGGAAAAAGAAGAGAGGAAGTTCAGGCAGTCTCGTTCTGCACCAGCTGGACATCGGCGATGTCATGCTGACGCTGTGCAAGAATCTTTGCCTTGAAGATATTCTTCCCTGCTTTGCCGATGGCAAGCCCGCGATCCTCTTCCCGCACCTCGACATGGGCGACCTGCTGGTCTTCCTCGTTGGTGTCGAAGTCGATGCCGGTGACCTGGGCAGGGAGGAAACAGTTCCGAATGAACTGGGCCGGGTCTGCGGAGTACTCCACAACCTCGATCCTCTTGCCCATTACCTCGGATGCCTTCTTGATGCTCGAACCGCTCTTGCCGATGGCAAGCCCCATGTCGCCGGGATTAATCACGAAGATGATGCGTTCGTTGCGGTTGTCAATGACGCAATCGCGGCTGCCTGCGCCGGTGAGGCTTTCGAACTGGGAGATGAGGCGCATGCACTCCTCAGTCAGCACGACCTGTGGCATTGTTTACACTCTCACGGCGTTCAGGATATCAGACTCGCCAGGCTCGATAACAGCAAGCGCACTAACGACGTAGGGCATACCGCAGGCTTTCCCGAGCTGGACACTCGATCCCTCGTAGACATAGACAGGGATATCGGTTTCTTTCACGAGATTTTTGACTGATTCGGGGCTGTTCGCAGCCACCACAACAAGTTTTGCCTTGCCTTCCTCAATGGATTCCCGGGTCTTGTTCTGACCGAGGAATACAACACCAGTCTTCACGGCTTTACGGAGTGAAGCATTAAAGTCCATGTATGGTTCTCCTAGATTTTCAGGTTGATTGGTTTTGCAATAAGTTTTACATCACCGGTGCCGAGCTGAATCGGCTGGCCCACGATCACGTTCTCGGTGACGCCGTTCAATTCGTCGACCTCGTTTGCGATTGCCGCATCCAGCAGATGGTTGACCGTTACCTCGAATGCAGCCCGGGAGAGGACACTCTCCTTCTCACCGGCAATGCCGTGCCGGCCGATCTGCTTGACCTCGCCATCCATGCACATCATATCTGCGACGAGCATGATATGGCGGACATCAACGCCGATACCCTGTTCGTTCAGGGTACTCAAGGCCTCCTGAATGATCGCGTTCCTGCCTGCCTCGATACCAAGCACATCAGCGATCTCGCTGATGTTGTTGCTCCGGGTGCGGGAGGTATCGACTCCCTCGACTTCGAAGACATCTTTTAGGTTAGAGCCTTCAGTATAAAGGATATACTCTCCACCCTCTTTTCTGACGACCACCCGCTCGATATCATCGATGCCCTGAACAATGACGTTCCTGACATGCTCTGCAAGCTGGAAGAGGTTCTGGTAACTCTCCTGGTTCTTCGGGGTGAAGACAATTGAGGCCCGTTTAGGATCCCCTTCCACCTCGAAGTCACGGAAATGCCGCTTCTCCCGGATCTTCCTCGGCGCCGTCTCGATGATCTCCTCCACCGTGATCTTACGCCGATCGCAGACCTCCTTGTTCAGCATGACAAGAACCTGCATGTTCTCCATATCGATGGTGATATCCCCGAACTCGTGGAGCGGCGCGGCCTCGATCTGCCAGCTCACCTCACGAGCGCGGTCACGGTTGAACGCCCAGTCGTCCAGCAGGTAGATCGCCATGGTGGGGGTGCTCGGCTCCCGGCGCGCATCCAGGATCTCGATGAGACGGGGAAGACCGAGGGTAACGTTGATCTCGGCCACACCCGCGTAGTGGAAGGTTCGCATCGTCATCTGGGTACCGGGCTCCCCGATCGACTGCGCCGCCACAATCCCAACCGCCTCGCAGGGCTCGATCCTGGTCTTCTCGTACTCCGAAAAGACCATCTCAAGGATCTTCTCGAACTGTTCATTGGTGATATCCTTATCCGCGAGACTCGCCTTCAGGTCTTCCCGGGTCCGGTAAGGCAGATCGAGGCTGTCGATCCGCTGCTCCATCTCACTGTTCACTTGACCTCCTCCTTCAAGACACTCTCCACGATACCCTTCACGTCCACAGGAGCACCATAACTGCTCCTTCCGGGGTCGGTTTCGTCCTCACCGTAGCAGAACTGGATGATCCGACCTCCTGTCGTCCGGACAGTGCCGTCATACGCCACCTTGAGGTCCTGGAGTGCGTTGATCATCCGCCGCTGCAGGTAACCGCTCTGCGACGTCCTGACCGCCGTGTCCACAAGACCTTCACGACCACCGATAGCGTGGAAGAAGAACTCGGTGGGCGAAAGACCGCTCTTATAACTGTTGGTGATGAACCCGTGCGCCTCCGCACCGAGATCGTTCCTCCGGAAGTGCGGGAGGGTCCGGTCCTCATATCCACGCATGATCCGCTCGCCACGAACCGACTGCTGCCCGAGACACCCGGCCATCTGCGTCAGGTTCAGCATCGACCCACGGGCACCGGAGACCGCCATCACCACGGCGCTGTTGTCCATACCAAGGTGCCGCCCGGCAATCTCACCAGTGCGGTCACGGGCCTTGCCGAGCACCTGCATGATCTGCATCTCAAGCGTCTCCTCAAGTGTCCGGCCCGGCATCGGCTCGAGCTGACCCTCGTTGAAGATCTTGATCCGGCGCTCGACATCGTTGATGGCCCCTTTGAGCACCTCATCGATCTGGCCGTACTCAGTCTTCGTCAGGTCTACATCATCGATGCCGAACGAGAAGCCCTTGAGCATGATACCCCGGATGGAGAGTTTGGTTACGTCGTCGATGAACTGGGCAGCGCGTTTCAGACCGTGCTGCCGGATGATCCGGTGCAGGATCTGGCCGTCAAACGCACCGATCGCTTTCTTATCGATGGTCCCGGAGACCAGGTTCCCGTCGACGATCCGGACATACGCATCGTTCTCGCACATCTCGCGCTTACAGGTCTCGCAGTTCTGGCACGACGAGGCACGGAAGAGCATGTTCAAGTCCTTCGGGAGGAGGAGCGAGAAGATCTGCTTGTTGGTCCAGAGGGGGTTCCCGTCCTCATCCAGTTTCTCCGGTTTGGGCAGGTGGTCGATGGAGAGATGCTGGGTGAGATAGAGCGTCTCCGCCTTCGTAAAGTAGCGGACCGTGTGCGTCAGGATGAACATACCGGAGATGTGGTCGTGGATACCGCCGATGATCGGGCCGCCGGTCCTTGGAGAGAGGATGTTTGCCTGCACCGAGACGAGAATCTCGGCTTCCGCCCGCGCTTCCTCGGTCTGCGGGACGTGCAGGTTCATCTCGTCACCATCAAAGTCGGCGTTGTAGGGTGGACAGACAGCCGGGTTCAGCCTGAAGGTCTTTCCGTCCATCACTACAACACGGTGGGCCATGATGCTCATCCGGTGCAGAGACGGCTGCCGGTTGAAGAGGACGATATCGCCGTCTTTTAATTGCCGCTCCACGGTCCAGCCCGGCTCAAGCATCTCCGCAACCGTCTCAAGGTTCGCCTCAGAGAGGCGCATTCTGCGGTTGTCCGGCCGGATGGCGTAATTCGCACCGCAGGGGGACCTGATGGTCGCGCGCTCGGGCCCATTCAGGACGTACTGCTTCATCTCCTCGAGATTGAACGGGGTCACGCGAACCGGGATGGTCATCTCTTTTGCGATGGCAAGCGGTATCCCAACCTCGCCGATCGAGAGGTTCGGATCCGGGGAGATGACAGTACGTGCGGAGAAGTTGACACGTTTACCGGAGAGTGAGCCACGGAATCGTCCTTCTTTTCCTTTGAGCCGCTGCGAGAGGGTCTTAAGCGGCCGGCCGCTCCGGTGCCGGGCAGGCGGGCACCCCGCGACCTCGTTGTCGAGATAGGTGGTGACGTGGTACTGCAGAAGTTCCCAGAGGTCCTCGATGATGAGCTGGGGTGCACCGGCATCCTGGTTCTCCTTGAACCGCTGGTTGATCCTGATGATATCCACGAGTTTGTGAGTCAGGTCATCCTCAGAGCGCTGTCCGTTCTCGAGGATGATCGAGGGGCGCATGGTGACCGGCGGGACCGGAAGAACGGTGAGGATCGTCCACTCCGGCCGCGCGACATCCGGGTTGATCCCGAGAACCCGCAGGTCCTCGTCCGGGATCTTCTCAAGGCGCGCCCGGATATCGGCAGGGGTCAACTTGTGCTCGACCTTCCGGCCATCTTCATCAAGATAGACCTCGGAGAAGGTGGTGGGTTTCTCGAAGTTGATCTTGAGCTGCTGCTCCCCACAGTGGGGGCAGACTCGCTCCTTCTTGATGTCTTTTTCGGAGACGACATCGCCGCCGAGATCGTCCTCCGGACCGATGACTTTCTCGACCTCTTCAGCCGTCATCAGCAGCCGGGAGCATGACCTGCACGTCACCCGGAGGAGTTTCCTGATCAGCCGGGTGTACCCAACGTGAATGACGGGTTTTGCGAGCTCGATGTGTCCGAAATGGCCCGGACAATCCGCTGCTTTCTGGTCGCAGGTCTTGCACCGGAGGCCCGGGTCGATGACACCGAGACTCAGATCCATCAGACCCTGCGGATAGGGGAACCCGTCATCGTCGTAGGTGTCCGCCCAGATGATCTTTCGAACACTCATCTTGCGGATCTCTTTCGGGGAGAGAAGCCCGAACTCGATCCTTCCAACACGTTTTGGACTGGCCATAGTCTGATTTCGCCCCCTCTCTTACACCATATCGTCGAGTCTTAAGCGGGGAGCGATGCCCATGCTCTTCATCTCGTCCAGGAGGAGCTTGAAGGCATAACTCATCTCGACAGGGTAAATGTCAGTCTCGCTGCCGCAAGCAAGGCACCGCGTTACCTTTCTCTTCCGGTCAAGCATCGCTATCATACCACACTTCGCGCAGACCCACTGAGTCACCTTGTCCGACTCGTCGAGCAGGCGCTCTTTCAAAGCCATGGCCGCACCGTGGCCGATCATCACGTCCCGCTCCATCTCACCGAACCGGAGACCTCCCTCGCGAGCACGCCCTTCGGTCGGCTGGCGGGTGAGCACCTGCACCGGGCCGCGAGACCGCGCATGCATCTTGCTCGAGACCATGTGGTAGAGTTTCTGGTAGTAGATGACACCTACGTAGATGTCGGCCTCAAACTGACGGCCGGTGACGCCATCATACATGACCTCACGGCCATTGTGCGCAAATCCAAGTTTTTTGAGCGAGTTTCGGAGCTCCGTCTCACGCTCGCCGCGGAACGCAGTCGCATCGATCCTGCGCCCCTCAAGGGATCCGACTTTACCGGCCAGCATCTCGAGCATATGCCCGATGGTCATACGGCTCGGAACTGCATGCGGGTTGATGATGAGATCGGGGGTCATGCCCGACTCGGTGAACGGCATATCCTCTGCAGGCTGGATGAGTCCAATAACACCCTTCTGCCCATGCCGGGACGCGAACTTGTCTCCGACCTCCGGAACCCGGAGGTCACGGGTCCGGACCTTCACGAGGCGCGAGGAGTTCTCGCCCTCGGTGATGATGACCGTATCCACAATGCCGTGCTCGTTGCTCCGCATCGTGACCGACGTATCGCGCCGCTTCTCAACGGCAATGAGCTCGCTTGTAGGCTCCTCAAGGAAACGCGGCGGGGAAGTCTTCCCGATCAGCACGTCCTTCTCGCGGACGATGGTCTCGGGGTTGATGATGCCGTCAACGTCCAGGTTCGCGTAGTACTCGGCACCGTGCGCCCCGGAGACCTCCTCGTCCGGGATCTCGATCCGGTCCACCTGGCCGCCGGGATAGCGCCGCTCTTCGCCTTCATAGGTCCGGAAGAAGTGTGAGCGCCCAAGACCGCGATCGATCGAGGCTTTGTTGATGATCAGAGCATCTTCAATGTTGAACCCTTCATACGAGATGATGGCAACAACGAAGTTCTGGCCTGCAGGCCGATCGTCGGAGCCGATCACATCGGAGGTCTGAGTATAGGTGAGCGGCTTTTGGACGTAGTGAAGCATGTGACCCCTGGTATCGGGTCGGAGCTTCATGTTCGATGCGCCAAACCCGAGCGCCTGCTTGATCATCCCGGCACCCATGGTGACACGGGGACTGGCGTTATGCTCCGGGAACGGAACATGTGCCGCACAGATGCCCAGGATGAGCGAAGGGTCGATCTCAAGATGCGTGTGCTCGGGGGTAATCTCCTCCTCGTTGATGGCTATGAAGAGGTCTTCTTCCTCTTCGGCATCGATGAACTCGATCGCACCCTTCCGCACCAGGTCGTCAAACGTCAACTCGCCGTTCCTGACGCGTTCGATATCCTCTGCACTCACCTGCGGGACGCCGTCCTTGACCACAATCAGGGGGCGGCGCGCCCTTCCGCGGTCGGTGTGAACGATGACATCGTTGTTGAATGCTTTGTAGGAGATGTTGATCTCGTTTGAGATCTCACCGCGCCGGCGCATCTCGCGTATACGATTAACCAGATCCTGGGGGTCATCCACAAGCCCGATCAGGGCACCGTCGACAAAGACCCGTGACTGCCTCATGCTGTCTCCCTCCGGAGGGCGATGACACCCATGTCATACAGAATATTCTTCACTTCCTCTTCGTCGATGACGCCCTTGCTGATCTCGACCATCTGGGCGAAGTTCTTCACCAGTCCACAGTTCGGACCCTCAGGAGTCTCACTCGGACAGATCCGGCCCCACTGGGTTGGGTGCAGATCACGCGCCTCGAAATGGGGCTGCGAGCGAGAGAGCGGGGAGATCACACGCCGAAGGTGTGAGAGCACCGCCATATGGTCGACACGATCCAGGAGCTGTGAGACACCGGTACGCCCGCCGACCCAGTTTCCGGTAGCAAGCGGGTGGAGCAGCCGCTCGGTCAGGACATCCGCACGCACTGCGGTAGCGATTGAGAGGTCCCGGTGGCGCATGCTGGCCCGCTCGAGTTGATACTTGATATCCCGCGTCAAACGGTTGAGCGAGATCCGGAAGAGGTCCTCCATCAGGTCTCCGGCGAGTTTCAGCCTCTTGTTCGAGTAGTGGTCCTTGTCGTCGATCCGGCGCCGGTCAAGCACCAGGTCAAAGCAGGCTTCAGCCATACGGCCGAGGAAGTGCGCCTTTGCGAGCCGGACACTCTCAACTGCCGACTGATACCCGGGATCGCCCTCCTTCAGGTTCACCGGCATCAGGTAGTTTAAGTGCGGCAGGAGGTAGTTATCAAGGACGAACTCCGCACGCTTTCGCTGATAGTCGCGGGTCTGGTTGGGCGCGAGTTTCTTCCCGACGTACATGACACCCTCTTCGACCGTGTCGCATTCGCTCTCTTCCAGGTTCTGCATCATGTAGGTGAGAATCTCTTCGTCGGTCGAGACCGCCTCCACGATGTCGTGGTCGCCCTGGAGCCCCAGCGCACGCATCAGGTCGACGAAACGAAGATGTCCCGCGACCGAGGGGAACGAAACTTCAAGCAGGTTCTTTCTGTTCCGCTCAACGATAACGAGCGCCCGATAGCCCCGGAACTGTGAGAAGACCTTTGCCACATAAATGCGCTCATTGTAGCGCTCGGTGAACTCGGTCATGATCTTGTTTGAGGCAAGATCTTCAAGGGTCATCAGCACCCGCTCAGTGCCGTTGACAATGAAGTAGCCACCGGGATCGAGAGGATCCTCGCCATGCTCAACCCGCTCGGCATCACCCATGTTGTAGAGGTTGCAGGCAGCCGATCTCACCATCACCGGCAGCTGCCCGATGGTGGTGATGACCGGCTCCTGTGCTTCTTCACCCTGGACAAGCGTCATCTCAAGCTGGATCGGCGCTGCATACGTGAGGTTACGGAGGCGCGCTTCACTGGGGAAGAGCTCGGACTGCGACCCGTCTGCCTCGCGGACCCGGGGTTTCAGCACCTCGATCTTGCCCAATTCAACCCAAACGGCCTCTTTGCCTTTACTACGGGTCCCAATGTCCGTCTCGATGATGCGCTGCTCATCGACGACTTTCTGGAGGTTGTGCAGGAGGAAGTTATTGTAAGAATCTAACTGGTGACGTGCTACGTGCTCTCGCGAAAAGTATGCTCTCGACAAAACACTTCTGTCTAACAGATGGATCAGCTCCGACCTTCGAGTTATTTCTTCGGTCTCTTCACAACGAGGCGGTATGCCTCAGCTCTGCCCGCCGTACGGCTGTCGCGAACGATCCGGACTACATTCCCGACTTCGCCCCCAATAGCCTTGACTGCAGGATCGTCATGGTAGATTTTTGGTAGTTGTTCCAGAGTGATATTGTATGTCGCAAGAAGGTCCGCGACCTCTTCTTCGCTCATAATCTGATGGTCAGGAACCATCTCGTGTTTGAGTACATCAAGTGGAGTGCCCATCACCTACACCTCACTGATGAAAGAGTTGTGTATCAGATTGATCACCTTGCTAAAACCCATAGACATCGCCCATGGCAACGGGCCCAAGGGGATTTGAACCCCCGACCACCTGGTTAAAAGCCAGGCGCTCTACCTAACTGAGCTATAGGCCCCGCTTGTACTGCCATCCAGCATTATTACAATGCGAGAATAGTATAAATACTTTGC
>JGI24505J29691_1003508_pt1 | contig 10347 bp, 9 predicted proteins | sample BioPla4RNA2_FD_29691 | JGI IMG/M metagenome (IMG submission 29691) | reverse complement strand
CACTGCTTGCAGTGTTCCAACCCATCAAGGCCCATTCGCCAAGTCAGCTTGTCGCAGTAGTATTCTACAGCGCCGTCAGGATCCACCTTGGCTCTGGCATGGCTGCAGATCGTCATCTTATTACCACACCTCCGTTAGGCGTATAACATAAGTATCTGCAGCGGGGAGTTTCCTATGCATTATAATATTGATATGCCTCTAGCCGGATTTGGAGACCGGCGGCTGGCTTATTTTCTCAATCATGTCGTTAAGAAGCTGCTGCAGCGCTTTGGCTTTTCTGATCACTTCCTGTTTCTGTTTTTCGCTCAAAGCGTGCAGGTGCTGAAAATCGGCCTTGACCAAATAATCTCCGGATTTGCTCAAGGATGACATCAACTGCTCCACCGTCCAAGCCGGAGCCTTGGCTTCGCGGTCCCGTTCTTGAGGGATCAGGCGCACTTTGCGCACAGCCTGGTCGATGCTGAGGTTTTTGGCGTCCGCCACCAGTTTCAGAACCTTCCGTGTCTCGTTCCGGCTGAGGCTGTAGTACAAAACAGCATCCAAAGCCACCTCAAACATCTTTTTGCTGCCCATCTTGTTGGCGAAGCGCCTGGCCAAACCGACATGGGACAGCGTCAGCGGCGAACTCCCGCCGTAGTAGTTGTTGAGGACGGCGTTCTGGTAGCGGTCCGGCAAATCCAGAACCGCCAGCCAGTCGTTGATCGTTGTCCGGGGTATTCCCAGGCGCTTGGCCGCTTCCGATACCGAAAACTGGTTTTCTTGGATAAACAGCTGCACGGCGGCGGCCCGATCAATCGGGTTCAAATCCTCCCGATGAACGTTTTCAACTATTTGGATCTGCCTCGTCGACGCATCTTTGCTTAAGACAAAAGCGGCAATGGTGTCAAGGCCTAGGGTTTTGCAGGCCGTCAGGCGGCGGTACCCGGCGATCAGGCGGAAACCCGTCTCCTGCTCCACAACGAGGATTGGATGAAGCAGGCCCACTTCGGCGATGGAATTGGCCAAATCGGCGAGTTTCTGCTGATCCCAAGAGGACCGCAGATAGCTAGAAGCAACCTCGATCTGATCGACAGGCACTTGCACCAAAGTCACTCCAAACTCCTCCTTCGCCTTATCAAGTCCCAAAAACGCCGCTGCGGGCGGTGCTGAACCACTTCGGGAACATCGACAGCCTCTCCGGCGATGATCCGGGCTGGATTCGCGCATAACAGCTGTTCCACCATTTCCACTCCCATCAGCCGGCCCACAGCCTCGGCGGCGCGATCCAGATGAAAACCGCGGCGGCCGGTGGAATGGGCATCGCTGGCAATTACGTGCACCATCTGACGCCGCAGCATAATCTCAGCTGTCCGCTGCACCTGAAGCCCAAAGCCTCCCAATATGCTGTTGGTATTGAGCTGAATCAAACATCCTGTCTCAATCCAACTGGCTGCCAGATTGGGATCATCGATAACATAGCGATAACGTTCAGGATGGGCAATAATCGGAGTAATACCTTTGACTTGAAGGGCAAAGAGCACTTGATCAACATAGGGGGGAAGCTCCATCATGGGAAACTCGATCAAGCAGTATTTGCCGGCATCGTTGTAAGTAGGTATTTCTTCCTTTGCCAAGCCGGTCAAGTCGAGGTCGATAAACAACTCGGCGCCGGGCACGACTGTCAGATCAACATGATGAGCCGCCAGCAGTTCTCCAAGCTTTGCCGCTTCATTCTTAACATGATCCCAAGTCAGATCAATGAAATGGGGGGTGGCTGCCACAACCTGAATCTGATGCTCCACAGCCTGCCGAGCCATGGCCAACGCTTCGACTCTATCACTGGCACCGTCATCGAGGCCGGGCAAAATGTGCGCATGTAGATCGATCAGTTTGCCGTTCAGCTTATCCATGGTTGTCATTGGCACTGTAATAGCTGTAATAGTAGTGCACGCTTCCCCGGTCGAATTTGACTTTGTTCAAAACCACCCCAAGAATTCGGGCGTTTGTGCTTGTCAGCTGTTCTTTGGCCCGAAGCACCATCTCCTTGGGCGCTTGTTTGACCCCAACAACGAGGATGACACCATCCACATAGTTAGCCAAAATCATGGCATCGGCCACCGGCAGCACCGGTGGCGCATCGATCAGGATCTTATCTGCATGGCCTTTGATTTCAGCGAGTGTCTTCTGCATGACGCTGGAATGCAGCATCTCGGCGGGATTGGGCGGAATCGGCCCAGAAGCCAGCAGGCGCAAGTTCTCACACTGTGTATCCTGCAGTGCTGATTCGATATCCTTTTGCCCTGTCAGGACACTGGTCAGGCCCACGTTGTTCCTCAATCCGAAAAAGCTGTGCATGGCAGGTTTGCGCAAGTCACAGTCAATCAGGATGACTCTGGCGCCTGCCTGGGCGTAAGAAACAGCGAGATTCGCGCATACCACCGATTTTCCTTCGCCAGGTCCGGTGCTGGTGAAGGAAATGACCTTCAGGTCTTCATTCAACGACGCGAACTGCAGATTGGTCCGCAAAATGCGGAAAGCTTCTGAGTCGACGGCCTTGGGATCATTGTGTACTATTAGCTGTCCTGTGTAGTCTCTCGCCATCAATGATCACATCCTTACATTGTGTTTGAACCGTCCATTCCCAAAGGAACGATGATTGTTGATCTCTGGAATCTGTCCGATGACTGGCAGTGCCAGGACCTTTTCCACATCCTCCTTGGTATTGATCGTGTTGTCCAGAAACTCCAAAAGAAACGCCAAACCGACACCGAGAAACAGCCCGAGGACACCGCCAATAGCGATATTGAGCTTAGTCCGGGGTTTGATCGGCTTTTCCGGAATCGAGGCCTCATCGACAATCTGCAGGTTACCGGAATGCATCTGCTCATTGATGCGGATCTCTTCATAGCGGGTCATGAGCATCACATAGATATCCTCATGGAGGGAAACCATGCGCATCAAACGCATCAGTTCCAATTCTTTCTGCGGAATGTGGGCATACTCCTTGCCCAACTCGTCCCGGAGCTGATTGATCGCCTGTTCCCTCGCGTTCAAGGCCACCAACTCCACCTGGGCGGCTGTCAGCTGCCTGAACAATTCGCTGTGAATCGGATTGATGGACATGGTTTCGGTGGCTGTAATCCGCTCCACTTCTCCCGCCAGCTTGGCACGGGTCTCCTCAATTTCCGCCTGCAGGCTCAAGACTTCTGGATGGCGGTCTGTATACAGCTGAAGCGCGCCGGACAAGGATATCTCCAGATCCGCCAACCGCTGCTGGTATGCCTGAACCAGCGGGTTGATCTGGATCGCAGTCGCTGATATGATGACCTCGTCCTGGGCGGCCAGCTTCTCTTGAATCTGCCGCAGGCGCTGTTCAACTTCGATTTTGGCGATCTTGGTCAAAGCCAGCTGGTTGTCCCACTCCATATAGTGTTTAACCATCATGGACGAATCCTGTATGGGCTGGATCATCCGTTCTGTTTCCCGAAACTGTGTCAGCTGTTCTTCCGCATCCTTCAGTTGGGCGGCCACAATCTCTATCTGTTCCAGAAGGTACTCGCCGGTAGTTCGCAAATCCGACCTGTTTTCATCCCTTATCCAGTCGACAAACTCCCGGCTGAGGGTGTTGACAAAATTGGTGGCGAGTTCCCTGTCGTTCGACTCGAAACTTATCTCCAGAATCTCGGTACCGGTGACCTGCTGCACGGTTAGGGCTCCCTCTATTTGCCGAAGCTCTTCGCTGGTTATTTCCTCCCACCCCAGTTCGGTCATGACCTTGGTCAGTATCGTCCGGCTTTTAAGCATGTAAATATAGTTTTGCAGCATCACATTGACAGACGATCCCGTCAGTGAGCTCAATGGATTGAGAGCGGCCAGAGCCGTTGACTGATCATTCTTGAACATCATGGTTGTCGTCGCTTGATACACCGGCTCAGTGTAGATGCTTGCGGCCAAGGCTGCCGCGACTGCCAGAACCAGGCACAGGAGGATATGAAGCTTGCGCTTCATCAAGATCTGCCACAGTTCAAGCAAGTCCATTTCTTCCATGTTCACTACCGCTCACCTCCGGGGAATAAGACCCAGTCAAGTATCTGCCTGAAGGTGTTCACACCGCTTAGGACACCGAGGATTTTGTTCCAATCTGGTTTGCTGGTCTCGGGAACGTAGATCACATCTCCACCGCGAATCTCTGGGTTCTCTTCCGCGTCACCCTGGAAGAGGATCCGATCCCGCCCCACGGCAAACTCTGCAGGATCCCGCATATCGCCGCCGCGGTAGATCCCAACCGCTCCAAGCTCAGCTCTGTCTGTCGGCCCGCCCGCCATGGCGATGGCGTCAAGCAGCCGGGCTCCTTGATGGATTTGGTACGCACCAGGCCTATTGACCTCACCCAAGACCACAATCTGGCGGCTGTATTCCGGCACAAAGACAACGTCCCCGCCTGCCAGAAGCAGATTATGCTCATTAGGGTTATTGATCAATGAACGGTAATCTGTAATCCATACCTGATCGCCGTCCAGTCCCTGCCGGGTGACAATAATCTCTTGATCGGCGTAACTGCTCCTCAAACCGCCGGCCAGAGCCAGCAGATCGAGGATCCGGCCGCCGGCAGGAAGGTTGAACGCGCCTGGGCGGGCTACCTCACCCATGACGAGGATCTGCCGTGACTCAGGAATATGTGGATCACTTCCCCACCCAGCAGCACAGGATTTGGCTGCTCCTTGTCGATCACCGCGTTAAGATCCACGTATTTGATTGAATCGGCAGATGTTCCTGCCGCCACCATCACTTCATCCAGCTTGGCACTGGCTGTAGGGCCGCCGGCAAGAGCGATCACATCCAAAAGCGTTGTGAACTCGTCCACCAAGTATGCGCCGGGCCGGGCCACTTCGCCGAACACCAGAATCCGCCGGTTCATAGTGGGAACATGGATGATATCCCCGCCGGCTACCGTCAGATTCAGCTCCGGCGTATTGGATTGAACCAGATCCCGGTAATTTATGGTCAGCACCATTTGTTCGTCATCAGTCCAACGGGTCAGCGTCAGCCAAGGATCGGCATCGTCCGTCAAGCCTCCCGCTTTCGCCAAGGCTTCAAGCAGCCGCTCGCCGGGGCGAATCCGGTAACGGCCGGGAGATCTCACCTCGCCGATGATGGAGATCTCCAAGTCCAGTTCGGGAACCAGAATCATTTCCCCGCCGTACAGGCGGACGTTGCCTTCGCCGGTGGCCATTATCCGTTCCAGGTCAATCGTCTCGATCACAGTCTGCCCGTCCACTACACGTGTGAAGCTGACAGACTTGGCGTCAGCATGGTCCGTCAAGCCTGAGGCCCGGCCGATCACATCAAGCAGCGTTGTCGTATCCGTGACTGTGTAGTACCCGGGCGCGGCGACCTCCCCGAAGACAAGCACTGACGTTTTCCGTTCAGGTACATAAACGATGTCTCCAGGTTTGATCAAGGGATTGTCTGCACCGGCGCCTTTGATTACGGCATCAAGGTCGTAGGCTGCTGTATGCTGCCTGCCGTCAGCCTCAACCCTGGTTATCTGCACCGCGTTGGCTGCGGCGGTGTTGGTCAGGCCGCCTGATTGAGCAATGACATCCAACAGGCGCTGTTCTTTACGGAGCGTGTAGGCACCGGGCCGAGCCACTTCACCAAGGACCAAGACATCCCGTTTGGCCTCAGGAACAACAATCACGTCGCCGCCCTCCAGCAGGAAGTTGCTGTCGAGGAACCGGTTCTGCTCCAGAAGCTCCAAATTGACGGAAAACACCTCAGCAGTGTCTTCGGTTTGCCTGGTGACACTCACCAGGTCCGCCGCCGCAGTCTCCAAAAGCCCTCCGGCCTTGGCTATTCCGTCAAGCACCCGATCGCCGAACTCCAATCTATGGTAACCTGGATTGCGGACTTCTCCCAGAACCAGCACCTGATGCCTGCCTTCTATGACATAGATCACATCGCCAGGTAGAATTTTTTGATTACCGATGCCCAGCCTGGTTAACGCGCCAAGATTGATTTCCATTGTTTGACCTCCGCGGGTGAGCAACACTTCGTCCCCGGCGCTTTCCAGCGGCCCTCCGGCCGCAGCCAGAAGTTCTAAGAGCTGCATACTTTCACTCACCCGGTAGCTCCCCGGCTTGGCCACTCTGCCCAAAACCAAAGCCTGCGGCGCACCTTCGGGGACAAAGATCACATCGCCCGGCAGCAGCTCAATATGCCTTCCGGTCCCCGTCCCCTGCAGTTGCGCCAGATTGATTTCCTCAACCAGCACCTCGTCGCCGATCTGCCGGGTCAGAGTGACCCGATCCAACGCTGCGTTGGCCGTAGTACTGCCTGCCAAGGCTATCAGATCAAGAATCCCCATCTGTTCTTTCAGGGTGAAAGCGCCTGGCTGCCGCACTTCACCAAGGACCAACACTGTATTCATGATTTCTGGCACAAAGATGATATCTCCGCCCACCACCAATGGATTGAGCCCTGATTTGCCCGTAAGCGTGTCGCTGAGATCCACCGTCAGGGATTGGCGGTCACCGTCAGTTTCCCGGACAATCCGGATTTGGGTAGGATCTCCCGATTTTGTCAAACCACCGGCGGCACTGATCAGTTCCGCCAATGTCATGTCAGGTTCAACGGCGTAGCTGCCGGGAGCGGCAACCTCGCCAAAAAGGACCGCAGTCTGTTTCTCCGGGATGAACAGCACATCATCGGGGTGCACCCGCACTTTGCCTTTACCAGACTGCATTAATGCATAAATGTCGAGCATCAAGTCGGTGTATGATTCACCTATCTTGCGGGTCAGCACTGCCTGGGACAGGTCGGCCGAAGGCAGCGGGCCGCCGCCTGCAGCCAACAAGTCCAGAATATCCATGTCTGGAACCAGTTTGTAGCTGCCCGGCATGGAAACAGCACCCAGAACCAAAGCGGTGCCGGAAGGCGGCAGATAAATCACATCACCGTCGCGCAGCAGCGGGTTGTGCTCAATAATGCCTTCCGCTATGTAACGGGCCACATTCAACTTTAACAGTTCTGTATTTCCGCTGACAAGCCTTGTCAGGGCAACTTCGGCCAGGTTGGCCTCAGGTGTGGGCCCGCCGGCAAGGCCGATGGCGTCCAGCAGTCTGTCTTCCGCGCTTAATCTAAAATAGCCGGGGTTGCGGACTTCACCCAAGACCTGTACCCGTATGGTACGGAACTGGACAACGATCACAGTCACACTGGGAGCGACAACATAAACAGACAGCTGCCGCTGTATCTCTTCCGCCAGTTGGCTGGCAGTCTTGCCTTCTGCCAGCTGATCTCCCACCAAAGGAAAGGTAATATATCCATCAGGGCGCACTTGGACAGTGGTCATCAGTTCGGGGTGCCCCCAGACCGTTATTTCCAGAACATCACCGACATCCAGTATGTAATTGCCGGCTGATACTGTTTGGGCAAGAACAGCACAGATTATGAATGTGAATAGGATTATCCTAGTACCATTCATTGAACTACCTCCCCGGCTGTAGATTCTGCAAAGATCATAACTATTTCTTCGTCTTCACAATTTGATTATCCTGCACAAACACCGAGCTAAAAGAAAAACCGCCAAACCAGCGGTTTTTCGTTATACAATGGTTTGTGCCCAGGACTAGTTCGCCGGAACCAGGCGGAACCCAAGTGTCTGATACTCAAATTCGGTTTCCACAAAGAATTTCGATCCAGCCTCAATCTTTACGTCCTGTCCAGTAACGAAGTAGCCGCCTACCAAACCAATCGGCCCTCCCAAGAGCAGCACACCGGCTATACTGGCACCGGCCGCCAGGTCTAAGCGGCTGTTCCGCTCCAAGGCTTTCTCAGCTACCCGCAGCCGGATGTTCTTGCCGTCGAAAGCCGGCACCGTGCCGAAATCGATCTCCACTCTGCCGCTCTTGCCCAGATGCCCTGCTTTGACCACTTCTGTAATCTTACCGACGCCCTGAGCGCCTCTGGGAATGACTATCCGGCCGTCCACCAGCACGTCGGAGACTACCTGATATTTCACTAACTCACCAACTTGGCTTGTTGCCGAATCAACCCCAGTCAGAATCTGGATTTCCACCAAGGTAGCCGCCGGTACTTTAACCGGAGCTGAATCGAGCTTGGTGGTGCCCCAAATGTACATCATCAGCTGGTTGACCCGGTCGGTGATAGGCCCTGGCTGCGGCTCGCCGATAAACTCAAGCTCAATACGTTCCAATCTCGCTACCAATGGCTCATTGCCGGTCAGTTTTTCCATGAATCCCCACTCAACCAGGTTCAGCAGTAGCTTAAGGCCTGAACTGCTGCCGGAGAGAAACTCGTTGATCCTATCAATTCTGGTCATTACCGGGCCGGTTTGGACAGCCCCAAAGATCTCTATCTCAATCGCCTGTACCCGTGCCAACAGAGCCCCCGGCTGTTCCTCGCCAAAAAGCGCCCGCTCCAACTCGGTCAAAACTGCCAAAGGTGACGTGGTGGACTGGGCGATAACGGTGACAGGGCTTGTCAGCAGTATTAATGCTAAAGCGCAGCTAACAGCAGCTCTCAGTTTCATATTGTTCCTCCTCGTTAAAATCTAATGGAAAACTCTGCCAAAGCCTTGTTCACATCACTGAAGTCAATGAGGCGGTAATCCAGTTTGAACGAGACATCTTTTGTAAGGTCGTAGCTAAACTCAATGGAGGCTCTGGTCCTGTCCGCTGCATCACTGTTTTCCTCATCCAAGCTGTCATTGTTCCATCGCTGGACCAATCCCAGCGCAATCCGCCCATGCGGGATGGGAATGTCCACATCAATGCCGGTACTGGCGGAAAAGCCCAGCTGAGACACGGGTTTGAGGTTCGTGTAAAAACCTGCCCTAATTAAAATGGAATTCGCTGTTGTGTAAGTGATATCCAGGCTGGCCTTAGCTCCTTCGCTCTCATCTTCCCCTGTCTGGACCAAGCCCCGCAGCGTTACATTGCCCAAACGCCCTCTGGCGCCGAACTGCAGCACGCCGGGGTCCAAAGGCTGTGAGAGGTTATGCAGGTATTGGCCTTCCAAGACGAGTCCTGGATTGATCAGGTATTCACCTATGATACCGGCATACCCAGGCTCTTCCGCTGCCTGCTCGCCTTTGGGCAGTGCCGGCAAAGATAACCCAGCCCCAATGAACCAATCGGATGACCAAAGCGGAATGAGGCTGTTGATTAGGATCCTTTCCTCTTCGTCCTCATCCTCCCCGAAATACTTGCTCAATACACTGCTCTTGTCCAGATCCTGCATTGATCCGCTCTTAAAAACGCTGGTTTGACTTCCGTTCAGCAAATGGGCAAATGTGCCTGCCCCGTACAGATTGCTCTCCAGGATCGCCGAGGCTTTTGCTGAATCAGTCTGGTTGGTTGCGAGGCTCGGAAGATCCTCGATCCAGTATCCCAATATGTTCAGTTCATCGCGGTATTCGTCGGCCAGCAAAGCCAAAGACGTCATTGCCTGCTCCGGCAGCCGGCTGTGCTCCAACGTACGCTGGTTGTAGCTGTCAAACAGTTCCTTGAGGTTGATCCTACGGCTTACGCCGAATCGCTGAACCGGCAGCCCGCTGTTCTGCTCTAACCTCTGAATGGTATTGGCAATGGCCAGGGACACTTGAAAGCGGTTCTCTGGATTGACGTCAGCGTATAACTCGCCGAAGTCCAACTGGCTCAAGTAAGCGACAGCGTCATAGATCCACTGATCTGTCTCTTCCTTTTGAGCAGCGCAGGTTGTTGCCAACAGCAAAATGATCAAAGGGAAAAAAAAGACAATCATGTGCCTGTTCACAACAACCCACCTCCGATCTTCTCGCTATATTTGTCCCGCTTGCCTGACTGTCCATTTTCTGTTTGGTACATCTAAATTTCGCCACAAGTGTTCTAAAACCTTCCTTATTGAAGATCTTTCTCAGAATGCCTTTAATTGCCAGCCTGATACCGCTTCGCCAAAATGACGGCGACATAATCATCAAAGGGTACAGGCGGCGTCTGCAGCGACACAGGCAGCAGCCGCCGCCAACCCTGAGGTGGATTGTGCTGCCAGTATAGGGCCCGTGCTTCCACACTCGACAGTTTTTCGTCCACGGTTACCACACGGTGCCTGACTTCAGGCATGGATTCGGCTAGTTCTTTGATAAAGGCTCTGCTTCCTGTCCCATCACCCACCACAATCGGCCCCGCTTCGGGAAGAACGTTGCGCAGCCGATTGACAATCTCACTACGGGGCACGATCTCCTGAAGAAGGATCTGATCTCCATCCAGTACGGCCAATCCGCACTTTTCACTTCCAGGGTCGATCGCGAGGATCGACTGTCCTGTTGTTTTTCTATTCATGTTTCATCCCTATTCTATCTATTCG
>JGI24505J29691_1004855_pt1 | contig 10411 bp, 12 predicted proteins | sample BioPla4RNA2_FD_29691 | JGI IMG/M metagenome (IMG submission 29691) | reverse complement strand
TTCCTGTGTTATCTCTCCCTTGTTGAAGGGTTCATACGCCTGGGTGTTTATATCGTTGATGACAGGAGTCATTATGAAAAGCGACAAAAACAAAGCAAGTCCGATCAGGACCTGGTTGGGCGGCATCTGCTGCGTCCCGAGCGCATTCCTCAGGAAGGAAAGCACGATTATTATCCTTGTGAAAGAGGTCATCATTATGATTATGGCGGGCGCCAGGGACAAAACTGTTAAGATCAGCAGTAGCTGGATGCTTGACGAGACCTCCTGCGGAGTGGTTGCCGGTTCGACGCTGAAACCGAATTTGAAGGGGAATGTGGTTTCAGCATAGGCGTCTGTCCTGAAAAGAGCCATGATCGTCATTGCTGTTGCAAGCTTAAGACCTCGTTTCATCCTTATCATTGGTATCGTCAACCCCGTTAATATCATTGCCGGTACTGCCTTCCCGGCTTTTGTCCAAGATTATCCTCAGCTTCTCGAGATTTTTTCTGAACGTGGGTTTTTCTTCGCCGTCCACGGTACGGACAGTTTTTTCTTCATCCGCCTTTCTTCTGCTTCTTGCGTTATAGATGCCGCGGTACTTCTCAAAAATCGATCTGAAATCGAACCCCCCTGAGTTTTGCGCTTCTTCAGTCAGTACCTCCGCATCCTCGCCGATTTCCACGTTGGTGAGGAATTCGACGGACTTCTGCGTGGTGGCGATCAAAACGTAACTTTTCCCCGCCCTTACAAGATGCAGCCTCTTGTCCGGGCTCAGCATCACCGTCTCGATTATGCTTATGTTCCTGCCCTGCATCGATTTTGCCTGCTTGCGTCCGATATACCTTGTAGTGACATATGTAAGGAACAGCAAAGCAGTGAAACCGATCAGCAACAGGATTATCTGCAGAACTGTTTTTATGTCGAATTGCATCATTAACCCCCGGCCTGCAAGCGACTTTCCTCACCGGCTGTCCAGCCTGTACCGGTCATTTCACCGGCTTTTCAGCCCAGCACCTTCTTTACTGCTTCTATGACCCTCTCTGCCTGGAATGGCTTGACTATGAAATCCCTTGCACCTGCCTGTATCGACTCAATGACCATGGCCTGCTGGCCCATGGCCGAACACATGATAACCTGTGATTCGGGATTTATCTTGCGGATCTCTCTGACTGCCTCTATACCATTGACTTCGGGCATCGTGATATCCATTATCACAAGGTCCGGCATCAGTTCCCTGTATTTTTCGATAGCCCGGCTTCCGTTCTCTGCTTCTCCTATAACTTCATACCCGTTCTTGGTCAAGATGTCTCTGATCATCATCCTCATAAATGCTGCATCATCAACAATCAAGACGGTCTTTCCCATAAAATCTCTCTCCTTGTGTGTAGTGAGTCGAATATTATGTTATTTTCCCGCTCTTTCATGTATATTTATGTTAACATTTCGCAGATATATAATCAAGGCATATTTTTGCTACAGGCGCTTGCTGGGATCTGCGATATCGGTTATCCTGACGCCGAAGCTCTCGTCGATGACAACGACTTCTCCCTTGGCTATCTGCTTCCCGTTCACCAGGATGTCCACCGGTTCGCCGGCCAGTTTGTCGAGTTCTATTATGGATCCCGGGCTGAACTCCAGTATATCCTTGATCAGTTTCTGCGTCCTTCCGAGCTCTACCGTGATCTGCAGCGGCACATCCATGATGATACTGATATTGTTCTTGTCCAGCACGATCCTTTCTTCCTCGAAACTCTGGAACTGGGCAGGCTGTACATTCACAGGCTCCCTGTGCTGCTGCGTTTCGCGCTGCCCGTATCCATTATCGTACTGGGGAGTGTTGTAATATATCTGCTGTGCCTGCTGGGGCTGGCTGTAAGGCTGCTGTGCCTGCGGCTGCTGGCCCGGGGACCCGGGAACAGCAGGCTCTGTCGCTGCCTGCAAACCTCCGTCGCCGGGATCGGCAGGTTTCGAGGGCTGTACGATTTCATCCGGGATTTCGTATGTGCCGCTGTCCGTTTCGGTGTTCAGCAGCGAGCCGACCATTTCCTTCGCGAAGGCGATCGGTATGATCTGCATTATCTCGCTGTCCACGAGCTCGCCTATTACCATCTTGAAAGCTACTTTCACGACCTTTTCGTTGTCGTCGAGCAGGCCGGCCTCAGCCATGTTATCCGCGTTGAAAATGAATGCCTTGGGAGGTGAGATGTCAATCCTTTTGTCGAACACAGAGGACATCGAAGTGGAAGCCGATCCCACCATCTGGTTCATAGCCTCGCTTATAGCACTCAGGTGCAGTTCAGTGAGGCCGCCCTCGGTATTCGACCCGTCGCCTCCCATCATCAGGTCAGTTATAACCTTCACGTCATGCTCCTTCAATATGAGCAGGTTCGTCCCTACCAGGCCGTTGGTGTATTCCACCCTCACTCCTACATGCGACTGTGAGTACTGCGTGGATATTTCCTTCCACGTGCACACCGTTACCTTGGGAGTCGTTATCGTCACTTTCTGCCCAAGAAGTGTAAACAATGTCGTGGCCGATGTACCCATGCTTATGTTGCCTATCTCTCCAAGGGCATCAACTTCCTGCGGATCGAGGTTTTCTCCGCCGGCGCTTTCCGACACCGCTCCTTTCAGCAATGCATCTATTTCAGCCTGTGATAACATGTCACCCATCACTCTTCCTCCTTCTTCACGACCCGTGTTATCCTGACAGCCGTCCTGTTCTTCTTTACGCCGGGGATACCATAGAACTTCAGGAGGTCGCCTACACGAACCTCAAGTTCGTCATTTACACCAGTATCCAGCGCAAGCACATCTCCCGGCTGCAGTTCAAGAACATCCCTGACCGTTACGGTCGTCCTGCCCAGTACCGCCTTGACGGGAACATAGGTGCTCTGAACTCCCTTTTCGATATCCCGTTTCATCTCAGGCGTGGCTTCCTTCTCGATGGTGGAAAACCAGAACCTGGTACTGAGCTTCGAAACTATCGGTTCGACCACCATGTGGGGTATGCATATGTTCATCATTCCGTCTACTTCGCCGACATGCGCGTTCAATGTTATAAGGGCTACCGTTTCATTCTGCGCGACTATCTGGGCAAACTGCGCATTGGTCTCTATCTTGTCGAGCCTTGGCCTTATCGACAGGACATTTTCCCACGGCTCACGCATCAGGTTCAGCATCTGTATCATGATCCTCTCGATTATGGCCAGTTCGATCTCGGTAAACTCCCTGATCCTTTCCAGCGAAGATCCCCTGCCGCCGAGGATCCTGTCTACCAGCGCAAATGCGATATTAGGCTCTATCTCGAAAATTATGGAACCAGTCAGCGGAGCAAAATCCACTACCGCGATAATGACAGGATTCGCCACCGAGTTGCTGAAGTCACTGTAAGGCAGTGCTTCCACTGACACGACATCGACCTGCACCAGCGTCCTGAGGTAGCCTGTCAGGAAGTTCGTTATCAGCCTTGCATAGTTGTCGTAAATGATGTTGAGCGTCTTGATATGGTCCTTCGCGAATTTGCTGGCCCTGCGGAAGTCGTGGACCTTTACTTTCTTTTCCTGCGTGGTGGACTGTATCTCCTGGGCATTTATCTCGCCGGAGCTCAACGCCTTTATAAGATCATCTATCTCATTCTGTGAGAGAATGTCCCCCATAAAAACCACCTCCCGTCTCAGATCCGGATAGCCGGACGGACTACTGGAACAGCCATTCAGAAAAGATGACCCTGTACACGATATTCTCCGGCCTGTCCAGACCTTCGTTCAGCAGGCTGTTGATCTGGTCGGCAAGCTCCTCCTTTGCCCTGTCGAGCATCTCAACATCCTTGATTTCATCAACGGTCCGACTCATGAAGAACCTTACCACAAGCTCCTGTATCTCTTCCTTTTTAGCATTTATGAGCTCTTCAACGACAACCTTCTTGTTGCTTTTCAGAGTCCTGTAACATTTCAGCGTCACATTCACCTGGATTATGGAGGAATCGTTCTGATTGGCCTTTTTCAGCGTAAAATACTTCGCTCCGTCGTAAAGTGGGATTTTCAGAAGGTCTTCTTCTTTAGGCACCACAACAGTGTCTTCTTCGGAACCATCCTGCCGTCCGTCTCCACTGTCTCCGGGGCTCCCCTGCACGATCAGCAAATACCCGGCCAGGGCGGCAAGCGAAAGAGCAAGGACTGCTACTATCACGATGAGAATGAAGAATGTGCTCTTGGACTCCAAACCTTATGCCCCCTCTGTCTTTTGTGTATCTGCACAGAACCTGATGCTTCCCTCGAATTCTATGACCTTCCTGATGACTTCATCGACAGATTCCCTGCAGACGTATTTCTTTCCATCGACCGTGGTAATGACCGTATCAGGCGTGGCCTCCACAGTCTCTATCAAATCGCTGTTAAGGACATAAACCGAGCCGTTTAACCTGGTCAGTTTAATCATAATATTTTTACCCCAAAAACTCAATAGTTTTTCATAAAACGGCAATTTTCGCGCTTTTTATGAAAAATTTATCGAGTTTTCTCCTTTCCTGCATATTTCATGAGTGCTCCTCCCGGCCGTCTGTCGCCATGCAGCAAACCCGGTATCTCCGGTGTCTATATGCTGTTGTCCTCCGTACCGGAAGGAGCACTTCGCTGCGCTCTTCACCGGCTCTTCCAGCCTTACGCCGTACCTTTCAGGATGTCAGGTCAGCCGTCAGCATTGCTATCATTATCTCTTCAGGCTCACCAGTTCCTGCAGCATCTCATCCGATGTGGTTATGATGCGGCTGTTGGCCTGGAAACCCCTCTGCGTGATGATCATTTCAGTGAACTCCTTCGACAGGTCCACGTTGGACATCTCCAGGGTGCCGGGGTTCAGTGTGCCGGTACCGCCGGAACCGGGCTTTACGGCCTTGAATTCGCCGGAGTTGGTAGTCGGGATGTACATGTTGTCGCCGACCTTCTGCAGACCGGCCGGGTTCTCGAAGTTCGAGAGCGCTATCAGGCCGAGCGCCTGCTGCTGCCCGTTGTCATATATGCCGGTGATCACGCCGTCGGAACCGACACTGAACGACACGAGGCTTCCTGAAGGATATCCGTCGACACTCTGCGGTTTTACCGAGTTGTCTGCTGCAAAGGAAGTCAGCTTTGAAAAATCGAACACTACCTCGAACTCGCCTGTGCCGGACTCGTTCGTCGTGTCGCCACCGGGCTCGAACGTCACGGTTGCCGACTGCCCGGAACTAATTATCCCTTCATCGTCAAAGACCAGCTGCGTTTCATCAGAAAGCGTCACCGTGATGTCCCCGTCGGTCACTATTCCCCACTGCCATGTCGAAGTAGAATCATCAGCTTCGACTTTCCAGAACCGTACATTTATCTTGTAATCGTTACCGAGCTTGTCATATATGGTCATAGGCATAATGAATACCTGGTCTTCTGTCGGGTCGTCAGTTCCGACCAGGGGCATCGCTGCATCGAGATTGCCCGCGAGTTGGGCCCTCGATGTCGCCTTTGCGGATATGATCCTCTTGTTCCTGTACGCATCGGAATAAAGGTTTATCGGCTCTATCGGCTTTTCCGTGTCGAACTCTCCGCTGCCGTCGTTCTTGAGCGCCTGCCAGCCATAAACGTTCATCCCGCTGCCGGTTACAAGGTTGCCGAGCTTGTCGATGGTGAAGTTACCGGCTCTGGTGAACCTGAACGTGTCATTTACGCCGCCCCTGCAGATGAAGAAGCCGTCACCTTCGATCGACAGGTCAGTAGGGTTGTCCGTCCTTTGTACGCTTCCTCTCGTGGTGATTGTGTCGACTGCCCCCACGCCGAGGCCCAGACCTATCTGCATCGGGTTCGTCCCGCCCCTGCCTGTGATCGGGTCAGGTGCGCTGGCACCCTGCAGTGTCTGGCTGAATATTTCCTGGAATGTCACTCTTCCTGATTTAAAACCAACCGTGTTGACATTCGCCACATTATTGCCTATTACGTCCATCTTCGTCTGATGTGCCCGAAGGCCGGACACACCGGAAAACATAGATCTCATCATAAAGCATTCTCGACCTCCTTCGAAATTCTACATCCCGTCCGTCGTTCAGGGATGTCCAGCCTCCCGAAAGGGTCCGGCTGTTATATTATCACTGCTCCGTCAATGTTCGTGAATACGTTTTCTCTGAGTTCATTGCTGTTTACGGCCGTTATTACCGTCCTGTTCCTGGTGTTGATAACGAACGCCAGGTCATCCATCAGGACGAGCGTATCCTTTACCCCTTTGGACTCGGCTCTCGCAACTGCTTCCCTCATCCTGTCCTTCTGGGCGGGCGACAGGCTGATATTCCTGGATCGCAGCCGGTATTCCGCATGCTTTGAGAATTTTATCTCATAACTTTCCTGCTGCTTCTGCCTCAGGATGCTGTCGAAACTTACGGCTGCAGTGTCCTGTCCCGTGTCAGTCCTGCCTGTCCTGACCGGCCGGACGGTTACCGGGCTCCCGGTGATTACCGGTCTGCCGATGCGGTTTCCTGTGTTGTCAATTACCATCTCCATCACCATCCTGTCCGTCAGCCGGCGTGCCTTCGCTGTCGTCCACGGCATCGGCACCGTTTCCGCCTGCCTGCGGCGGTCCGTCGTCGGTTCCTCCTGGAGCGCCCGTGCCGTTGCCTCCTCCATTTCCTTCCGACGGCTTCCTTATGTTGGTTATACTGTCAAGAGGCACGTGGATTTCGTTCAGCACCGCTTTTATGCCGCCCCTGTCGTCGAATTCCAGCGAGGCGATCTTGGCAGTCACGGGAACACGTTTCCCGGTGGAGCTGTCCCTAATCACGATATCGATATATTCGCCGTTCTCATGTGCGGTGATCAGCCTGTTCCTCACGTATTCGACATCGGTCGTCTTTATCGCGGTGTTCAGTCCGGCTATCTCGACGCTCACGCCGTCCAGAACGGCATAATCTTCATAGATACCTCTCTGCAGCGATCTTACTGTCCCGCTGACCTTGATCATGTCGCCGTCAAGCGGATTGTAAACGATACCGTTGACAAGGCTGCCGATAAGGCCCGTGAACTGTGCAAGGTTGCTCCATGAAGAATATGTCCCTTCAGTTACCTCGATAATGTCTTCCACCGGCACCTCCCTGCCGCGGACGACTACGTAATATTTCCCGCCGGAATACGTGACGCTCGTCACATCTCCTGCTACTTCAGTGACTTCTCCGGTCGAGTGATCCTTCACATAGGCAACGATGCTTTTCCCCAAAAGGCTGTATGCCTTCGTAGCGGTAAAGCTCGTGTTCAGGTTCTGCATCTGCTCAAGCGCACTGAACTGGGCCATCTGCGCGATGAATTCCTTGTCGTCCGTCGGGTTGAGCGGGTCCTGGTATCTCAGCGAAGTCACGAGGAGGTTGAGAAAATCGTCCTTCCCAAGCTCGCCTGTATCCCTGCTGCCGATCCTTGATTCATTTTCCCTGATTATCTGCTCTATCGTTTTCTGATAGGTCACTGCATCTACGCTCATCCATTCACCTCCTATGCCGTCAGGTTTATCGTGCTGCCCTGCCACATCCAGGGATCGATCATCCCCACAGTTTCAGCCGGCAGCGATGTTTCGGCCGTCATTGCAGCAGCCGGCCGTGCCGCGCCTTTGGACCGCACACCGGCAAGCAATCTGTCCTGCGGCCCGTTTTCCCGCTCCTGTCGGCCGTCCTGCCTGACCGATACGCTGAGATCCTGCACGACGATCCCCTGTCGTTCAAGCGATTCCTTCAGCATCTGCATGTTGGATTCCAGCAGCCTCTGCACCTGCAGATTATCCGCCGTGAATTTCGCCATGACCGTGCCGTTCTCGGCGACTACTTTCAGCGATAACCTTCCGAGGCTATCGGGCTTCAGTTCGATGACCATTTCTGATTTGCCGCGTTCCAGTATCACGGAAACCTTTTCGGCTACCTGGCTGATGATCTGCCTCGCAGATACCGGCTGGTCAGCCTGTCTCCCGGCCGCAGTCTGCGTCACCGCATCGGGTCCGTGACTGTTTTGCTGTACTGCGGCCATCCCGGCATCTGTCATCTCTCTTTCATGCATTGCCTCGGTGTCCTGATGCAGTGCGGGTTTATGCACTGACCCGTCACCGGCCTCCGGGTCGGTTCCGTCAGTCCCGGATCCTTCCATGGCTGCTTCCACCTTGCTGTCGGCTGGCACTGCTTCATCGCCGTCAGCATCGAGCCCCGCAGCAAACTCGTCCGGTTTCCCGAGGATTCCTGCACGGATCCTGCCGGAAATCTCCGGTGCAGATTCAAGCGCATCACGTACTGCCTCCTCAAATCCCGCGGCATCCCGGACCAGGCCGGCCTGCGTATTTCCTCCCGGCAGCACCTCGCCTGCACCAGCGGCCGTATCTGCCGTATCATGCAGCCCGACAGCATCCCCGATTAGCCGCATCAGTTCCGCAAGGGCATCTTTCTGCTCCGCATCAGGTCCCAGGAGTTCCGAAAGTCTGGCTGCTGTTTCGGCAAAACCTGCCCGGGCCGACAATACATCTTCCGGGATGCCCAGCGAAGCCAGGATCTCCTTCAGCATCGTCCTGTCCAGGCCGGTCAGCTGTGCCAGGACCTCCAGCATGTCGGAAAACCCGGTCCGCCTGTTGACTTCTTCACGGAATCCTCCATCCATATCCGCGGCTTCGGCCTTCTTTCCGTTCCGCGTTTCTGATAGGGTCTCCCTTCTTATCCTTTTGCAAGTCAGGTCCTGCGGTCTGTTCAGTCGTTCTTCGGAAGAAATACCAGATGGCTCGCTGCGCTCGATCCGGTCCGTCCGGCTTATGCCTGGCCTGTTCTGTGCCCTGGACAGGGCCATTTCGAACACTTTTCCGAATCCGGCCGCACCTGCCGTGTTACTGCGGTACTGGCTTCTGCCGCACCTAGCTGCGGGAACATCCATGCCTGCTGCGATACTGGAGCTGAATACCTGTGTGAACTGCAATTCCTCACCTCCTTTCAACAGACTGATATGTCATCCCCCTCTGTAAAGTTCATTGAGCTTCTCAGTCACCCTGGCTGCAAAATCGGGGGACATTTCCTGCAGTATCTCCGCAGCCTGTTTCCTGTTCATGGCTTTCAGCGTTTCAGCTATCAGGTCCAGTTTCGACGTGCCCATCTGCTCGAAAATGGCTGCCGCCGAATCCGCGTCCATCTCCGCATAGACCTGGGCGAACTTTTTCACGTTATCATCCGTCTGCTGCTCCACGATGACAGATTTATATATGGCCGCGGCATTCTCCGGATCGATGGACTCGAAATACTCTGTAAAGGCTTCCCTGTCGCCGCTTGCGATCGCCCTGTCGAGTTGCTTCTTCAACTCCTCCAGTTGCTTTTCCTTTTCAGCAACGGCAGCTTCACGTTCATCCAGTTCCTGCAGCTTTTCAGCGGCTTCCTGGATAAGCCTGTCATAATCTTCCTTGTACCTGCTCAGCTCATCAGCCCTCGCATCGGCCTGCGCAAGCTGCTCCTTTAGCTTTTCAGTCTCATCCCTGAATTCGAGATATTTCTCGCGGATCTCATCCCGGGTCATGTATTTCGGATTGAGAGGATCAGGCGGTTCCGGCAGTGCCAGCTTGAGAAAAGGGATCGACTTTATCGAGGAATAATGCCTTTCAGTCACACCGCCGATGTTGTTGTAGACGATAAAATAGAAAACGGCGCCGAAAGCAGCGACGATGATGATCACATCCAGGATGATCATGCCTGCCGTGAAGAATTTGCTTCTCTTTTTCTTCCCATCCTTATTTACAGTGCTTCCATCCGGTTTGGCCGCCATTTTCAGTCTCCCGTATCGCTATCGCTGTAATTGTAGCTAACGATTTCGTCATTGGTTTTCTGTTCGAGCTTCTTCTGATCAAGGAGGAATTCCTCGTATTGCCTGTCTTTCAGCTTTTCGAGTATCTTCCTGTCCTTCATGGCCTTTACGAGCTCTTCTCTAACTTTATCGACATATTGAGCGGCAATATTTACATTTTCTTTTTGTGTCCGGATCCTGGAATTGAGCACTGAAAGGTATTCGTTGAATTCTACCAGTTCATGGACAGTCGTTTTCCTGGTCTTTTCATTGAACTCCCTGACAGTGTCATCATGCTTGTTTTCCAGTTCGGACAATTTGCGCTCTTCAGCCTGCAGCTTCCGCATGGCGGCCGCCAGTTCGTTCTTTACACTGTCTTCTTTCTGCTTCCTGAGATCCAGGACTGACTGGAGCTTGAATATGAACCTTGCCATTATTCTCTCCTGCGGGGTTTTTCAGGATCTTGTGAGATCCGGTGATCAGAGATGTGTATGTCGGTCATCGGAGGATTTCCTGCAGCATGTCGATGATCTCATCGAAACCGAAGCGTTCCTCCGTCGACTGCCGGATGAAGCCAAATATCCTGTCTATCAGGCTTATGGCATGGTCGATCTTTTCGTTGCTGCCTT
>JGI24505J29691_1004179_pt1:0-7500 | contig 10710 bp, 13 predicted proteins | sample BioPla4RNA2_FD_29691 | JGI IMG/M metagenome (IMG submission 29691) | reverse complement strand
ATTTTAAAAACTCATCATTTTTTTTAGATTAGTAATTTTCTTATCATTACCCTTAATCATTTCTTTTAAACGTCATCATTAAGCAAATCAACCAATGCATCAAAATCCTCGAGTACTATTCCATTCTGATTTCTTTTAACCAGGTCGGCCATATTGCCACTCATTTTATTGGTTATTACAAAAGTTCCTGCTGGAAAGCTCTCATAATATGTATATGAATACGTTTCTGGCCAGATTGACCATAAAAATGATATATCTATTGAATTACTTACTAATGCATTTACCATAGCCATTTCGCCATCTTCTATGAAAGAAACATCCCGGTACTCAATACCTGGAATTATTTCGTCATTTTCACCTAAACAATAAAATTCATATTTATCTTTAAACTGAGAAAACATTTTTTAAATTCTTCCCAACCCTTTATATTTACCCTTATAACCGACATATGCTATTCTTAATTTCTCATTGACAGTTCTATCGTTCTGCACTAATGTAGATTTTTGATGAGGTATAACTAAAACTTTATTATTATCAAGATTAAAGACCTTACATATAATATCCCTAGCACTATTGGATGGAGCAATTAATTTAATATTTGATCTGGTAAATAATTTTTTGTGATATGTATGGGTTTTATAGTAGCCTTCTTTGTAAATGCATGTTTCACATTTTTCCCAATTATTTTCATAGGCAGCACAAAAACCTTTGGTTTTATCCAATAATTTTATGTTTTCACATATTGAAGTAAAACCATGAACATAATATAGTAATTGGTAGTCTTTTTATATAAATATTCTGTTAAATATATCCTGTTACTTTCCATTATTTCTTTTGTAAACATGCTGCAAATGAGAATATAGTCATAATGATAGTTATCTATTTCATAGGGGTTATAACTTTTAAACCAATCCAATCACTACCCATTTCTTCCTATCATTATCAGCTACAGCAATAATATTTATTTCTTTTTTGTTCATTCCTAATATTGTTTCAGCTGCACTTCCAGTCTCAGAAATATCTATCATTTCCTCCAATGGTTACTTTATTAAAATTACACTTCCAAAATAATCGCTTAAAGGAAAATAATTGATATTTTTCTCGCTGCAAAATTTCTGTATTGCTTCTTTCACACCACTATATAAATTAAAGTGATAGTCATGTACTAAAATATAGCCATTTTTATTTAATCTTTCATAAAAAAACATTAAACCCTCATAAGTAGGTTGATAAAGATCTACATCAATACTTACAAAAGAAAACACTTCATTCTCTAAGCCTTTGGCTGTTTCCGGAAAGTAACCTTTTCTTATAATACAGTTATTTTTGTTTTTGATTTTATTTAATACTATATCAATATTTGTATCACTTAAGTGCCCAGCTTTTGAATTAGAGTATTTATTTTTTCTCTCTATGTCAATATCTTCATCTACAAACCCTGAAAAAGTATCAAATAAATATATCTTTTTATCCAGAAAATAATGACTTAATACTGCTGAAAAGTCTCCTTGGTAAACACCCAGTTCAGCAATAGCTCCTTCAATATTTCTATTGTATATCTCCCTGGAGATAAGCTCAACAGTAGATATCCTAACAAAATCTATTCCTTTTATGAGATAGTCTCTAAATTTATAAAAGGCAACATTACGGTTAACATCTAAGACACTCATGCTGCAAATGCCAAAATTATAGATATATTTATTTGCAAATTCTTCTCTTAAAAATGATAAATATTTTCTATTTTGCTGATAAATAAATTGAGCAAACATTCTAGCATTTTTTTGTTCTTTATCAAAGGCTTTTAATATAATATTTTTGTTTATTCCCTGTTTAAGTAATTGTTCCTCTATTTCAGTATGATAAACACTAGTTATCACAATATAATCATAATCATATAAGTGTAAAGCTGCCGGACTTTCTATCTTTATACCATTTAATATTTTGCCCTGTTTAGAGAAATCATTATCTACAAAAACTACTATTTCAGCTTTATTAAAGTCCACAGCCTCCATAAAAGTAGTGGCCCCAGAACCAGCTCCAAAACAGAGCAATTTTACTTTTTTATCCATCCGGTTATCCTTTCCCTTCTACTTTTTTGAATTCATTTAATAAATAAGAAATAGAGTCATAATCACATTGAGGATACAAAGGTAGAGTAATGATTCTTTTGTATACTGTTTCTGCCTCTGGACACAACCCCTTCTTACACCCCAGGTCCTGATAATAGGGATGCCAGTAGACAGGTATATAATGCACCTGTACCCCTATCCCCTTACTTCGCAGGTAATCAAACACCTCTTTCCGGCTCTTCCCCAACTTCTCCTCATCAACCTGAATTACATAAAGGTGCCAGGAACTCTCTCTATCAGCTTTCTGATAAGGGAGCTTAATCCATTCCAACTCAGCCAGTTCTTGGTTATATATTTCAGCTATATCCCTTCTCCTCTTAAGAAAACCATCTGATTTCTTTAACTGGCTTATACCTAAAGCGGCCTGGATATCAGTCATCCGGTAGTTATAGCCCAGCATTTGCTGTTCATGATACCAGGGTTCATCAGTCTTAAGTAGATATTTATCCGGTTCCTTGGTAATACCGTGAGTGCGGAACAGTTTTAATTTCTCATAAAGTTCCTTATCATTTGTAGTAATCATCCCTCCTTCACCGGTGGTAATGTGCTTAACGGGATGAAAACTAAATACAGTCATATCACTATACCTACAACTGCCGATTTTTTCTCCTTTATAGGTAGCTCCCAGAGCATGAGCCGCATCCTCTATGACAATCAGGTTATTTTCCCGGGCAATTTCATATATCTCTTCCATATCACAGGGTTGTCCAGTAAAATGAACTGGTATGACGGCAGCCGTCTTATTCGTAATCTTCTTCTTTATTTCCTCCACTGATATGTTATATGTTTCTGGATCAATATCAGCAAAAACAGGTTTTCCACCTTGATATAAGACACAATTGGCAGAAGCAGCAAAGGTCAGTGGGGTTGTAATAACTTCATCACCCGGACCTATACCTGCTGCAAAACAGGCAGCGTGTAAGGCTGCTGTACCATTGGACACTGCAACCGCATATTTCGCCCCAACATAGGCAGCAAATTTTTCTTCAAATTCTTCTATTTTCGGTCCAGTTGTCAAATAATCACTTTTCAGTACCTCTACCACTGCCTTTATGTCTTCATCATCTATCCATTGCTTTCCATAGGGAATATATTTTTTGGGCATTATTAATCACCTTATGTCTTTTATCTTTCCTTTGTAAAGTTATTTTTTAGAAAAAGTTTTTAATTATAAAAGCTAAAATTGCAACTGTTTCAACATTTCCCGCATCTCCTCTACGGTCAACCATTCTTCATTCTTATCACTGGTGTATTCAAAATCTTCTTCTATAGGCTTTCCATCTTTATGATTACCCAATCTCCACCAGCTAAACTCCGGTTGAATGATATAGTAATTATCAAACTCCAGTGTATGACGGGCATCTGAGGCTGTTATCAGACTCTCATGTAATTTCTCACCGGGACGGATCCCCACTATCTCCAATTCGCATTCCGGCGCAATGGCCTTCGCCAGATCTGTTATCTTCATACTGGGTATCTTCGGTACAAAAACCTCTCCGCCCTGCATTTTTTCTAATGCTGTAAAGACCATCTCTACTCCCTCTTCCAGGGTGATCCAGAACCTGGTCATCCTCGGATCTGTAATAGGCAGTTTTCCGGTATTTTTTAACTTCATGAACAACGGAACAACACTGCCTCTGCTACCTACAACATTACCATAACGGACAACTGCAAAGCGGATATCTTTGCCACCCACATAAGAGTTACCGGCAATAAAAAGTTTATCAGAACAGAGTTTAGTAGCTCCATAGAGATTAATGGGGTTCACGGCTTTATCGGTACTCAAAGCAACAATTTTACTAACACCTCTATCGATGGCAGCATCTATTATATTCTGAGCACCAATCACATTGGTTTTGATTGCTTCAAAGGGGTTATATTCACACTCCGGTACCCGTTTCAGGGCTGCAGCATGGATAACTATATCTACACCATCAAAGGCCCGGTATAGCCTTTCTTTATCCCTTACATCACCAATAAAAAACCTGAGTTTAGGATTATCCCCGAATTCAGCCCTCATCTGGGCCTGCTTCAGCTCATCCCTGCTGAAAATAATCAGTTTATTAACATCATACCTATCCAGAACCATCCTGGTAAATTTTTTGCCAAAGGAACCTGTTCCTCCAGTGACAAGAATTGTTTTTCCATCCAACATTGAAAACATCCCCTCTATTTTTTTACGAAGACTATTCTTTTATTTAATGTTTAAGTTATAATTAAGTCATTATATTACCTTAATTCTGCAAAAATCCCTCAATTCCTTCAAAATATGTTACAATACACAATAAGCCTGCTATATGATTTTCTTATTTGCTACCTGGATAAAGCGCTGGTATTCTTTCAGAACAGGAATTAACTCATATTCCAGTACATCCGCTAACAACACAAAATCTTTAATTTCTACAGCTCCCAGAAGATTTTCTATAGTTTCTGCCCATCTTGTAAAAAATTTATCTTTATCTATATCCTCTTCCTGATAATCAATGTTCTCCAATAGAGTAGTAAACCACTTTAGTGTATCAACAAGTTGTTCAACCATTATAAAACGGGCTGTTTCTGTACCCTCATGGATTCTGTCCAGAAATCTCTCTATCCGCTCAATATATTCTGGAATAAATTTATTCGCCTCACTTAAAGTCTCCAGTGTTAGCTCCTTAAGTTTTTTAACAACTACCTCCAGATGCTCAATCTCTCCTAATTTTTCAAACTCACTTTCACTTATATTGGTTATATCCCTTTCGTCAGCAAAAACCTGGTAAACGATATAGCCCTGTGCTTCAATCATATCAAAGAGTTCTCCAATGGTCTTCCCATTTACATCCATATCGAAAACCGCTCCATGGATTGTAACTTTCATTATCTATATCACCTCTTCTGACAACATTTTATTATAATGCTGATTTAATATTTTAATAACCCTCTTGCTCCCATTTATTATTAAATTATAAAACTCTACCAGATTGCTGATTTTCTCATAGTTTGTTTTAATATCAGTACTGGCCAGATCATAAAAATTATATATCTCTGCTTCGAAAAAAATTATGCTATCTATTAGTTTTATTATGTTTTTGTTAACTTCCCCTATTTTATTAATTAAAATTTTGCTTTCTTCTCCGTCTACATCCCCTAACAAATTATCTATTAATAACAAACCTTTTTCTGACTCCTCTTTAAGCTTTTCGATATTTTTAACTATTGCTTTCAATTCTTCTTTAATCTCTGGCTTCCAGACTGGCTGGTATGATCTTAACTTCTCCAGCATTTCCTGAACACCGTTATTTTGATCACGGCAATATTTATTAATTGCTTTCTTCAGAGACATTATTTCAGTTCCCTCTATTTTTACTCCACCTTCTGTAGCATCAATAAATGCTCTTTGACAACCAGTATTCCGCAGGACCTCAATTGCTTTGTTAAACCACTGTAGATAAAAATAAAAATCACTTCTTGTCCATACTTCATTGTCATATATATCCTTAACTTTTAGATATCCTTTACTCTTTTTTTTCATTTCCTCTTCTATACTTAAACTATAGTCATTACCTTTAACATGGGTAATATTATCAGTAAAGGCCAGATCCTGTCCGATAAAGATTATGGGATCAGCTCCCATTAAATTGGCCACAGCGAAAGAAAGATGTGCTACTGAACCACCAGTGGCCAGGCGGCCTATAAAACCTCTATATCGTTCAAGCCAGGAAATCTTCTCCTCATTAATACCAAAAGATGGACTGAAAACTACTGGCCCAGGCCATTCCTCCAGGATATGACTAAAAAATTCGGGCACCGCCAGAAGTACTGTATTGTGTAACTTGCTATAATCCAAATCTTTAAAATACTTCAGGATATATTTATAACCATCAAGGGCTGTAACAATATCCGGTATTATATCATTTTTCAGTAATACTTTTAAAACCGCATCAACTGCAATGATAATTGCTTTGCCCTTTACTTCTTTTAAAAGATGCATATTTTTACTCAATGAGGGACCAGCAGCGACAAGAATAGCAGGTTTATCCTTATAAAGATGATATAAATCATTAACACCGGGATTATTCAACATTAAATAAAGATTTTTTAATAAATTTTCTTCCCACATCTTTCCACGTTCTCTAATGGTATTTCTATTTGATTCTAATTGACTAATGGTAAAAATAAGATCCCTTTCTACTGAAGATAATTCTTCCTTGAAATATTTATTTACTGTCGGGAGTTCAAATATAATCATTTTCTCAAAAACAATATCAATCCTATCATTTATAAAATTTATAAGTTCTACACTGTTATAATCATTAAAAAGATATAAATAAAATTGATCATATGAAAACAAATCAGTAAAATCATTCCATCTAATGGCTTCCTTAAATAAAGAAATGTTAGATTCTATGACAAATATTTTTACATTCTTTTCTTTTACCCTCTTATATAATTCCTTGAGATGATATCCCATCCCAAAACCAAGAACAACTATTGAACTAATACCGGAAAGCTGCAATTGGGAAACCAGGCGTTCTGCCTCTTTTTCCGGGTCATATTTACTGTGAATTAAAAATTCGGTTCCACCATCCATATAAATAGCATTTTTACTACCATTAACTGTGTCAATAATTTTTATATCAGGATCAACAGGACAGGTTTCAAAAAGTTCCTGAATTGCTGGATATTTTATCTTCAAAAGTTCAAAGTTTTTTTTAAACAAATCACTCAACCCCAATTTTCTATAATATTAACCATCCTAAAAATAAAGCTAACTGACATAATGTCAGTCAGCTTTATTTTTAAATAATACATTTAAATCAATTTACCCAATTATCCAAGCAGTGAAAGAACAGACTGGGATTTCATGTTGGCCTGAGCCAGCATTGCTGTACCAGCCTGCTGCAGGATCTGGGCTTTGGTCAGTTCAGCCATCTCAGCAGCCATATCGGCATCACGGATACGGGATTCTGCTGCCTGCAGGTTCTCTTCAGATACAGCCAGGTTATTGATGGTATGCTCTAACCTGTTCTGTACTGCACCAAGGCTGGAACGGAAGGAAGAAACCTTACTGATAGCTGCATCAATAGTGCTTAATTCAACATCGTCAGCAGTTACGTCAAAAGTAGAAATACCTAATTCTGTTGCTGTCATGGCAACTAAAGAAACTGAAATTGTTTGCCCACTGTTGGCACCAATCTGGAATGTAAATGTTTTTGAAGTAACTCCTGAAGTAACTACTGAAGTAACTCCTGAAGTAACTACTGAAGTAACTCCTGAAGTAACTCCTGTGAAATTCAATAATTTCATGGTATTGAACTCTGTTCTTACAGCAATACCACTGATTTCTGCAATTAGCTGTTCTACCTCTTTCTGGATTTCAGCCTTATCAGCA
>JGI24505J29691_1008064_pt1 | contig 11740 bp, 10 predicted proteins | sample BioPla4RNA2_FD_29691 | JGI IMG/M metagenome (IMG submission 29691) | reverse complement strand
TGAATTTTCAATGTAGGATAGCATGAGGTAGAAGGGTATGACGAAGGGTATGACAAGGGTCAGTCCGGCGACCACGCCTCCAAAGGCACCGTTCCATATTATTGATGTTACTGAACCTGAGAACTGGGGGTCGACTGGCTGGAAGAACCCGAATATCCCTGTGAGGATGTCTGAGAAGAATTCGCCAACAACGAAGGTCCAGAGGAGGAGGCCGCCCACAACAAGGGCCGAGGATATGTAGCCATAGACGGGATGCGTCAGGAAGCTGTCAAGTCGCTCTGAGAAGGATGTGCTGATGTCAGTCTGTTCCTGGGCCCCTGAGGCTATCACGTTTGACAGAGCATATCTCTCTGATGTTATAACAGAGAAGGATGGTTCATTATGTATCCTTTCAACCTCCCCGGCGAGTCTTTTTGCAAGGTCCCTGACTTCACAGGGCATCATCTCTGTTATTTCAGGGTCATTTTCAAGGAGCTTTATAGCCACCCATCGCCTTGAGTATCCCTCAGGGAGTTCGGGGAGGTGCTCCATGAGTTCCCTTATTCCTGACTCAACTTCCTTCCCGTATTCTATTACATGGGGTTTTATATTTTTGTCTGCAGCTTCAAGGGTTTTCCTGAGAAGTTCCTGGAGTCCCTGACCCTTAACAGCCACCGTGGACACCACAGGGACTCCCAGGGCCTTTTCAAGTTTCTCCTCATCTATGACTATCCCCTTCTGTTTTGCCATGTCCACCTGGTTGATGCATATGACCATCGGCACTTCCATTTCAATTAGCTGGAGTGTGAAGAAGAGGTTCCTCTCAAGTACCGATGCATCCAGGACATTAACCACCACATCCGGTTTCTCCTTGATTATGAAGTCCCGGGATACTATTTCCTCCATTGAGTATGTTGAGAATGAGTATATGCCCGGGAGGTCTATTATGTGGATGCTGCGACCGTGGAACTGGAGATAGCCCTCTGCCCTTTCAACGGTTTTACCGGGCCAGTTACCGACTATCTGGTTGGATCCTGTCAGCTGGTTGAAGATCACGCTTTTACCCACATTTGCGTTCCCTGCAAGTGCAACGGTTATCTCTGATTTTTTCATGGAGGGCACCCTTCACTCTTCTTCTGTGTCTATGAATACATTGTCTGCTATGTCCCTTCCAAGGGCCACCCTTGAACTCCTGACCTCCACCTCAACGGGTCCGTTGAGAGGGGCCTTCTTGATTACCTTCAGTGGCACTCCTATGGTTATCCCCATGTCCATGAGCCTCCTAACGACCCTGTAATCTCCCCTTATGAAGGACACTCTTCCTGTTTCTTCTTCATCCATTTCCCTGAGGGATCTGAGTTTCTCATCCCTGCACCCTATCTCTTCGATGTCCGCGTCCTTCATTTCAAGGCATTCCTCGCAGGTGCTGAATTTGAAGTCACATGCGGGGATGGGGTTTTTATCGGGGCATTCCCCTGGTACGTTGAGAAGATGGCAGAGGGCCCTTTCAGCATCATCAGATAGGGAGTGTTCCATTTCACAGGCCTGTCTGTGTATCTTTTCCCTTTTTATTCCAAGTATGTCATGGAGGAACCTTTCAAGTATCCTGTGTTTTCTTGTCATCCTGCGGGCTACCCTGTATCCCCTCTCGGTCAGCACGGCTCCTCTGTAGGGTGAGTATTTCACATATCCCTCGGAATCCAGTTTTTTGAGCATCTGGGTGACACTGGCGGGTGCTATGTTCATTGTTCTTGATATCTCCGTGGTACTTGCGGTCCTTCCAGATTCAATGAGCCTGTAAATGGTTTCAAGGTATTCCTCTATACTTTCACTGAGATGCTTCATTAGGTTCACCTAAATCCCTGATGTTGATTTAGTTGAACCTAATTCAATATAAATCTTTCTAAATATGGTTAATCTAAAAAATAAAGGGGGAGTTTGGAAAGGATATTCATGTTGGGAGCACGTTCCTTCCATAGGCTTCGTTGATGACCTCTGCAAGGCCAACGTACATGGCAGCAGCACCCGTGAATATCCCCTCATAACCTGCAACCATTGTTATCATGGCTGAACCTGTGATTTCACCGGCTGTAAGCAGGAAGAACAGGATGGCAAGGCTTATAATATCACCTGTATTCCCCTTTTGAGTTTGAGTGTTGCGATGAACATCGCCAGCGTGAAAAGGCCCCACATGAATAGGTAAGCTGCCATTGAAGTGGGGTCTGCTGCGGCCGCCGCCGTACCAGTTGTCTCAATGAACCTGATGTTCGGTATCATCAGTAGGAGTACCAGTGACCACCAGAAAAGTCCATATGAACCGAAGGCCACGGTCCCGAAGGTGTTACCCTTCCTGTACTCCATTACACTTGCAAGTATCTGGGCTATACCCCCGTAGGCAAACCCCATTGCAATTATCATGCTGTTTATGGGAAAAAGACCTGCATTGTGCAGGTTCAGCAGTACAGTGGTTATACCGAACCCAAGAAGCCCGAGGGGAGCTGGATTGGCGGTTCTGTCAGATATAACCACTTCTTTATCTGTCATTGTTTTTCACCTATGCATTTTACCATTTAAACTAGACATGGAACCTTACTCCTCAAGTGTTGAGGTATCTCCAGGGTCCCTGCCCTCCTCTCTTGCCCTGAGGATTCTCCTCATTATTTTCCCGGACCTTGTTTTTGGAAGCTGTTCAACCTGGACCATTTCACCTATAACCGCTACCGGTCCAAGTTCATGGCGCAGGTGTCTCTTCAGTTCCTCTATGAGGGCTGCGTTCAGCTGATGACCCTTTTTAAGTATAAGGAAGGCCTTTATAACCTCCCCCTTAATAGGGTCTTCCTTTCCTATAACAGCTGCCTCTGCAACTGCAGGGTGGGCTACAAACACTGATTCAACCTCTGCGGTGCCTATCCTGTGACCTGCTATGTTAAGCACGTCATCTGATCTTCCCTGGATCCAGATGTAACCGTCCTCGTCCTTTCTTGCCATGTCACCCGCGGTGTAGACCCCTCCGGGGATCTGTTTCCAGTAGACGTTTATATACCTCTCTTCATCGTTGAAGAGTGTCCTGAACATTGCCGGCCAGGGCTTCTTGATTACAAGGAATCCGCCCTTACCCAGGGGGACGGGTTTACCGTTTTCATCAACTATGTCTGCCTCTATACCCGGCAGTGGCTTTGTGACCGATCCTGGTTTCAGCGGTGTTACGGGAAGCGGTGCTATGAGGTGCATTCCTGTTTCTGTCTGCCACCAGGTGTCTATTATGGGGCATCTTTCCCTTCCAATGTTTTTGTAGTACCAGATCCATGCCTCGGGGTTTGTGGGTTCCCCCACGGTTCCGAGGATCTTCAGTGATTTGAGGTTGTACTTCCTGGGGTGTTTATCACCGAACCTCATGAGGTGCCTTATTGCGGTGGGTGCTGTGTAGAACTTGGTGACACCGTACCTTTCAACTATACTCCACCACACCCCTGGGTCAGGGTAGTCGGGGGCTCCCTCATAGAGTAGTGTTGTTGTTCCAAGGAGCAGGGGTCCGTAGACAACGTAGCTGTGTCCTGTGATCCATCCAATATCTGCCGTACACCACCAGAGGTCCCCGTTGTGGATGTCAAAGGTCATCTGGAGGGTTGATGCAACACCGACCATGTATCCCCCTGTTGTATGGAGGACCCCCTTTGGCTTGCCTGTGCTCCCTGATGTGTAGAGTATGAAGAGGGGGTCCTCTGCATCCATTTCCTCTGTCTCGCACTCGTCATCCTCCCCCTCAATGAGTTTATCGAAGAGCATTTCACGGCCGCTTATATCTGACATTTCAATTTCGATGTCAGTGTGTTTCACGACAACCGTTGTTTCAATGGTGGGGCACTGCAGTATTGCCTCGTCCACTATTGGTTTTAATTTGATTACCTTGCCCCTCCTGTAGGTTCCATCTGCAGTTATGATTATCTTGGCCTTTGCATCGTTGAGGCGCTCCACCAGGGCACCGACACTGAGGCCTGAGTATATGACGCTGTGCACAGCTCCGATCTTTGCACATGCAAGCATTGATATTACGAGTTCCGGGCACATGGGCAGGTACATTGCCACCGCATCGCCCTTCCTGATCCCGAGCCTTTTAAGCACGTTCGCGGTCCTGTTGACCTCACGGTGGAGTTCATAGTAGGTGAGTTTCCTTTCCTCACCCCTTTCATTCACGTAGAGGATGGCGACCTGGTTTCGTTTGTCGGTTTCGATCCATCTGTCAACGGCGTTGTGTGTCATGTTGGTTTTGCCGTTGACGAACCACTTGTAGAATGGCTTGTTGCTTTCATCAAGGACCATGTCCCACTTTTTGAACCAGTCAAACATTCTGGCCTTTTCTTCCCAGTATTTCTCATGGTCCTTTCCCTTTTCGATTTCAGCCTCCCAGTTTTTTATGTGGGCCTCCTCCACTATGGTGTAGTGGGGCTTGAACACCCTGTCTTCTTCCAGGAGAACTGAGGTATCCTTTGACATTTTTCATACCGCCATTGTTTCTTAGATGGTAGTAAGTTCTTCCAGACTTATATATTTTACTATTATTAATCATGATAGATAGGTAATTAATCATGATATATAATATATATTTAAACTTTTTTATTAATTACATCTAAAAAATTAAGGGTGTTACATCATGGGGGGCATTCCGCCCATGCCTCCCATTCCACCCATTCCTTCCATATCATCCTCATCCTTTGAGGATACATCGAAGCCCCTGGCAGCGATCATATCATCGATACGGAGGATCATTTCAGCTGCTTCGGCTGCAGACTGTATAGCCTGTTTCTTGACCCTCTGGGGTTCAAGGACACCCTCCTTTTCCATGTCAACAACTTCACCGTTGAAGACATCGAGTCCCATGTAGGGTGATTCCTCATGGGCTGCCCTCAGGTCCACCAGTATGTCGATGCTGTCAAGACCCGCGTTTTCTGCGAGGGTCTTTGGAACTATTTCAAGGGCGTCTGCAAAGGCGGATACTGCAAGCTGCTCCCTTCCACTTATGGTTTCAGCGTATTCACGGAGTTCCCTTGCTATTTCAACTTCAGGTGCTCCTCCTCCAGCCACAACATGCCCGTCCTCAAGTGTTGCTGATACAACGCCTATAGCATCTTCAAGGGCCCTCTCCATCTCCTCTGCAACATGCTTTGTGCTGCCCCTGAGGATTATGGATATGGCCTTGGGGTCCCTGCATTTTTCAACGAAGGTAAGGACATCGTCGAAGATCTTCTTCTCATAGACAACTCCGGCCTCTCCAAGGTCCTCCTCGGTGAGGTCTTCTATGTTTGTAACGAGCCTTGCACCTGTGGCCTTTTCGATGCGCTTGATATCGGACTTCTTAACCCTCTTGAGGGCCATTATACCCTGACGTGAGAGGTAGTGGAGTGCAAGGTCATCGATGCCCTTCTGGCAGAAGACGACGTTGGCACCGGTGCTGACTATCTTGTCAACCATGTCGCGGATCATCTGTTCTTCCTGTTCAATGAAGGCCTGCATCTGTGATGGGTCGGTGAGCCTGATCTTTGCATCAGTTTCAAGGTCCTTAACCTCTATTGGATACTTCAGGAGGGCTATTTTAGCGTTTTCAATCCTCTTTGGCATTGAATTATCTGCCCTTGCCTTGTCTATCACTATACCGTTTACTATTCTTGACTCGTTGACTGAGGCTCCCTGTATCCTCTGGATGTTGATGTTGTCCTTGTCCATTTCACCGTCCTCTTCAACCTGAAGAACTGCCTCGACAACGAGTTCTGCAAGTTTATCCTTAGCCCTCTCTGAACCCTTACCGGTCATGGCTGTCACCGCAACCTTCCTGAGGGTTTCCCTGTCACTGGCCTCTATTGATATCCTGTCAAGTATCTCCTGAGCCTTCAGTGCTGCCTGCCTGTAACCCAGCGCTATTATTGTCGGGTGGACACCCATCTCGATGAGGTTTTCAGCCTCCTTCAGGAGTTCCCCGGCTATTATGACTGCTGTGGTTGTCCCGTCACCCACCTCGTCTTCCTGGGTCTTGGCGACCTCCACCAGCATTTTTGCTGCAGGGTGGGAGATGTCCATTTCCTTCAGGATTGTAACTCCATCATTGGTAATCACGATGTCCCCGAGGGAGTCAACCAGCATCTTGTCCATACCCTTGGGTCCAAGGGTTGTTCTCACGGTCTCTGCAAGGATCTTACCTGCAAGTATGTTGATCCTCTGGGCTTCTTTTCCAACGTAACGGCTTGTATCCTGGGGTAATATTAATATGGGCTGCTGTCCCTGTGCCATTCAATCACCTCTTGAATAAATAAAGTATGCAATTATCCATGGGTTTGAGGTTCTATAAATAGTTTGTGCAGTTATGGTCTGTGGTTTTAGGGGTGCAGTGATTTTTCATGGATTCCTGCTTAATGTATTGATCAGGGGTTTGAGATGGTTTAATATGTGGTTCAGCTCCATTAAATAAAAAAATAAAGATTTTTAATTAATTTTCGGTCTCATGAAGGAGAGGGTCACTGGTTGGGGAATATCCTGGGGAGGAACGTCTGACAGAAGTCGGGTGTGAGCTTTGAGGTCTCATGTTCAAGCTTCTCAACGATCTCCTTCTCGATTTCAGGCGTCCTTGTTGCCTCAACAGAGAACCGCTTATCATCAATGAGGACCCTGAGGGATTCGGTGCCCATTGTCATCTCAAATTCAACTGTGTTTCCCATCTCCATGTCACGGAGTATATCCTCCATGATATCATCTGACAGTTTCAGGAGCTTCCTACCCTCCGGTTCATAGACATTCCTTGATGTTCTGATCCTCTTTATATGGACGGGTGCACAGCCCTCTTCCCTTATGGTCTTCCTCACGGTCCAGAACAGACTCACCACTATCTTCTTCTCAGGGTCGTGGCTACCTTTAAATTCAACGGTCTCCATTCAAATCGCCTTCATCTCCTTTATCCTGGCCCCTATATTTTTACCTATCTCGTAGCAGCGCTCAAGTTCATCCTCGCCAGGCACATAGTTGACCTCGACCGTCTCAGCAACCTCAAAACCGGTTGAGGAGAGTTCATCTGTGAGTGCCTTCACGGCACCGCCTCCCCATCCCCTGGACCCGAAGACAACTGCAAGTCTTTTAATTCCTGTCCTGTCGAATGACAAACCCCTTAAATAGTACATGATGTCTCCGAGGCTCGGGAAGGGTCCGTTAAACATTGTGGGGCTTCCGATGAAGACGGCCCTGCTTTCAAGTATATTCTTCACGATTTCACTCCTCTCATCATCATGGAGGAAGTGCATCACAACATCTATCCCTTCTGCCATGAGTCCCTCTGCAAGGGCATGTGCAAGCATCCTTGTTGAGTAGTGCATGGTATCGTAGATTATGGTTGCCTTCTCAGGGCATTTACCCGTGGCCCAGTCTGTGTATGCTCCGATCACCTTCATGGGGTCCGTCCAGATCTGTCCATGGGATGGTGCAATCATCCTTATCTTCTCAAGGAGTCCCAGTTCCTTTACTTCACCGAACTTCCTGAGGACAAGGGGTGACAGCGGTGTCAGGAGGTTTGCATAGAACTTTGAAGCCGCATCCATTAGCACATTCTCAGGAACATCCCGGTCGAACCTTTTGCTGATGCAGAGGTGCTGTCCAAATGCATCATTGGAGAAAAGAACCCCATCCTCTGCCAGGAAGGTGAACATGCTGTCTGGCCAGTGGAGCATGGGTGCCTCAAGGAAGGTGAGGGTTTTTCTGCCAAGATCCACAGTGTCTCCCGTCTTAACGGTTCTGAATTCAATGTCCTTCAGCTGATGATAATGCCCCCTTAAACCCTCCGCCGCCTTTTCTGTGCAGATTATCTCGGGTTCATATTTCCTCAGGACCTCTGGAAGGGAGCCGCTGTGGTCCCTTTCAACGTGGTTCTGCACCATCACGTCTATCCTTTCTTCCAGCCCTTCCCTTCTAAAGGCGTCCTTTATCCTTCCGAACATCTGTGCTGATGTTCCAGGGTATGTGTTGTCTATCAGGGCAACCCTTTCTTCTCCAAATACAAGGTAGACGTTGTAGGTTGTACCGCCCAGGGTGTAGCCATGGTAACTGCGGATATCCCAGTCCATGACACCAACCCAGTAGACACCGTCTGCAATCTTGACTGCATCAGCCTTCATATTATACACCGGCATAATTTATGTTGGAGCTTTAATATTAACATTGCTGCTGGGATTCCCTTCCTTGGAGGGTAGTTTACCATTAATCTCCGATGTCTTTAAGTGCAATCACCTTGAATTCGCTGCAGCTTCAGGTTTCGCCATCAACCTCTCGAATCTTGACCTTATATGATGGTAGCCCTTTGTATAGAAGGGGCAGTTTTCTATGCAGAATGTGCAGCCCTGACTGCACCCTATACACCTCTCATCCATCAGAACCACACTGGAGCTGCAGCATCCTTTAAACTCAATGAGGGCCTCCTCTGGGCATGCCCTGATGCACTTGCCGCACCTTTTACAGTATTCGGTTATCCATTCATGTTCGTTATCATCCTTCAGGGGGAGGCTGGCTATGCTTGTGATTATGGCTGAAACCTTCTGGGCCGGACCTGATTCAGGGGTTATGAGGAGGCCGCTGTGGCCTTTAAACCCAATCCCTGCCCTCTGGGCCATCAGTGTGAGGTTGAGGATTCCGCTCATTGGGTGTATGGCCTCTGCAAAGTACCCCCTTTCCCTGAGGTAATCTGCAAGCCTGAAGGTCATCTCAGCCAGCCTGTCATAGAGGCTGCTGTTCAGCCTCCGGGCCTCTTCACCGGGCGCTGTTTTTATAAGCTCTTCATCCATTTCAGCGGTAAGTACTATGGCACTGGGGTACTGGATGAACCTTTCAGCAATGACAACATCAGGGGTAACGAGGGCGTATCCGACCTTTTTAATTCCCAGTGAACCTGCATATTCTTCAAAATCTTTAAGGAATCCTTCATCCACCAGTACGGAGGGTTTTGATGGGTTTGGAATCCTGCACTGGTCCCTGTATTCTATGAATCCGCATCCACATTCACTCTTTGAATCATCCTTCTGTGGTTCACTGTTTCCACAGCAGCTTCCATTTTTCATGCCATCACCGTCATCTAATTCACTAACTATTCATATATCTAAATTTATAAATATATATGTGTTACTGACACCCCATTTTGGTGTTCCTGGAAAATCAGAAAGATGGTTTATCAGGTGATCCTTTTCAGGTCCCGTCAATCTTCTATTTCATATTCAAATTCCCAGAAGGGAGTGCCCTCTGCCTCCACGCACCTCAGGTGTTCCATTTCATGGGCCACACCGTAGGCACCTGAACCTGTGAACTCCAGCGGACCTTCTATCCTCTTGAGCCTTATTTTAAGGTCCAGGGGGTCAAGAACAGCCCTCAGTATGTAGTCACCATCCACCAGGACACGGTAGGGCCTTTTAACAAGTTCCCTTTCATTCCTTGAGCTGCACTTCTCAAGCCGGTAGACAGTTCCCTCCTCCCTGAGCACCGATGGATTAAGGAAGAGGTAGACTATTTCAAGGGTCCTGCCCACCATTTCCTCTTCATCAAAGCGGGTCACCTTCTCCTTTATGGCCATGAACCTGCCGGTTTTCTCTGCAAGGCTCCAGTCACCACCAAAACGTATGGAAAAAAGAAGGGGTATGAAGGCTTCCCCGGGTATGCCAAGCTCCTGGATAACCTTCTTCTCTGTAAGTGAGAACCTGAGGAGTTTCTTCAAATCGGCATGGTCCAGGGGTTTCTCAGTTCCTGTCATGTTTTCCCTGTGCTGTTCGTTCCAGAGATGACATCTTCAGATCCTTAAACAGGAAGACCGGGTTTTCATGGTGTCTTCCTGGTGTTGAAATCGTTAATGGCCATCTCAACAACGTCAATTATGGCATCATCCAGCTCATCCTGGGAACCATCCCTGACAACGGGTATGTTGTCACAGTATACAACCTCAAGTCCAGCCTCCAGGGCGTCCCTGGTCGCCACGTCAACTGCAGCGGCCTTGAGTTCGGTGAGCATAACATCCGCCTCGTTGATGTACCTTTCAATGTCCTTCTGGAGTAAGGGTCTGTTTGAGAGGTGGGGTGTTGTTCCAACGACCCTGCACCCGTACTCTGATTCAAGGTGCTCAACAAGGAGGCCCTGCACGGATTCAGGGGCTGTTGTTGCAAAGAGCACATTCTTACCAGCTATATCGCCCAGGGGTTTCGGTCTGAATACGGTTGCTATGACCTCTGCATCGGGGTTTATGTCCCCTATGAACTCGACTATCTCCCTCACCTTCATGTCACTGGCCATGGGTTCCTCGCACATGGTGAGTATAACAAGGTCCGCCAGTTTGATCCTGAAGGGGCCGAGGAAGTTTTTAATGTTCATGATGGGCTGGTTTGCTCCAACAAGGACGATGTGTCTCATGGACTTCACAGGGGGTATGGCGGCCCCGCTCCCCTCAAGGATTATGAAGTCGGCGTCAAGGGTGTTTGCAAGTTCAGCGCCACGCTTCATGTTGGTTATGAAGACATCCCCTGCCATCCCCCCGCCGCAGCGCCGGCAGCCAACGGTGAGTATGCGGCTCATGAGGGCGTCCTCCCAGTGGTCAGAGGCTGCATGCACACCCCTATCTGACTGTTCCATCAGGTACTCGGGGGTTATGTCAATCTCATCTCCACGAACGATTTCAGGTTCTTCAGGACCGCCCCGACCCATTGCAACCACGCATGGGTTGTACCTGCGTTCATGGATGAGGCGGGCTGCATAGGCAGAGACGGCTGTTTTACCTATCCTCTTACCCGTCCCCAGGATCTTGAGGGATGGTTTTTCAAGAACATCGTATTCTGTGAGGGGCTGGAATTCAAAGTCAGGGCCCCTGTAAACCGCACCCTCACCAAGGACCACGGAGGCTATCCTGAACCTCTTTGAGTAATCAAGGACAGGTTCATCACTGAGGTCCATGACGGTGTCTGCACAGTACTTTCTTATGAGTTTGCCTATGAGTTCATAGGGGATCCTGTCATGGTCCTCACCGAAGTAGACGGGCCTCTCCATCATCTCACTGTACTCATCCGGCGAGGAGGTTCTGAGCTTCTCGGTTCCACCTATGAATATGAGGGCCTTCACATCGATGTGCTCCATTGAGTCAAGGGTTTCAACGGCGGCCTTTGTCACAGGCAGGTAGTGCTCTCCATCCACAAGACATATCATCCGTTCCATAGCCTTCATTAAAAACACCCTCCTGATTAACATTGCCCCGGACTTCCAGAGCTGTGAAATCATGATAATATTATAAAATTGTCGCCCCCGTGTATTAATAGATGATGGTAAAGGGAGAGAATCTCAGGGTCGGGATGATCCTCTGCTGATGGCTGCATTTAATATGAGACTGGCATTATGGCTAATGCTTAAAATTAATAGGATATATTATGTGAATGTGAGGGGAGCTTATTTTGCCTCGAGTTTGGCTTCTATCTTAACGAGTTCCTTTCTTGAGCGCTTAGCAAGCTCTGAAAGTCCATTAACCACGTTCGGAGGGAGGTTGTTGTTTTCCTTTTTGGCGAGTATCTCTGATATGGCGCTTGAAAGGACAAAAATAGCATACTTGTGTTCGGCCTTGGTCCGGTGGATGTGATGGGGGCTGATGTTCAGGGAGAAGTACTCCTCGCATTCGTCTTTAATATCATATCTATTCTCAAGGTACTTCAGAACATATACTAAAAATTGGTGAAGTTGTATCATTTCGTCCTTATACATTTTACCAGCC
>JGI24505J29691_1004563_pt1 | contig 12146 bp, 6 predicted proteins | sample BioPla4RNA2_FD_29691 | JGI IMG/M metagenome (IMG submission 29691) | reverse complement strand
CTAAAACAGGCTAATTGTTTATCGAAATTACTTAATAACTTTAACTACGTTACCAGCACCTATTGTACGTCCACCTTCACGAATTGAGAATTTAGTTCCTTGCTCAACTGCGATTGGGTGAATTAATGTAACTTTTAATAATGTGTTATCTCCAGGCATTACCATTTCTACGCCTTCTGGTAATTCAATAACACCAGTTACGTCAGTAGTACGGAAGTAGAATTGAGGACGATAGTTAGAGAAGAATGGAGTATGACGTCCACCTTCTTCTTTTGTTAAGACGTATACTTGAGCTTCAAATACAGTATGTGGAGTAACTGATTTTGGTTTTGCAACTACTTGACCACGTTCAACGTCGTCACGAGCAATACCACGTAATAATAGACCTACGTTATCTCCAGCCATAGCTTGATCAAGTAATTTACGGAACATCTCAACGCCAGTTACAACTGTTGATTGAGTTTCACGAATACCAACGATTTCAACGTTGTCTCCTACTTTAACAGTACCACGTTCAACACGTCCAGTAACTACTGTTCCGCGTCCGGTGATTGAGAAAACGTCTTCGATTGGCATTAAGAATGGTTTATCAACATCGCGTTCTGGAGTTGGAATATAATCGTCAACGATGTTCATTAATTCTAAAATTTTTGCTTCATGTTCTGGATCGCCTTCCATAGCTTTTAAGGCAGAACCACGAACGATTGGAATTTCATCACCAGGGAAGTCATATTCACTTAATAATTCACGAACTTCCATTTCAACTAATTCTAATAGTTCTTCGTCGTCAACCATGTCAACTTTGTTTAAGAAAACAACGATGCGAGGAACACCTACTTGACGGCTTAATAAGATATGTTCGCGAGTTTGTGGCATTGGTCCGTCAGCGGCAGATACTACTAGAATTGCTCCGTCCATTTGGGCTGCACCAGTAATCATGTTTTTAACATAGTCAGCGTGTCCTGGACAGTCAACGTGTGCATAGTGACGTTTGTCAGTTTCATATTCTACGTGTGCTGTATTAATAGTAATTCCACGAGCTCTTTCTTCAGGAGCACCATCGATTTGGCCATAGTCTTTTGCTTCCGCAAGACCACGTTTTGCTAATACTCTTGTAATAGCAGATGTTAATGTAGTTTTTCCATGGTCAACATGCCCGATAGTACCAATATTAACATGTGGTTTCGTACGTTCAAATTTAGCTTTTGCCATTTAAATTTCCTCCTTATTTTCATCTATTGATTATATTTTATAATATTTACTTTCTAATTGCAAGTCTAATATATCAAATTGTTTTAATATTTAGTATTTTTAATAATTCCTTCCGCTATAGACTGTGGACATTTTGCATAGTGAGCAAAAATCATTGTATAATTTCCACGCCCTTGGGTATTTGAACGTAAAGCAGTCGCATACCCAAACATTTCAGACAATGGAACTAGACATTTAATTAGTTGCACAGTTCCTTCAGCTTCTTGACCAGTAATTTGACCACGACGGCTTGTCAAATCACCAATTACATTACCAAGATACTCAGTTGGAGTAACAACTTCGACTTCCATAATAGGTTCTAGTAAAATTGGATTACAAAGGTCTTTTGAAGCTTTAAAGGCAATTGATGCAGCAACTTCGAAAGCAATTTGGCTAGAGTCAACTTCATGATATGAACCATCAAATAATGTAGCTTTAATATCAATTGTTGGATAACCAGCTAAGTTTCCAGTTTCTATCGCTGCTCGAAGTCCTTTTTCGACTGCTGGGATATATTCACGCGGAATAACTCCACCAACAATTTTATCCACAAACTCAAAGCCTTTACCTGGATTAGGTTCAAAACGAATCCATACATGACCATATTGACCACGTCCACCACTTTGACGGATAAATTTACCTTCAACTTCAGCTGCTTTAGAAATTGTTTCACGGTAAGATACTTGTGGTGTACCAACTTTTGCATCAACTTTAAATTCACGACGCAAGCGGTCAACAATAATCTCTAAGTGTAATTCTCCCATTCCCGCAATAATTGTTTGTCCAGTTTCACGATCGGTATAGGTTTTAAATGTTGGGTCTTCTTCCGCAAGTTTTTGTAACGCTACACCCATTTTTTCTTGATCTTGTTTTGTTTTTGGTTCAATTGCGACGTGAATTACTGGTTCTGGGAAAATCATACTTTCTAAGATAACAAAGTGTTTTTCATCAACTAATGTATCTCCAGTAGTAGTTTCTTTGGCTCCGACGATTGCGGCAATGTCCCCAGCATGCACTTCATTAATTTCTATACGATGGTTAGCATGCATTTGTAAAAGACGACCAATACGTTCTCTTTTCCCTTTAGTTGCATTATATACATAAGAACCTGCTGATAATGTTCCTGAGTATACTCTAAAGTAAGTAAGTTTTCCAACATATGGGTCAGTCATTACTTTAAACGCCAAAGCTGTAAAAGGCTCATTATCGTCAGAATGAACTAATACTTCATTACCATCTTTATCGACACCTTTCATTGGTGGAATGTCAATAGGTGATGGTAGGTAATCTATAACGGCATCTAGAACTAATTTAATTCCTTTATTTTTAAACGCTGTTCCACATAAAACTGGGAAAAATTTAACTGTTAAAGTCGCTTTACGAATTGCACGTTTTAATACCTCATATGGAATTTCTTGTCCATCAAGGTATAACATCATTACTTCTTCATCATAATCAGCAACCGCACTAATTAGGTTTTCACGTTTTTCTAGAACTTCATCCATTAAATATTCTGGAATTGGAATTTCACGATTAGTTTCATCTGGATCGCCTAAATAATATTCATAGGCTTTCATCGCTACGATATCGACAATACCTTTAAAATCAGCTTCCGCTCCAATTGGAACTTGAATCGGATAAGCTTTTACCCCTAAGCGTCGTTCAACGGTTGAAACTGCGTGATTAAAGTTGGCTCCGATTTTGTCCATTTTGTTAACATAAATAATGCGAGGAACATGATAATCGGTAGCTTGACGCCATACTGTTTCAGTTTGTGGTTCAACCCCTGCTTGCGCATCTAATACAGTAATAGCACCATCTAGGACGCGCAAAGAACGACTTACTTCAACTGTAAAATCGACGTGCCCCGGAGTATCAATTAAATTGATTCGATGGTTTTTCCAGTATGTAGTAGTTGCGGCAGAAGTAATTGTAATCCCACGCTCTTGCTCTTGCTCCATCCAATCCATTTGAGCAGCCCCGTCATGTGTCTCACCGACTTTATGGATTTTTCCGGTATGATATAGTATTCGTTCTGAAACAGTGGTTTTGCCTGCGTCGATGTGAGCCATGATGCCGATATTTCGCGTCTTCTCTAATGATATTTCACGAGGCATTTACTGATAACTCCTTTCTAAACTTAAATAAATTACCATTGATAATGAGCAAATGCTTTGTTCGCTTCTGCCATTCGATGTGTATCTTCGCATTTTTTAACTGCTGCACCAGTACCATTGGCAGCATCGATAATTTCATTTGCTAATCTTTCTTCCATAGTTTTTTCTTTACGTAATCTTGCATATTGAACAAGCCATCTTAATGCTAAAGTCATTTTACGATCTGGACGTACTTCTACTGGTACTTGATAGTTTGCACCACCAATACGACGAGCACGCACCTCAATTTGTGGTGTAACATTTTCTAAAGCTTGTTCAAAAACTTCCATTGCTGGACGACCAGTTCTTTTTTCAACTAGTTCAAAAGAATTATATAAAATTCTTTGAGCTAAACTTTTTTTACCATCTTTCATAATATTATTAATTAAACGAGTAACGATTGGTGAATTATAAATTGGATCAGGTAAGACTTTTCTTTTTGGTACATGTCCTTTACGAGGCATGATCTTTCCTCCTTTCAAGAATATTTAAGTAATTAATTTTGTATAAAAATCATTAAATTATTTAGGTCTTTTTGCTCCGTATTTACTACGACCTTGTTTACGGTGTTCAACACCTGTCGCATCTAATGTTCCACGAATAATGTGATAACGAACCCCTGGTAAGTCTTTTACACGACCTCCACGAATTAATACAACACTGTGTTCTTGTAAACGATGTCCGATACCTGGAATATATGCAGTAACTTCAATTCCGTTTGATAAACGAACACGGGCGTATTTACGAATCGCAGAGTTAGGTTTTCTAGGTGTCATTGTTGCAACCCTTGTACATACTCCTCGTTTTTGTGGTGAGTTATATTCAGTATAACGTTTTTTTAGTGTATTAAATCCAATACCCAAATGAGGAGATTTAGACTTTCTTTCTTTTGTTGTTCGTGGAATTCTTACTAACTGATTAATCGTAGGCATGATGTTCCTCCTTTCCAAAGTTAATTATGCCACATTACCTGGCGTATCAGTTGCTCATAAAATTATAGTTTTGGAAAACTCCAAAACTATAATTTCAAACACTCAAATATTATATATTTTTTAGTTGTTTTTGTCAAGAAAAATTTATTTTTAATTTGCGTCCAATTATTCCTCTACTTCTTCAGCAAACTCATATTCCACGTTTTCAACTAATCCTGTACCAGCAGGAATTAAGCCACCGATAATAACATTTTCTTTTAATCCTTCTAAGTAGTCAATTTTACCACGGATAGCTGCCTCTGTTAATACACGAGTAGTTTCTTGGAAACTTGCGGCGGATAAGAAGGAATCAGAACGAAGAGACGCACGTGTAATACCTAACAATAATGGTTTAGCAATAGGTGGTTGTTTACCATTTTTGATGCATTGATTAACCACATCATGAAACTCACTCTTAGACATAATTGTTCCTGGTAAGATGTCGGTTTGTCCTTCATTAACAATAGTTATTTTTTGTAACATTTGACGGATAATAATTTCAATGTGTTTATCAGAAATTTCTACACCTTGAGAACGATAAACTTTTTGTACTTCCGCAAGTATATAATTTTGGACATCTTCGACGGTTGTTACACGTAATAATTCTTTTGGATGAATTAGTCCTTCAACAAGTCTTTGGCCAGGTTCAACTTCGTCACCAACTTTAACAATCGGTAACTTACCACTATCAGTTAGGTATGTTTTTTCTTCAACGGCATTACGAATAACAATTTGCATACGGTTATCGCGTTCTTCATTAATAGCCACTACTTTACCGCGAATTTCAGAAATAATTGCTTTTCCTTTTGGTTCGCGGGCTTCGAATAACTCTTGAATACGTGGTAAACCTTGTGTAATGTCATCACCAGCAACCCCACCCAAATGGAATGTACGCATAGTTAATTGAGTACCTGGTTCACCAATTGATTGAGCAGCGATAATACCAACAGCTTCCCCAATTTCAACTTGTTTACCAGTTGATAGGTCGCTACCATAACATTTAACACATACTCCACTATGTGAATTACATGTTAATAGAGTACGAACATAAGCTTGTTTAATTCCTGCTTCAATAATTTGGTCAGCTTTGTTTTCATCAATAAATTCATTGGCATTAACAATTACTTTTTTAGTTTCTGGATGCATGATTGGTTTTGCGGCAAAGCGACCAACAATTCGATCTCTAAACGGAACAACAATAGAAGATGTTTCTTCATCTAATTCGTAAATATCAGAAACTAATATACCTCTATCTGTTCCACAGTCTTCCTCAGAAACAATTACATCTTGCGCAACGTCTACTAAACGACGAGTTAAGTAACCTGATTCGGCAGTTTTTAAAGCCGTATCGGTTGAACCTTTACGAGCACCGTGAGTTGAAATAAAGAACTCGGACATTGTTAACCCTTCACGGAATGATTTTTTAATTGGAATCTCCATAATTTCTCCTGAAGGTTTAGCCATTAATCCCCTCATTCCTGCTAATTGGACGAAGTTAGCAATATTTCCACGGGCTCCGGAGTCAGACATCATATAAATATGATTGTCTTTGAAATTATTTTTAACGTCCATTTTAATAACTTCTTCGATTACCTCTTTAGCTTTTGTCCACAACGCAATAATATGTTTGCGTTTTTCGTCTTGGGTAATTGTTCCGTAAATAGCAAATTCTTCATCGTATTTTAAGACGATTTTATCACATACTTTTAATAATCGTTCTTTAAACGTTTGATCTTTACTGTTATTTAAGTAGACGATTAACTCTTTATATAATGGATCATGTGGACTAATAAATTTATTAATAAATTTAATTAGCATTTCAGTAGCTTCTTGTTTTTCTTCCGAAGTTGAATATGCAGGGTTAAATTTTTGAACAACAATATCGAATGCGGAGACGGTAATTCCGGCAAGAGTAGAATATTTAAATCCTAAATCTTTCATTTTGTCTAAGGCTTTAGATGTTTCCGCAAGTCCATATTGTTTAAAGATTTCAGAAATAATTAATCCTAAGAATTTTTTATTAAATGGATTTGGTTCTGCATATTTTCCTTCCGGAACTTTTTGATTATTCTTTATCTCAACAAACTTATCTAAGAAATTACGAACAACTTGTTTAGAATCACCATCAGGTCCTAGTTTTTCAAGTTCAGCGCGAATATCTAGGAAATATTTGCTTGGTGTTTCCTTAATTAAGTTTTCATGGGTTGGTTCATTCAAATAAACAAATCCGTCAGGGAAAATTGTATTAAATATTAATTTACCATATGTTGTAAGTATGTATTTATGATAATCTTCTTTATTAAAGCGATAACGTTTAAGTGTGCGAATTGGCACAAAGATTTTAGTATGTAAAGTAATTTCTTCTTTTTCATATGCCAATTCAACTTCAAACATATCTTTAAAGATTCGCCCTTCATTTGGTAGGCCACTACGTTCAATTGTTAAATAGTAATTTCCTAATACCATGTCTTGTGATGGTGTAACGATTGGTTTACCATCTTTAGGCGCTAAGATATTTTTAGAAGCAAGCATCAAAACTCGTGCTTCTGCTTGTGCTTCAGTAGACAATGGAACGTGTACTGCCATTTGGTCTCCGTCAAAGTCAGCATTAAATGCTGGACATACTAACGGATGTAGGCGAATCGCTTTCCCCTCAACAAGTTTCGGTTCGAACGCTTGAATTCCTAAACGGTGTAATGTTGGCGCACGATTTAATAATACCGGATGCTCAACAACAATTTTTTCAAGCTCAGTCATCGCAATTGGATGACCTTCTTCGATCATCTCTTTTGCACGTTTGATACTAATTTTACTTGTTGGTGATTCATTCCCATCAGGTTCACGGTTAATAATCGCATTAATAATAAATGGTTTAAATAAAATTAACGCCATTTCTCGTGGTATTCCACATTGATACATTTGTAAATCCGGTCCAACCACGATAACACTACGTCCTGAATAGTCAACCCGTTTACCAAGTAAGTTTTGACGGAAGCGTCCTTGTTTACCACGTAATAAATCGGATAATGATTTTAATGGACGATTACGTTCCATTACTGGCTTACGATTGCGACGACCATTATCAATTAATGCATCAACCGCTTCTTGCAACATGCGTTTTTCGTTTTTGGTAATTAAGTTTGGCGCACGTTGTTCAAATTGTTTTTTCAAACGTGAGTTACGATTTAAAATACGACGATATAAGTCATTTAAATCAGTAGTTGCAAAGCGTCCACCGTCTAATTGAACCATTGGGCGTAAATCAGGTGGCAGTACTGGAATTACTTCCATAACCATCCATTCTGGTTTATTTCCTGATTTAATAAACGATTCAACAACCTCTAATCGTTTGACGATTTTTTCACGTTTTAATTTGCTGGCGTTCATTAATTCGCCACGCAACTCGTTATATGTTTCTTCCAAATCAAGTTCTTGTAATAAATATTTAATTGCTTCTGCACCTGTTAAAGATTTGAATCTACGTGGTCCATATAAACGTTGATAATAACTATTTTCTTGTTCAGTTAAAATACGACCTTTATATAACTCTTCAATATTTCCTGGATCAACAACAATATATGATGCCAAATAAACTATGTCTTCAACAACTTTACTTTTCATATCTAAAAGTAAAGCAATTTTACTTGGTGTGTTTCTAAAGAACCAAGTATGAACAACCGGTGCAGCTAATTCGATGTGACCCATGCGTTCACGACGAACTTTTGAATCGGTCAATTCTACGCCACAGCGGTCACATCGAGCTTGCCGTTCAGATGTTCGTTTTGATTTTCCACATGCACATTGGTAATCGCGAGTAGGACCGAAAATAACTTCGCAGAATAGTCCATCGCGTTCTGGTTTTAAAGTCCGGTAGTTGATAGTTTCATGTTTTTTTACTTCACCATAACTCCAACTGCGAATTTCCTCTGGCGAAGCGATACCTAGTTGGATATATTTATATTTTTTCAATTTATCACCTCATAATTTGAAGTAGTGATAAGGTAAATAAGAAATTCTTATTTAGATATCACCGGTTTTAAACACCATATTTTTGTCTAGTATCGTATTGTTCAATGATACTATCGTTGGCCACATCACGACCAGTTTCACTATCAATTAATTTAACACTAATTCCTAAACCTTGTAATTCCTTAACTAATACTCGGAAAGCTTCTGGAATTCCTGGAGTAGGAATATTTTCTCCATCAACAATTGCTTTATATACTTTATTTCGACCAATAATATCGTCAGATTTAATTGTTAACATCTCACGTAAAATATGAGCAGCTCCATATGCTTCAAGAGCCCAAATTTCCATTTCTCCGAAGCGTTGACCACCGTTTTGAGCTTTACCACCCATTGGTTGTTGTGTAACAAGAGTGTATGGTCCCTCACTACGAGCATGGATTTTATCATCAACCATATGAACAAGTTTTAATAAATACATAACTCCAGCAGTGATTTCATTGTCATATTTACGTCCGGTACGACCATCGTATAAGACAGTTTTTCCGTGTGGAGCCATATTGGCTTCAGCCATAATCTCCGTTAAATCTTCATTTTCAGCACCATCAAATACTGGAGTTACTACATGAAGACCAAGTTTTTTGGCAGCCATGCCTAAATGAGTTTCTAATACTTGACCGATATTTAATCGTGATGGAACTCCAAGAGGGTTTAACATAACATCAATTGGCGTACCATCTTCTAGATATGGCATATCTTCGACTGGTAAAATTTTAGAGATGACCCCTTTGTTTCCATGGCGTCCAGCCATTTTATCTCCTTCGGAGATTTTACGTTTTTGAACAATATAGACGCGAACAACTTCATGAACTTCTGGTGGTAATTCAACACCATCTTCACGACTGAATCGTTCAATACGGTGAACAATACCGCCACCACCATGCGGAACACGCAATGAAGTGTTGCGAACATCTTTACTGTGGTCAGAGAATAAGGCTTGGCTTAATCTTTCTTCAGGCGTTGGATCGGTTTGCCCTTTTGGAGTAACTTTTCCAACTAAAATATCGCCAGCTTTAACCTCAGCTCCTAAACGAATAATTCCATGTTCGTCTAATTTTGCTAGGACTTCTTTTTTCTCATTATCTAATTCATTAGTAATTTCTTCACGACCTAATTTTGTATCACGAACTTCAACTTCATATTTTTCAATGTGAATCGAAGTGAAAATATCTTCTTGAACTAAACGCTCACTTAAGACAACGGCGTCCTCATAGTTATAACCATCCCAGGTCATAAAGGCAATTAAAACGTTGCGTCCTAAAGCTAGTTCACCTTGATCCATTGATGGACCATCCGCAATCACATCACCAGCTTTTACTCTTTCGCCCTTACGCACAATTGGACGTTGGTTAATACATGTACTATTATTTGAACGAGCAAATTTAACTAAGTCATAAATCGTTGTTTTACCGCTATCTTCTTGAACAATAACTTTCAGCGAATCAGCATAAGTAACAATACCATCACCTAAACAAGTAACGGCTGCTCCTGAGTCTTTGGCAGCTTTTTCTTCGATACCGGTACCAACAATAGGAGCTTCAGTTCGCAATAATGGAACTGCTTGTCGTTGCATGTTTGCCCCCATTAGGGCTCGGTTAGCGTCATTATGTTCAAGGAATGGAATTAACGCTGTCGATACTGAAACGATTTGTTGTGGAGAGACGTCGATTAATTGGATTTTTTCACGTGGAATTTCCACGGTATCTCCACGATAACGAGCAATAACTTCGTTTTCTATAATTTCCATTTGGTCATTCATTTTTATATTGGCTTGCGCAATATAATATTCTTCCTCAGCATCCGCAGTTAAATACACTACTTCATCAGTAACAATTGTTTTACCATCACGTTGCTCAACTTTAAAATATGGGGTTTCAATAAATCCATATTTATCAACTCTAGCAAATGTTGCTAAGGAGTTAATCAAACCGATGTTTTGACCTTCAGGAGTTTCAATTGGACAAATGCGTCCATAATGTGAAGTATGAACGTCACGAACTTCAAATCCAGCTCGGTCACGAGATAATCCACCCGCACCAAGGGCTGATAGTCTTCGTTTATTTGTTAACTCTGATAGCGGGTTAACTTGGTCCATAAATTGTGATAATTGTGAACTACCAAAGAATTCACGGATTGCAGAATTTAGAGAACGGATATTGATAAGGCTTTGTGGAGTGATGTTTTTCAAATCCGTTGCCGTACTCATACGGTCACGAATGTTTTTCTCCATTTTACTTAAGCCTATTCTAAATTGATTTTGTAATAGTTCTCCAATCAAACGTAGACGACGATTACCTAAATGGTCAATATCATCAATTTGTCCAACCACTTGACGATTATCATGTGGTAAGCGCACATATAAGTTCATATAATAACTAACAGAAGCAAAGATATCAGAAAGAGTAATTACTTTTTCATATTTTGATAACTCTTCAATTTCTAAAAATTCTTTTTCTTTTAAAGAACGCTCATAATCATTTTGACATTGAGCAAGAATTTCAGCTTTTTCTTCTTCTGTTAATGCTGCACGAACACGTTGATCGTTTCCAACTAAATGAATAACAGTATTATCATTTAGACGTTTAATGCGTAAAATTTCAAGCATTAAACCATCACGAGCTTGACGCGGGTCAAGCAATTGATCTATTTCATCTTCTGGAAGCATTTCTTCACGAATTAAGCGACGATTATTACGTAAAAATTTAACAATTTCAGGTGTTATTGGCGTATTTTGCTCAATGACTATTTCCCCTGTTTCAGGATCAACAATATCAGTTGCAAAAACCCAAGTACCAAATTTAGTAGATGGAATTCGTTCTAAAACATCAAGTTTTTTATTTACTTTGTATCGTCCAACACTAGCTAAATCATAACGCTTTGGATCAAATAAGCGTGCAGTTAAAAATAGACGAACTTGTTCTGGTGTTGATTTTTCACCTTGACGTAATTTATCGTATAGTTGTTCAAGGGCATCATCAGTACCAAATGAATCGTCTTTCATAAATGTTTTTTCTAAATATTCAGTTCTTCCAAATTTTTCAATGATATCGCGGTTAGTATTTAAACCCATTGCGCGTAAAAAGGTAGTAAGTGGTATTTTTTTCGATTTATCTAATTTTGCATACCACTCATCTTTATTGTTAATTTCATATTCAATCCATGCACCGCGAGTTGGAATTACTTGCCCTTTGTATTGGACTTTACCCGATTTTGGATCAATTTCTTTAGAGAAAAAGACCCCAGCCGAACGAATAATTTGCGTTACAATTACCCTTTCGGCACCATTAATAACAAATGTCCCTGATGGTGTCATCATCGGGATTTCGCCCATAAAAACTTTTTGTTGCTTGATGATCGGTGGTTTTTCTTCATCTAAATCTTTAATTTTTAACATGACGTCGACTTTTAAAGGTCGTGTGTAGCTTACGTCATTTCTTTTAGCATCCCAAATACTATACTTAGGCTCATCGAACTCAAAATCACCAAAACTTAATTCAAGTTTTTCACTAACATCTTTAATGACTCCGATTTCTTTAAATAGTTCCCCGACTCCATGGGTAATGAATTCATTGAAAGACTTAGTTTGAACCTCAATTAAATTTGGTAATTCAATGTGAGTTTTTACTCGTGAAAAATCTAAACGCTGGCGATTTTTCCCAAAAATTTTAAATTTTTTGTTGTTCAATTAATCCACCTCACAGTTTTAAACATAACAAACAAAAGTGAAAAAGAAAATTTTGAC
>JGI24505J29691_1015640_pt1 | contig 13084 bp, 18 predicted proteins | sample BioPla4RNA2_FD_29691 | JGI IMG/M metagenome (IMG submission 29691) | reverse complement strand
ACCCCTTCTCCTTACAATAATCTTTCCAACTAATGAAATTAAAATTCTGGCACTCACCGTTGTCGATTAGCACGTCTTGACCCGTCATACTCTTATCTTTTATGGCAATAAAGTAAATCCATTCAGCAATTTCTTCGGGCATAATCCACTTCTTTAAAATGCTTTCATTTGCAACAGCCTTCATTGCTTCTTCGTCTGCATATAGCTCAGGTTCTAAATTTGTTATTACTGCGCCTGGACTGATACTATTTACTCTTGCCTTGTATCTTCTTCCCAAATCCATTGCTAGATGCTTGGTCAGCGCTAATCTTGCTCCTTGACTTGCCGCATAGTTCGGCGTGTCTAACCCTACATGTCCTGAAATACTGGCTACATTTATTAAGCACTTCAAATGTTCTTGGTAGCAATACTTCTTCACAATGTTCATATACCCATTATAATTAACATCCATTGCAGTTTCCTCGTCGATAGTTCCTGCATTGTTTACAACCACCTGAATTCCCTTGATATCTGGAAGCTGGCTGTAGTTTCTCACATCCACTTGGTAGTGAGTGTACAGAGGGTGACTAAATGTAGCTGGCTTGATATCTAGCCCAAAAACTTTATAACCTTTTCTTACAAACTTCTCTGCGGTAGCTCTTCCAATTCCATAGCTAGTCCCTGTAATTAAAATCACCGCTTCTTTCCTCCTTTACACAAATAATGAATCTGAACTACAATCATCACTGAATTCAAAAATATCGTTGCATAACTTGTGATTAAAATTCCATACACTACAAATATAACTGACCCAACCGCATTGACTATTCTAATCTTAACTTGGTCTTTAAACAAGAATGAACCTAAAACTAACAACCCCGCTAAAATGCCTATAATTTCTACTAAATCAAATCTTACCACACTCCAATCTCCTTTCTAATTGATTTCTGTCACTTTAATGTTTCGTAAAGGTCCTATACCTTCAATTCTTGCATCATCTATAACGACGTCGCCTACCTCGACGAGATAATCTGCTTGCTCATCTTCTGACAAGGCTTTAAATTCCTCATATTCTTCCTCTGTTAAAAGTGCTTCTATATATCCGCTTCTTAAATATTCAACATACTCTAAATCGGCTGTGACTACATACTTTTTCTTTTTCATTTACTTCCTCCCTCTAAATAAGTTTCCGCTAGATATTGGTCGATGCTTATTATAATTCTCATAAAAATCAAGGTCTCTTTCATAGCAACCCCATAAATATCTTTCCACCGGGTCTACTTTTGCTAAATCGTAGTCTATACCCATCTTCTCTGCTCTTGCTCTAAGCCACGGTTCAAGATTAGCTCTAGCCGCTTCTGACAACTCTGACTTATGATGAGCTTTCGTATCGTCGCTTATCTTTATCTGCTTTCCTTGAATATAAACTTTACCTGTCATCTGGTCTCTAATTGCTGAACTCGAATCACAACTAGTAAGATATGGACAACTCTGCACTAATTCGAGAACTTGTAACCCGAATCCGTGCACTTGACCTTGATAGTTGTATTCTTTAAATAATCTAGTTGCAGTATCTAACTGAGCCCATCTAAAAGCCATGTCTGTCGTTGACAAACCTAATCCAATGTAGCCAATACCTTGACCATTCTTATCTCGCCATTCCAATGCTCTTCTTAATAAAGGCTCTGTGTCTTCTGCATGGATAATATAAATCAACTTGTGTCTCAACTCGGGCTTAACTCTATCCCACATATATAAAAATCTTTCCCAAGTCAATCTTGCTGACTTTTCTACTTGTTCTGCTGGACTTCCATCTTGAATTCTTGGAATATAGTCTAACTGTGCGATAGCATCTAAATGATGTCCAACTTCATTCACATAATCGATGTACGGGTCAATCGGCAAATCTGTGTTCTTTTTGCTGGCAGGATATGCACCTGAATCCATAAACAGCTTTCCCTGGTGATTGTTATTAATCAGGAAATCTAACCCTGGTGCTTTCTTTCCGTCGTAAGTTACTAAGAAATTCGTCTTTAAATTAGGTCTCTTTGCACCAGTAAAATATACATGATACAAACTAAAACCATATTTTTGCTGACCTGTCACTAATTTACTCATCTCCACTCTCCTCTCTTACACCTTTTGCATCTGTTGTTGCTTCTCATTCTATATAGTTTATTATGCATATCTAAACTCAACCAAAACTCCGCCGGAGTGTCTGGCATTACCTTTTCAATCTTAAGAGCGAAATCGACTGTCAATCCAGACTCGCCTCTAATAATTCTTCTTAAATGTCTTTCACTAACACAAGCTATTTCACAAAACTTTCTTACAGAGATTTTTCTCGCAATCATGTATTCTTGTAAAACCTCTCCAACTGATAAAAACTTCATTTCATATCTCCTTTCCATTCGTAATTGATGTGCGTCTTATTTCTTTTCATTTTCAATTTTCTCGGGTCAATATTGCCACTTTCTCTACAACTAAGACAAATATGAAATACTACTCCATCCGCCGCTCTTCTACACTTCATTATAACATTCTTTTGAGTCTTGTCGCCACACTTGGCACATTCTTTGTTTAACTTTAACATATTACACACACCTACTTTTTTTCTTTTTCTTGTTTGTGTAATATATGTACGAAATTTAGTCTTTATTTCGTGAAATCAAATACTTTATCAATTGCATCTTGCTTATTAATAATAGCTTCTAATCTCTCTTCATCCCCTCTACCCCAGCATAAAAGGTAACTTCTAACTTCATTCTGCTGTCCTATTCTATGAGCTCTATCTTCTCCTTGCTCTAATACTGCAAAACTCGTAGGCGGTTCTAGGAAAAATACATCTGTCGCCTCAATTAAGTTTAGTCCATATCTCGCAGCCATAAGCGACAACAAAAGTATATCATAGTCGCCATCATACCACTGCTCAAGCACTTCTAGGCGCTGCTCCATTGTCATCTCACCAGTATATAATAAGACCTTTTTCCCTTTACTCTCAAACTGGCGTTGAACAGCCTTTAAAACTTCGGTATATTGAGAAAACACAATCAACCTTCTATTTGGAAAGTTGTCTACTATATAATTGACTTTACATTCTGCTGTCGATGTTAAAACTTGTATTCTTGCTCTAACTTGAGCCTTTGACGTATAGCCTGCCTTCTTTAATCTAGCTGTCGACATCCTATAAATTTTCTCAAGCTGTAGAAGTTCTTCGCTCTTTGGCTGAGTCAATGCTACTTTAATACGAGTCTTCTTCGGCAAACCTAATTCTGCTTTATCAACATAGGCAATAACAGGAATTAACAACTGCTGCAAGTCATCAAGGTTTCTATACCCTTTACAAATATAGTGTCCCCACCAATCTTGACCCCACTCTCCATAATACTGCTCATAAGTTGTTCTCGCAGTATCTTTCAACTGTCTTAAAAACTTTAACACTGAGAAAAACTCTAACGGTCCATTAAGCACAGGTGTTCCTGACAATGCTAATCTCATTTGCCCTTCAACCTCTCTAAGATTATGCAACCCTTCAGTCTGCTGGGCTTTCCAACCTTTTGCTGACTGCACCTCATCTACCACTAGACAATCATAACCTACCTCATTCAATGCATCTACTATGGCTGTGTTTCTTAATGCTTCTATATTAATAACATCAACACCACTTACATCTTTATTTTCTATTATCCACTTAGCTTTCTTCGCTGACGATGCTTCCGGACTATCTCCCACAATTCTAAAGTTGAGCTTATCAGCAAAATTATGCTTTCTCGCATCTCTTAACCACTCTTCTTGCAGGTTAGACTGACCACAAACTACTAAAGTCTTTCTAAATTTCTTATCATCTACAATCATCATAACTGTTCTAGACTTGCCTGTTCCTTGCGGAAAATTAATCAAAATATTATCTACCAGCCTAGCGAATGCTACAGCATCTTCTTGGTATCCATACTTATTCTTACTCACTCTTGTGAATGTCGGAAACTCTTCCCTTTCGTCTATTATTATATCTGAACTACTAGCCACCTTCTCATAAACATGCTCAGTTACTTCATATTCTTTTTGTTTCCTATGATAAAAACTAAAAGGTCTGCTACTCTTAAAATGGTCTAAAATGTCCTCTCCAAACCCTGATACAAAGTAACTATACAACGTAGGCATTCTTATGCTTCTTGCTATTCTCACTTTCAAAATATGTTCTCCTCCCTCAAATCCTCTATGCTATCCACTCTAATTGCTTCGTGTGAGTCAGGTTTCAATGTTAGTCTATTCTCCCCAAACTTTAAGATAGTTTCATTTGCTATTGCACAAATTCCTCTATCTACAAATCTCACTATCAACCAGTAATTGGTCTTGCATTTCAATCCTGCCTGTCTAAGTTTCTCTCTTTCTTCTAAGAACTCTTTTACCTCAGGATATTGCCTCATAGTACTTACTGAAAATCTATCAGCACCTGTCTCTTTAAGTTCTACATAATTAAAAGCATTTCCTACTAATATGAAATCAGCAGGCTGTGTTAAGCCTGCATAACTTCTCAGCGTGGGCAGTCTTCTAACATAATACTTAGAATGCATCTTTTCTTTGAATTCTTTTTCAAATGCTACTCCGTCTGCCTTTCTCAATTTATCACTCCCACGACTTCATGACTGTAGGCGTAACTTTCATTTCTATTCCAATCAAGTCAGTACCTACATCCTTCATAACTTCTGCTAATCTCTTTCCACCTTCTTCTGCATTTTCCTCTGGGAATTCAGCTACTATCTCATCATGTATTTGCATCAGTATTTTACAACCAAGTTCCTTCAACTTTTCGTCTCTATTTGCTACAACAATTGCTAACTTAGTCATATCTGCCGCTGAACCTTGAACAGCTGAATTGACTACTTGTCTTGTCTCATATGCTTTCTGAGCTCTTCTATCAATGACTTGGATACCTTGAGCTCTGGCATCCTCAATCAATTTTTCTATCACATATTCGTTCGTTGCAGTATTAAGGAACTTTTCAATCTCTTTATCTTCACATTCAAAATCTGGTAAATGCAAGGCTGACAGTCTTCTTTTTCTTCCTAAAATAGTTTCTACATAACCATGCTCTTTTGCAATCTTCAATCTCTCTTCTCTAAATGGCTTAATTCCTGGACACATTGCAAAGAACCTATCATATATTTCTTTTGTCTCAGCTACGGATTTTCCAATGCCTCTCGCTAAAGACGATAAACCCATGTCATAATTAATACCCAAAACAATACTCTTCATCTGGTCTCTTAAATGACCGTGCTTACCACCTTTCACACAATCCTCATAAGGACGCTCGAAAACAATACTTGCCATATAGGCATAAAAGTCCGCGTCTCTCGAGTATGCTTCTTTCATAGTAGCGTCATTTGCTAAAGATGCTAGAATATATACTTCTTGCTGAGTGTAGTCACATGAAACTAACATATGCCCTTCTCGAGCAGTAAACATCTTTCTAAATTTCGGGTCTCTTGGTATGTTCTGCAAGTTCGGGTCTGAACTACTAAATCTACCAGTATCTGCACCATACTGATTAAATGTCGTATGAATAATACCGTCATCAGCATCAGCAGGCATTTTTGCGGCGTAAGTAGACAACATCTTCTGAGCCTTTCTATAACGAAGTATCTTTTCAGCTAAAGGGTGGTCAAGTTGAGCTAGAAGTGCTTCTCCTGTCCCTCTACCATTGCTAGGGTCTAAAAGCTTCAACTTATCGTAAATCCACTCTGCCACCTGCTTAGGACTTCCAGGATTCAGTCCAGGATACTCTACTGCAAGTTCAGCTTTAATTTCTTCTAACTCATTATTCAATTCTTCAATTAACTTATTGCACCAATCTATGTCTAACTTAATGCCTGTCAACTCAATATCAACTAAATCATGAGTCAATGGCATTTCTAATTTGTACATCAATTTCAAGTCGTTCTCAGACATATTAGCTTGTTGCCACTTACCTAAACGTAAATGCTTCATAGCGTCTACCGCCGCATAACCTCCTACTATCAAAGGGTCATACTCATCGAACGGCTTATTAAATAAATTCTTGAAAGAATATGTCTCGTCAAACGGGTCAACATACTTAACATATAAATCCTTCAAGTTATTTGACGGCTCTGCTGAATTCATCAAACGTGCCGCTAAATATCCACACCATTCTGACTTGACGTTCAAATTTGCATGCAACTTCAACGCTTTCATATCAAACTTGGAGTTAAAACCAAACAACTTCTTCTCTGCTAAAATACTTTCTATCTCTCTAATGTCTCCACGATAGTTCATTCCTACTTTATGTTTCAAAGGCACATAAATACACTTATCTAATGTTCCAAATGATAACCCTACTAATTCTCCCTTGAATATATCAAGGCTTGTCGTCTCAGTATCAAAACCAAACTCTTCTGCAGTATTCAAAAAACTAACTAAGTCTTCCTTATTCGTAACTACCTTCCAATCATACTTGCCAAACAGCTCTTCCATCCTAGCCCTAACAGTAGCGGAGTCGTCAAGCACTTTCCGTCTTCGGGCTTGCTTTTTGCTTGACGACTTCTCTGTCTTAAGTTTAGGCAATACTTTCTCTTTATTGCCTACATTAATTAACATCTATTATTCCCAGTACTTCTTCTTTACTGATGGCGTAGGGGCAGGTTCTGGAGCCTTGGCTGGCGTGTTTATTGGGGAATATGTTGTATTATTTTTTTGCTCGTTGCTGGCAAGGGTTGTAGCCTTGTTATCTTCAAGAAATTCCTCAATTATCGGGTACTTGATAGTGTCTGCACCAATAACTGGGAATACTGAATAACTTGCATCTAATGTTCTTGGCGACGTAGCTGTAATTTTCCACACTCCGTCAATAATGCGTGGATAGTTTCTCCACATAGGCAGTAAAACTGTCTTACAAAAGTATGCTGAACGTTCCCATCTAACTAGTCTTGGATTACTTCCATCCTCATCATATTCAATAGCTTTTAGTGCGGCTACTAATTGCCCTTTGTCTCCACCTACAATATATCTTCTTTGCTCAGGGTCCCAGTACTTTCTGTAAAATACAACATCCTCGCCCATTCGGTCTCCGCCACTTGTGTACAAAAATCTTAAATATCTAACTTCTCCAGTCCGTTCAAACTTGATAAAAGTGCCGCCACCAGTCTGCTCAATTTTTGCATATTCAGCTAGATTCATACTATTCCTCCTTTACTTTCTTTTTTGTAATTCTTATCGAATCATTTACTTTTGATATCTTAATATATTTTTCAAATAGTTCAGGGTGCTCTCTCTTGAACTTTGCCACATCAAACGATTCTCTAAATCCTTCAGCTATGTATGTCATATTAAACAGCTCATTCTCAACTTTGGTCTCTCCACTGGCAAGATATTGCTCTTTAAGCAATTCCTTTGCTTTACTATTTACTTTATTCTTAAGTTCTGTCAACTTGTCTATTGCATCTAAAAGCTTGGCGTACTTACTACCAAATTCCACACTCGATAAAACATCTAACGTACATTGCTCAACATCAACTTCAGCAAGACTCTTTGTATCAACCTCTTCAACCACTACAACATCATGATTTTCTTTTTCCACAATTTTCCTCCTCTCTCTTCTTTTATTTCATTCATGAATCTACCCCTTATACTCCTGTTCTCCGAACGGGCAATCCGCTGTATATGGACCATCGTAATATTTGCATTGCCAAGTAGCTGGAAACATTGCAGCGCATCTGAAATTTTCGTACATATAACGGCATGCGTTGTACATGTAGCGACCTTGCAGTGTATTGTCAACATTCCAATTTCGGCACGTCAAACAACATTTCGTTTCCTTAAAGTCATCAATAGTATATCTTTCTTCCACAATTTTCCTCCTCTCATTAAAATGCATCTATTCTTCCTTTTCTATAATAATGTACGTAAACTCTTTGTTCTCCTCTCTTCTACAAACTGTAAATCTTAAACATCTTAAAGAAGTCTTTTACATCATTGAACCTATTCCAAGTACTAATTATAGGCTTTTTATACTTACTTCTTAATCTTCCAATTCGATTGATTGCCTCTCTAATATGCCACTCTAGCGTCATCGGAATTTCTAAGTCTACTATAACTAAGAAGTCTGCCTCAATGGCTTTTTCAATCATTTGCGGGCTATTACCTTTTTCCTCATAACTCTTAAATTCTACAATTAATTCTTCCACCGACAAAACATAAACTGTTCCGAACTGCTTTAATTCTCTAACTGCTTCTCTAATAACATTCTTATAACCTCTACCACTAATTGCTACATAAGTGTCTTTAACCATATTTTCAATAACTGAACCTTGCATTTTCGGCGGCTTCGGTGGCGGAGGCAAAGGAATAGTCCTTCGCCCTTGCGCCCTTTCTAACTGTTCAAGTGCTTTCTCATCATCAAAATCTAATCTCCGCATCTGATGTTCAAATGCTTTCTTCGTAATAGCTCCATCAAACGAGAATAACCACTTCCGAACCGCATCTCTCACTTCCTTCGACCTATCCACAGACTTCATCAAATTATTCTTAATAAACTCTGAGCTGTCGACTACCGGTTTCTGAACTTCTTTTCTTTCCAATTTTCTATTTTCAAAGAACTTCATTTCTAGTAATCACCTTCTTTATCGTCTCTAAATCCTAGAAATACTGGAAATCTTAAACTTACTCCTCCTTGCTGATTAGTAGTTTCTTCAAAGTACTGAACCCTAATAACTCTTCCAATATACTCATCCGGGTTCGCCCAAACTTTTTCTCTTGTCTCTTTATCTATTCCTGACCCTACTCGAACTTCATGCCCTTTATAATTCACAATGAATGCACCTAACTTATCAGCATTACTATTCTCGCCATTTTCAATTCTGATTATTTCTAAATCCACATCATGCATTTTCTTAACTTTCAACAAATCTTTTGTTCTATTGAATGAATACAATCCATCATTCAAGTTGAGCATAATACCTTCTTCGCCCTTTTCAACCTGTTCATTTAGCACCCGCTCTATCTGTGTCATGTCACTACCTTGATATAGAACAGGCAATAACTCAAAAAACGTTGGCTGACTTGAATCGAATATGTCTTGCAGTAACTTACGACGTTCGCTGTATGGAATCGGACAGTTCTCGAGATAGAAGTCAGCTACAGGCATTGCATCAAACACAAGCATCTTAAGTCCTGTCTTAATTCCATTGCGTCTAGCAATCATCATCGTCTTCTTATACTGTTCTACACTATCTAGCCCTTCAGCATCCATCAACGTAAGTTCGCCATCTAACATGATGTTGTCGGGCAAGTTCTTAATAGCGTCTTGCTCTAATTCGATAAGCCCTTCATATAACTGACCTGCTCTTGTGTAAAACTTCACTACACCTTCATCTTTTAGCATCACAATTCTTGAACCATCAATCTTTCTTGTAAGAGTAAATTCCTTGCCTTTAACATAATCTATGTTGTCCTCATACTTAGATGCTAACATCACATTAAATGTCGGAATGATATTTCCCATTACTTTATTAATAGTCAATATACCTACACCTAACGGCAAATTCTTACTCACTACTCTTGAAAACAATTCTTTCTGCTTTGCATTTAACTTTTTCACGAAGCCTTTGACAATCTTAACTGCTTCATCACTACCTGTTCTCATTTCTGCAACTGTTTCCAGCACTTCTTTGCAACCTAATTCAATCTCTGGTAAATTATCAAACTTCTTTGCTAACTTACCTTTCGATATGCCATTCACAACATAAGGGCTGAATATATAGTGCAACATAAATCTAACATCTTCGTCATCCTTGTACTTCGCCAATACTTCTTTCTTGTAGTTGCTGGAATTATTCAATCCCAGCTCTTCTACAAATTCTTGAAATCTTAATAGCGTTTTCATTCTACCTTACTATCTAGCCAATAAGCCATCTGTTCTGCTAAGAACAATAATACGGCTAATGGACTATTCTCATATACTCGATAGAATGACGGGTCAAACATGCCTGAATTTGCATCTTCTCTGCCAGCAGTATGGAATCGGATTGCTTGTGCTTCATCTACATATAATCTCATAAATTGCTGTAAAATGTAAACTGACTTAGCACCTCTTCCATATACGAAGTCCTCTTCCCATCGATAATACTCAACTTGTTGCCAAGCACCATCTATCTTCACGTTTCTGAAATCCTTCACATAGCAATTCGCTTTATAAATTGCATGGAACAAGGCAACAATTGCAATACTCTCCATCGTGAATGCTGAATCTGCGTATGGCGTGTCACCATTGTAAAAGTTGTCATCCGCAGGTTCTTTACCATAATACATATTTGCTAACTCAACCATTCTATAAAATGTATTCAACGAATGCTGAACTAATCCACCTTCGACAGACAACTGATAGTTCGTCGTTGCTGGTGCTGTGTAAAAGTCTGTCTTATCTAACCAAGCTAATAAATTCTCAACACCTTCTCTTTTAACATATTTCCTTACTAAACCGACAAACTCTTCTTTGTTCCGTGCTAAATTAATCATAATTATTCACCCTTTCTTTAATTTCTTCAAATACTTCATCTGTAAGTGATTCTATAAACTTGGCTCTACCCATCCCTTTTGCAAGCACTTCTCCAGTTTCAGGATTAATGTACGAAAAACTTGCTCCTCTTTGAGTAACTATACCTAACGACACCGCAACATTCACCACATCTAATTTTTCATTAAATCCTTCATCAAAGTCAACGATGTATCTTCCCAACTTCCTATTTCTAGGTGCTGTCTTGTTTTTCTTAACATGAACTGTAATCATAACTCCAGCAGGGTTTTCGTGAGATTCTGGCACATAATTACCATTTTTATCTACTGACGAACTTGACATTTCTAATCTAACAGACGTAAGATGCTTCCATCCTCTACCTCCTGGTGTCGTTGTCGGACTACCATAAGGCGACATATTGTCTCTAACCTGATTAAGTCCGACGAACGTCACCGTGTCGTTCTTCAGTAAAACCTTCTGCAACTTCATCGTGAACGTTGTTAAGGCTTTACTAATTCCGCCCATCTGATATTCTGTCATATCTTTTGCATCTATCTGCTGAGGGACTAGTGCAGGAATACTGTCTAATATAATTAGCCCTACTTCATCAGTTTCTGCTACTTCTAAAATCTTTTGGAACACTTCTTCGGCAGTAACGTTCTCAGGCGTCCACTTAATTAGTCTATCATTGTCAACACCTAACTTTGCCGCCCATCTAGGGTCATATGTCCCTTCCGAATCCACAAAAAATACTGGTCGGTCATCTTGCTTTTGATATGCACCTGCTAACAATAGTGCGGTAGTAGTTTTACCACCACTCTCTACTCCTGCGAACTCAACCATTCTACCTTTCGGTATTCCACCATAAAGCATCCTGTTCACTGTTATCATTGGCAAAGGTATTCTTTCAATATCTTTCACTTCTACTCCTTGCATAAGAGCCTTCTTTCCACTCATCTTTTCAATACTTTTTAAAACGTCGGCTAAATTTGCCATTTTCCGTCTCCTTTCTCTTTAATACTTCTCTATACTCAGGGTAGTGTTGCACATAATCTTTCAAAAGTTCAGCCTCTTCTGATGTAAGAAGCACTATATCTCCGAATACACAATTCAAAATAGGCTTGATAATGTAATAATAATCTAAATCTTTAGACATTATTTCCATTGGCTATCCTCACATCTATAATTTTTCTAATTCCATTTGAAAGAACCCATAACGACTCCTGCATTCCCGCCAAAGTCGCCTGCACATAATGTGCTAATGCTTCTTTCTTCTTAAAAGCGGTTCCTGCAACTCGGTTCAGCCTTTCAATCTCGGACTTTTTCATATCCAATTCTAAAAGATTTTTAGCGCCCATCTGCTTTTCTTCAATGTTCCACAACTCTTTCGTCAACCCATAGGCTTCTTTATGTGCAACAATTTCTTCGATAATAATCGGAATAGCCATCATCCACTCCTGCAACTGCGTAGTAGAAATCATATCGACACCTTTACTCATAGCAGTTTTTATCTCTTTTATTAAAGCATTATTTCCTGCTAATAGTTTATCGACAACTTCCTGTGCACTTGCAAGCAAATCTTCAATTCTTTCTTCAACTACCTGTTCTGAGAATTCTGCTCTAACCATAAAGCCTCCATCTCCTTTCTTTTTAATTCTTTAAAAAACATAGTACAATACTTTTTATACGGGCAATACCTACAAGCCGCCTCGTTTCTTGGTAAGTTTTCAGGTGCATCCACATTGGCAAGGATATTCTTAATATAACTTGAAACCCTTTCTTTTTCTTGACTTGTAACTTCTTGTACGAATAATTTCTGCTCTAGCTGGTCCCTGCCTTCATAAAGCCACATAATCTTGTTAACATCAAGCAATAGTGCATATGCTACACCCTGCATATAATGTTTCTTATCAGGCTCAGTTCTTCTTGCATTTGCTGAACTTCTCTCCGTCTTGATTTCTAATATATAATATTCTCCATTAATTAACAACATACCGTCGCATTTAAAACGTGCTCGGTATTCCTCACTTACTAGTAAAACTTCATGCCCTTGTTCTGCAAGGACTGTCAACGGCAGGTCTTTATTTTTTACATACTCTGCCACATCAACCCAGTATGGCGTCTCACTCAGGAATGCTTGAATTCTCTCGTGTCGGTCTGTTCCATGCTCTGCAAACTGTCTAGATTGAAAACTCTCTTTTACAGGGTCAACAGGCATGCCTTGAAGCTTAAATGCACATGCTACTGCACAATTCAAGCTACTCGGCGATATGTACTTACTTGGCTCTTTTGACTCTACTTCATGAAATTCTCTAAATAATGTATCTAACAAAGTCACTGCGTCATTACTTGAATTGTCAATCATGTCTTCGAAAAACTTACTCATCTTATGCTTCCTCCATTGCTGACAATAAGAACAAACTTCCTTCATTTCTCAACACAAGGTTATTATTCAACTCACCAATGTCTTTTGATACTGAAAGCAATCTTTCTAACTTGGCAATTTCATAGAAATTCGAACCTAAATCTTTAAAAGCAAAAGGTTCATAATTGCTCCCTGCAATTGCTCTTTCTCCG
>JGI24505J29691_1000570_pt1 | contig 13656 bp, 6 predicted proteins | sample BioPla4RNA2_FD_29691 | JGI IMG/M metagenome (IMG submission 29691) | reverse complement strand
TCTAAACTGAGTGCATATAATACAATTGGAGGTCACTACTTTGGACAGCAAAAAATTTGACTTATGGGCAGAAGAATACGATAAAAGTGTTCAAATAAGTAGCGATAATAACGAATTCCCCTTTGCTGGATACAATAATCTTCTAAACACAATCTACAATATAATTCACAAAAAAGAAAAGGCAAGCGTATTAGATATAGGATTTGGCACAGGAACGCTAATAAAAAAACTTTATGATGAAGGCTATGAAATATATGGTGTTGACTTTTCTAAAAAAATGATAGAAATTGCACAAGACAAAATGCCTTTAGCCAGACTATTTCAATATGATTTTTCTAAAGGTCTTCCTCAAGAAATTGAGAACAACAAATTTGACTATATAATAAGTACATATGCAATGCACCACTTAGAAGACAATTACAAAGTGCAGTTTATTAATAAACTGAAAGAACTACTTTCCAAAGAAGGAGAAATTATTATAGGCGATATAGCCTTTAAAACAAGAACATTATTAGAAAAATGTAAAAAAGACTACTCTAAATATTGGGATGACGAAGAAACATACATAGTTTTTGATGAAATCAAAGAATTTTTCCATCAAGATAATATTCACTTCATACCAATTTCTCACTGTGCGGGAATTTTGCACCTTAAAAAATGAACTAATAATTTGTGATTAAAGATTTAATTAAGCAGTTAGAAATAAAATATAATATAATAAATCTAACTAGCAATCAAAATACAGTCACAACGTATCTAACAGCTATTTTAAAAAAATGTAGAATTTTTTAACAAATAAATAGCATAAGTCACGCAAAAATCTACTTTTGAGCTTATAATTTTTTCATTAACAAATCCTGCACTATGAATTTATTTTATATAATCATACCAGTTACTTAAATTTAAAATTTCTTTTTGACCCTCTTTAAATATTGTAAATTTTTTTCTTTGAGACTTTCAGAAATAAACTTATTTTCAAAATCCCTACCTTTTAAAATAAGAAAGGAATATTTTAACCTTCCTAGTTTGAAAGAATAACCTATTATGAAACAGATTAAATCAGTGAAAAAGCCACTCAGAAGATTTTTGAATAGTGAAATGAGTCTTCACTTTTCTGCACTTAGTTTGAAAGTTATTTTAGTTTTTATATTTTTTGTTTGTTGTGTGTTAATTTTCTCATTATTTATTACGGAAAATAAGGATGTAAGCTATGCTGGACATCTATAACAAGATATCTTAAATACCTTTGATGGTTATGAAATCCTTTACTTTTATATCCTCAAGCTTCATATATTTTCTACAGAATCATCAAACTAGTTATTAGAAACTTGTACATTGAATCTATAAGACCTCTAATATTTGCGATTGATCAGACAAAAAATCTTTGTAAATCAGGAAATGCAATGTTTCTAGTTCAATGTCATTTATTAGGTTCACTAACCAATATGTTTTTGGATTAGAAACCACAGCTTTACCTATATAATCAACTTTCTGTAAATAATAAGATTTTTAACTAAATATTAATTTTACAAACTACAGCTTAAATCGCTTATGGATTACCACTCATCCCTAAGATTGGAGATAACTTATTTCGTCTTTAAGTACTTCCTTCCTCAATAATTTTTACCCAATCATGAGATTTTATTTTTTTGATCAATCCATCAATTTTTTCGTCTTTGCTTATTTTTTCATAAGTTTCGATTATTGCTTTGAGATTCTCTTTTTCTAAATTTTGTAGTTCTATTTTTTCGTCTGTAGTTAGGTGTTCTTCAAATTGATTTTTCCAATAAAGTTCAGACCATCTGTCATAATTTATAGGCTTTAAATATTTATAAACTTCATTAAGTAGTCGTTCTTTTGGTTGAGGATATAATCCTTCTTCTGCAAATTTTTCTTTGAAATATAGTTCATAAACAAGAGAGTCAGCAATTTGCCTATCAAAAAAATTTATTATATTCTTAAATTCTGTCCTTCTTTCTTCTATTGCATTTAGAAAAAGAAGATAATCAACGATGGCTTCATAGATTTTAGGATTTTTAGGTATGACAATAGGAAATTTAGATATGTATTGATTTGACAATAAATAGCCTTTTCCCCCTAATTGATGCACATAATTTTTTATATAATAATTTTCTGATAATTTGCTCAATAAAATTAAATTTAAAACTTTTAAATTTTTATCCGTCATAAAAACTGTACTGTCTAACGTTAGCATTTTAGTATTTTCATATGTAAATGCAGGATATTTATTAACTCTTTGCCAAACAACTTTGGGTTTTTCAAATTCAGGATAATAATCACAAGCCCTTAATTCCCACCAATAATCTCCTTGATCATCTCTTTTTAACAAACCTTTTCCACTAGTTTTTAAATTTTTAAATTTACTTAAATGCGAATATATAGATGGATAATTATTTTTAAAAATTTCTTCCGCTTCATCTATAGGCAGCATTTGCCCATTTGATAGCTTTTTTGTCAAACCTTTAGGTATCGCAATAATCCATTTTTTATCCCACTCTAAATAATATCTTCCAATATTAGCCCCCCTAAGTACTGGCTTTATCAACTCAGAGCTCTTTGAATCTTCCTCTATCAAGTTTTTCTTTATTTCATCATTTATAATAAATGCATCATTAAACCCGGTTGTAATTCCACGATAAATTAATATCTCTAAACTCTTTAAAGGTTTTCCTACTTTTTCTACCCATTTTTCAATTTCTTCAAAGTCTTTATTAACAAAATTCCAGACATTATCTTTCAAATTAGCTTGTTTAACTTCATATCCTCCTTGCTCTATCTCATCTACACTTAAAGCATGATTATAAAAAATAAGATTTTCTTTATTTGGTTTGGCTTTTCTAATGATATAGACTAACGTATCAACATTGGCACCCATAAAAACTTTAACTCCATTAAAGTCTATGATTTTTTTAATTTCACAATTTTCTTTCAAAAATTTTCTTATCTTTTCCCCATATTTTGTTCTAAGCCATTTATTAGTAATAATAAAAGAATGATAACCATCTTTTCTTACTAATTGGAGGCTTCTTAAAACAAAAAATAATGAAATATCAAAAGTATTATCAAAAGGAACAAATATTTTTGACAATATATACTTATATTTCACGCCTTTAGTAATATTATTTATCTCTTCCTGTCTTATATACGGAGGATTACCTATTACAACATCAAACCCTGCTTTTTTTAAAAAAACCTCTGGAAATTCAAATATCCAATGAAAAGTTTTTATCTCTTTTAATTTTTGTGGTGTTACCTTATATTCTTTAGCAAATATTTCATCAAGTTTTTGATTAAACAAATTAGTTATTTTTCTTAATAGATTATTTAAAGGGATTGCATACTCTGAGTTTAAAGAAACTATAAGTATGGTGGTTAATTTTTCTTTTACTTTAAGAACATTTTTAAAATCTTCTAAATTAATTTTATCTTTTGATAATATTTTATTCAAATTCTTAATTTCTTGTATTAGATTTCCATTAATTGACAAGAATTTAGTAGTTTTTTCTAAATAATCTTGCAAATCTGACATCAATTCAATTTCTTCGGAAATATATTTTCTCTGGCTTTCTTGCAAATTAATATCAAATAATACAAGCTGTGGGTTACCTTTTTTTTTCTCTTCTTTATTAAAATCTACATAACCAATGAGTGAATTTCCTTCTCGTAAATTAAAATGAACATTAGGAAATCGAATAAAAATTCCATTCTCTTTTTCTATCCTAAAATGTTTTGCAAGAGTTAAAAACATTCTTGCTTTTGCAACTTTAATTGCAGTTGGATTTATATCAACACCATAAATATTTTTTGAAAGAATTATGAAAAATTTAACTAAAAGTTTAAATTTATCCTCTCCTTGAATTTCTAACAAGTTTATAGTTATTATTTTGCCTTTTTCGTCTGTAGATACAATGTTAAGTCCTTTCTTAATATTAAGATCTTTCGCTTTATTCCATATCTTTTCGTATATATTAACCAATACGTTTATCGCACTTTCAAGAAAGTGTCCTGAACCAACCGCAGGATCAAGTATTTTTATTTCTTTTAGATGTTCAAACAATTCCACTAAAACTTCTTCATCTCCAAAATCTACAATATCGTCTATCGATTTATAATTTGTATTAAATTTTTCTTTCATTTGATCGACAAGAAATTGTTCGATAGAGTTTTTACATATATAAGAAGTTATTTCCTCAGGGGTATAATAAGCACCTTGTTTTTTTCTTTCCTCACCAGTAATTAGCTTTTCATATATTGCACCAAGAACAAATTCATCAATATTTCCTTCTGTCCAATCTCTACTTTCAAAAAGATTTAATAGAGGAATATCAAAACTAATTTTTTTAGGGTCTTGACTTATTAGTTTATCTGTCAGTCCATTTTTATAAAAGCATTCATCTGGAATAGATACTGCTTCGCTATATTCTTCTCCATTTAAAAAAGCAGCAGGTCCGATAACAACTATTTTCCCAATATTCTGGTCTTCAATATATTGTTTGCTTTCTTCGTTACTCATTTTGTCAAAGAGATAATTGAGAAAATCATAATAATTTTTAAATTCGTTAAAAAGTTTTTTTTGAGTCAGTTCGTTAAATTTAGTGATAAAATATTTTGCATCCTTGTTGAAAAAACCTCTTTCCTGTAAATACCAAAGTGTGAGCATTTGCATCATGAAGTTATCGACAAATTCTTTTCTCTTTTCTTCTTCTGATATTCCCAAAACATTTTTGAGCAAAAATTCTCTAGAATTTTTGTATAGTATATAAAACTCTTCTATCACATCAGTCCTATCGAACAGATCTTTAAAACTATCTTCACTAGGTTCTTTTATTGAATTTTTAAGCTTCTTTAAAAACAAGTTATTAATTTTGTTAATTGTTTTAAGAATGTATTTGTTTTTTCTGAAATCCTTTATAAGTAGTAGCTCTTCATAAATTATGATTCCTATTCGGGGAGTATATCCACCAGCAGACGTTTTATACTGAGTTTTAAAGTAAGCAAACTTGCTTTTGTTTTTCACTTCAGCAAATAAAAATCCTTCAAATAAGGCAATGTGCTCATCACAATACTCTGGTACCACGTATAGAGCATAAGTTTTACCATCTATGAGTATTTCTTTCGTTTGGTATTTATCGAGTTCTTTTTGTATAGTTTCTTTTAATTTAGATTTCATAAAACCACCCCAAATGATTTACTGTGATTTTTAATGATTCAACTTCTGTTAATCCTTGGTTCTTGAAAAAACTGTAAAGATTTTCTACGGTACTTTTATAATCTTTTATAATTATTGTATCTTTATTCACTTCAATAAACTCATTTTCAGCAAGAATTTTTTTGATTTCTTTTGTATATAAATAATAAGGAATATTTTTAAGAGTATTCATAACCACATAAAACTCACTTTCAATGTCTTTTGCCTTTTCCCTTTCAACGAGTAAAGCATTAAATAAATTGTTAAGAAAACCTTTTTGTTCTTGGTTAGAACTTTTATTCAATATTTCTGTGATCTTTTCTGTTTCTTCTTTCATAGATTTTAAATTTTCTATTGCTTTGTCAATTTTTTGTGATTGAACTTTTCTGTGCGTTAACAAATTGATGAATTCAAGAGGCGTTTTATATTCTATTTTCCCATTTTCTGATATACACATAACTTTTTTCATTATTTTATATTTTCCTCGATAAAACTCGTATATACTCACAACTTTATTATTTCCTTCTATATAGGAATAATAAGGGCCATCATTCATTTTCGAAACTTCAATGAAGTCTTGTTCTTTATAGGCAAAGTCATATTGTATAAGATTTAATAGTTTATATTCGTCAATTTGTTCTTTTGGCATACCTTCTGGAATAAATTCTTTGAAGTCCTGAGATATACCATATTCTTCAAGTTCGGATACTGTTTTACTAGAAATATCTTTTATACGCTCGCCAAATGTTTCTATACTTATTTCTTCATCAGGAGATAATATTTTTACATCTTTTCCCACAACCAATGTAATATCTTGAATTTTTTGTTTAAGTTTTTGAAGAACACCAACAATTACCTCTATTTCATCAGAAGGAACATAATTAATAACATCAATATCTTTCTCGTTACCTATTCTATTCACTCTACCTACTCTCTGAACAATAGTCATTGGATTCCAAGGTAAGTCATAGTTTACAACCGCATTAGCATCCTGAAGATTTACACCTTCACTTAAAGCATCGGTGGAAATAAGAATTTCAATCTCACCGTATTTTTTAACTTCTTCCCATCCATCATTAGCTCGAGGGGAAAATCTCTTCATATAATTAATTTTTGTAGCAATATCAGTATCTCCAGTTACAAGAGCCACTTTAATTTTGTCTTTATCCTTTAGCCACGAATGAAGGTCTAATTCTTGCTCTATCCAGTCTATTAAATTGGTATAAATATAATAAGCAGTATCTTTGTATTGTGTAAAAATTAAGATTTTCTTTCGATTTAACGAAGGTATATTCTCTAACTCTAGAGATTTAAAGAAAGGATTAGCAATCATTTGTTTTAGAGATTCTAATTTAGGTTCATTTTTATATGAATAAATAGGTATTTTTGTTATATCTTCGCTTTCTTTCGGAACGTATCCCACAGTCTTATATTGACCTTTGGTGTTTAATTCCTTTAATTTATCCAGCTCGTTGAAGATGCAATCCATTAACTTTAGATCGTTCCATAAATTTCGTAAAACCTTTCCTAATCCAAGCTGTAATAATTCTATTTCTGAATATTGTTTCCCAGGAATTTCCTCTTCTTTAGCATATTCTAAAAGCAATTTTTCCACTCTATCAAACCATGTTTCTTCTCTTTCTTCTTCTATGCTATATTCTTCTTCGATTTCGTCTAGTTCTTTATCAATCCTTGCTTTTTCAACGGCCTTTTTGATCAAGTTTACCAATTCTTTTTTAGTAGAGAAAATCTCTTTAGAATTAAAACATTCATAGATTATCTTTTCTTTTTCGTAGAGCCTTCTAAGTGTGGTTTCAAAAGAATATATTCCACTTTCCAATCTTTTTCCCAGTATAAGTTTAAATAAATCAGCAACCTCTATTAACCTTTTTATAGATTCTTCTCCTTCTACGGCCTCTTCTTCAAAAACAACAAATCTTGTCCCATATAGTTTTGTGTGTTCGAACAATATTTTATCTAAATTGTTACTTACAGTCTCGATGAAAGTTTTATATTCTTTTGTATAAAATGAATAATAATTTAGAGTGTATGGTTTGGGATCATGAAATGTAATATTTTTATCATCAATTTTAAGGTCTTGAAGTTGTTCCGTGATATATTTTCTTGTTCTTAGTATCATGATCTCATCAAGAACATTTTGTTTAATTTCTGTAGCTATTTTTTTCAATTCCTTTTTAATATCATCGCCGTTTTCTTTTTGCAGCCTTCTTTTTAGGTTTTTGTATTCTTTCATTAAGTTATTTATTGGTATTCCTTTTACATAAAAAGGTGTAAAAGCGTCATCTGTAAATATTCGAATCAAATTATATATGTCATTTATAGAGTTATTTAGAGGCGTTGCTGTGAGAAGCAAAAATTTATTAGCAAAGCCATCTTCTTTTTTTTGTAGTTTTCTGGCGTTTTTCCATCTGTTTGTGCTACTATTTCTATACTTGTGTGCTTCATCAATTACATAAAAATCATATTCTTTTGCAATCTTTTTTAATTCTTCTTCTGTCAAATTTTGGAATATTCCTAAAGATAAAAAAGCCAAATTTCCTAAATGTTTTTGTTCTTGAGGATTATGTATTGAGTAAACTTTGAAATTATGTTCTTCTTTTTTTACTTCAGTAATTTTGTCTGTCAAGAAATAGGACGATTTAATAAGTAACTCTTCCCATTGACTAATTATAGAAGGCGGCAAAATTAACATTATTGAAGAGGTTTTACCTTTAGGTACCCAATTTGGGTGTCTCCCTTCTAGCAATTCTTCAATAATTGCTGCAGCGATGAAACTTTTCCCCAGTCCTACTGAATCAGCAAGGATAACTCCGTTATAAAAATTTATTTTTTCAATAGCATTTACCACACCTACCAATTGAAATTCCATAAGAACATCTTTCTTATATAAGTTTAAAACTCTTCCATCAAACCATTTATATACAAGATATTTGAATAATGTTTGAGGGTCTACCATCTTTCCAATTTTTGGATAAGGGCTGTTTGGTAATACTCCTGATAAATCAATAACTTTAAGTAAGTCTTCTCTAAATTCAATCGATTCCTCCCAAAGGGAATCAAACCAATTGTTAAGATAATTAACTTCATCTCGTGAAGTTAACAATACATTTAATTCTTTATTCCTAGTAATTCCTACAGAAGTAAAATTAGAAGAACCAACTGCAGCCAAACCTGATGAACCATAAGGTTCTTTTGGATTTGTAAGAAATAAATACAATTTTGCATGCAATCTTGATTTGTCATAAAGTTTTACTTTTATTATGTTATTAGACACAAAATCCCTTAATGTCTTCAATTGAGACACTTCTTCATCACTAAGCTGCTCGCTCTGCAAATCTTCTATCATCCTTTGTTTGAAAATTTCACGTAAGTTATATCCCTCTACTAGTTCTTCTTTTGTAGGGTAAGTTGTTTCATTTCCCATTACAATTTTTAGAAAAGGCCTATTTTCATAATCCTTTGGAAAGTCGTCCTTCACTAAATTAAATCCACTTAAGAAAAAATATCCAATGGCAAATTTAGCTTCTTTAGACTTTTTTAGCTGATCTTTTATAACTCTAACTAGCTCTCTCCCTTGACTATTATCTATTATATTAGGAGCAATTTCTCTGTTCATATTTCTATATCCTTTCTTAAGTATTAGTTAATAGACTTAACAAAAGTTGTCATCTTTATTATTATACACTTTTTTATCATTATAACCAATCCATTTCTTGCTCCTCCAATAACATTTCAAACAAACTTATAAACTTAATATTTAAAACAGTTATGATTTCTCAACGTTATATGTTCGCAAGATTTTCTAAAGTTTTAATTCCTCGACTATTTCATTTAATTGTTTTTCTATATCGGAGAAATCTGTATTTAAATCTAAAGTCTTGACGCTTATTCGATTACCTCCAATGATGTAATCTTTATTTAAATCAATACTTTCATCAGTTTTGGCATACAATAATAGGGCACTTACGTTTCCTGAATTTGTTTTATCTACATTTTTTACGTAAGTGAAAATTTGATACATATTATGTGAATGAATTGTCTTGGTATTGTATAACCTATTTATTTGCATAGTTTTAGAATAGTATTTTGTATCAATAATTAAAATTTTATTTTTACTTGTAAGTGTGATATCAGTTTTCATCTGAGGTAAAAATTCTGTGTCACCATTATCTGTGTGCCACTTGATAATGGTGGAACTGGGATAAAGTTCTGGATAATGTTTACGGTAATAATTGAGTACAAATTTCTCAAAAAGTCTGCTCATGCGCTGATCGTCTAAATATTTTGCCAACTTTTTGGTTCCTTTTTCTTCTGTCATCAGTAATCCATTGATAATTAAATAACAGATGTTCAGTAGCATTTCGTATGTTGCATTGTTTCTGTGATAAGTTAAACGTGACCACTGTATTTTGTAAGGATCTATTTCATCTATTCTGTTAAAGTAAGGAATCAGTATTTTTAAAGATTGCTTTTGTTTTGTTTCAACATCAGGATTTCGAATCAACAAGTTCATGGTTGTTTTTAAAATCTGATTCAGATAAGTGTTTTCTGTAAACTCATCATAGACACAAACCATTTTTGAGCGTAACATTGTTTGCTGTTTAATAGAAGAAGAGACATCAATTTTTCCTCTTAGAAAACTTGTCTCTTCATTTCTAATTTCATAATCCTTTATAATGCCTTTTTTAACTTGTTCAGCAACCCCTAAAGCCAAAATCGCAGCAAATAAATCTGCCGTATTTTCAAACTTTTCATCTTTAAGTTTTTCATATGATTCTTTTTTCAAGACTTCAAAAGCATAACACAACATGTAGTAAATATTTTGAATCTTAATCATTATTTAATTACACCTTTTAATTCTTTTATCCAATCATTTAATTTATCTTGATTATCGTACCAATATTCTTTTAAAAGGGGTATTATTTCATATTCAACGATATTTTCTAACCATTCATTTGGTACAGATCCGCCATTAGGACAAAAGTAGCTATGACCAATTTGAAATCCTTCTCCTAATGAATCATCCCTACTGATTTCTTTATTTAGATCCTTGATTGTATTAATGAGAGCTTTAAATTTAGGATTGCTGTTTTTTTCTATAACATTAGTTTCAAACTTTTCTGATTCGAAAGCAGGTTTAAGATCAAAAAATGAAAATCTTCTTCTTAATGCGTAATCAATTATTGCAATGCTTCTGTCTGCTGTATTCATCGTTCCTATTATATACAATTTTTCAGGAACGGTAAATAATTCATCCGTATAAAGTAATTTAATCTCTTCTCCTCTTTTATCTTTTTCTATGAGCATAAGTAATTCTCCAAAAATCTTGCTTATATTACCTCTATTTATTTCATCGATTATGAAAAAGTATTTTCTGTTAGGATCGTTACTAGCTTTTTTACAGAATTCATAAAAAGGTCCTGTTTTAAGTTCAAAACCGTCTTCTTTTGGGCGATAGCCTAAGATAAAATCTTCGTAACTGTAGCTTTGATGAAATTGAATCATTGTTACTCTTTCAGTATCCCTTTCTCCAATAATAGAATAAGCAAGTCTTTTTGCAACGAAAGTTTTCCCAACACCTGGTGGACCTTGTAAAATGAGATTTTTTTTCATTGTTAATAAATTTACAAGAGTATTGTATTGCTTTTCATTCATAAAAACTTCTTCAAGAAAGTCTTCTTTTGTATATTTTTCATATTTACTTTCTTTATATTTTTCGTCATGTTCTTGTACAGTTTTTTTCAAGGCTAATTCTTCGTCCTTATTTATGTTTGTTTTCTTTTTTTTATTTTTCCACAATTTCAATGCTTCATATGACAACTCTGGAAAACTGTGATGAGGATTATCAGGATTTTTAAACATTTCTTTGCATACATCTATTATATCTAAGTAAATATTTCCATTAGGGGGATTCTTCAAGTTTGAAATATTTAAGATATTATCACGATAAAGCGAATCTTCTTTTAATAAATATTCTCTGTTTGGCTCGTCAAGGTTTAAATATGAATATGGTCTGATCCAATATAGTACAATAGTTATGTTCCATTTTATGCCATATTGTGCGCTTACCTTGTCAAAATTTCTAATGAAGGTTATTTTATTTATTTCAGAAGGATTATCAGCGTAGTTAATAGCGGCTTCAAATAAATCCCAAAGGTTAGAAATGTCATCTTCTTTTCTTTGACTTTTCTTTGGGAAAAATCTTGTGAATATAGGGGGTACAAAAGTAACGCCCTCGAATTCAGAAGGAACAATCTCATCAATTTCAAAAATTTCTTTGATATTTTTTAAAATAGTTATACGGTTATTCATTTTAATTTGTCTGTTAAAAGCTGAAAAAACGGTAAAAGGACAAATGTCATCAAAAAGTTCTCCATTTTCCATAAAAGGATTTTTTAAATTAGATTTATCAAAAACTTTATCAATCAATTTTATAAGATTTGTTCTGTCATTTTTATATTCTAACAATTTATCAGCAAACTTCATATAAAAATTTGTCCATTCAAAAGACGGAGTCTTCGCATTTTCAGAAATTTTAATCACCTTCCTCAATTTTTACAATTTAATTGCTTGCTCGATGTTTTCTAATTGCTTCATATAACTGTCTAGTGTTCTTTTTATTTCTTGATATTTTTCTAAGTTATCTATCTTATTTTGAATGTCTTCATGGCTTTCTAACATTTTTGTCTTTGTTTTTGTGTTCATGTCTTTTAAAAAATTGTCGATCAAAACATTCAACAAGTTTTTAATTTTTTCTTCTTGGAGCGAAATTTCTTCTTCAATTGATTTTGTGATTGATCTTGTTAAGTAGATTCTATTAAACAAGGTTTTGTTTTTAAATTTAATAGATTTAAACGCATCATCCAATACTTTATGCAATTCTCTTTGAATCAAGCGTTCAAAGTCTTCAAAATATCTTTCTATGTCTGTTTGCAGTTGTATCTTTAAATAAGGTTCATCTTTTACTTTTTGAGCGATTTCTTCTTTAGAAAACATTTTTTCAATTCTTTTGTTTTGTTCCTTTAAAATATCATTGAGGTTCCTGTTTACTATGTCTTTAAACATATCGTTAGTGTCTTTTCTGAATTGTATTAATTCTGCTTCAACTAAATCTTTCACTTTGCTTTGAGTTTTATACAAACTTATAACTTTATCTTTCAATGTTTTCATTTTCATAGAATAATAACTTATAATAGAATCTCTGATAGTAATTTCTATGTTTTCTTTTAAAAACATGTAATTGTCTTCTAGAAACATACTGAGTGTTTCATAATATTTTCTATAATCTTCTATTGTATTTATTTCTTTTTCTAAGTTACTTTCATTGTTGGTTATAGAATCACGAAGTTTGTTGATTATCGTTTTTAACTTCATGCTTTTCTTTTCATGGCTTCCGATTTCTTTAAAAATATATTCTCTAACTTCTTCAAACCCACTTCCTTCTTGAGATTCCATTTCTAAAGCCGCAGATGTTACAAAAATCTTGGGATCTTTAATTCCAATCTCATTACATTTAGCAATTAATTCTTTCTTTGATGTTTGGATTTCTTCTTCTTTTGCTCTGTCTTTTTGTTGGAGAATAAAGATAATGTCTTTTTTGAATTGATGAACAATTTTTTTGATCAATTCCCAATCACTTTTTGTATATATGTTTTTTGCTTCAAAGACAAACATAACTAAATTGCAGTTTTCTAAGAAGTCATATGTAATTTTTTCGTGTTCTTCCATAATAGAATCTGTTCCAGGTGTATCTATTATTTCTATTCCTTCTAAAGATTCAATATCTTTGTAGATTATTACTACATTGTTTTCTATTTCAGGCTCTTTATTGCCTTTTCTTGCTATTGTAATTTTGGAAGTCTCTACTGCAGCACCTGATTTAAATATCTCTTCTTCACCTTTTTTGACTCCTAGTAAGGCATTCAAAAAGCTACTTTTACCAGATTTTACTTTTCCAATTGCTACAAAATTAAAAGGAGTTTCAAACTCTTTTTTTATTTCAGCAATTTTATCACTGTCCAAAATAGGGTTTTTATAAACTAGATCAAGATACTCATTTAATATCTTATTTAGCTGGGCTTCTTCTTTCTTAAATTTATTACTTATTAACGGAGTTTTCATCTTGCACCCCCATTTATTGTTGCTTCACTTGCTTTTAATATATTATAACCCAATTGAAAAAAATATACAAAATTGTTATTTATTAATTAATATTCTTATAGTTCGTGATTTATAAGATTAAATTATGATTAAAAACGGTGCGTGAACCTAAAAGAGAGACTGTTTAATCAATTTGTTATTATCTAAAACTTTATAACAAGCATTGATTATTAAGTTGTAGAGACGTGCTATACGCGCGTCTCGTTTTTAATCTTCAAATAATGTTAAAACCTTGGAGACGCCCATATAGGGCGTCTCTACTTCTG
>JGI24505J29691_1001921_pt1 | contig 15217 bp, 7 predicted proteins | sample BioPla4RNA2_FD_29691 | JGI IMG/M metagenome (IMG submission 29691) | reverse complement strand
CTCCACTTACTCTTTTTTTCTTTTTTAACCCCAGTTTTTTGTCCAGTAAAATGACCCTTTCCCCTGTTTTTTGGTCTTTATATAGTCGCCTTCTAAGCTTGATGTTTCCAACTTTAGTCGATATCGTTCTTTCTAAAAATCTTACTACTTCTAAATTTTTATCTTTATTTTTAAATAGCTCTTCTTCTAGCTTTTCTATTGCCTTCTCCATTATCTGCCTTGCAAGTTCCAGTGCTGCCTTCTCCAAGGTATTGATATCTGTTATGTTTTGTAGTAAAATATTTACCATAGAGACCTCAACTCCTTTGCTCGGGTTTGTTTGAGGTCTCTATTTCTTTATCTATACCTTGTTTTCCTTCTTTTCCTACTTAAATTTTACACGTTCGGAAACGGCCGGTCAACGCTGCTGACCGGCGCTGTGAACGAGGCGTACCTTGATGCTGTGGACCGTTCCGTCGTCGACAAGGTCGATCACTGTTTCCTCATATTCCGTCGTTTCTTCGGCCATGCCTTTGTATTCCGTTATTCCTTCGGTCACGTTTTTGTGATCCGTTGTCCCTTCGGCCGTACCTTTCTCCGCACTTTCCGCCATATCTTCGGCCGTGCCATTCACCCTGCTTCCCGCCGCACATCTTGCTGAGCCGCCGGTTATGCTTTCCGGCGCGCATTCTGCTGCACTTCCAGCTGCGCCTTTAACCGCGCCATTCACGGCACCTTCTGACGCACTCATCGACATACCGACAAGCGTGCTGTCCGCCATACCGTACGCCGTTCCTTCAGTCGTTGCCGCTGCCATACCGTCCGCAGTATTTCCCGCAACTCCATCTGCGTCTGCGTCATGGCCCTGCTTCACGTCTATTATATAAAGCGATGTGCCGTACCTGTACGTGATCCTGTAATCCCCGAACCCTTCGGGGACCCGCGGCCTGATATGCAGCCGGCTGCCCCTCTTTTCAAGGCCGAGGAACCATCTGACCAGCCCGCTGTACATCCATCCGGCAGAACCCGTGTACCAGCTCCAGCCGCCCCTGCCCATACAGTAGTCGTTGTACGATACGTCAGCTGTCATCACGTACGGCTCTCTTTCGTACCTGAGGGCGTCCTTTTCCGTGATAGTGGCATATATCGGGTTGAGCATCCTGAAAAGCCGGTACGCCCTGCCGGAGTCACCAAGGATGGACGCGGCTATCGCAAGCCACACGGCTGCATGGGTGTACTGCCCGCCGTTCTCCCTCATTCCCGGGTAGTAGTTCCTGATGTATCCGGGTTCCCTGTCCGTCTTGTCAAATGCAGGAGTCAGCAACAGCGATATCCTTTCCTTCTCGACCACGAGATGCTTCCACGCCGAACTGAACGCCATGCGCGCCCGCTCCGGATCAGCCGCTCCCGAAATGATGCTCCACGACTGACTTATCGAATCGATCCTGCATTCCTCGTTTTCCTTCGAACCCATCTTCGAACCGTCGTCATAGAACGCCCTGAGATACCATTCACCGTCCCAGGCATGTTCCTCGATACTTCTCTTCAGCATCTCAAGCCTTTCCCCGAGTTCGTCGGCAAATCCATGGTCATTCTCGTGCCTGCATACGGGTATGAACTTCCTCAGCAGATCGCACATGAACCATCCCAGCCATATGCTCTCTCCCTTTCCCTGTATGCCTACCCTGTTCATGCCGTCGTTCCAGTCGCCGCCTCCCATCAGCGGCAGGCCGTGTTCGCCGTAACGCACGCGTTTTATGGCATTCCTGCAATGCTCGTAAATGCTGGCGTCCTTCTCCAAAACCTCGGGTAAAAACATCATCTCCCCAACGCCGTCTTCAAGGGCAGGGCCCTTGATATACGGGGTCCTTTCGGAGAGTATGGACCAGTCGCCGGTGGATTCTATGTAATGCGCCGTCGCATACGGGAGCCAGAGCAGGTCGTCCGAGATCCTCGTGCGCACCCCGACGCCCTTCGGCGGATGCCACCAGTGCTGCACGTCCCCTTCCTCGAACTGCCGCGAGGAAGCCAGCAATATCTGCTCCTTCAGCATTTCCGGCTTTGTCCACACAAGGGCCATTGCATCCTGCAGCTGGTCCCTGAACCCGTATGCCCCTCCGCACTGGTAAAACGCTGCTCGCGCGAACAGCCTGCATGAAACCGCCTGGTAAAGCAGCCATCCGTTCACAAGTATATCCATGGCCCTGTCGGTCGTTTCGACCTTTACGGCTCCGAGCAGGTCATCCCAGTACTGTTTCACCCTCTCAAGCTCGGCGTCCGCAGCCCCGACATCCCTGTACCTGGTCCTCATCCTGCCGATCTCTTCTTCACTGTTGCTGCAGCCAAGCCCGAAAATCACCGTGACGCTTCCGCCCGGCCCGATGGACACGGGTACCTGTATCGCTCCGCACGGGTCATAGCCCTCGCCTGTCCGGCATGAAAATTTCTCTCCCAGCCCGCCGGGCTCGCGCACCGAACCGCCGGGACCGAGCACTTCCTGCCTGTCGCCCGTGTACGACGTTATCATCCCGCTCGAGAACATGAACGCCCTGAAACGGCGGAAATCATAGTTGTACACATTCCTGGCGCACAAATATTCATATTCGTTGTCGTACGACGTCACGACGTACGGCGCCGCAGATGCCCTGTCCACCCCGAGGACCCATTCGACATAATATGTCAGCGTGAAGCTACGTTCCCTGTCTGAATCATTTATGAGCGTGAGCTTCCACAGCTTGACCGGCTGGTCCACAGGGACGAAAACGGTCAGATGCTGCCGGATGCCGTCCTCTTCATGCTCGAAACACGAATACCCGAAGCCGTGCCTCGCCAGGTAAGCGCCCCTGTCCTTCCTGCCGAGCGAGACCGGCGTCATTATCCTGCCCGTTGTCTCATCCTTTATATAAATGGTTTCGGGACACTGGTCGATAACAGGGTCGTTGGACCACGGCGTCAGCTTGTTTTCCCTGCTGTTGAACGCCCACGTGGAACCTGCGCCCGTTTCCGATATCATGAAGCCGAAATCCTTATTGGCGATGACATTTATCCATGGGGCCGGCGGGACATTGTCCCCGTCCATGATGATGGCGTACTCCCTTCCGTTTTCCGAAAATCCTCCAAACCCGTTGAAAAACTCAAGGTTCTGCGCCGCGTTCACCATATGCACCTCCAATGCTGTTCCTGATACTCAAGCCTGCAGCAATGTTCGCACGCATTTGTCTTCCCGTTCATCTGTTTGCGCGCCGCCTGCCCGTCCAGCCGGGCACATCGGCAATCACGTTCCTGAAGTGCAGGCCCGTTCTCTTTGAAATCACCACGCGGGCCACCGTATACAGCAGGTCGATCTCGGGAGGTACGAGCTGGTACTCGTGCAGGATGAATATGCCGGCCCGGTCCCTGCTGTTGTATGTCTTCAGCGAGCTGGTCATCTGCCTGAGCATGTCATCGAGCTCATTCATGTACCCGTACTTTGCGCTGCTCAGGATCACCAGGTCCGCCGTGACACAATTTATCCGCATGTATTCGTACAGTTTCAGGACTTTCCGTATGAACCCGGCCTCTTCGACGGAATCCACCGTCAGCAGCAGGATCGGGTTGTCTCCCGATATGCCGAACCTCCAGAGTGAGCTCTGATCCTTCCAGTTGCGCCTGATTCGCTCGGCAGGGCCTCGGTAATACCTTGACGGGTAGAACACCGGTCCTATCAGGTTCTGGAAAACGTTCAACTGGTTTCCGTAAATGCCCAGGTATTTCAGTTCCGTTTCACTCTGGTTCCTGAATTTCTCCATGATATCGTCTATCCTGTACGGTATGCTCATCTCTTCGCCGATCCTGACAGCCTCCTCGCGGCTTGCGCAAACCCCGGTTATGAAAGATATGGATGCCTTGCCGCCGGGCTCGAGCAATATGCTCACGCGGAGGCTCATGATCGGGTCGGGAGAGAAGCCGCACCTGTTCGACAGAGGCAGCCCGTCCCTTACCGCCGCAGGATCCTTAAGCGTGTTGAGCCTCCCTATGAACCTCATCCTGTCGTTTTCGTATTCAACGGCCTTGTATGGCTTCCTGTCTGTCCTGACCATATGCATTATGACAGGTGCGCCATCAGCTCCCCTTCTCCTGGAGATAAACACGTCGCTTTCCTCGATGAATTCGCTCTCGATGAACAGCTTGTTGAAGGCCGGGTGTCCCGATTCCGCCATGAAGGTGTCTGCCACCACCTCGATATAGCTGGTCAGTTCGATCAGTTTCTCTTCGCTGCTGTGGTTGGTAACCGTAACCTTCCTTATCTCAAGGTCGTGTTCCAGGGAAAGGCTGACTGTCGTTTGAGTGGAAACGTCCCCGTCCTTCCTCGTGAACTCGGCCCTGTCGTATGAGAATACCGCCTGGTAGTGGTCCGCTTCCTTCCGGGTCGGGTTGAAAGCAGCGCTCCAGTACCTGCCGGCCTCAACATCCCGGATGTAAATATAAAACCCGGTCTGGGCGTATAAATCCGGCCTCCACCTGTAAACCATCATGTTCCCCCAACGGCTGAAGCCGTCGCCGTCGGAAGTCACGAGAACCGAATAGCTGCCGTTGGAAAGGTAGTTGACAACCGGTATCGGCGGCGACACGGTCCTTATCTTCCTGGGCACAGGCATATCCTCTCCTGAAGCCGCTTTCTTCCTGATATTGACCGTGTATCCCTTCCTGCTTACCGAAACGAACCATGAATGTCGTTTCTCCTCAAGCAGCGTCTCCGACGCGCGGATCATCGGGTCGGAGTGGAACCGGCGGCGCAGGATGCCCCCGTTCAGGTAATTGTTGATCGCCGCCATTATCATGCCCTGATGATGGGCCATAAACGACCTTACTATGCAGTAAGGCGCAGTGCTTACGGGATCAGGCGCGCTGAAGTCTATGGCCTCGTAGAAGCCATATTCCCCGTAAGCATTGAGTTCCCTGATCCTCCTCAGGTTGTTCAGGGTCTCCTTCCCGGCATACTCAAGTGCAAGCACCGATGCATAGGGGGCAACCACCATCGGATCGCTGTATACCGGCTGCAGCCGGAGCATGGGAACGCCGAAAGCCTTGTACTGGTAATTGGCATCCATGTCGAACATGTAGTACTGGGACTCGGAAATGCCCCAGGGTATGTTCATGCCCTTCGCGTACCTGGTGTTTTTAGCATACCTGATCTGCTGAAGCACTGCAGCCCGCGCGGAATCCGCGAAAACGGACCCGTCGAATTCCTTCAGCAGCAGGTTCGGCATCAGGTACTCGAACATCGTACCACTCCATGAAACGTGCGCGGGTATCCCCCTGATCACCGTAAGCGGCCGCCCCAGCTTGCTCCAGTGCTTCACCGGCACCTCGCCCCTCGCGATGGCGATGTAACTGGTCAGCATCGACTCAGAGGCAATAAGGTCATAACATCCATTGTCATATGTCTTTGTCGAATCGTTGTACCCGATATGGAACAGCATCCTGTTTTTATTGAAAAGCCTCGAGAAATCCACGCTTTTCAGCAGGTTGTCGATGACCCTGCACAGGCCTGCGATTGTATCGAGCAGTTCGGCTGCGGCCGTGTTTCCCTGTTCTGCAAGCCGGGCCGGCGTGATGCGGTCCTCAAGGCAGTATTCCCGGAGGCCGAGATTCTGTACTTCTTCCTCAAACAGTCCGGCCAGCCTCGCCAGTTCATCCCTGTCCCGGATCATGCCATCCCGTTCACCGCAACTTGCCGCAACCCGTTCCTTTTCCGATATCACAGCCTGTTCCTTAAATGCTGCCTGTTCTGCCACGGCAGTTGCGACCCGGCCCCCATCTTCCGGCTCCAGTATCGCCTCGATGGTTTTTAGTAGTTCGCCGAACTTCACGCGCTGCAGGTCCGCCGGCAGTTCAGCCCCGTTGAGCCTGGCAAGCCGCGCAAGTTCATGAACGAGCGCGCCGCTTACGACAGGATTATCCCTCTGCTCAAGCAGCCCGTTCCTGAAAGCGATCATGTCTCCTATGAAATTGCCGCTGTCCACGGTTGACACATACCTTGGTTCAAGGACCTCGAGCGTATTCACATCGTACCAGTTGTACAGGTGTCCTTCCCACTTGGGAAGCACGCTTACCGTGTACAGCATGTTTTCCGCGAATTTCAGCATCGAGCTGAACGTTTCAAAGCCCATGTCCCTGGCCGACAGCAGTGAAAGGAACTGCAGGCCTATATTCGTGGGCGACGTTTTTCCTGTGACCTTTATCTTTCCCCTGCCGAGGATCTGCACGTTGTCCGGACAGAGCCAGTTGTTCTCCCTCGTTGCATAGGTCCTGAAGAACTGCCATGTCCTGCGTGCCGTTTCGTTAAGCAATTCACGGTCTTCTTCCTTCAGCGTCGGCTTAGCATCGCGCCTGTGGCTTATAAGGTATGCGATGCAGAAAGACGCTGCCCAGAAGGCGGCCAGAAGGCCGTATACCACCACTGTCGGCATGCCCCTGTCGGACGTTGCAAGCAGCACTGCGGTAAGAGCCGCAGCGAACAGTCCGCTGTGCCCCATGTAGAACAGGTATCCCGTTGCCGTGTTCCTGGCCGTCCTTTCCACGTTTTCCGCCGAGTTCCACATGAGCAGGTGTTTCTTGCTGATTGCCAGGCGGTACAATGTTTTCAGTATCGCATCGAGCGAGTTGAATGCCGCCGCCGGGACAAACACCAGTTCAAGCAATGACCGCAGCATCATTATGCTGATCTCGCGGACCATCAGCGAATAAACGAGGGCAAGCCTGGGTCTCCTGATCTTGTGGACCAGGGTCGAACCCAGTATCAGTACGATTTCCAGCACCGGGCTGAACATCACGACCGGAAGGCACAGCCAGTATGCGCCTGGTACCAGCAGCAGGCTGAGAATTATGAAAAGCAGTTTGCTGACCGGTATGAGGCTGGCTATCATGTTGTCCGCGATCTTCCACCTGGACAGAAAACCCAGGTCCCTTTTGAACAACCACGGCAGCAGTTGCCAGTCTCCCCTGATCCAGCGGTGTTCGCGTTTTGCGTATGCCATGTAGCTGCCGGGGAAGTTCTCCATTATGCTGACCGTGCTGGAAAAAGCGGTCCTGGCATAACAGCTTTCAAGCAGGTCGTGGCTCAGTATCCTGCCTTCGGGCAGCCTCTTGTAAAGATGCTGGTGGAATGCCTTTACGTTGTATATGCCTTTCCCGACGTAAATGCCTTCCCTGAAAACATCCTGGTATATGTCGGATACTGCCGCCGTGTAACTGGGCAGTCCGGACACGCCGCCGAATATCTTGGCAAACGAGCCACCGCCTTTTTCGTATATATGGTTCCTCACGATGGGCTGGATGATCGCATAACCCTCCACAACCTTCCTCTTCTCCGGGTCCACCAGTGCCCGGTTGAGGGGATGGTCGATCATGCCTATGAACCTGGCAGCACTGTCCCGTTCTATCTCAGAATCCGCATCCAGCGTTATCACGTATTTGCATGTACGCAGAAGCTCTATGTCGCAAATCAGCGTGTCAAAACTCGTTTCCTTCGGGTCAACACCGTTGAGCAGGGCATTGAACTCCTCGAGCTTGCCCCTTTTTCTCTCCCAGCAGATGTAGCAGTCTTCCGTCCGGCTCCATCGCCGCTCCCTCATGAGCAGCATGAACCTGTTGTTAGCCGAGGGATACATTTTGTTTAGCTGCTCGATTTTTGAGACAAGTGCCGACCTGATTTCCTCATCTTCAGGCATCCTGCTGGACGGAGCGTCTGCATAATCGGCCAGCAGCGCGAAATACAGGTTCGGCTGCCGGTTTACGAGGTAATGCCTGAGCAGCCTTTCAGCGTAGTCCAGGGCCTGTTCCATCCCAGATACTATCACAGGCATCACGACAACAGTCCGCGCGTTGTCCGGTATCTCCTCAAGGTAGTCCATCATCGGCATCTGCTGTGCCGGTACGATCCTCGACATTATGTTCCTGGCAAGCCGGGCAACCGCATCCTTCACCAGCGGCAGCGCTGCAAGCGCAAGGATCACCCGTTTGAATGTCTCAAGGCCTCCGGCGCTCCTTACGGCATAGTCCAGCAGGAAGAGCACGAGGACGAACAAGACGGCAGTCAGCATGAAATACAGCGTGCCCTTGAGCTTCCTGTTGTCCCCTGGCCGGCGGACTGGCCTGTTCAGAAGCCTTGCCCTGAGGACAGGATATCCTTTCCCGATCAGGTATGCGCCGACATGCCGCGAGCAGTATACATCTTTCCTTTCTTCAGCGGCGAGTTCCACGCAGGCTTCCGCAACATCGGGCTCGCTGGCGCCGGTCCTCCGGGCCAGTTTTTCGACGGCAGTCCTGTACATGGCACGGCTCGTGCTGTCCATCTCAGTATACACGCCTGCCGGGTCCCTGGCGAGTATGCGTTCGGTCACCGACAACTCCTCCACCAGTTCGTTCTCGTCGATCTGGTTGAGTTCCCTGAGGCTGGTGATAGCCGTACGGATCTGCGCCTCGAGTTCGGACTGCCTTCTTCCCTCTTCCCTGAATATGTCTGCCGTGCTGACAGTCCTTCCGTCGGCCTCGAAATGGTATGAGATGTATTTCTGTATTTCGTTTTCATCGACCGACATGCGCCTGAGCAGGTAAATAACGTGCGAGTGGAACGTTATCATGTCGTCATGTGAGCGGAACGGTATCCTGTCGGCGCGTGTGCGGCGCATTGTATTATCGGCACGAGAGAAGAACACTGTCTTGTCGGCGCGTGTGCGGAACGGCACACTGCCGGCGGCCAGATGGATTTCCGCACTGTCGGATCGTGAGCGGAACTTTTTCCTGTAGCTCCCGGAGTCCACCGTCACAAGCAGCGGGCTCACGTCCGGCTGTCCGTCCTGGTTTTCGCGCATTCTCTCCCTGACAAAAGCTTCGGCCCTGGTCTTAATCTTCGTAATGCGGATTATTTCTTCGGCTACCTCTATCGTGCGTTCAAGCAGGCAAAGGCCGAGCATTTCCTGGAGAGCGTGGATCTCCCTCTCTGTCAGCGGGTTTTCCTCCTGATACGCTTCGATCATGCGCACTATCGTCTCCCTGTTCAGATAACCGCGGGACAGTTCGATCATTTTCTTCGCAACTACATATACCCTCGGGTAGCCGGCATACTCCGTTTGCCTGAGCAGCGGCAATGGCAGGTACACCGTGCCCGTGACCTTGGCCTTCTTTATTTCGCGGTAAAGCATCTGGAAATTGTCAAACAACCACCGCGCAGAAGGAACAAGCGAAATTATCTCCGTCGGCGTGCGCGCTATCTGTTCCCTGATCATGTTGATTTTCCTGTATGCCGCCTGGTTGTACCAGGTAATGATATAGTTCTTCCTGCGGCACTTCACGCCGACGTGGCTGCGCGCAAGTTCGGCCATCTTCTGCTCCCATTCTTTCGGGGTTAGGTCTTCCTGCATGGTATATTTCTTTTCCTTCCTGCGCAGCATCTTCAGCCAGTTTATAAACATGACCGCCATGGCCACGACCAAAGCGGCAATTGCAGCAGATGCAAATGCAATTAATAGATTCTGGTTTTTGGTAAAACCGGACATACTGATTAAAAGCATTCGATCACTGCCTTTCCTTTAGTTTTTTCTTTTTGTCAGCCGTTGTGATTTACAGTTTCGGTTTGCCGTGATTCACGTGTTCCGGGTCGATGTGATCACCGTCCCGTTTTGTGTGACCACACGTCCTGATCTGCGTGATCACTCGTTCCGGTTTGCATGACCACGTTGTTTTGCTTGCTGTGATTACATGTCTGGTCAGCTTTGCGATAAACACGACGCAAACGTGTCCCGACGCAGGCTTGATTTGCATCAGCCGCGCCGCAAATGCAAAAAGAAGTTGGCTGAAATATGAGCAAATAATATTATTGCCGTTAATTGAACTTTCCTGCCGGTGCGATCCTTAACCGCTATAAAGTATTATAGCAAAGAAATACATTTTTTGCAAATGGGCGTGCAACACTTCACAACCATGGGTTATTTTCCCGTTCAAATCCTATGGTTGTTGCAGGACCGTGGCCCGGATAGACCACGACGTCATCGTCCAGTTCCATCAGCCTGTCAAGCGAGGCCATAAGCACACGGGAATCGCCCGCTCCCAGGTCCGTCCTGCCGATGCTGAGCCTGAAGAGAGTGTCGCCGGTGAAGACGCAGTTCGTTGAATGCTTGCCGGTGCGGCCTCTGTCACCGGCGTCCCTGGCCAGCAGACAGATCCCGCCCGGCGTGTGGCCAGGCGTATGCATTATTCCAAGCTCGACGCTGCCGAGCTTCAGCACATCTCCATCCTTCACGGAAATGTCGGGACTGTCCATTTTCCTTGCAGTCCAGAATAGTGCCGATCCGTTCAGCAACGGATCTTCAAGTATCCGCGCCTCATCCTCGTGGGCGACCACCCTGGCGCCGGTCAGTCTGCGCAGAGCGTCGCCTTCGCAGACATGATCGATGTGACCATGGGTATAAATAATATATTTCAGTGAAAGGCCATGCTCGTCGAGCACCTGCTTTATTTCCCCGTGATCCGCGCCGGGATCGATGACGGCAGCTTCACCGCCGTCTTCAATAATATAGCAGTTCGAATCGAGCATGCCTGCCAATGCAGACTTAATGATCATATTGTTTCAGGCCTCCCGTATTCAGCCTGTAACCCGGCTTGCAGTCCTTAACCAGTCGACTTCCGCCTGTTGACATCGACCTGCTATCCCTTGCTCCTGGTCACTTCGAATACGCCGTCCACTTTACGCAGCTTCTTTATTATCTTCTCGAGCTGTTCGGTGTCGACGATCTCGAGTGTCAGGCCGATGATGGCGATCTGGTCGCGGGTCGTCCTCGCGTTCATTGCCTTGAGCGGTATCTTGGCCTCGCCCAGCGTATTGGTCACTTCCATCAGCAACTGTGTCCTGTCGTTGGCCATTATCGTGATCTCGGCCTTGTATGATGCATTACCCGCCGTGTACCACTGCACCTCGATGAGCCGCTCCTTCTCCTCGCGGGCGCCCGTCACGTTGACGCAGTCCTTCCTGTGGACCGACACGCCGCGGCCCCTCGTGACATATCCTATGATCTCATCGCCCGGCACCGGGTTACAGCACCTGGACAACCTCACAAGGCAGTTTTCGATGCCCTTCACTATAACGCCGTTCTCGGGCGGCTTCTTCTTCCTCTTCTCCGGGTCCTTGTCCTGTTTCGCCTGGTCTCGTTCGAGTTCGGCCAGTTCCTCCGCCTTCAGCGTCTTCCTGTATTCCTCTTTGAGCCTCGCTATGATCTTGTTAACGCCGATGCCGCCATACCCTACGGCAGAGAGCATATCGTCGACCGTGTTGAAATTGTACTTCTTCAGTACAATGTCGACCCACTCGTTCCTGAAAAGCTGGCTGTACTGCAGCCCCTGCTTCTTGAGTTCCCTCTCTATTATTTCCCTTCCTCTTTGGATGTTCTCTTCCCTGTTGGCCTTTTTGAACCACTGCCTGATCTTGTTGCGCGCCTGCGAACTCTTGACTATGTTGAGCCAGTCACGGCTCGGACCGTGAACGCTGGAGGATGTGAGGATCTCGACGATATCGCCGTTTTTCAGCTGATAGTTGAGCTTCACTATCTCGCCGTTCACCCTCGCACCCATCATCTTGTTGCCGATGGCGCTGTGGATGGCATAGGCGAAATCGATAGGCGTCGACCCGATGGGCAGGTTGATGACGTCGCCCTTGGGAGTGAACACGAACACCTCATCGGCAAACAGGTCCACCTTGACCGTCTCTACGAACTCGTTGGCGTCCCTGGCTTCCTTCTGCCACTCCAGCATCTGCCTCAGCCAGGCAAGCTTGTTGTCCAGTTCGTTCCTGCCGGTCACGCCCTCCTTGTACTTCCAGTGGGCCGCGATACCGAACTCAGCGACCCTGTGCATCTCGTGGGTCCGGATCTGGACCTCGAACGGATGGCCGTCGTGGCCTATCAGCGTCGTATGCAGCGACTGGTACATGTTCGGCTTCGGCATCGCAATGTAATCCTTGAACCTGCCGGGCATCGGCTTGTAAAGCTCATGCACCAGGCCCAGCACGGCATAGCAGTCCTTGACTGTGTTGACTATGACGCGCACCGCGAACAGGTCGTATATCTGGTCGATGGTCTTGTTTTGCTGCTTCATCTTGCGGTAGATGCTGTAGAAATGCTTCGGACGGCCTTCGATCTGCGTCTCGATCCCGAGTTCCGTCGTCTTGCTCCTGATCTCTTCTATGATACTGTTTATGTATTCCTCGCGCTCTCGCCGCTTCTTCGCGATCTTCTCCACCAGGTCGTAGTACTCTTTCGGGTGCAGGTAGCGGAAGCTGCTGTCCTCGAGCTCCCACTTGATCCTCGAGATACCCAGCCTGTGCGCCAGCGGCGCATAGATCTCGAGCGTCTCCCTGGCCTTTTCCTTTTGCTTGTCCTCGGGCATGTATTTGAGAGTATTTATGTTGTGCTCGCGGTCTGCGAGCTTGATCAGTATGACGCGGATGTCCTTGGCCATGGCGAGGAACATTTTCCTGAGGTTTTCAGCCTGCAGTTCCTCTTTCGTGGTATACGGTATCTTGTCAAGCTTCGTCACGCCGTCCACGAGCATGGCGGCAGATTCACCGAACTGCTCCTTTATATCTTCGAAGCTGCAGTTGGTGTCCTCTACGGTGTCGTGCAGAAGGCCGGCAATGATCGTGGTACAGTCCATCTCGAGATCGGCAAGTATGTGCGCGACCTCAAGCGGATGCGTGATGTAAGGCTCGCCGGACTCCCTCAGTTGCCCATCATGGGCTTTTTTAGCCATGGCGTAAGCCTTGTCGAGCAGATCGAAATCACAGCCGGCATTGTATTTTCTTATTTTCTCTTTCAGTTCTTCATACCTTTCATCGTATCGGCTGTCCATCCAACGCCTCCGTAACAACAGACATCGCCGTCAGAAACTTACCACTCCGTATTTATAAGCATCGCCGTCAGAAGCTTACCACCGATTTTACCTCGTAGCCCTTAAGCCTTTCCCTTCCGTTGAGATAGGTCAACTCTATAAAGAAAACAAGCCCAATGACCTTTCCGCCAAGTTTCTCAACGAGCTTGACGTTTGCCTGGGTAGTCCCTCCCGTCGCAAGCAGGTCGTCAACTATGAGCACTTTCTGTCCGGGCCTGATCGCGTCCTCGTGGATTTCAAGCTCATCGGTGCCGTATTCCAGTTCATACTTGATCCCGACAGTCTTGTAAGGCAGCTTGCCCTTCTTCCTTATCGGCGCAAAGCCCTTCCCCATCGCGTAAGCCAGCGGTGCACCAAATATGAAGCCCCTGGATTCGGGTCCGACGATCATATCGAAATCACCAAGTTCTTCCGCCAGCCTTTTCATTTCCGCAATACTCTGTTCCAGTGCCTCGGCATCCTGCAGGACGGTCGTGATGTCGATGAAATCGATGCCCTCCTTCGGAAAATCCGGCACGTGCCTGAGTTTCTCCTTAAGATCCATAGCAAACTACCTCCGGCTCACATATTTTGTGCTTGCTCTCCGTTGAAAACGCGCCTTATGGCCTGCAACCGGGTATATAAAGTGGACGCCTCCAGGCATACCCTGTCTGCTCCGTCCGCCTGCCTGACGACCAGACCTCCCGGCCCTGCGCTCTCAAGTGTCATAAGTCCCAGTTCAGTGAATATCTCAAGCGCTTTCTTCAGTTTGAAACAGTTCATCCTGATGCCAAGTCTTGCCGACATCAGGGTGCTCAATTCATGAATATTTTCAATAATAAATGCAGAGCCGCCTTTCCCTGGATCGCTGTCGGACCCGTTTGCTGTCCCGGCTCTCCAGTGTGCCCTGACATACCTGTACACCTGCTCGAGCTCCGCCCTTTCAGGGACCAGGTCGGCAGGGTCCAGCCTGTACTGCTGTCTCAAACTGCTGATAAGCTTTATATCATTATTATTATAGTCATTTGACATCGTAAAAACAATGTTTTTGTCGAGCTTTGCGAAAACGTTTAAATTGCAAGTTTAATTGCCTTACAAAATCTTACAGAACCCTGTTTTAAGCGACCACAATCTTTGCCATTTCATTCGCAGTTCGATAACCAAATATTCTCCTTGGGTAATTGTTCATCCAGTGCTCAATCCTTTTTATCTCTTTCTCCGTTAGTTTCCCTATATCCGTCCCTTTAGGAATAAATCGTCGAATCAGCTTATTAGCGTTTTCATTCGACCCTCGTTCCCATGAACTGTATGGATGTGCATAATATATCTTTAACCTCATCTTACCAGGAACAAGCACTGATGCCTCAAGCCCTTTGCTGTCCAGAAACTCTGTTCCATTATCTACTGTGACCGTTTTAAACAGTTTGGTAAACTTCTTCCCATACTTCCTTTCCAGTTTGTCTATCTCTTTCTTTACCGATGCCTGGCTTTTATCCGGCATCTTACGTATTATCTCCTGCCTCGTACTCCGTTCCGTCAGTACCAACAATGCTGCTCCCTTTTCTCCGCCTTTGCCAACTATACAATCCATCTCCCAATGCCCATATTCTCCTCTTGTACAATTAATATTGTATTAAATCAGTGACCGAAGCCACTGTTCGACCCATTAAAATTCATTGTTAACATAACACTTCAAACTTCATTCTTTTCTAAACATCAAGCACATCATCCGGCTTCACATCTTAGCCATTTTGCCAGCAACTGTTGGCCTGAACCTTGACAATCATGTATAATATCTTCCGGACTTGGAAGGTGAGTGTTTCACCTCCTGGGACGGACCTTAGCGGGCCGATTACCCGTAAGAAAGAGTATTTATCCATTCCGGTAAGTCTACATGATTTGGCTGGTTGAGGCCAGCTCTTTGGCTGGTTCCTCGTGTCACATGCAAGGTTGTTTGCTTACATGGGAAGGAATGGAGGCTTTTAAGTCCATTAATCTTAAAAAGGAGGCATTTTAATGAATTTCAGACCCATTGCAGGAATTGATGTGGGTAAGTTCTTCAGTGAAATGGCAATTCTTTCTCCATCCAATGAAGTAATTGCCCGCATGAAGATCCGCCATGATTCCAGTTCTGACGTTGAAAGAGCCGTTGAATTACTGAAAAAAACGGAAAAGGACTTTGATTCTAGGCCTTTCGTCGTCATGGAATCCACCGGGCACTATCACAAAATCCTTTTCCATTCACTTTGTAAAGCTGGATTGGAGGTCTCCATCATAAACCCCATCCAGACTGATTCTATCAAAAATATTGGAATCAGAAAAGTGAAAAATGATAAAG
>JGI24505J29691_1003675_pt1 | contig 15734 bp, 10 predicted proteins | sample BioPla4RNA2_FD_29691 | JGI IMG/M metagenome (IMG submission 29691) | reverse complement strand
TGCAAGTATTAATCCAGGCCACTGGTGCTCATTGTCTCAACAACCCTTGCTTGATTAATTACAAAAATAACTATTGGAACTATCATCAAGACCAGGCCAACAGCAGCTCCTACCCCTGCCCTGGCAATTCCACCCCAGATAACTTGGGTTAAGGCATAGGGCAAGGTCTTGAGTTCCTCACTATATATAAAACGGCTTCCTGTCTCCCGCCATAATTGTTGGACCGAAAGAATCATCAAGGTTAACCAGGCAGGCTTCACAATAGGCATCACTATCCGCCAGAAAATAGTTAATTCACTGGCCCCATCAACCCTGGCTGCCTCAATCAACTCATCTGGAACCATTGCTACCATAAACTGCCTCATTAAAAAGAGCCCTAAACTCATTCCCCAGGCCGGAACAATTAAAGCTGCATAAGTATCAACCCAGCCTATCTTGGCCATAATTAAATAATTAGGAATAGCTGTTACCTGATAGGTAAACATCAAAGATAAAACTACAGTCTGAAATAAAAAGGGCTTAAAGAGAAAATCATGTTTGGCCAGAGGATAGGCAGCCATTGAAGCCAGGATGATATGTCCCCCTGTCCCTACTACCACCAATAATAAGGTATTAAAAAAATACCTGGACATAGGCACCCAGGACTCGCCCATAAGAACAAATAGATCCACAAAATTCTTAAAGGTCGGGTTCCGGACAAAAAACTGTGGAGGATATAACCACAATTCATTTAATGGTTTAAAGGCCTGACTGATCAGAAAAACCAGAGGTATGGCGGTAAAAACAGCACCAATTCCCAGAAAAGTAAAGAGAAAGACATCGCCACCAAGAGAGCGATTTAATCTCTTCCGCCTGATCCTGAACTTTGCTTTCATCATTTATCCCCCTTAATCCCTTAATTTAGCCAAATACTTCTGCACAAGCCTCTGGGTAATAACCATAAAAGCAAAAAGGATAACTGCTATAGCCGAAGCATAACCCATTTCAAAACGAATATTGCCATAATCCATCAAATGGCTGACTATAGTCCTTGCAGCATAATCAGTACTGGGAAAACCAACCAGGGCAATCAGCTGGTCAGCAGCTGCAAAGGATTGAGTTATGGTCATAATTGCGCCAAACATCATATGTGGTACTATCTGGGGCAAAGTAATATACCATAATTCCTGCCACCTATTGCGGATACCATCTACAGCCCCAGCTTCGTAGAGGCTGGTATCTATACCCTGCAAACCACCGATAAAGGAAAGAAAACTTGTACCCAGACTGGACCAGAGAACACATAGTATTGATACAGGCATTATATAGGCTGGATCCTGAAAAAACTGAATTGGCTCTGTAATAATACCCCAGTAAAGAAGGATACCATTAACATATCCATAAGCACTTCCATCAAACATTATCTTCCAGATAAAATATACCTGGCCAGTTAAAGCTGGAGCATAAAATAATAGGGTTAGGAAAGCCCTGATTTTAGGTTGTAATTCATTAATCATCCAGGCCAGTATTAAACAGGCAAAAAAGCTAATTGGTCCTGTCACCAGTGCAAAAACAAAGGTATTCTTGATGGCAATTAAGAAGACATCATCATCAAGAAAGAGCCGTAAATAATTATGCAATCCTTCCCATTGTGGTGGTTCCAACATATTATAATAAGTAAAACTTAAAGCTATGGCGATAATCACTGGCAGTATTGTGAAAACAAAGAAGATAGTCCAATAGGGCATCACCAGAAGATAAGAAACCTTATTCTCTTTTAGATCACTGATTACATAAGTGGATATTCTTTTTATCTTTCCACCAATCCCCCTAATCAAACCCTTATTACTTTCTAGAACAGGTTGCATAAAATAACCTCCACTCTTTAATCTAAGCTTTTCCTGCTCCGACTTTAATCTGCTTCTTCAATCCAGTACATTTTCTGATATTCTGCCGGTAGTTTTTCCAGTTCTGTCTCCAGGCCGAACTCTCTTCTTTTGTTGCTAATCTCCTTATTTATTTTCCGATTATACTCCAGTAAAGTCTCTCTTGGCGGTTCGTGGGAATAAATCACTTTCCGGAAAGCGTTATCTAAATGACGCCCCACCATATAACCTCCTGGAACCTCCGGTAAACCTTTAACCCATTCCCATTGTTCCAACAATACTTCCAGCTCCTCTACCCTCCAGGGTAAAAGTTGAAGAGCTTCTATATTGGCTGTGGGGTATCTGGCTGCTGTACCCATAATACTTTCCAGTTCCCGTCCAAACCTTACCTGGGTTTCTGTACTGGTCCACCATTTCAAAAATTCCCAGGCTGCCTCTTTATCTCTGGCATTCTTCATAATAATGGCTCCTGGCCCCTGGTTTGCTGTACCATAACCAAGAGCCGGGCTTGTTCTATCTATACTCCCGTCTTCCCGAAGAGTACCAGGAAGCAAGGTAAAACCCCATTTACCCCTCAGCTCTGGTGCAAAGACCTCCAGGTGATTTCGGAAGGTATAGCCGGTTATCAACAAAGGCATCTCTCCCATCCTGAAATAATTGGCATAATCATAATAAAGGGGCAAATTGTAGAGTTCATATAATTCTGTCCATCTAGTAAAAGCATCAATGGCCAGTTCTGAATCAAGATTGGTTTCAATACCATCTACCTTATATAATTCACCACCACTCTGGTAGAGGAGCATTAACATGGTGGAAACACCGGCATGGGCTACTATGCTCCCGGCTCCAGATGTTGCTTCACCAATACCACCTACTGCAATCTGTTCAATATTGGAATAGGGTAGGCCAAAATCCATATTATTTTTCTGTAATTCTGCAATAACATGGAGGACATCATCCCAGGTCTGGGGCAGGTCAACGCCCATTTCCTGTAAGATATCAGTCCGGTAAAAGAGTACAGGGAAGATTTGCTGTTCAGGTAAGGCAAAAACACTATCCCTATATTTAAAAGGCACTAAAGAACTATATTTAAACCTGGTTGCAACCTCAGGAAAATCCTCAAACTCTGTCAGGTCTACAATAGCCTTACGGATAAAAAAGTTTATAGGAACTGCCTGGGAAACAGATAAGGCTACATCTGGCCCTTTATCCGCCAGGGTTGCTGGTAATATAACCCCTTCCTGGATTAGCTCCAGATTAACCTGAATCCCCGTCACCGGAGTAAAAGAATCTTCGATCATGGTTTTCAGGGTCTGGGCCTGATCCCGGCCTCCCCCAATCCAGACCTTGATGCTTTTGCCTTCATCATAGACATTTCCTATCTGATTATAATCATGGGTAAATGAAGCAATAAAAGATTTAAGCTCATGAACCAACACCTGCCAGACTGATGGACTGGCTACAGGCATTTTTTCATCTGGACCAGCAATAACCAGATAATCCATTTGTAAGGGTTGTTCAGTTGTCATTAAGATCCAGCTACCAAGAGATGCCAGGTTGTCCCTTAACTCTGCCAGGCTTCTTGGTATTCTATCATCTGGCCTTTCTGCCAATAAATCCAGCTGATGAGCCAGGCTATTTAAAAGAGAGACATGGTCTCCTTTTTCTCCAGTATATTCCTCCAGTTCAAAGGCCAATCTTCTTAAGGTCTTACTCTGTTTCTGTAATCTATCTACCAGTGAAGGAATCTTATTCTCCAGTTGATAAGTCCGCATTGGGTCAGGATTACGGGAGGTAATCATAATAATCTGCCGATAAATAGTGGATAGTTCATAGAGGACTGAATTTGTATTAGCTATCATATCAGCAAAATCCCCCAGAACAACCTCCAGTTTAATTATATTTTCCCCTTTATCCAGGTAAATTAGATAGGGGTCTTCTGCTGATTTACCCGGGACAACCATCTGGTAATAATTAGAGTAATTAAAACGGATTGCCTCTGCTTCCTTAAAAGGAACCTGTCCATTAATGTATAATTTCCGTACTGTAAAGGAACCACTTCTGACATTTTGCTTGGCTTTTATCCCAATTTTATAAAGACCTGCTTCTGGAACATCTACTTTCCAGGCTATCCACTGGCCTGCTTTGTTCCAGCTTTGCCCCCCAATGGTATTCAGGCGTATCTGGGCAGGATGGTATGGCTCTACTGTAGGATCCGCTTTATCATAGACAGGATAAAGGGTTTTACTGGAACGGTAAAGAGCATCTTCAGCCTGGACTATACAGATAAAATCATCAACTTTTTTATAACCCTTTTCCCTATATTCTTTTACTACTTCTTCGTAAGCTAAAGGACTGGCATACTGGAAAAGCTTCAGATAAGCTATAGCCATAGGCTCCCTTCTGGATACCAATCTTACTTTATTGCTTCCTTGATTGAAATAAAATAGATAAGGTTCAGAACTATAACCCATGGAATCCTCCAGTAGTTTGGTCTGCCAGATAAACACTTCTTTCTGGGGGGATCTAATATGGTTTCCCTGATTATCTATCCAATATCCATACTCATCTGTCCAGACCCGGGGAAATTCCAGAAACCTGGCTCCATCAAAGGGCATTTCACCATTAATAACTAAAGCTCTCTCAATATCCCCCCCTCTTCCTTCCAGGGGAAAATATTTTATCTCTATATTATAAAGGCCACTTTCAGGGATCTCCACCTCCCATTCAACATAGCCACTTTCACTGGTAGCCAGGGCTTTTATGCCGGCCAGATTATCTATTACCTGGATATTATCCATATCTGTATCTACATAATCCCAGGCTGGAATTATTAACTCCAAATCAGGCCTGTCGGCCTTTCCAGCCTTGCTCAGGTATTCCATATAATCCATATCTATTACTTCCAGGACCCGGGCTTTTATGGGAGTTCTTATTAACATCATAAATATAAGTACAGTAATAATTATAAATATATCCCTCTTCTTCATCCTTTCTACCCCCCTCCTCCTATCTAAAACTCCTGCAGAGAATTTAAGAAAACCTTTATTATGAAAATAACTTTTTATAGTTTTTATTATGAATATAAAAGATAAAGGAATAAGCATTTTAATTTCATCTACTTATAAATAAGGAATAAAGCCAGAAGTCCTGTGTCCCTAAACAAGGGACACAGGATTATAATATACTTGCCTAGTCATTAAATTCTTTGTCCAGAACCTGCTGAATTACTGGTGCCACCGCTTCCATAGCAGAAGCAGGACTCTGTCCTTCATAAAGGGCCTTACCAATAGCTCCACCCAGTGGATAACTGGTATCCCAGGTTGGGCCAAGGATACCTTCCATAATATACATCTCTCCGGACCATTCTTCTGCAGCCCTTACCAATACTTCATAGGAAATCTCATCCAGTGCTGCTTCGATCAACATTTCTTCTATGCCTTCTTCTTCCTCATCTGCCCTGAAAAGGAACCTGTGCAGGGCAACTAAACCCATGGGGTATTTAGAATTAACAGGCAGATAAAAGGAATCAGCCTGCCTGGCCGGGAATTGGTAATCATCTACATGAGGTCCTTTTGGTAATGGTACTATACCATATTCAAATTCAACAACATCTGTAAAGCTGGGATCAATGATATTCCATAAGGGGAAGGAGGCCATAGCTACCTGGCCAGCCAGGAATTCTTTCTGTTGCCAGTCCCCTTTGGAAATATTCATCAGCTGGGACCACTGTCTCAATTTTCCTAAATAATAAGTAGCTGCTTCACTATCATAGGCAAAAACATGCCTGCCATTTTCGTCTATTATAGTAGGATTAGCACCATTGGAAAAACCCCAGACCGCAATATCTTGCTGCCCAATACCCCATTGATCCAGTTCACCATCACCATCAGTATCCCGGGTTGCCCTGATGGCAATTTCCTCCATAGCATCATAAGTCCATTCACCACTTAGATAAAGTTCATCCAGGGCTGGTAATCCATCCCGGGCAAATATTTCTTTATTCCAGACAAGGAATTCTATAACACCAATCGGACTTGTACCTGCTCCCAGGGCATACTTTTCTCCTCTCTTGACAAAGGTATCTGTTACAACCCTCTGGGAAAAGAGGAGATCATCATAATAGGAGGCAGGCACTATTTCACTAATTGGGTATAAGGCATTTTTAGCAATCATACCCATAACTGCATTACTGGGCAGCATCCAGATGTCATAACCTGACTCATCACTTAAAAGGCGGTTCATCATATTTTCAGCTATTCCATCCCAGGGAAGTCCCAGGTAGCGGATTTCTCCTATATTAAACTTCTCCATAGCCTCTGCCAGCCGGCCAGGATAATCCCCACCTTCCATAAAACTTTCTCTGGGATCATAAAAGCCAACATAGGTTACAGTAGCTCCGCCAAAGTCAATATTACCGACATCAAAAGGCAGTTCATAGGCAAATAAGCAAGCAGAGAACAATAAGCCAAGAGCTAAGGTCATTAAAAACAACTTTCTCACTACACAATCCCCCTTTTTTTATTTTGTAATGAACCCTTAACAATCTCTTTATCTATCTGCCATTAATCCCCCCTTGTATAAATGTATTTTTTAAATTCCTGTATAGATGACAGGAATTTATTAGCCTACAATACCGGTTCTCTGGATACTTTCAATAAAATACCGCTGCATAAAAGCATAGAGGACCAGCAAGGGAGCTATATAGAGAATCATTCCAGTATGCCTAATGATGGAAGCATACTGACTCTTCAATTTATTATGATCACCATCAAGGGCCTTCAAGGCTGCCCCCTGTAAAGCCTGTAAGAGAAAATTCCCCTGTCCACTTAAAAAGATAGTATTATAGAAATAGTCATTCCACTGCCAGACAAAAGAGAAGAGAAAAATTACTACTAAACCAGGAATAGCACCAGGCAACATAATCCTGTAGAAGGTTTTAAAAACACCTGCTCCATCAACATAAGCCGCTTCCTCCAGATCCCTTGGCATCCCCTTAAAAAATTGTCTCATCACATAGATAAACAAACCATTCCTCAAACCAACTGCTGTCGCAGAGATTAAAATAAAAGGCCAATAACTGTTTAATAAGCTGATCCCTGGTTCAGGCAACAAACCAAAGAAGGTAAAATACTTAAAATTAAGAGAAAGAGGTACAGTAATCATGGTAGGTGGTACTACCAGAGTAAATACTGCCAGGGAAAAAATGAATTTATTACCAGGAAATTTAAAGCGGCCAATTCCATAGGCTACAGCAGTACAGGATATTAATTGCAGTATACTTACTGTCAGGGTCAATAGTAATGTATTAAAAAAACTTACAGGATAATTCATGGCCTTCCAGGTAACCCTGTAATTATCCAGAGTAAAATTTCGTGGAATCCACCGGACAGTCTGGTCAAAAATGTCTGCTTCAGTCATAAAGGAGGTAACCAGTTTTTCCAATAAGGGCATCAGGATAATATAAGAAACTCCGATCAAAAATAAGGCCCTGATTATGCTTATTGAAATTCCTTTAATTTTCTTATTGAATCTACTGGCCCGGTTCCGGTCTTTTTCCCGGTTAATCTGATCCAGGATATCTGCTGCCTGGAGCCCGGCTGTTCTGACAAACCTGACCTTTACACCTGTATCAGTATTTGTTTCCATAATTATCCTCCCCTATTCCTGATAAAATACCCATCTGGAAGAAACTTTTATAGTAATACCCAGGATTATAAGAATCATCACAAAATACAAAACAGCCATTGCCATACTGACACCATATCCTGCTCCCATTATGGCTTCATCTCTCACTAACATCACCACTTCATTAGTGGTTGTTAAGAAGGTATCAATAATTGTATAAACTGCATTTGTCAGGATAATTGGACTCATCATCGGGAAGGTTATCAACCAGAATGATTCCCAACCTGTAGCTCCTTCCACATCTGCCGCCTCATAAATAGAAGGTGGGATAGACTGTAGTCCAGCCAGAAAGATTAAAATCTGAATTCCGGAAGCCCTGATAATATCAGGTATTCTGTCTACAGCCCCAAGAATAAACTCTATAAAACCCTCAGGCAGCTTGGTATTCATCAATAAATTCCTCAAGCCAACACCGGTAAAAATTAATTCTGCATTCCTGGCCCCATGGAGGAGCTGTGTAACCATATCATCGATATCCATCTGAATAATTATCCCTGCACTCAGGATAACCGGTAAAAAGAAGATTGTTCTGGCCAGAAACCGGCCTTTAAACCTCTGATTTAAAACAAGGGCTGCAAAAAAACTAAAGGCTAAAACCAGGGGTACATTGGTTATGGTATCTAAAATAGTTTCCACAAATATTCTCAAAAAATCAGGATGAACATTTAAAATATAGCCGTAATTATCGAAACCGTTAAAGTTTAAAACAAAGCCCTCCCTGCTTATTACCAGCTCATTAAAACTGAAAATAAAGGCCTGAATAAAAGGATAGAAAAAAAAGAGAGTAAAGCCCAGCAAAAAAGGCAGGGAAAATAAATAGCCAGCCAGTATCCTTCTTTGTTTAAAAGATAACCTCTTTTTCATTGCAAATCCTCCTGTATAACTTTAAAATCTTCCCCCTTTACCTCTACCCCTTCTACCATTACTGCCTCTTGATTATAATTAACTATAACAGCTTTACCATTTGCATAAACTGTTTTAAAGACATTATCTGCTAATTCCATATGGTCGATTATTCTCTGATTATAGGTTTCTTTTAAAAGTTCATTTAAAGCCTGGTACAGTTCAGCTGCCTCTGGCAACCATTGCCGATAATTCAGGGCATACTCGTTCTCAAAGACTGTTCTTTTAACTGCTGATGATTCACTATAAATACCCCGGTAATAGGGGATAGCTCCTGTCTCCATAGATTTTAGTAGGGAGTATTGATTATATAACATATTCAGGGGCTGGCCAGAATAATCTATATAGCCATGTAAGACAATTGGTAAAAAAGGTATGCCTTTATCAATAATATTGGCTCCAGTACTGTAAAGAGGCGTTTTTACTACCTGGTCTACATAGGGTAAAGTATAGGCATTTCCTCCTTCTACCAGCAATTTCACTTCCTGTTCTTCTTTTAACTTCTTCAATACATTGACTACATTATTCAAGGACTGTTGCCGGTCAATATTCTTAGCAGGATTAGTTCTATAATCAGAGTTTAATTGTTGCCCCAGGTGTCTTAAAGAAAGGGCGCCTATATTATATTTACTGTATTCTTTAAGAAAATTATCTACAAAAGATGAAAGAAACTTGCTGGATAATAGCAATCTTCCTCCCTTAAATTTTTCCTGTTTAGTAGCCAGATTATAATCAGGGATACTGGCTATCTTTCTATTTAAAAAACGGGCTGCATATCTCCTATTTAAAAAATCATTCCAGAGATTAGTTTTATATATATTATAAAAACTCAAATCCGGATATACTTCTATACCTTTGGCCTCCAGAAAAGTTAAGAGGTCTTTAAAATCTTTTTCAGTACCGGCTGTTTTTTCCAGTCTTAGTTTCCTGGGTAAATAATGGTGTTCTCCACCGGCCAACCAGCCTGTTAAACGTAATTTTAGATCCTTAATCCCCTCTTTATCTAATTCTTCGATGATTTCTTTAACCTGCTGAAAATTTGTCACTGCTTTTGTCAGCCTTCTGGGTATACCCAGGACAGGCTTTGTCTCATGAATAGAAGTAAGCAGTTCCAGCATAAAGGGGATATTTTCCCTTTCTTCCAGGGGGCTTAATTTATATTTTCCTACCAGATACTCCTGATATCTATGGGCCATGCCAACATAATTGGCCTTTTCTCCATTTAAGAAACTATATCTTATCTGGATATTTCCTTCAGGTAGGCGGGATTGAAAGAGGCTCATCTTTGTTTCTTCCCATTCATAGCCAAAGACAAGTTCTGTTCTTTGCATGGTAATAAAACTGGCCTGGACTGTATTATAGGAAGAGGTTCGCCCGGCTATATCTGCTTTAATATTAGCAAAGGCATCTCCCTCCTCTATAATGGCCAGAAAGGCTTTATCTCCATTTTTTAAGCCATAGACCGGAATATGTAATTGTTCAGTTATTTCAGGAATTCTCTCTCTCGGCTGCAGGGCATAATCCAGCCCATAAAGGTTTTTCCCATAGGGTTTTGCATCCAGGCGGCCATTATTTAAATAAATCAGGGCACCAGACCCATCAGGAACAAAGATATATCCTTCGGCATCACTTCCTGCAGCACCAAAGTAGGGTAATATATCCAGTGAATAAAGGGGATAAGTCTCCATAGAACTCTTACCTGCTACCAGGACTTTTTCAGGATAGGTAACCTTATCTAAGGGCACCCTGACCAGAAAATCCTTCCCATCCAGCAAATAGTCGATAGTAACATGAAAAACACGTTGATTAGGTACTGGAGGCTCCAGATTGAGTTCTTGATAATCTTTTGCCAGCTCCTCGGGACTATAACCACTATTCTGGAAAGCCAGGAAAATATTATCCCGGTCCCAGGCCCGGATAGTCCTCTTCTGTACATAGACCTGCTTATCTTTTAGATAATTTAAATCTTCTGCCTTGAGGTCAGCTATACTGGCCAGATCATTTCTGTTGTTAACATAAATACCCAAAAAGTGCAGGACCAACCTTTCAAAATCCCTTTCCCTCATCTCCTCTAAAGGAGTGGTAAAGGCATAGTTCCCTAAGACTCCATCTTCATCAAAGTTGTAGATATCAAGTTTCCTCCCCTCTGGGCCCAGGGGCTCCAGACCAAAGAGGTGATATTGGGAGAGCAAAAACTCCTGTTCCTCAACAGGCAAATTCTTCAAGACCTTCTCTTCCATACTTTTTTGTTCAATAATTAGAGGAATTAAGTCTTCTTTTTTCCACTCCTGGCCAACTACATAATCAATACTGACTCCATTTTCTATTAAATTAATCTCATATTGGTTAAAAAGGATACTATCGGAGTAATTATTCATAAACATTTGTCTATTACCAGGTAGATAATATGATAGGGAAAACTGGGCATTTAAGACATCTTTATCTGAACCCCTGGCCACCTTCTCTTCCTTATCCCGTCCAGGAGGATTGGAATACCAGATAATCCCACTATCTTTTTCCTGAACAGCCACTTCTGTTGTGTCATAATTAAGATAAAGGATTAAATGTTCATTTTCTGCCACCAGACTATAGGCATCTAAGTCAGCTGCCCTTAGGTCTACTGCAAAAAGGCCAGAAATTATATAGAAAGCAAGTAATATGGCCCAGAATCCTTTTCTTCTCATATACCACCATCCACCTTCCTCCTGTTTATAATCGCAGGAAAATTTCATTATATATTTCAGAAACAAACCGCATTACATGTTCTCCCAGATTGAAAAATAAGACCCCGATAAACATAGTGAAGGCGATTCCGAAAATAACCAGAATAGTGACCAGAATATTCTTGCTACTATCATACTGATGAATAGTCATGGTCCCAAAAAAGAGTAAGAACAATGACCAGAGTAGGGAAATTACTATAAATGAACCTATTAATACCCCTTCCTCTTCAAGGAGGAAATTACTGATGATTGTTACCGGTATATTGATAATAATAACCGGGGTAAAGGCATAGGCAGTAGCTATATAGATATCACTAAAGGTCCCTTTTCCCTCCATTAAGGTTGTTAAGGACCAATTGACTATGACCCAGAGCATAAAGGGGATCAAGACACTGCTAAATTCAAATAATATGTTCAGATTGGCCAGATCATTAGTGTTAAAAATAAAGCCCATATACTGTCTCTGGAATACATAAGTAAGTGAAAGGAAAATTAAGAGGACTGTGGCTGCAGGGAGATTCCCCCTTTTTTCATGTTTTAAATCCCAGAAGCCATCAAAGGGATGAAAAATTACATATCTGGCAAAGGATAATCCATCAATTGTCTTCACCAGATATAAATATAATATTCCCAGTTTTCCTTTTATAAAACTGGCCAGTGTCCATTGCTCAGCTTTGATATAATTCATGGCCGCAAGCTCCGAACTGGCAATACCCTTCAGGACCAGAGGTCTTAGCCCCTCTCCTATTTTTCTATAAATTTTTTTCCTAATAGATAGGAGCAAAATTAACAATACTGCAACAAAAATATAGGTATTTATATTGGCTTCAATTACCTCTTTACGATAGAGTTCAAAGGCCTTGGAGTAATTACTTCTATCCTGGCCAAGTTTGAAATTTACCATAGCCTCCAGAAAATTATCTGCCTGCAAATGGGCTTTACCAATCCCGGTGTAGGCAAGGTCATAATTGGCATTAATATCTTTTAACTGACTCCATACCTGGGCAGATTCCCGATATAAGCCCCGGTTATAAAGGTCGAGGGCGGTATGAATTAACTTCTGATAATAAGTTGGAGTAAAAACAGTAATACTATTCAATTGCTCATCCAGAACCAATATATAATCATCTAAAACGGTTAAGGCCACAGGTGAAAGAAAATTACCCCTGTTATTTCCCTTTTCCCCAAAGACATATAAGAGGTCACCATAGTAGTCATATGTAAATACCCTTCCTCTTTCCTTATCGAGGACACTATATATTCCATTTTCCCTTGACCAGATGTCCACAAAACTTGAACCTGGCAAAATATACTCTCCCTGGGCATTTCGCAGGGATGAACCGTGATCACCAATAGGAGGGGTAAAACCTTCTCTCTTCAGGACATCAGCACCAGCAGGGTTTAGTCTCCTGACAGCTTCTTCCTGCCGGATCTGGCCTGAAGCTACTGTAGTATAGATAAAACCTTTCTCATCAACATGAAGATTACTATACTCGGTAGGAAGAATCAGGGATAACCTTTCCTGCCTGGCCCTGGAAGAAAATCTTCTCCAGAGATAATCAATAATATTGGGATTAACCCTCGGTGCCCCAATAAAACCTCTAAATTTTCCATCCAGATCAAATTCCATAATTCCTTCATAGACTTTATCAGCGATTACATAAGTTCTCCCCACATTATCAACTGATATTTTTATCGGAAAATAATTGAAATTCTGATTAAATAAATCCTCATTTCCCGGGACCGGTGAACTAATTATACGAAGCAGTTCACCGGAACTATCCAATACCACGATACGGTTATTATTGCGATCTGCTATATAGAGGACTCCCTCTTCACTAACATGAATCCCATATGGCTGATTAAAGGTATCTTCCTGGCCATTGTTATTAAATGAAGAGATAACCTTAACCAGATTCCAATCTTTATCTATAACTACAATGCGGTTATTACCAGTATCCGCTACATAGACCAGGGAATTATTCCAGGCAAAAATATCCTGGGGTTTTCTAAAATTATCTATTTCCAGTTCCTTGCCACCTATTACCTTTAATGGTTGATAGGCCTGTGGTGCTGCTACCGGTTCAGACCAGAAGTCATAGGTATAACTATGGTAGGGAACTGAATAGGTAGAATGACCTGCCCCAACCAGGCAGGAAGATATCAGCAGGAGAACAATAATTAAGGCTAGAAGCCGCCCTGTCCTTAGCAAAAGCCTCCCCTCCTTTGCCAGATTATCTTAATATTAAAAGCAAATATATCATCTTTCAAAGAGCCTTTTTCTCAATTAATTAAATATCCACTTAATTATAAATACAACGAAGGAAATAAAATTCCTTCTTTTGCTATAAAATATTGAGAGCTTTACTCTCAGGCATAAAGGGCCTCCCCCTTTGTCTCGATGACTTTTTTGTACCAGTAAGCAGAATCCTTAATAATCCTCTCCCCTGTTTCAAAATCTACATAGATTAAACCAAAGCGCTCCAGATAGCCCTGGGCCCATTCAAAATTGTCCATCAAGGACCAGTGGAAATAACCCTGAATATCAACACCATCTTCTCCAGCCTTTTGCAATTCCCTTAAATACCTGTTAGTAAAATCTATTCTCTGGGGATCATGTACCTTACCATCCACTGCCACCCAATCTACATTGGACATACCGTTCTCTGTTATTATGACAGGTTTTTTGTACCTTTCATAATAAAATCTTGGTCCCCAGTAGAGGGCTTCAGGAGTAATAGGCCAGTAATAAGCATTTCTTGCATAACCTACTTTTCTCTCTGCAGGCACAGCCTGACCTTTATCATCCAACTTTACACAAACACCCTGATAGATATTTACACCAAAGAAATCAATTGGTTCTGAAATAATTTTAAAATCATCGGTTTTAATTTCTGGCAGATATTCCTCAAATATCTTTAAACCCTCTTCTGGATATCTACCCAGAATTACAGGATCCATCCACCAGTTTATAGCCCAGAGCCCTTTATCTTCCACAGAAAAACTTGCTCTTCTGGCAGCCTGAATATTCTCTTCACTCTTTGTTGCAGGAAAAACAGGAGAATCTGAAGGAGCCAAACCAATACGGCAATCCTGTACAGAGGTCTCTCTAATTACCCGGGCCCCTTTTCCATGAGCCAGGAGTACATTATGGCTTATCTGTAATAAATCTTCCATACCCAATTTTAAACCTGGAGCATGAACTCCATCCTTATGGCCCAGATTTACAAAAACCTGAGGTTCATTAATAGTTATCCAGTTCTTAACCCGGTCTGACAGCTTCTGGACAACAACTTCTGTGTATTCGGCAAACCAATCTGGACTATCTGGATTCAGCCAACCACCTTTTTTGTATAATTCATAGGGATAATCCCAATGAAAAAGGGTAATATATGGCTCAATACCATTTTCCAGTAGTTCATCTATTAATTTATCATAAAAATCCAGGCCTTTCTGATTTACTTTGCCTGTGCCATTAGCTAAAATCCTTGGCCAGGATAGAGATAGACGATAAGCCTGAAGGCCAAGCTCCTTCATCAGTTGAACATCTTCCTTATACCTGTGATAGTGGTTACAGGCAATATCCCCGTTGTCTCCATTTTCAATAGCTCCTTTTTGGCGGGTAAAAATATCCCAGACTGATAATCCTTTTCCATCTTCATAGGCGGCACCTTCGATTTGGTATGAAGCTGCTGCTGCACCCCAGACAAAGTTTTCCGGAAATTTCATGAGAAGCCCTCCTTTATTATGTTTATTCATTTGTATCTTGTTATATTTTAGTAATGATTTACCATTCCACTCCCTTTATAATTAATTTTGCCATCATTTCCTCTTTCAACACTTCCAGAGTATGGCCAGGAGTTAAACAATACACCTTTCCTTGTCCATATTGATGAGCCCAGCCAGCTATAGCATTGCCGTATTCCTCACTTACAGCCTCCAAAAAGATTGTGGTATCTTCTTCATCTACATCAACAAAGTACAACTCATCAACTATCTTAAATTCTTCTATACCCTCAGCCAATAAAAGCCGATTATCCACTGGTTTAACCATAATTTCTGGATGCTCTACAGGATGCTCAATAAAATGGCCCTTAACAACCTTCCTCAGAATTCCCTCGGTTGAATAATCAGCCAGTCCACAATGTAGTACCAGTAATTTGCCACCACTGGCTACAAATTTTTCTATTAATTCTTCCTCTCTGGCAGTAATCCAGACCTCATCACTCTCCTGCGGATTCATTTTACCGGAAGCGGCCAGAATAAAAACATCATAACTATTAAGTTCATTCCAGGGAATATCCTGGTGATTATCTTTTATACTTAAGGAATACTTATCTCCCAGGGTATTTTGAAGGGCCTCAGATAAATAATCAGCTGGATGATAAAAGTCACCTACTAAAGCAAGTATTTTTTTCATAATTATTACTCCTTTACAGATTATTCGTTTTGTAAACTTAAATGAAAATTGAGGACTTCAATCCTCTATGGTACAATGTTTTTGCCAAAAAAACTATACCTCCTAGAAAGGATGAAGTCCTCATGCAAAAAATTG
>JGI24505J29691_1001788_pt1 | contig 16747 bp, 9 predicted proteins | sample BioPla4RNA2_FD_29691 | JGI IMG/M metagenome (IMG submission 29691) | reverse complement strand
CCAGCCTGTCCGGTCATCCTTAACAACAGCCACGAAATCGACAAAAACACTGTCAGGCGCCGAATCCCCGTAAGTTTCGATAGTAAAGTCATGTTTTAAACTTCGTTTTTCTGCGGCTTGTTTCTGGGCCTGCTTAGCATATTGAACCATTTTTTCCCGGCCGCGGGCATACTCCTTCTGGATAACCTGCCTCATCCCCTCCATTTTCGCTTCTTGCGCCCGAATCACTGGAAACAACTTGGCCAATCGGACATTTTCCATGCCTTTCACCTTCTCAGCTAGTCTCTCCCACCAGCAATCCCTTAGTCATGGAATTATCTATATTTTATGACATACATTGGCACCTGTAAAGGGGAGAATTACCGGTGCTATGGGAATAGGTAAAACCGCAGACATGAGTTAGCACAATTTTAGCATTTCTCCTCACGGAAGGCGCCCAGTCCCTCCCCGGTTAACCCGGCGGTCAGGCTCACCGGGCCATAAAATAATGCAGCACCAGGCCGTCGAAAACACTACAGGGAATTCACTCCGGCCAGCCGGAGGAATTCCTCCTTGACTGCTGCTAGCCTCTCTCGTGCTTCTTGCTGGGTTTCACCCCGGACACAGAAATAAAACCTGATCTTCGGCTCGGTGCCCGAAGGCCTGGCCATCGCATACCCACCGCCCTGGAAACTGAAGCGAAGCAGATTGGACCGGGGGAGACTTAAAGGATATTCCTGCTCGTCCTCCACCCGCCATCCTTGACCTGACCAGTAGTCCTCCTGACTTACTAAAGGCACACCACCAATGGTGTTTTGATCCAAGGCTCGTAAATTAGCCATAAGGCGGTTGATTTTTTCTTTTCCTTCCAAGCCGGGGAAAGACATGGCTACTTGTTCATCTAAATAGTAACCGTATGTCTGGTAAATCTCCTCCAGTACATCCAGCAGCGTCTTTCCTTCTACCTCCTGGTAGTAAAGGGCTGCTTCCGCCACCAGCGCTGCCGCTTGCACCGCATCCTTGTCCCTGGCATAGGTGCCTGCCAAATACCCGTGGCTCTCCTCAAAACCAAAGAGATAGGTACCGGTTCCCTCTTCCTCCAGGCGTTTAATCTGTTCCCCGATATACTTAAACCCCACTAGCACATCCAGCAATTTGACCCCAAACCCGGCAGCTACTTGAGCAGCCAGATCTGTAGAAACGATACTTTTCATGACGATCCCATCAGAAGGCAGCCTTCCTTGCTTTTGCCGCTGCGACAACAGGTAATGCAATAAAATTACCCCGATCTGATTACCAGTCAATTTGTGATACTGACCTTCCCGGTCCTTCACCATCACGCCCAGGCGATCGGCATCGGGATCCGTAGCTAAAATTAAATCTCCTTCATTTTGTTGAGCGTACTTCAGCGCCAGGTCAAAAGCTGCAGGTTCTTCTGGGTTGGGTACGCTCACGGTGGAGAATTCTGTGTCCGGTACCGCTTGCTCCTCAACTACAACAAGGGAAGTAAAACCGACATCACGTAACAATTGCGGGACCAGCCGGCCCCCGGTGCCGTGTAAAGGGGTAAACACCAGGCATAAGTTTTGGCCTCTTTCCCTAGCCAAAGGCAGGTTTAGCAGCTGCTTTTTAATTTCCGCCAAGTAACTCTCATCTACTTCCTCCCCAACAGCCACCAAAAGCCCTCTGGCTCGCGCTTCCTCTTCGGAGACAGTATCTACTATCCAACTTCCCCGTTCTTCCATCTTGGCCACAATCCGGTTCGCTTGCTCCGGCGGCACTTGACCACCGTCCTCCCAGTACACCTTACAGCCGTTATATTCCTTTGGATTATGACTGGCTGTAATCATGATCCCCGCAATGGTGCGCAGGTGTCTAATTGCAAAAGACAATTCGGGGGTAGGGCGAAGACTGTCAAACAAATATGCTTTGATCCCGTTGGCCGCCAGCACCAGAGCACTTTCCCTGGCAAACTCCCGGGAATAGCGGCGGCAGTCGTGAGCAATCACAACTCCTCTTTGGATGGCCTCTTGTCCCGCTTCTTTAATGGTATCCGCCAATCCCTGCACCACTCGTCTGATCCAGTAAATATTCAGCCGGTTGCTGCCCGCCCCGAGTATTCCTCTAATACCCGCCGTGCCAAACGCCAGGTCACAGCAAAAACGTTCAGCTAATTCCTTAGGGTCGGTAATGCTTAAAAGTTCCTGCCTGGTTTGCGGATCAAAATACTCATTTTCAGTCCAATATTTTATTTTATCTTGAAGGGTAGTACTCTCCATACCGTCCACTCCTTTTACTTCACTCCAGACCAATTTTTGCGGCGTTCAAAACGAACCACATGCAAAATTTTCCTTTTTTGTGTGCCCACCGGCCCACCTGCTCTTTCATCCAGCATCTACCTGGTATATAATCAAAAAAAACAAACCGGCAGGTGATCCTGATGCTGCTGGCAGCTGACATAGGTGGCACTAAAGCCGTATTTGCTCTTTTTGACATTCAGGAGGGAAAACCCTTTCTGGTGGTCGACAGGACCTACTCCAGCCAAGGAATTGCCTCTTTGGGAGAAATTGTTTTGAAATTTCTTGACGAAACAGCCCAAGACCGGGATGGGCAGGAAATTCTAGGGGCTTGCTTTGCCATCGCCGCACCCGTTTACGGCTCAACATATACCTTCAGCAACCTGGCCTTGACGGTCCACCCAGCACAGGTAAGAAAACAGCTGAGTTCTATTCCCCAAATTGATTTCATCAATGACCTGGAAGCTTTAGGCCATTGGATCCTGGCCGCAGAAGAACAGGACTGCTTTTGTCTTTACGCCGGGCGGCCGGTCCATAAACGCCAAACCATTCTCAACAAAGCTATAATAGCTCCAGGCACTGGTCTAGGGGAAGCACTGGTCATGGCCGGCAAAGACGTCTACCCGACGGAAGGCGGCCATGCAGATTATGCTCCCCAAACCGATACGGAAATAGAACTGCTGCGCTTCTTACAAAAAGATTATGAACATGTCAGTTATGAAAGGCTCCTTTCCGGCCCCGGCTTACTAAATATTTACCGCTTCCTCTGCTGGCAGCGCCGGGAGCCCTTAACGGAGCCATTGCCTTCACCGGAAGAGATCAGCAAGCGAGGTTTAACCGGTGAGTGTCCCACCTGCCAGGATACGTTAGAGCTCTTTACCCGCATCCTGGGAGCAGAAGCAGGTAACCTGGCCTTGAAGGCTTTAGCCTTTGGAGGTATCTACCTTGGCGGGGGAATTCCCCCAAAGATTCTCCCCAAACTCAGGGAGGGCACCTTTTTGCAAAGCTTCCTGCACAAAGGACGTTTTACGACTTTGGTAGAGAAAGTACCTGTTTACGTCATTCTCGACGAGCAGGCGGCACTGCAAGGCGCCGCCTGGTGTGCCCTGAAAAAGCTGGGCCGCTGTTAAAGGAAATCCAGATCACCTGGTGCTGTCCCCTGGGTAATAAGAAAAATAGCTTGAAATAAAGTTTGGTTCTTTTTCCATGATAATGCCCCTGTTTTTATTAGCAGCCAGATATACTAGCAGCTGGAACAACAGCTCCGTCTCTGTCTCCCGGCCTAGCTGAGCCGCCAATTCCTCCACGCGGAACCGGCGTTTAGGGTGCTGCTGCAGATGAGACAACAGCTGATTTTTCAAGGCAATGATCTCACCAGCACCGGTTTTGCCCAATTCCACCGCCGGCTGGTGATAGGCGTTGATATTGACCAGATAGGCATACATGCTCACTGTTCTTTCAAACAGGGCCAGCAACACCCCTATAGCGAAGCTATTGAGTTCTTCGATAGTGATGGTGATAGAAGCCCTGCCTTTCAGGGTCAAGGCTTTGCGCGTACCCATCAAAAAAGCTTGCAGGTAATCACCGCTGGTGCTGTTTTCCCCGACGAGGGGAGATGTCCCTGCCCTTTCTTTCAACACTTGAATGAAAGTGACAAAGAAATTATCCGGTCCTTCCAATAGTTGCTGCACATAGGAGTGCTGGTCCGTAGAACCCTTGTTGCCCAGGACAGTGATGCCCTGACGGACCACGCGGCCGTCCAGGTCTCTTTCTTTACCAAGGGATTCCATTACCAGCTGCTGGAGATACTTGGTCAACAGTTCCAGACGGTCTTTGTAAGGCAGCATCACCAGCTGCCGGCCGCCACGGCCTTGCGTCAACCAGTACCACATCAGAGTCATCAAAGCCGCCGGGTTTTCCTCCAGCTGCTCCTTGCGGCAAACGGCGTCACACCGGCGAGCACCCGCCAGCAAGCCATCAACATCGATCCCCTGCAGCGCCAGGGGCAGCAAACCTACCGCCGACATGACAGAAGTCCTGCCCCCTACCCAATCCCACATAGGAAAAGAGGCCAGCCAGTTTTCCTGCCGGCTTACCCCATCCAATTTACTGCCCCTTTGAGTAACGCTGACCACATGCCTGGCCAGTTCCAACCCTGCTCTTTGATACAACAACCGGGTCTCTTCCAGAGCATTTCTCGTTTCAACAGTGGAACCGCTCTTGGAGATCACAATTACCATAGTCCGGTCCAAGTCGCCTTCAATTTGCGCAAAAACCCGGTCAAAACCATCTGGATCCGTGTTATCGATGAAGTAAGCCTTGAGTTTATCCTTTTCACTGCCCAGGGCATCGGAGACAAACCGGGGCCCCAGGCTGGATCCCCCTATGCCGAGCAAGAGGTAATTTACAAAAGAACGGCCCTTCTGGCCTCTGATCTCACCGGAATGAACCCGGCGGGCAAACTGTTTAACGGATTGGATCGTCCCTTCTATTTCCTGCCGGATCTCTGGCCGCGGCGCCAGTTGAGGTGCCCGCAACCAGTAGTGCCCCACCATTCTGCCTTCATCTGGATTGGCTATGGCGCCCCCTTCCAGCTTCTTCATCTGAGCAAAGACTTCAGCCATCTTCTGAGTCATAGACGGCAGGTAATCATCAGGAAAAGGTACCGTACTGATATCTAAAGTCAAGCCCAGTTCTTCATTATGCAGCAAATATTTTTTATATCTATCCCACACTGGCGTTTACCTCCATTAATATCATCAAACCGATGGCAAGAAACAAGTATGGCTGCTCTCTCTTCAATCCTTTAACCGCCCGCTGGCTAAGGCCAGCTGCCGCAGCCACCGGATCACTTCTGGCGTTACCTGTTTCCAGTCCAGCTGCCATTCCCAGTTACCATTAGTAGTACCAGGCACGTTCATCCGCGCTTCTCGCCCCAATCCCAAAATGTCCTGCACGGGTACAATGACCCAGGCTGCCGGGGTAAAATAAAGCTGCTCAATGATCGAGGCACAATATTCTTGCGGCGTTATCTCCTCTATTTTGGAGGTTTCCCTAATCCCAGGAAAATTATTTTCCCAGCCCCAGGACCAGAGGGTATCGTTATCATGGGTGCCGGTATAATACACCACATGCTTTTCTTCCGAAGCAAACATCTCATTGTAACTGAACTGGTACACTTTCATCCCCGGTAACTGAAAAATGTGCTTTAAGTTCTCCACCTCCGGAGTGATAAAACCCAGGTCCTCGGCCACCAGCGGGAGGTTACCCAGTGTCTCTTCCAGGGCTTCAAAAAACCTCTTCCCTGGCCCTTTCATCCAACGTCCCTCACCAGCAGACCTGGCACTGGCAGGCAGCTCCCAGTAAGCTTCAAAACCGCGAAAATGATCTAACCGGAGATAGTCAACGAATTCTAAAGCACGACGGAACCGCTGCACCCACCAGGCAAATCCTTCTTTCTCCGCCTGCTCCCAGTTGTATAACGGGTTGCCCCACAACTGCCCGGTGGCGGAAAAATAATCCGGCGGTACTCCGGCAACCTTTTCCGGCTTTCCCCGGGTGTCGAGATAAAACAATTCCCGGTAGGCCCAGGTATCGCAGCTGTCCGGCGCTACATAGATGGGCAAATCCCCAAATAGGATAATGCCCTTTTGGCTGGCATAAGCTTTTAATTTCCCCCACTGGTAGCTGAAGAGATACTGCAGGAATTCCTGGTAGGCGATTTCCTCTTGCAACTCCCGGCGGAAATACGCCAACGTTTCCGGCTGGCGCTGCGCCAGATCCTCGTCCCAAAGATACCAGGGTACATCGCCAAATTCCTGCTTTAATGCCATGAACAAGCAGTAGTCTTCCAGCCAGTGTGCCTGGGCCTGGCGAAAACTTTGGTAACGGAGATATAATTCGGAATTACTCTTACAAATTCCTTGGGCTGTATTTTTCCGCCACCTGGTAAATGCCTGCCGAAGCAGTTTTTCTTTCGAAGCGCTCGCCAGGGAATAATTGACCCGACCTATCTCTTTCGCCCAGGTCATTTCAGCCCGAACAGGTTCTATCTCTTCTGGCAGCAACAACCCCTCTTCTACCAGCTGCTCCAGATTGATCAATAACGGATTCCCCGCAAAAACGCCGGGGCTGTGGTAGGGAGAATTACTATCTCCCACCGGATTCAAGGGCAAAATCTGCCAGACCCGCTGCCCGGCAGCCTGTAAAAGATCTATAAACTGATAAGCATTCTCTCCCAGGTCACCAATACCCCAGGGAGAAGGAAGAGCTGTCACCGGCAGCAACACCCCAGCCGCCCGGGGAAGGCTGCAACCCCTCTTAGCACAGTCTTTGCTTTTCCGAAAATAAACCACTTTAGCACTTAAAGGAGGCAGGGTCAATTCTATAGGGGATTTACCAACCTCTAAAATTGTTCCGCCCAATAATTCCAGCGCCAAAACTCTTTCTGCCTGTCCTTCAAACCAAGAAGGCAAGGAAAGCAATACCCGCTGCTCTTGAGCAGTATGCCTGTTGACCAGGACGATGATTTCTTCTGCGCTGCCGGTGCGCCTAAAACCATATATATCCTCCCCCTGGTAAAAAGACTGGAATTCTCCTTCAGACAGCACCTGGTATTCCCGTCTCAATTTAACTACCCGTTTATACCAGTCCAGCAGTTCCCGGTCCTCCCGTCCCCAGGGGTACGTTCCCCGGTTATAAGGATCGGAGTATCCTTCCATGCCCGCTTCATCGCCATAATAGATACAAGGTACACCAGGGAAAGTCATCTGCATCAAAGAAAGCAGTTTAAGGCGGCGCAGAGCCAGGTTTCTCTTCTCCGGCGGCAAACAGAATTTTTCCCGCTCTGCCTCAGTTAAGCTGTCTTCCACAGGGGCTTCGCCCAGCACAGTCAACACTCGCATCCGGTCGTGGCTGCTGATCAAATTCATAGCGGCGTAAAAGTTTTCCCGGGGATAGTTTTCATAAAGGCTCATTATCCGCCGGTGACAACCTGCTGCATCTACCTTACCTAGAAAAAAATCCAGCCATATTTCCCTCAAAGGATAGTTCGTCACGGCATCAAGTTCTTCTCCCCAGAGATATTCCCGCCTTTTACCGTAACTAATTTTGTTTGAAGCATCCTCCCATACTTCCCCGATTAAAACCGCTTCCTGGTCCTGAGCTAACACAGCCTGCCGCAGTTCCTTGATGAATTCATCAGGCAGTTCATCGGCTACGTCCAGCCGCCAGCCTTTTACACCTTTTTTCATCCAGTGCCGGATGACACTGTTTTCCCCTCCATAGATGAAATCCCGGTAAGAAGGCTCCATCTCATTCACATTGGGCAATACGTCAATCCCCCACCAGGACTCGTATTCGGTGGGATACTGTTTGAAAATATACCAGGAGTAGTAAGGGGAATCAGGTGACTGGAAAGCACCTACACTTGAGTAATTGCCGTATTTATTGAAATAAATGCTGTCCGCCCCTGTATGGCTGAAAACACCATCCAGGATGATCTTGATCCCCCTTAAATCTGCTTCCCTGACCAGCTCCTCAAAAAGGGCCTCATTGCCGTATAAGGGATCGATTTTTAAATAATCGCCAGTATCGTATTTATGATTGCTGGCGGATTCAAAAATGGGGTTCAGGTAGAGAATCGTCACCCCCAGCTCCCGGAGATAATCTAATTTAGCTGTAATTCCCGGTAAATTCCCGCCGAAAAAAGTCCAGCGGGTAACCCGGCCGGCGGCATCCTTAATATAAAAGGGGGTGTCGTACCAATTAACATGCAAAAGCCCTTGCTGCTGGGCGAGTCTTTTTATCCCTGCCTCACGGAGATACTGTTCATCCCGGCAAAAGCGGTCCACGAAGATCTGGTACATCACACCTTCTTTTAGCCAGGCAGGAACTTGCCGGGGCAGAAAAACAGTGATTTGATAACCGGGCGGTTCATGGTGGTATAAGGCTCCTTCTCCCCCCAGTCCGGCCTGGTTGTTGCCGTAATAAAGTAATGCGTCGCCCGTATCCAGGCGGAAATAATACCACACCAAACCTGGTTTTTTAGGCGCTTGGTAGTCCGCTACAAATACCTGCCGGATGAAGTCCCCGGTATTTTGGCTCTCCGCCGGTTCCATCGGTAGGAGCACTTCTCGTCCGGCTTTTTCCTCCCACAGGCGCAGCTGGCACTGTTCCAGCGGCGCCGGCACCTCGACGGTTAACCGCAGCCGGATGGTACTTTCACAGGGCACAGCGCCAAAGGGGCTGCGGTAAAAGGCACTGTGGGAATCATGGAAAGCTCTTATCCCTGACAAAGTTCCACCACCCTTGGTTGATTACACCGCTTCCTGAATCAGCTGAGTGTATAATTGAACATATTGACCAGCTGAATTTCCCCAGCTAAAATCCTGCTGAAAAGCCTGAGCCCTTAGCCTTTGCCAGGTGTCCTTCTCTTCCCGGTAAATCCTGACAGCTTTCTGGGCGGTAAACAGGAGTTCATGGGCGTTATAGTTGGCAAAGCTGAAACCGGTGCCTTCGCCGGTATACTGGTTGTAAGGAATCACCGTATCTTTCAGCCCGCCTGTTTCCCTGACAATAGGCACAGTACCGTAACGCATAGCAATCATCTGGGCCAGCCCACAGGGTTCAAACAAGGACGGCATGAGCAGCATATCCGCCCCTCCATAAATTTGACGGGCTAAAGCCTCATCAAAGGTAATCCGCACCGCCACCCGATCGGGATAATGCCCGGCAAAGTAGCGGAACATCTCTTCATACCGCTTTTCTCCCATGCCCAGCACCACCAATTGCACATGCTCCTGCAGCAGTTCACCTAAAATATGGGCGATGAGATCTAACCCTTTTTGCGGCACCAAGCGGGAAACCAGAGCTAACACGGGAATGCTTTCATCCTCAGGCAGCTTGAGTTTTCTTTGCAGCGCAAGCTTATTGGCTGCTTTTCCTTCGAGATTTGTATAGTTGGCAAACAGATAAGGGTCTGTAGCAGGATTGTACTGCTCTTCATCTATGCCGTTTAAAATGCCCCATAACCGGGCGCGCCTGTCCCGCACAATATGGTCCAATCCTTCACCGTAAAAAGAGTTCTGGATCTCTTCTGCGTAGCTGGGACTGACGGTAGTAATTCCGTCAGCCGCAACTAGTCCTCCTTTGAGGCAATTAATGACCCCGTAGTGTTCCAGCCAACTGGCGGCCTGCGTCCTTTCACCTAGTCCCAGCAAATCTCCCAGAGCGGACCATGGCAAAATACCCTGGTGCTTCAAGTTATGAATCGTCAATAAAGTCTTCATTCCATAATAATAAGGATCGTGCCGGTAAAACTTTCTCAGCATCACCGGCACCAGGGCTGTATGCCAGTCATGGCAGTGCAAGAGTTCCGGACGGAAATCCTCCAGGTAAATCAAACTGTCCAAAGCGGCCCGGCAGAAAAAGGCAAACCGTTCTACATCATCTTCATAGCCGTAAATTCCTCCCCGGCCGAAATAGTACTCACTAGCTATAAAATAGTAATGAACTCCCCGATGCTCAACCGTCCACAACCCGCATGGCTGCCGGCGCCAGCTTAAACTAACCTGGAAATTGGCTAAATGCCGCATCCGCTGCCGCAGTTCAGAGGGAATAGTGCCGTACAGAGGCATCATCACCCTAACTTCGCCCCGGTTTTTATTGATCGCCCGCGGCAAGGATCCCCCCACATCGCCTAGACCGCCGGCTTTAGCAAAAGGTCCAGCTTCGCTGATCAAAAACAATATTTTCACGCCAGTTCTCCTCCCATTAATCCCGGGGCGGCTGCCTTAGCAATCACAACCGGGCTGTCTTCGCTCCCTTTGAGCCTTTGCCGGTCCCTGATCCGCACGAATTTATCCAGGATCGTATTTTCCAAATAAGCATTTTTTCCAATCCAGCTTTTCTGCATCAAGATGGAGTTCTTGATTTCCGCCCCAGGACTGACATAGACATTCCGGAAGATAATGCTGTTTTCCACCCGCCCTTCAATTTTGCAACCTGAAGCCACCAGGGAATTTATCACCTGAGCCTTAGTGCCGTAGCGGGTAGGAGGATTATCAGCAATTTTAGTGTGGATCCGGTTAGATCCCATGAACAACTCTTGTCGGATGTTGGGCTGCAGCAAATCCATGCTGCACTGGAAATAGCTCTTAACCGAATACACCCGGCCTACATAGCCGGTAAAAGGAAAACCGAACACTTGCGCCCCAGAAAGCCGCTCCCGCACCAAATCCAACAAATCAACTTCCGGAGCCGATTGGCGGTACTGGAGCAATTCCCATAAAAATCTTTTTTTGATCACCAGCATGTCAAGAAATAATTTGTGTTCTGGCTCCGGCCCGGCAGTGATATTGCTGATCCGGTTATCTTCATCCACTTGCAGGAAAAGAGCTGCTTCACCCTTCTGGTTCACATCCGGACTGACCTGATAAATTAAAGTGACATCCGCCCGGGCAGTTAAATGAAATTCGATAATTTCAGCGAAATTAATGTTGATCACCAGGTTGCTGCAGCTCATGATCACGTGTTCCGCCTGATCCTTAATAAAGAAGTCAGCATTGAGAGTCAAATCCTTTAAAGAAAAGCGGCTGCCTTTCTCTTCCTGTCCGTAGCCGGGCAAGATAAACAGCCCTCCCCTTTTCCGGTCCAGCCGCCACTCTTTCCCCGCCCGCAGGTGATCCAGCACGGAACGATAGCGTAAGGGCGTGACAATCCCTACAGTCCTTAATCCCGAATTAACCATATTGGATAAAGGAAAATCCAACAACCGGTACCTGCCCCCGAAGGGTATGGTGCCAACCGGCCGGCCGGCAGTTAACTCCATCATTTCACCGGCAGGACAAGTGCTGGTGATTAACCCGATCACACGGCTCATCTTCAGCCCCTCCCATCCTTATACATGTTAAGCCAGGGCTTCATGATAAGCTGCAGCTTGCGGACTAAAACTGTCGTGAATTAATGCGATCTTCCCCGGCAAATCTGGCTTAACCAGGCAGCCCGGCACTACCTGGACACCTTCCATGACAATAGCTCGGAACAAGCGGGTTTCTTTTCCCACTGCCGCATTCGGTAAGATGATGGAATCGTGAATCACAGCCTTTTCCCCCACAAAAACACCCGGTGCCAGAATGGAATTGACTACTTCCCCATAGATGATACACCCGTTGCTGACGAGACTGTTAACTACTTTGGCCTGAGAGCCCAGATAATGGGGTGCCAGTACATCCGAGTTGGAAAAGACTCTCGGGCCGTCAAAGAGATCCAGTTCAGGCTGTTCCCTTAAGAGCTCCATGTTGGCTTCATAATAGCTTTCGACGGTGCCCACATCTTTCCAGTAGCCTTGAAAACGATAGGCATATAGGCTCTTACCCTGGTTCAACAGCATGGGGATCACATTCTTGCCGAAATCATGCTCCGAAGACGGGTTTAGCTCATCTTCGACGAGGGCTTGACGCAGTACCGGCCAGTTGAAAATATAAATCCCCATGGAGGCTAAATTGCTGTCCGGTTTTGGCGGTTTCTCACTGAATTTAACGATCCGGCCGTCGGCAGCACAAGTCATGATCCCGAATCTGGAAGCCTCATGCCAGGGCACTTCGATGACAGAAATGGTCAAGTCAGCGTTGTTTTTCTTGTGAAAATCCAGCATCAAACGATAATCCATCTGGTAAATGTGGTCCCCGGAAATGATGAGCACATAATCCGGGTCATAATAATTGATAAAGTCAATATTCTGGTATACTGCATTGGCAGTACCCTTGTACCAGGTGCCCCCATCCTCCCGCACAAAAGGCGGCAAGATGTGCACCCCACCGAAAGCGCTATCCAGGTCCCAGGCGGTGCCGATCCCAATATAGGAGTTCAACAGCAGCGGTTTATACTGAGTGAGCACTCCTACCGTATCAATTTCAGAATTGACACAATTGCTCAAACTGAAATCAATAATGCGGTACTTCCCGCCAAAGGAAACCGCTGGTTTGGCAATCTTTTTGGTGAGGGCTCCTAACCGGCTCCCCTGGCCTCCAGCCAATAGCATGGCGATAATCTCTTTTTTCGGCATTGCTTCTCCCCCTTTCCTGGGTTACCTTCTCCCGGTTATCAGGTGCGGTAAGGAACCCGCCAGATATCCTCTGCATATTCCTTAACGGTACGGTCAGCAGCAAATAAACCTGCTTTCGCAATATTGATTAAAGAGGTCTTTTGCCAGGCTCGCTGGTTACTGTAAAGAAAATTGAGCCGCTGCCAGGCTTCCACGTAAGGGCAAAAATCCTTCAAGACAAAAAATTCATCATTGTCACGCAAAAGGGAATCGTAGATGACCCGGAACTCCCCCTCAGCTTCGCTGAAGAACCCATTGATCAGCTGGTCAACCACTTTTCTTAACCGAGGATAAGTATGATACTCTTCCCAGGAGTTATAACCCCCTTTCTGGTAAAAATTCATGACTTGTTCTGCCTTTAAGCCAAAGATAAAGATGTTTTCGTCACCGACGGCTTCTTTAATTTCCACGTTAGCCCCATCTAAAGTACCCAGAGTGACGGCACCGTTCAGCATGAATTTCATGTTGCCTGTACCGGAAGCTTCCCGGCTGGCAGTGGAAATCTGTTGACTGATCTCGGCTGCCGGGTAAATTTTTTCCGCTAAAGAAACATTGAAATTTTCCAGGAAAACCACTTTGATCTTATCCGCCACGTCCTGGTCGTTATTGATTTTGTGGGCTAAGGTGTTGATCAACTTGATGATGGTTTTTGCGTAATGATAGCCAGGTGCAGCTTTGCCGCTGAAGATAAAGGTATGAGGATGAATGGGCAGTCGGGGATTTTCCTTCAACCGGTTATATAAGTCCATAATGCGAAACACATTTAAGAGCTGCCGTTTATAGGCGTGGATCCTTTTCACTTGAACATCGAAAACGGAATCAGGATCTACTTTCACTCCCATTTTGTTATAAATGATTTGCGCCAGCTTCTGTTTATTGTGGCGTTTGACTTGAGCCAGCTTTGCCAGGAAAGCTTCGTCATCCTGGTAAGCCAAAAGCTTTTCCAGCTCCTCGGGCCTGAAAATCCAACCGGGACCGATAGCTTCGGTAATCAAAGCTGCTAGTTTCGGATTAGCCTCCTGCAGGAAGCGCCGGTGGCTGACGCCGTTAGTCTTATTTCTGATTTTGTACGGGTAAATAATTTGGAAGTCTTTCAGTAAATGTTCTTTAAGGATCCCGGTATGCAGGCGGGAAACTCCGTTCACGGAATGACTGCCGATCACCGCCAAATTGGCCATCCATACCTGACCGTCCCGGATAATCGCCGTCCGTTCAATGATCGCCTGATCATTGGGAAATTTCTCTTGCATTTCCAAACGGTAACGCCGGTCGATTTCTTCCACAATCATATAGATGCGGGGTAGCAGGTATTTAAAGATGTCCACCGGCCATTTTTCCAGAGCCTCCGGCATGATGGTGTGGTTGGTATAAGAAATGGTGTTAACCGTAATGTTCCATGCTTCTTCCCACCCCATCCCTTCTTCATCGATCAAGATCCGCATCAACTCAGGAATACACAAGGCTGGATGGGTATCATTGATGTGCACTGCGATTTTCCGATGAAAGTCTTTTAAGGAGCCGTTCTTTTTCTTGTACCGCCGTACAATGGAACCCAGCCCGGCAGCCACGAAGAAATACTCCTGCTTTAGCCTGAGCTCCCGGCCGGCTTGACTGCTGTCATCAGGGTAGAGAATATTGGAAATAGCTTCAACTTCAGATTTGTAACTTACCGCTTTACTGAACTCTCCGCGGTAAAAACTGGCCAGGTCAAATTCCACGACAATCGGTTCCGCACTCCATAAACGAAGGGTGTTAATCGTCTGGTAATTCTCATAACTGACAATGGGGATGTCGTAAGGCACTGCTAAGACAGGCTCATAGTTCTCATGGCGAAAAGTGAGCCGGCCGTCAACAACACTCACTTTTACATCTCCTTTGAATTTCACGATGACGGCTTTGTCCGGCTTCTTGATTTCCCATGGATACCCGTTGCTGAGCCAGTTATCCGGCACTTCGGTCTGATAGCCGTTGACAATTTTCTGCTGAAATAAACCGTACTTGTACCGGATACCATTCCCATGGCCCGGAATATCTAGAAAAGCCATAGCATCCAAAAAACAAGCCGCCAGCCTGCCTAAGCCTCCATTCCCCAAACCAGCATCCTTCTCTACCTCTAACAACTCTTCCAGGCTGCTCCCTAAATCTTTGAGCCCTGCTTCCACGGTATCTTTAATATCCAGGTTTAGCAGGTAATAGGACAGGAGCTTGCCGATCAGGAACTCCATGGAAAAATAGTAAACTTGTTTCACTTGTTCCCGGGCGTATGAATTGTTGGTCTCCACCCAATTTTCCGCAAACCATTCCTTCACCAGCAGCACTAGAGTCTGATACTTTTCCCAGGGAGTGCTTTCGTCAAAAGATTTCCCATGGGTTTCAGCAAACTTGGCCAGGTACGCTTCGCAGAAGCCTTCTTTCGTAGCAAACATGCACTGCCCTCCTCTTCATCCTGCATCACACACAAGATCAATGCTATGCAGGCACCGGTTTTAATAGAACTCCTGCTAAAGGAGGAAGTTTGATCACGATGGAATACTCTTGTCCCTGCCAAGGTACCGGCTCCGCCTGCACCGGCTGTTCGTTGAGCTGGCCGGCTCCTCCGAAAGCAGGAGCATCACTGTTTAGTATTTCATAGTACTGCCCGGCTGCCGGTACACCAATCCGATATTCCGGGTAAAAATCCGGTTTAAAATTTAACACCACCAGCAGGAATTCGCCGTTTTTAGCCCTTCGCAAAAAGACATAGACGCTTTGGGCTGCATTATTGGGTTCCAACCAGGTAAAACCTTTCCAGCTATCATCCAGCTGCCAGAGGCTTCTTTCCTGCCTGTATAGCCAGTTGATCTTTTGTACGAATTCCTGCAATTTTCTGTGCATTGGATATGCAAGCAGGAACCATTCCAGGCCCTCATAATACCGCCATTCGATGAACTGGGCCAGTTCACCGCCCATGAACAAGAGCTTCTTTCCGGGATGGCACATTTGATAAAGATACAATACCCGTAATCCCGCAAACTGCTGCCAGTAATCACCAGGTATCCTGCCGATTAAGGATTTCTTGCCATGGACTACTTCATCATGGGACAAGGGGAGAATAAACTTCTCGGCAAAGGCATAGACCATAGAAAAAGTTAGGAGATGATGCTTTTCCCGCCGCTCAGGAAAATCAGCAGCTGAGTATTCCAGGGTGTCATTCATCCAGCCCATGTTCCATTTGAAATGAAAACCTAACCCACCCTGGCTGGGCGGTTTGGTAACTTTTGGCCAGGGGGTGGATTCTTCAGCAATCATCAGTACATCAGGGAAATAACGGGCCACCGTTTCGTTGAGCTTCTGCAAGAAGGCAATAGCTTCAAGGTTTTCCCTGCCGCCGTAAATATTCGGCTGCCAGGTCCCAGGCTCTTTGCCGTAATCTAAATAGAGCATGCTGGTAACCCCGTCGACCCTGAGGCCGTCAAAATGGAACTTGTCCAACCAAAAAATGGCATTGCTGATCAAAAAACTCCATACTTCCCGCCGGCGGAAGTTAAATTTATATGTACCCCATTCCCGGTGTTCCTCTTCTTCAAACAAGGGGGAGCCGTCAAAACGGCCCAATCCGTGGCCATCTTTACAAAAATGCCCCGGCACCCAGTCGAGGATAACCCCCAGACCATGCCGGTGGCATTCATCCACAAAATACATCAAATCATGGGGTGTACCATACCGGCTGGTGGCGGCATAATACCCCGTCACCTGATAGCCCCAGGAACCGTCATAGGGATGTTCCGCCAATGGCAAAAGCTCTAAATGAGTAAATCCTAGCTTTTTAACATAAGGGATCAATTCTTTGGCTAGCTCCCGGTACGTGTAAAAGCTGCCGTCTGGCTTGCGCTTCCATGACCCTAAATGTACTTCATAGATGTTGAGGGGTTTAGCCTTGTCAAAGGACCGCCGGCGTTTTCGCAGCCATTTCCGGTCCCGCCAGCAGTACCCGTCCAACGAATACACTATCGAAGCTGTGTTCGGCCTTTGTTCACAGTAGAAGGCATAAGGATCTGATTTCAGACAGGTCTCTCCCGCGGCAGTAGTAATCTCATATTTATACAATTCCCCTTCACGGAGCCCCGGGATGAAAAGAGTCCATACTCCCCCTTGACGCCGGTGCATTTCATGGTTATCTCCCTGCCAATTATTAAAGTTACCTACAACTCTCACCTTAATAGCATTTGGAGCCCATAAGGCGAAGTGAACTCCCATGACACCGTTCAGTTCGACCTGATGAGCTCCGAATTTTAGATAACTATGGTAAAAAGTCCCTTCGTTAAACAGGAAGATTTCTTCCTGAGTTAAAAACATCATCAATTGTCCTTTCCATTTTAGAGATTAC
>JGI24505J29691_1002905_pt1 | contig 21577 bp, 19 predicted proteins | sample BioPla4RNA2_FD_29691 | JGI IMG/M metagenome (IMG submission 29691) | reverse complement strand
CTCCTTTAATTGTCCAGGACGGTAACCCCGCCGAACGTGACGTCCACTTCTGTCTCTCCTTTGAAAGAGACTGTCACTCTAATGTTATAAGGCCAGTTGATGCCTTTGAACCTCCAAAGATTAATGATTGTCCTCCTTGCCTGTTCATCCAGTTCGTAGTAGCCTGACGGCCCTGATACATCCACACTGATGACCTCGCCGTCTTTATCCACTGTGACTTCCAATCCTACGATGCCTATAAGATCAACGTTCTGAGCATCCTTCGGATATCTCGGCGGAACGGAGTTAACTACGAGGGACTCCCCTTTTCCGAACTCATGGCCCAGAGGTTTTGGCGGTTCTGCTTCCTTGTCTTCTTCTGCTCCCTCTTCCGCTGCTTCGGTGGCAGTGGAAGACCCTGTGCCTGTGTCAGCATAGCCTTGAGTTTGGCCGCTTGGTTCGGAGCCTGCTGAGGCTCCGGAAGTGGGCGGCGCTTGTTGATGCTCGGTCTCATGAGAACCTGCTTTAGCTTCAGGAATCGGTATCGTGTCGTCAGACGAACCTGTCAGCACTCTGCCTGGGTCCTCCTGTTCCGGTACAGGTTCGGTTTCCACGGTTTCAGGTTCCGGCTCCGGTTCAGGCTCCGGCTCAGGCTCGGGTACCGGTTCAGGCTCCGGCTCTGGTTCCGGTTCAGGTTCGGGTTCCGGTTCTGTCACAGGAGGCTCAGGTTTAACCTCTTGTTCCGGCATTTCCTTCTCGGGTTCAACGGGTGTTTCCGCTTCCTCCTTAACAAGTTCTGTCTTTTCAGCCGGAGGTTCACTCTCTTTAGCTGCGGGCTCAGGGGCATTCTCCTTTACCTCTTCGGCTTTTGCCTGTACAGCTGTTTCTTGGGGCCTGGGAGTCTCCGGAACCGGCCTGCCGGTAGGAGTTCCTTGCCTTGTAGATGCAAAGGTCTGGGTGATCTCTCCGAACTCTACAGGGTACACAGTAATATGGTGTGTCACCGTTATGGGAACGAGGAGGATTACGGCGACATGAAGTATGATGGATACCATGAGGGAAAACCACATATTAAGCCTGTCATCGTTGTGCGTCACCCCTGTCACCACCTTTCATTCAAGGGTTACCGCACCGGTCTGTCAGCTGCCAGGGCCAATCGATTCGCACCTGCCAATCGTGCTACATCCATCACATCTACAAGCCTTTGGTAACTTGTAGAGGAGTCAGCCCTAATAACTACGATCTCATTGGGATTCTGCTGAATCCGTTGATTGATAGCGACTTTGAGGCTGTCAAGGGATGTCCGCTTATTCTCCAGATACACGTTACCTGACTTATCGATCGTTACAACAGTCGTTGTTGCTTGTTGAGGCGTAGCTGTCTCAGCTCGCGGCAGCTTTATGTCAAGTCCCGCGGGATTCGTGCGAAACGTTGTGAACAGCATGAAAAAGACGATAAGAAACGTCATTACGTCTACCATTGGGACGATATCGACTTTAGGCTTCCTTCGTCCGGTCCTTCGAAAGTTGAAGGTCATATGGTTGCACTCCCTCCACGAGCAACTTGACGATATTTGTTGCAAACTCATTCATCTCACGAATCCGCCTGTCAATTGCTCCCGTGATGAACACGTAGAACGCGTATGCAATCACTGCGATTGCAAGTCCGGCTGCAGTGGTTAGAAGGGCTTCTGCGATTCCTTCTGACAATGCTCCTGCTTCCAAAAGCTGCGGGGTTGCGGCAAGGACATTGAAGTTCTTAATCAGTCCCAGCACAGTCCCGAGCAAACCCAGAAGAGGCGATACGGTTACCACCATTTCGAGGGTTGGAAGCCGCCTTTCAAGGAGAAATACTTCACGCTCACCTGCCATTTTGACATCCAGTTCAACTTGCTCTCTAGGCCGGTTTGCAGATGAAAGAGCAGTTGCTGCAAGAGTCCCAATCTGCCCTCTGAGCTTATGGACAGCAGCTACAGCATCTACCATGCGATCGCGCTCAAGGGCAAGGGCTATAAGCCGTAAAGCCCGATCAGGATCCTGTCTTGTTCGACTTAAGTAGAGAAGACGTTCGATTACCACGGCAAGAGCTACGATTGAGCAGATTACCAATGGTATCATTACTGGGCCGCCTTTAACTAGCACATCAACCATGTCTCGTTCCTCCAATCCGGTGAGCTAGGTTGCCTCATCAAAACACATTCGACATGACTTTCCATTGTTCCTTCACGTCTTCCAGCATGATCTATAGTTTCCATTATAAACGAAAGTTACAAATCCCAGTTCCTCCTAGGAAAACCAAAACAGCCACGGTTATCTGCCATATCTTGGAAACCCCCGTGGCCATCCAGGTTTGATCCTGTGTAACCAGGACCTTTCTTACTTTTGACGTTCGTACGGAACACCGCTTGCAGCAGGCGGTACAGATCTTCCGATGACCCCTGCCAGTGCAGCCATTGTCAGGATATACGGCGCCATCAACAGGAAGTCTCTAGGTATAAATGTCAGCCCAAGAGTCTGAGATAGGATTTGCAGGGCATCTGCAAATCCGAAAAGGATGCATGCTCCTAAAGTGCCATAAGGGGTCCACTTTCCGAAGATCATGGCTGCAAGTGCAATGAACCCTCTGCCTCCTGTCATATTCTCCCTGAACTGGCTGAGGAATCCCAGTGACAGGGAAGCTCCTGCCAATCCTGCCAAAGCACCGCTTAACAATACGCAGAGGTATCTTATGGCAAAAACGTCAACTCCTACAGTCTCCGCTGCTTTAGGATGCTCTCCCACTGCTCTGATGCGTAAGCCCAGCTTTGTCTCAAACAGAACATGATTAGAGATAACTGCAGCTACGATAGCGATATAGACAAACGGAGTGTGCTTTCCGATCATTGGACCGATAACAGGGATTTTGTGTATTAACGGGATGGTCCAATCTGCAACTTTTGTAACAGGCGGCGACTGGCCTGCATGTTCAAAGACTTTGCGTAGCATAAATCCTGTAAAACCCAGACTGAATATGTTTATGGCAGTTCCGACTACAACCTGGTTGGACTTGTATCTTACACACGCGACAGCAAGGATCAATGCAACCAGGACCCCGCTTGCAACCGCAGAAAGCACCCCCAGCCAAGGTGCCTCAGTATAGTAAGAGATAAGCATCCCCATAAATGCCGAAATCAGCATTATGCCTTCCAACGCAATATTGACAACTCCCGAACGCTCGGAGAAAACCCCTCCAAGGCCTGCGAGAATCAGGGGAGTCGCCATCCTGAGCGTAGAGACTACAAGTGCAATATAAATGGTAACGTCAGCAAGATTACCTGTCTCCACCGAGTTCTACCTCCCCTGCATCTTGTGAACCTTGGATTTCCGTTTCCTTAGGTTTCATCAGCCGTCTCAGGATTTCGTCAGCCGCTACAATCAGTACAATAGTCGCCTGTATGATGCCGATGATTTGTTTTGGTATCTTTGCCATACTCTGCATTGTCACTGCGCCTCTTGCCAAGGTTCCGAAGAGAGTTGCCGCTGCCAGCACCCCAAAGGGATGGTTTCGCCCTAAGAGTGCTACTGCAATCCCGTCAAATCCGTAGCCTACAAATCCGAAGAGGTCCAAGAACCTGAACTGCACGCCGAGGATCTGGACTGCTCCTGCAGCGCCTGACAAGGCCCCGCTAATGGTCATGGCTATGATTATGTCCCTTGACACGTTGATTCCGCTGTATCTTGCTGCGTGAGGATTGAGCCCTACAGCTCGTATTTCATATCCCAGCGTGGTTTTGAACAACAAGTAGTACACAAGACACACAGCACCCAGTGCGAGTATCAGGCCGAAGTGAAGCCTGGTTCCCGGCAATATCCTCCACAATCTGGCTGTAGCAGCAACAGCAGGCGTTTGGGGGATCTGCCCCGGTTCTTTAAGTGCAGCCATGAGCAAGTAATGACTGAAATACAAAGCAATGTAGTTCATCATTATAGTATTTATAACTTCATGCACTCCCAGTTTAGCTTTGAGGTAACCCGGAAGCGCTGCCCACAGCCCTCCTGCTAATGCTCCTAAGAGGAACGCAAGCGGCATGTGTATAACAGTGGGTAAACCGGTTATTTGGAACCCGATCCATGCGGCTACAATCTGTCCCATGATGAACTGGCCTTCAGCGCCGATGTTGAACAGGCCGCACTTGAATGAAAACGCCACGGAAAGGCCGGTAAAAATCAGAGGAGTCACATTTATAAGCGTTTCTGCGATGTCCCGCTTGCTTCCAAAAGCTCCTTTTAGAAGGGCACTGTATGCTTTAATCGGGCTTTGTCCGATAAAAATCACAAGGAGCGCACCAAGGAGGAGAGCGAGAAAGACAGCCACAACAGGGATAAGCAGCTCTATCCTCTGTTCGCGGGAGATGTAGAGCATCTTGCTTCTCGGCTGTTCCAGGTCCTTACCGGTGCTGGACATTCACTGCACTCCTTTCTGCGTCAAGCCCTTGTTTACTGCGTCCTCCTGCCATGAGAAGGCCTAATTCTCTTTCAGTGGCTTCTCTTGCTGTCATTTCTCCGACGATTTGCCCTTCGTAGATCACAAGAATCCTGTCGGAGAGAGACATGATCTCGTCAAGCTCAAGAGAAATGAGGAGGATTGCTTTTCCCTTGTCTCTCTGTTCCACAAGACGCTTATGGACGAATTCTATCGCTCCTACATCAAGTCCGCGAGTAGGTTGAGATGCAACAAGCAACCTCGGCTCGCTTGAAAGCTCTCTGGCGACAATCACTTTCTGTTGATTTCCTCCGGATAGAGACCTGACAGGTACATTCTCATGCGGTGTCCTTATGTCAAATTCAGAAATCAGTTGTTTAGCGTGAGTGTGGATTGTTCCGTAGTCAAGGTTGATTCCTCTGGCAAAAGGGGGTTTATAGTAATTCCTCATTATGAAGTTTTCTGCAACTGTGAAATCCAAGATAAGTCCCCGATTTTGCCTGTCTTCGGGTATATGGGCGACACCTTGCTCAATCAAGGTTCTCGGTTGACTGTTTACGATATCGATACCGTCAACATAAATGTGTCCGGATGTTGCTTTTCTGAGCCCGGTGAGGGTTTCTACCAATTCTTTCTGGCCGTTTCCTTCAACACCTGCTATCCCCACAATTTCTCCGGCGTTGACGTGAAAGGAGACACCTCTTAGAGCAGGCAGATTTCTGGGGCCTTTCGCGTGCAGGTTGTCAACTCTAAGGACAGTCTCTCCGACTTTCGCCTCTTGCTTTTCAACTGAGAGGACCACTTCACGGCCTACCATCATTTGCGCCAGTTCTTCCACGGTTGTATTCTGAGTTTCCTTTGTCCCGACGCACTTGCCTTGTTTCAAAACTGTCACACGGTCGCTTATGGCTATGACTTCTTGAAGCTTGTGGGTGATGAATATTATGGATTTGCCTTGATCAACAAGGCTGCGCATGATTTCAGCAAGCTCGTCTACTTCTTGAGGAGTCAAAACCGCTGTAGGCTCGTCAAGGATCAGCACGTCTGCGCCTCGATACAATGCCTTAAGGATTTCGACCCTCTGTTGCATGCCTACGGAAATATCCTCAATCTTGGCGTGAGGATCTACGATCAGTCCGTACTGGTTAGACAGTTCCTCCACATCACGAACTGCTTTGTCCATATCCAGTCTTCCGTAGGAATTAACAGGTTCAACGCCGAGAACTATGTTTTCAGCGACTGTGAAAGGCGGGATTAGCATAAAATGCTGGTGTACCATTCCGATGCCAAGCCTTATGGCGTCATTGGGATTGCTGATATAGGCGGTTTCTCCACGGATACGGATTTCGCCTTCATCCGGCCTGTAGAGGCCGTAAAGGACGTTCATTAGAGTGGTCTTGCCTGCTCCGTTCTCACCCAGTAGCGCAAGGACCTCTCCGGGATAAAGATCTATGCTGACATTATCGTTTGCGATTACCCCGGGGAACTTGACAGTAATGTCATGCATCTCAACTACAGGGATGCCCTTCGCCTTGTTCAGCATTAGAACCCCCTCTCAAAAGATGCCAGGTACCGCTCTATGTGCAGAACAGCACCTGGCACCGACTTTCATCGTTTATTACCAGACACCGTTAGCTAAACCGATGGGGGTGTAAAGGTTTCAAGCTCCGCGAAGGAAGCCGGAACTACGATTTCACCGTTCACTATCATCTCCCTGTACTTCTCTACTTCTTCAAGGACCTCTTCAGGGACATGCTCGGAAGTCCTGTCACATGTGCCTACACCGTCTTCTGCCAAGCCGAAGATGTAGTGTTTAGGCTCGAAGGTTCCGTCTTGGACTCTCTTGGTAACCTCAAAGACTGCCACGTCTACACGCTTCATCATGCAGCTCATGACATTATCCGGTGCGAGGTGGTGCTGGCAGGAATCAACACCCATAGCCCAGAATCCTTCTCCCTGCTCTTTCGCAGCCTCAATAACTCCGAGACCGCATGCGCCTGAGGCATGGAATATGATATCTGCTCCTTGGTTGAACTGAGCAAGTGCCACTTCTTTACCTTTTGCAGGATCATCAAACTTGCCTGTGTAACCCCTTAACACCTTTACATCGGGATTGGCGGAAAGCACACCAGCGTGGAAACCTGCGTCAAAGTGCTCAATAACCGGCACTTCCATACCGCCGACGAAACCTACGGTTCCTGTCTTAGTCATCTTTGCAGCAATTACTCCTAGCAAGAAGGAGCCTTCTTCTTCCTTGAACGTAGCTGATGCAACATTAGGCTGTTCCACTACACTATCGATAAGTCCGAATTTGAGGTCAGGATATTCAGGAGCCACTGTATCCAATGCGTCAGTCAGCAGGAATCCCACAGCCCAACTTATATCTGTGCCTTGATCTCCGAGGCTTCTGAGGTTAGGTTCGTAGTCGTCCATCTTCTTCGATTCCACTACCGTGATTTCAAAGCCCAGTTTCTCTTCGGCTTCTTTAAGTCCTTTATACGCCGCATCGTTAAACGACTCGTCCCCCAAACCTCCGACGTCTGTCACCATGGCAGCCTTCAGCTTTACCTCTTGAGGAACCTCTGCGATTTCTTCCTGAGGTTTCCTGAGGCTTAGTGCAACGGCGATGATGACCACTATGGCAACAACTATAACCGCCCACCTAGTAGACCTTGACATTACACAGACGACCTCCTTTCAATATTAGGGGCCTTATCCTTGTGTCTACAGGATCTGCCTGTTAACACACACCACGAAGCTTCATGGCTTCAGCCACTCGCAGAATAGCCAGGTTGTACGCAGCTTCTCTCAAACGGGTGCCTTTCTCCTTGGCTGTAGAAAGGACAGCCTGGAAACTCTCTGTCATTATTCGCTCAAGACGTTCTGCTATCTCTTCCTCAGTCCAATAGAAATTCATAAGGTTTTGGACCCATTCAAAGTACGATACGGTAACCCCTCCGGCATTTGCGAGTATGTCAGGGATGACCATAACGCCTCTGTCAGCCAGTATCTCGTCTGCTTCAGGTGTAGTAGGGCCGTTAGCGCCTTCAGCGATTATCTTCGCCTTTATTTTCCCTGCGTTAGCTTTTGTTATCTGGTTTCCGACGGCTGCAGGCACGAGGACGTCGCAGTCCAGTTCAAACAGTTCATCGTTGGTCAGGCAATCAGTACCGGGTGTTCCGTCAATTGACCCGGTTTCCAGGAGTTGAGCTGTTAATGCGCAAGGATCAAGACCGGCATCACAAAAACATCCTCCACCTATGTCCGTTACTCCTACTATTTTGCATCCGTACCCTTCGAGGATAGATGCGAGATGTGCGCCTACATTGCCGTAACCTTGTACAGCAATTCTCAGGCTGTCTAAAGGAAGCCCCAGTTCCTTTGCAGCTTCTCGTATGCAGATTACCAGGCCTCTTGCAGTGGCAGGAGTGCGGCCCAGTGAACCACCGAGCGGAATCGGCTTCCCTGTAACGACTCCGGGCACAAACTTACCTTTCTGAGTACTGTATGTATCCATTATCCAAGCCATAACCTGGGCATCAGTAAACATGTCAGGACCCGGAATATCAGTATAAGGGCCGATTACATTGCTTATCTCAACTGTAAAACGCCGGGTCAGCCTTTCCTTCTCACCTTTAGACATTTCCAGGGGATTGCAGGTAACCCCTCCCTTGGCACCGCCATAGGGGATTCCCACTACTGCACATTTCCAGGTCATCCACATTGAAAGGGCTTTTACTTCCTCAAAGGTAACATCAGGATGATAGCGGATTCCGCCTTTACCCGGACCTCTTGCAGTGTTATGAACCACCCGGTAGCCTTTGAAGACCTTGACGCTTCCGTCATCCATTTTCACGGGAAATGCCACTTCCAACGCGAATTCAGGATGGCGTAGCATTTCACGGATACCGGGATCGATATCGAGTTTTTCTGCTACAGCATCATACTGGCGTAGGGCAACATCATACGCGCTTTCTTCGCGCCTTGGCTCCTCCATGGTTATCCCTCCTCCCTTATAAGCGCCTTAATGTTCATATGCCTTCCAATCATTAATATTTCTCTAAGATTCTCACATTTCCTTCCTAATGCTAGGATACAATCTCTCCTACTAGGTCATAGTCACCTGCATCAATTATCTTTACAGGCCTGAACTCACCTGGTTCGGGGTGTTCGTTTCCGATATAGATTAGGCCGTCAATCTCCGGCGCTTCCGCCTGGGAACGGCCGACTGTAACCAATTCGCTCTCCTCTGCCCTTCCTTCAATGAGAACCTCCGTGACCTGTCCTATCCTGGCAAGATTCTTTTCCCTCGAGATCCTTTTTTGAACCTCCATCGCCTGTTGGAACCTGCGCTCTTTTACATTGTCCTCGATGTGTTCCGGTAAGTGAGATGCAACTGTCCCTGATTGGGGTGAATACGGGAATATACCCACTCTGTCCAGGCGAGCTTCTTCCAGAAAATCCAAAAGGCTGCGGAATTTGGCTTCTGTTTCTCCCGGGAAACCCACTATAAATGTGCTTCTAATGGTTATATCAGGCACTGCCTGTCTGAGCCTGGCAATCGTCTGCATTGCATCTTCGTGCCTTCCGTGGCGGTTCATAAGTTTCAATAGTTCGTCATCTACATGTTGAAGAGGAAGATCTACGTACTTGCAGACTTTAGGCTCATCTGCTATCACTTGAATCAATCCATCGGTTAGTTTTGTCGGGTACATGTAGAGAACCCGTATCCAACGGACTTCGTCAATTTTGGATACTTCTTTCAGCAGCCTGTCCAGGGAATATGTCCCGTAAAGGTCTTCTCCGTACCGTGTTGTATCCTGAGCTATGAGAATTAGTTCCCTCGCGCCGTGTTGTGCTAAATGCCTGGCTTCTCTCACTATGGAATCGATGGGGCGTGAACGGAACTTGCCCCGCAGCTCAGGGATTATGCAGTACGAGCAGCGATTGCTGCATCCTTCGGCTATCTTGATGTACGCCGTATGCGGAGGGGTTGAGATATATCGAGGATAGGTCTCGTCATAAATGAAGAAAGGTTGCTTTGTGACAACAGTAATACGCTCGCCCTCTAAAGCATCTGAGACAATCCGGACTATCTCGGCAAAATCCCCTGTCCCCACCACTCCGTCGATCTCGGGTATTTCTTCAAGGAGATCGTCAGGGAATCTTTGAGCCAGGCAACCGGTGACTATTAGCCTTTTCGACGGGTCTTTCTTTTTCAGCTCCGCAAGGGAGAGTATTGCATCTACCGATTCTTCCTGGGCCTCATCTATAAAAGCGCAGGTATTTACAAGTAGTACATCTGCCTCGTCTAAGTCAATGACAGGTTCGAATCCTGCCTCAGATAGCAGGCCGACCATGACTTCAGAGTCTACCAGGTTTTTTGCACATCCTAATGATACCAATGCTATGCGAGTCTTCACTTTCTTTTACAACATCTCCTTATCCGGTCTGACCGGTCAATGGCATGACGAACCACGGCCTCTTATTGCTTCAAGGAACAAACACCCGGAGCCCTCCGGGGATTATCGAGAACTCCATTGAGTCTGCTTCGAATACCTCGCCGTCCATATGAAGGGGGGTCTTGTCAGATAATTGGATGCGGACTGACTTCCCCCGTAAGAACCTTGCTTGGGGATCGTTTACATGGGTTCCTCTGAGAGCTTTCGGAAGTTTACTGAGAATCCCCAAGATGCCAATGGCGTCAATTATGCACACGTCATACAGTCCGTCATCAGGGACTGCGTCAGGGACAATAGGTATCCCTCCGCCGTAAGTCTTTCCGATGCCTACAGCTATCAGCAGAGGATGAGTATTTATTACTTCATTGTCGTCAATGGTAATGTACGCCTCAAAGCTTTTGTATTTTCGTAGCGTCCTAAAGAGTGCCAGAATGTACAGGGGAACTCCTCTGACAGGGAGGTGCCTAAGGTCCTGGGTTGCGGTTTTTGCCACAGCCGCATCAAGTCCTATCCCTACTGAGTTAGAAAAGTATCTGTCAATAACCAGTCCAAGATCACGCTTTCCCGTGTTTCCCCTGAGTATGATCTCACATGCTTCTTCTATGTTCATGGGTATCTTCATGCTAGCGGCAAGATCGTTGCCGCTGCCGCACGGTATTACTCCAAGGACTACGTCATGACCTGCGATACCGTTTACCACTTCGTTAGCAGTCCCGTCGCCTCCTGCGGAAATGACAGCATCGTATCCGTCCTTAGCTGCACGCTTTGCTTCATCAATTGCATCTCCCGGCCCTTGAGTAAAATAGATGTCGAATTCTACTTGGCTTGCTTCGAATAACCTGCGTATAACAGGGATAGCCTTCTCCGCTTTGCCGCGACCTGCTTTAGGGTTTACTATAATCTTTGCGCGCAATTTCACTTGCCTCCCATCAGAGCTTAGAAGAAAGCTGGAAATGTCATAGTTTCTGTATTCCGTTTGACAAAACAAATTCTACAAATCCGCTAAAGTCGCTACGTAAATCAGGTGTACAGTGTGTCATCCCGCTGTCAAGCAAATAGTCGTCTACAAGGTAAGTTTTTATTCCAAGAGCACCTGCAACAATATCTTCATCCATATTGTTGCCTACCATTAAGCAGTCTTCAGGTTGATATCCTGTGATCCTGAGAATCTCTTCATAGTACTTGAGGTTGGGTTTGCAAAAGTGCATCGTCTCGTAGCAAGTGATTAACCTGTAAGGGAAACCATAAACCCCACCCCACCTCATACGTTCCAGAATAGCCATAGCAGGAAAAAGAGCATTTGTAGCAATCACTACGTCATACCCTTCTTTGAACAAAACCTCCATCATTGCCCTGGCTTTGGGATGAGGTTCGATGGCGAGGACATCCTTGAGCTTGGTGAACTCATTTGCGTAAAAGTCTTCGAACATAGGCAATAGGATATCTTCAGGTGTATTGACTCGTTTGACAAAATCCTCAAAAAAGACTTGTCGGTTGGATAGCGAAGGATCCTCGTTTTCGATCATGGCTTCAACAGACCTGATAAGTGCCTCTGTAAACCGGACAGCCTTTATTCTTGGAGCTACCGATATTGTAATAGCTTTGAAATACTCTTTTAGGAAATCATCATAATCAAAATGAACCAGTGTCCCATCGAGATCAAAAAGAACACAACGGATCACGTTACCACCACCTGAACAACCTTCAATTCCCGGTCTCCCTACCCTGCCTTTTGCAGGTTACTCATATAACAAAAGAAAATGAAAACACTATCTACGGAGGATTGATCTGATGGACCCGATGGACGCGGAAAACCACGAGACCCTTGCACGGGCCCTGTTTGCAATAGCAGTTGAACGCTGGCATCCCTCCATTGTCAATTATGAGCTGGCAGAGATCACCGGTGTTCTCTCATCCTCTGCCATTTTGACCAGGGCACTTTCAGATTCAGGAATACCGGCATCCGAAAAACGGGAAATCATCACTGATGTGTTCGGAAGCATCCTTTCCCCGATTTCCCTGGGCTTACTCGACCTTTTGGTTGAAGAGAACAAAATCCATATGGTGAAGGACATCTCAGAATCGTACAAGCATTTTCTCGTGTAGCATCATTTCCCGACTTTTCCTGTGTCCTGCAAACTAAGGTAATCAACTATTCCCCGGAGTTGATACTCCCTGCTTAAGTGGAATTTTGCCTGATTCTTTCAAGTAGTCAAAGAAATCCTCTGCATCGGCAAACACTTTAGTGCAATGAAACTTGAGGAATGGGCTGACCCGTTCCTTGAATACGGCGTAGACTTCTTTATTGTTGGTAGACCCGTATATGATTTCACAGAGCACACCCGGAGAGGTCTTGTCCGTAGGGTAATATACAACAACTATATCACTCTGATCAATCAGCATATAATCGCGGATAACGGTCTGATCTTCTATCTTGGCTTGCTCGTCATCGGTAAGGCAGAAGTTTTCACCGAGTCTGGAAAGGAGCAACTCGTTATTCGTCCCTTGCAATCCTTCTGCCTCACAGGTCAGCTCAGTATCTTCCACAGCCAGCGGGTCAAAGACCTCAAAATGCTCTCTTAATCTGTCACGGAATTCCCTGACCTCGTGCATCTTTTCAGTATCATCAATCATTAAGGTAATTGGGTAGCTGAGGTAGGCTTTTGTTATCTCCGGCCTGAACATGAGATTATATATGCTTGTGGGAGGCTGTCCCACTGCCACTACGAAGAAGGGTTTTCTTTGGAATGACGCCATCATCTTTGTGACGAATATCTCTTCGTCCCGCCATGTCAGAATGTCCTTGAGCGATAGATGCCCTTTCCACGCAGGAGACCGGTCAAGCCTTTTTGATACGTTCAAGACGCTGTCAATCACGGTTATATACAGATCAGGCTGGAGTTCGTTTAGGTAATGCACATCAAAGGCAGGCATAAGATTATTCTTCCAGCGGAAACACCCGTGTGTGCTTATGATGCAATGTTCTACCTTTTCCGCTTCCTTCAAGATCTCTTCAAACACTGCTGCACGCAATGCCGTTAGGCTTGAAGGCGCAAGATCCAGGATCTTTTCAGGGCTTGTGGGACACTCAAGTTCTTCCGCCTTCTTGAACATTAGATCTCCGACATTGTAGAGATGGATCTCTTCTCCCAGGCGGCCGGCTTCATCCACTGCTTGCTTCAGATAATCCAGTTTTCCCGAGCCGCTAATCCCGGTACAGATCACCTTCACAGGCTACCCCTCCTCATGTTCTCATCACACTCACACACCCAAACCTTTTTGGGCAGGCTGAAATCGTATTGTCACAGGCTTTCGGAATCGGAACCGGATGACCTTGCCTTGGATAAAAGGAGAAACACTCCCTCTGCAAGGCCGGACAGTATTGGAGACAGTACTCCTGCGACTTTCAGTTGAATAAGACACAGAAAACACTTGAAAGCCTTATCAATGCCAGGAAGGTGAAGAGCATAACCTGTGCCTTCGCCTGCAATAAAGACAGCAACTTGGACAAGAAGGGCTAGTGCTACGAAGCAGAAGCTTATAAGACCGTCTATGAACCCTTGTCCACGTTCATAGTGGTCCTTTCTCTCAGAAACGATCCACGCAATGACAACTGCCGTGAGAATCATGCATCCTGCTGAATCCATGATCCGGCCTTGATAGCTACGGGCGAATTCTGAGAGGCTGGAGATGGCACCGGATGACATGAGGGTTCCTCTTATCAGCATCAGCCCAAAGTAGATTGTAAAATAGAAGAATACCCCGATTACAGCAGGGGCAAGATCACCGGTCTTCCTCTCGAGAAGGATCGTTGTAACAACTATCAGTAGTATACCGACTATGCCAACTGCGGCGAGGAGTGGAAGGCTTGAAGCGTATATCAAGGCGGACCTGGCATTTGCCATGGCAGAGATAATCTCATCGTCAATGTTAATAGCCGTTATAGCTGCATTCTTGTAATCTCCGTCATTGTGAAGGAGGAATGCATCGAACAATGACCGGTGTTCGATAACCGGCCTCTGCAAGGTATTCATGTAGTTATGCGCAAATGCGGATCTTGCAGAGGCTTGACTGATGGCCAGCTCTGACATTACGTGTTCCGGCAAGTCCAGCAAGCTGTACATGACTTCACCCTGTGAATGGGTGGGCATGGAAATACCTAAGAGGCTTGTACATGTAGGTGCAATATCCACCAGGCGCCCCCGGATCCATTGGATGGCCTCGCCGGGATCCTCAGGTGTTACGATCCCTGCTCCTGCAGCCACCAACAATGCATCACCGGATTTCTCAAATAACCTCAACAGAGAGTTTCCTGTCACGTATGAACCGGATGAAACAAAAAACACCGCACTTGAACTAAGGTCTACCTCTTCCAGGATGCTGTGCAGTCTCTCATCGATATTTGCCAGGGTCTCATGGCGTAATGCGCGTTGTCTCCCGGAGCCGGTTCTAGAACCAGGAGAGTCTTCCTGAGGAATGAAGCTGACGAGGACAAGCTGGGATGAGCCTTCTCTGATTTCGGATATAGCATCTCTTAGGATGGCATCGTTTATATCGCTTGTCGGTACCTTGCCGTCAGGCCTGCGATATGCTGCCTTTACCACCAAATGCCCGAAGAGCGGCTTCCATCTGCCGTCTCCTATAATGGCTGTCCCAAGGCGTGCTCTACGGGCTGACGACCAAAGGCTGTCAATCATTACTTCGTCCTCGGTCCAATTGGCAGCAACTCCTGAGATTTCAGGAGGCGCACCTGTAAAGAGAACGGTTGAAGCAGGCAAGAGGCCTAGTCCGCTGCTCCCTTCCAGTGATATTGCAACCCCGCGGTGGGCAACGTCTCTTACTGACAGCATAGCTTCAAAGTCTCGAGGCTGGAGCCCGTCTATAAGGACAATTATAAGGCGCTCAGCAAGTGGCTGAGACCTGAAGCCGGGCTCTATCAGAAAGGTATAAGGGCTTCTGTAATCGAGAACCTTTCTGACACCTGAGTCCACAAGATACCATGAGCCAACACCAACTAAGACTAAGATGACAGAAAGGGCTACAAGAAGGGTCTTCTTGTCGTTCAGTAATCTGTGTAACACCTGTCGCATTTTCATCACCCATTCGACTTCGACAGTTGTCCTGTATTCCCTTCAATACAAAAGGATGGATTAGACTGCTTGGATTTCCAGCCACCTCTGGGTAAGGCAAATAACGGTGGAGTCAGGTACAGGCAGGCTGCCGAGACCCGGCGCATCAGCAGGGTTCCCGCCGTGAAAATCGCTTCCTCCTGTCACAATCAGATTTCGGCTTTTTGCAAACTCCAGCCATTTTCTTGTCGTTTCATTGCTATGTGTCGGGTGATATGCTTCTATTCCTTCGAGGCCGAAATCAATCAACTCGTCTATGAAACCGTGCGGAATATGGGTTCCGGGATGGGCCAGTACCGGGGCTCCTCCTGAGTCTCTTATAAACCTTACTGCTTCCTTGGGAGAGAGGCCGTGGTGCTCAACATATGCGAGGCCTTTCTTACCCAGGTACTTTTCGAAATCTCCGTACCTCTTTTCAGGCCTTGCAAAGCCAAGGTTCACCATGGCTTTGAAGATCTGACTCCTTCCGGTAAATCCTTCCTTTCCAAGGGTGAGGACGTAATCCAAAGGGATGTCTATCCCAAGAGCCTTAAGGTGATGGAGGATCTTGGCCGTCCTTTCCCTGCGTCTCTCTTTAAGTGTAGCCAGAACTTCATGCAGGCAGGTGGAAGACATGTCTATGTAGAAGCCCAGGATGTGGACTTCTGCGTCTTCTATGTCTGTTGAGAGTTCTACCCCGGGTATGACGTACACTCCTACCTCGTCTCCGGCCGAGAGAGCTGAAGGGACGCCCTGTACACTGTCATGGTCGGTCAGTGCAAATGCTTTGAGGCCTTTGGCCTTTGCCATAAGCACAAGCTCCCTGGGAGAGTAAACACCATCTGATACGTTTGAATGGACATGTAAGTCTACTGCCAAAGTGTTCCCCCTTATTCTTTCAGTTTAGCCTCTACCTTAGGATCTTACTGATTCCCGCGGAATAAAACAAGTGAGCTGCCGCTCCGGCAACTCACTTGTCTTAATCTGCGATGATCAAATCGCTACACCATTAGTTGTCTGCAACTCTATCCTTCAACAGTTTGCCCGCTTTAAACGCCGGGACTTTAGATGCAGGAATATGAGCATTTCCTCTCTTGTCCTGGGGTTTCTGCCCATACGCTCGGCACGATGTCTTACTTCAAAGCTCCCGAATCCGGTCAACTGGACCTTCTCGCCTGCTGACAGAGCTTCCCCTATGGCATCCAGTGTAGCTGATAAAATCATGTCCACATCTTTCTTTTTTGCTCCTGTCTTCATAGCAACGGCATTTACCAAATCTGTCTTATTCAAGTTCATTCCTCCTCATAGAGCACTTTGCATAGATTACACCGGTCGTGCCTCTTGCCCATGGCACTTCTATTCGCTGTTACTTCGCCTTTCCCTGCATGTTTTCGTCAAAAATGCTAAGAAATTGCTGTATTTCCACAGGGTTTTCCATAGAAAGTGCCCTATGACTCAGGAAGAGGAAAGGATAATTCGAGGACATCACCGGGTTTTCCAGGTGAACCTAAGTCGACCCCGTTATATTTGAGGATGATGCCGCCTGCGTTCCCCAGCTTTATTCTAAGTTCATGCTCAGCTTTCCATGTGCTAGTTTCGCCGGGCAGCATAGTCCGTTCAAAGACCCTTTCTCCGTCAGCTATTACCCTGACCCAGCACCTGTCATTTGCTATTATGGTAAGTTCATGAGTATTAGAGGAGTCATCAGGTACTACGGCTTCAAAAGCATCTTCCTCCCCTTTCTCCTCGTCTTCTTCGCTGTTATCATAAGGCGCAACCGGGAGGGCTTCTGCATCATGTTCTGGGGCTATTGTCTCTTCTGTCTCTAAGTGGGGCTCTGTGTTGACGTCAACTTCTTCGCGGCTAAATGGATTCCAGAGTACCAGTATGACAGCGGCAATAACAATAAGAATAAAGCCTATGGTGATAAACGAGTTTCTCCGTTCCGGCCTGCGCCGCCTCCTTACCTGATCCAGGTCTCTTCCTGCCATCTCCCGATGTTCAGTCTCAAGGCTCCTTCGAATCCGGTCGTATTCAGAAACGAGCTCATCACCGTCTAAACCTATGACTTTTGCAACGTTCTTCAGAAAACCTCTTGCGTAGACTTCTCCCGGCAGTTCATAGAACTTGCCTGCCTCCATTGCAGCGAGGTATGCAATACGTATTTTAGTTGCGTCATGCACGTCTTCTATGGATAAGCCTCGAGCCAGCCGGGCTTTTCTCAACTGTTCTCCCAGGGTTTCCAAAGGTATCTCAGCCTCCTCGTGCATTAAAGGAAAAACCGCATTTAGATCTTATTTCGAGAGGCCTCCCACCGCTCCAATGACATAAGCACTTTCCTTGGCTTGCTGCCTTCGTACGGCCCCACTATTCCCAAGGCTTCCATGGAGTCGATGATCCGAGCAGCTCTCGTATAACCTATCCTGAACCTGCGTTGGAGCTTTGAAATGGATGCTTCCTGCGTCTCGAGAATCAGTCTGACAGCCTCTTCAAACAGCTCGTCTTCTTCGCCGATGCTTTCGCCGTCAGTCGCCTCACGCATTATGCTTTCAGCAACGTAAGTGGGCTGTGCCTGTGCCCTTACAAAGTCAACTATGGATTCGATCTCAGAGTCAGAGATAAAAGCCCCTTGGACTCTGACAGGTTTCGGTGCGCCTACAGGATAGAACAGCATGTCTCCCCTTCCCAGGAGCCTTTCGGCACCTCCCATATCCAGGATCACCCTGGAGTCCACCTGAGACGGCACTGCGAAGGCTATTCGCGAAGGAATGTTCATCTTGATAATACCTGTCACAACATCTGTCGAAGGCCTCTGGGTAGCAACTACCAAATGGATACCGGCTGCTCTCGCCATAAAGGCCAGCTGAGACACTACATCTTCCACGTCTTTTTGAGCCACCAGCATTAGGTCGCCTAGTTCGTCTATTATGACTACTATGTAAGGCAGCGGGGTTGCATCCTCGTCAGGGAGTTTTCCTGACATGCAAAGGGAATTGTACCTATCGATATGCCGTACTCCTGTTTCCTCCAGCAGTTTGTAGCGATTATCCATTTCCTCAGCAACCCATCGTAAGTATCCTCCTGCTTCTTTCGTATCAGTCACAACAGGAGCAAGAAGATGAGGGATGCCGTCATAGACGCTGAGTTCTACCCGCTTCGGGTCAATCATAAGGAGCTTGACTTCATCAGGTGTCGCTTTAAAAAGGAGGCTGGCAATAATCGTGTTCAGACAGACGCTTTTGCCTGAACCGGTTGCCCCTGCTACGAGCATATGGAGCATTCCGGTAAGGTCAGCTACTACAGGTTGCCCTGCAATATCCATACCTAGGGCTATTGGCAGCCTGTAACGGTTCGACTGAAACTTCGAAGACTGGATTACTTCTCTCAGGAATACCTTGGAGACTTCAGGATTCGGCACTTCAATGCCGATTGCAGACTTGCCGGGAATCGGAGCCTCCAGGCGAATGCCAGTGGACGCCAAAGCAAGGGCAATATCATCTGTCAAGCTCAATATCTTGCTGACTTTTATGCCCGGCGCAGGGCTCAGCTCGTACCTGGTTACTACAGGCCCCATATCCACCTGCGTAACCTTAGCCGTAACTCCAAAGCTTGCCAATGTATCTTCCAGCAACTTAGAGTGATCAGGTACTTCTCCCTTTCTCAGCCTCCGGGTTCTTGCAGGATAACCCAAAAGTGTTACCGGCGGCAAGACATATCCGCCGGATTCAGCAGGTAATTCCTTCTTTCCCGGAATGAATTCTTTGTCTTCCTTCTCTTCCTCGGGGCGAGGTTTCGGCCGTCGTTTCTTGGTCGTTTTAGCCTTTCTTGTAGGCTTTTCAATTTCCTCTGCGAGTTCATCATGTTCATAGTCGAGTTCAAAGAAAGGTAAAAGAACTCTCTTTCCAACAGCGCGGAGGAGCTTAAGGGGTTTGACAATCAGCCTTGCTATGAGCAAAAGCCCCAGAAATATGACACGTGCCAGTTTCTTGACGAGGACAGGTATGGGCATCTGCAAGAGCAGGCTTAAACCTGCAACGATAGCAAACGAGAATACGACTGTTGCCCCGATAGAACCTGTTGCCCACTTGAGTCCATTGAACACCCAGGCTCCCAAAGCGCCTGACCGGGCGATACCCAGTGTCGATATGACGATGAATATAAGGCCCAAAAGCCCGGAGAGGATTTTTTCTGCTCCATGTCCCAGCATAAGGGCTAAACCTGTATATAAAAGCATGACAGGGATTAGAAATGCCAGCTCTCCTGCAACAAGCCTGAGCCAAAGCGACACCTGTATGCCTATGGCTCCTGCTGCTCCCACCTGTCCGCGCAACTCCACGTACAACGAGACCAGTGTAAGGATGCCGAGAGCAACAACGACAAATCCGAAAACTCCGGAATAACGGTGTCTTTTTGGAGCAGCTTCCTTTTGTTCCTGTGTGCGCTTTGTTATGTTCAATCCCGTCTTTGCCATAGGAATCCTCCCTTATCTCTATAGCAGGTTCTACTAGTCCTCGGTAAACTCCTTCAAGTTAACATAGTAGAAAGGGCATTTATGCTACGACTGTATAGAGATACAGAGAAAACTTACTCTTGCTGAGAGACTGTGTTTTGAACGACTGCATCAGCAAGGTTCACTGCATGGTCAGCGAGACGTTCAAGGTTGTCCAGTACTTCAATATAAATGACTGCAGACTCAGGCTGACATGTTCCTTCGTTAAGGCGCTTGAAGTGATTGTCACGGAGATCTGCTTCGATCTCATCTATGATTCTCTCTTTTTCCCACACGTCTTGAGCCAGAGCAGGATCATTTGTCTCAAGTGCAGTCAGTGCGTCAGACAGGATCGCGTCGACGCGCTTGAACAGGTCAGCAAGTTCAGATTTGGCTTCATCTGAAAACTCCATTCGGCTTTCCCATTTATAAGACGCAAAGTTACCCAGGTTTACAGCGTGATCCCCTACGCGCTCAATATCATTTACAACATGCAACAGTCCTGCTACTTGCGTTGATTGACGGTGTGTCAAGGTTCCCTGGGCCATAAGGGTAGACAAGTAGAAGATAATCTCGTTTTGCAGATCATCTACAACATCTTCATGGGTTTCTATTGTCTTCAGGATATTTTCGGGAGATCCTGATTGGAGTAGGGCTAGTCCCGCATCATTGACCATGTCTTGGGCAATCCTTGCCATTCTCACCAGTTCTTTTGTGGAAAGCTGAATCGCAACTGAAGGCGTTCCAAGCATCCTCTTGTCAATGTACTTAGTACCATGTTCCACTATCTTCTCTTCACCCGGGTAGAGTCTAACCACCATTCTTGCAAGCAGGCCGGCCATGGGCAACCAAACCAGCGTATTAAGGAGGTTAAACGATGTATGGGCATTGGCAATCAGACGTGACACACCGCCGAACGGGGTAATCCATGCCACGAACTTACTGAATACCGGGAGAAAAATCAGAGCCAGAATTGTGCCGAATACATTGAAAAGGACATGGACGAGAGCGGTCCTTTTGGCGGAAAGGCTTGTCCCTGTGCTGGCGAGGACTGCAGTGACACAGGTCCCTATGTTATCGCCGAAAAGGATGGGCAAGGCTGTTTCAAATGTAAGCAAGCCCTGGGATGCGGCTGCCATCAAGATTCCCACGGTTGCGCTTGAACTTTGAACGATAACAGTCATGACAATACCTGCCAGCACGCCGAGCAAACGATGCTTTCCCATTATTGTTACAAACTCAATCAATGCCGGATTGTCTCTGAGAGGCCGCATAGCTTCAGTCATAGCTGTCATGCCGAGGAAAAGGATGCCAAATCCCAGAATGATTTGGCCGAAGTACCTATACGTTCTCCTTTTGCTGAACATAAACAGGATAGCCCCGATCCCAATTGCAGGAAGGGCGAAATCTGATAATCTAAACGCAATCAGCTGGGCAGTCATGGTTGTACCGATGTTTGCACCCATAATTACCCCGGTAGCTTGCGTCAGAGTCATAAGGCCTGCATTAACAAAACTAACCAGCATGACCGTAGTTCCGCTTGAGCTTTGAATTATTGCAGTAACCAGCGCTCCGACTAACACGCCCATCCATGTCTTGCCTGTCAGCGCTTTTAGAATCACTCTAAGCCTATCTCCTGCAGCCCTTTGCAACCCGTTTCCCATCTGCGTCATTCCGTATAGGAACAAGCCAAGGCCACCTATAAGTCCTGCAATAGGAGCTATTGTCATAGGCGTACCTCCTTATCAGTGGCGTAACAAAGCTATGAAGTATCAGATAAGTGACCAGATAATTACCGATATCCCCAGAACCCAAGTATATATTGAGAATACTGTAAGCTTACCTGCTTTTACAGCTTTTAATACCAGGTTTATTGCCAGGTATCCTGAGATAACGCTGGCAGCGAACGCTGAGAGGACAGCAAAACCTGAACCTGAGGCAAATCCCAAGGCTCCGATTTCTTTCAGCTCAAGGAGGCCTGCACCGAGGACAACCGGTATTGACAGAAGGAACGAAAACCGCGCTGCATCTTCTTTACCCAGTCCTACAAAAAGGCCTGTGCTGATTGTGGCACCTGA